>Ga0302279_10001781_pt1 | contig 29824 bp, 36 predicted proteins | sample III_Bog_N3_3_FD_194541 | JGI IMG/M metagenome (GOLD analysis project Ga0302279, IMG submission 194541) | Peat permafrost microbial communities from Stordalen Mire near Abisko, Sweden - III_Bog_N3_3 | ecosystem: Environmental > Terrestrial > Soil > Wetlands > Peat | place: Sweden: Abisko... | reverse complement strand
CCACCGACCCCTCCCCCCAACCTTGTTCCGCTTCGCGGCCCAAGCCCACAAGGGGAGGGGGAGGATCGGAAACTGGCGTAATCGGTCACACCGCAGGTTCCCAAGCCACCGAGGGCAACCGTTTGCGGGTCGCGGTCAGCCTCGCCCGCAGTGCTGTCGTTGCGTCCGTATCGATCTCCGGCGGGTCGCCGCGCGCGACGACACCATAATCACGCGCCGCGGCTTCGATGCTGACCAGGCCGTCGCGCAAATCCTTGGCGACCAGCGCCAGATCGCGGGTCAACGCGTCGCCGTAGGCGCCGGCGCCCGGCAGGTCGTGGCGGAAAATCTGCCCCTTGCGCAACGTCATCGTCAGCTTGCTGGCCAGTTTCGTTTCGGTGGGCATACCGGGGTCCAGCACGTTCCGCCCCGGCATCCCCGGCCCACCGCCTTGCAATCCATAGGGCCGGTGAGTCTGGCGATCGGCTCTGACCTGCAGGATTCCCTCGTCCGCCAGCATCCGCCAGGTCTTGCGCTGCGACATGCCGCCCCGGTAACGACCGGCGCCGCCGGTATCCGGAACGAATTCGTAGTCCAGCACTTCCAGCGGGTTCTCCGCCTCGATCACTTCCACAGAAAAGCTCGCCATGTTGGCGAACATGCAGGTGTTGCCGTCCAGCCCGTCGGATGTCGGCCGGCCGCCCCAGGCGCCGGACAAAAAATCCACATAGATGAAGGGGTTCAGCGCTTTGTCATAACCGCCGATGGTGATCCCGGTATTGCCGCCGTCGGAGGCGGCATAGACCCGGTCGGGATACAATTGCGCCAGGGCCCCGAAACAGCAATCCACGCCGCGGAAGCCGGTCAACCCACGCGCAGCGCAGGCGGCTGGCAGTTTGCCGTTGGTGATGGTGCCGGAGGGCGCGATCACCGTGATCGGGCGAAACACGCCGTCATTGTTGGGCATATTCACCGACAGCACCGATTTCACCGCGGTGAAACTCATGGCCGCGGTGTAGCTCCAGGTGTTGTTGATCGCACCTTTCACTTGCGGGGCGCTGCCGGTCCAGTCCACCTCCATCGTGTCGCCGCGTTTGCGGATCGTGCAGACCAGCGGGATCGGCACGCCGGCGTCGATCTGGTCGTCATCGATCCAATCGGTGAAGGTTGCCTCGCCGTCAGGCAGTTCCGACAGGCAGTGCCGCGTCAGGCGTTCGGAATAATCCATCATCGCGATCATCAACTTGGCCACGCCGTCGGCGCCGTAACGCGACACCAGATCGGTCATCCCGCGCGCGGCGATCTCACACGCGGCGAGCTGGCTGCGGAGGTCGCCCAGCACCCGGCCGGGCAGGCGCACGTTGCGGTCGATAATGCGCAGCAAGGTGGTGTTGGCGACGCCGCGGTCATACAGTTTCAGCGGCGGAATGCGCAGGCCCTCGGCATAGATTTCGGTGCTGTCGGACGCGTTCGATCCCGGCACCCGCCCGCCGACATCGGTGTGGTGGCAGATCGTGGCCGCATAGGCGATCGGCGCGCCCGCGGCGAACAGCGGGCGGAAGACGAAAATATCCGGCAGGTGCATGCCGCCGTCGTAGGGATCGTTATTGATGAAGATGTCACCTTCATGCACATCGTCACCAAAATGCGCCAGCACCGCCCGCAGCGCCACGGGAATTGAACAGAGATGCCCCGGCAGGCTGAGGCCCTGCGCGACCAGCCGCCCCTCGGCGTCGCAGATCGCGGCACTGAAATCCATGATGTTCTTCAACACGCCGGAGTAAGCGGTGCGGTAGATCGTCAGCACCATCTCATCGCCCAAAGCGGAGATTGCGTTGCGGAACAATTCCTCGGTGATCGGATCGGCCATCGGTCACGCCGCCTTCGTCGCAAAAATAGTTACAGCGGCACGCCCGCCATCGCTTTGCTGGTGCGGATGGTCTGCAAGGTCTGCACCCGCAGCACGGTCGGCGCGCCGGTCAGCCGTTGCGTCAACTGGTTTTCATGGCTGGTATCGCGCGCCACCAGCTTCAGCAGGAAATCGCCGCCGCCGCGGATCATGTGGCATTCCCGCACCTCCGGCCAGGTGGCGACGAGTTGCTCGAACGCCGACAGCACCGCTTCCTTCTGGCTGTCCAGCCCGACGATGGCGAAGAAGGTGATCTCCCACCCCAGCAGTTGCGGGTCCGTATCGGCGTGGTAGCCGCGGATGATGCCCGCTTCTTCCAGCGCCCGCACGCGGCGCAGGCAGGGCGGGGCGGTCACACCGGCGTGGCGGGACAACTCGATGTTGGTGATCCGCCCGTCATCCTGCAAGACGGCCAGGATGCGGAGGTCAACCGTGTCGAGCGGCGGCGGCGCCTTGGGATGGGGGCTTTTCATGCGGGATGGCTGACCTGATGCAACGAACCGCGCAATATTATTGCACGGGCCGACGCGCGCAAGGGTGGTCCGCCGTCACAGCGGAATCGCCACCAGGGTGTCGAAGCGCTGGCTGTCGCAGACCACGATCCGTTCCGCATACAACAGCCCGCCGCCGGGCCCGGTCGCGATCTTGTCGTGGTAGGCGCCGGTCACGAACAGGTCCATCTGCCCGTCGCGCATGGTGCGCACCACCAGAAATGACGTTTCGGCGACGATCAGCCCGTCGCGGCCGGGGTGCAGCAGCGGCATCCCCAGGATGTGGCGATAACGCTGGCGTTCGTAAATATTGGCCTCACGCAACGCCGAGATCCGGTCAACCAGCATCCCCTGGCTGTCGGCGTAGATGATCCCCGCCGCATAGCCCATCCGGACGTTGTCCGCGGTGGTCACTTTGTACAGGCAGGGATCGGCGAAGAAGGCCGGCCAGTCCTCCAGCCGGTCGGCATCGATGCAGGCGGCGTAAGCGGTGTTCAGCGCCGCCACGCGAAACAAAGTATCGGCATCCGGCATCGATTCAGATCCCCATAAAACCACGCCAGGCCTTCCAGAATCCGCGCACCGAGGCCTCGGTGGCGCGCGTTTCGGCGGTGTCGGCGGTGGCGCCACCCATTTCGACCACCGATTGTTCCATATCCGCCGAGGCGATGCCGCGTTGCACGAAGCCGCCGACCGCGCCGTCTTCCATCGAAACGAACCCGGCGGGGCCCACAAGGTTGGCCTGCTTGATGCGAATCGCGCGCAAGTCCGGCGTGTCGTTGGCAAAACCCAGATAGGTCCAGTGCAGATCGGTTTGCGCCACACCCCGCGGCAGCACCTGGCGGACCGCGATCGCGTTATGGATCTGTTGCAGCACGAACCCCGGGAACACGGTCAGGATCTGCAAGCGGATGTCGTCGTGGAATTCGTCCTGTTCGGTCAGCAGCGACGGATCGGCGAGACGAAAACCCTGATGGTCGGACCGCATCCCGGCATAGCTGCTGTCGGCGCCCATCGGCGGGGCCATCGTGCTGCTGGCATGGCCGACGCCGGTCTCGCTCACCATCACGCCGCCGCCGTGGCTCAGTCGGGTGATGTTGAAGGTGGTGAAGAACAGATGCAGCAGGCTGGCGTGGTACGTGTCGCGCACGTTCTCCATGTACAGCTTCCAATTGTTGGGCAGCGGCTGGGTGAAGCGGCCGAGGATTTCCACCGGTTTGTGCAGCACGCGGCGAATGCGGGCGGTGACCTGCGGGCCAAGCCAGGTTTCGAGGTCGGGGGTGTCGTCGGACAACGTGCCGAAGACCAGGCCGCACAAGGTGGTGACGCGGAGTTTGCGCGGACCGTGGTCCTCCAGGCAGAAACTGTCGGGCATGCCGCCGCGGCCGTTGACGCCGTGACGGAAGGCGACCGATTTCAGGTTGCCGCGCAGATCGTACCGCCAGGCGTGATAGACGCAGTGGAAATCCTTCACCGATCCGGCATCGTCCAGGCAGATCAGCGCACCGCGGTGAGCGCAGCGGTTTTCGAAGGCGGCGAGGCCGCCATCTTCCGTCCGAGCGACCACCACCGGCATGGTGCCGGCGAAGCTGGTACGGTAGTCGCCTTGGTTGGGCACGTCCTGTTCCAGGCACAGATAGTTCCAAACCGGACCTTGGAAGATACGAGTCTGCTCGTCCTGCGCGATCCGCGGGTCGCGGTAGACCCAATAGGGCACGCGGGTCAGGCCGGCGGGCCATGTCTCGGTTTGCAGGAATGCCTGGTCCATGGTGCGAACCCCCGTGGTGTCAGACCTTGTAGCCCTGCCGAGCCAGCAGGCGCCAGTGGCCGCCCTGCTTCGTCCAGACCATCAGAATGCCGATCTTGACGTCGTTGGTCTTGCCCTGGCTCACGGATTGGCCGGTGAAGGTGAAGCGGGCGATCGCGTTGGCGCCGGCGATGCGGATCGTCTGGTCCGACAGGGCGATGGCGGTCCAGGTGGATGAGCCGTTGGTCGCCTGCTCGATGAACACGGTCTTGTCCTGCAGCTTGCCGGAGGAGTGGCCATAGCTGAGCGCGTCGGCACAGAGCGCGGCGAAGGCCTTGCGGTCGCTGCCGAGCATGGCTTTGCGGAAGGCCTCGATCGCGTCGGCGACGGCGGCTTCGTCTTTGGTGGCGGCGATGGCGGGCGACAGGCCCGTGGCGGCAAGCGCGGTGAGTGTGGCGATGGCCAGGTGACGGCGATCGAGCATGGGCGTTTCTCCCGTTGGGTGGTGGACCCGTTCTTGGGGCGGGACGCTTGCATGGTCGCGGGCCGGGGGCAAGCCGGGTGTCAGGGCGGCGGGGTGGCGAGGGCCGTTTCGAACCAGGCGACGAAACGTTTTGCTTGGAGCAGGGCTTCGGTTGCCTGCTCAGGGGATATATCGGCGTCGGGGCCGATTTCGTAGTCCGCCGTTGATTTCAGGTCGTAGGCTCGGGACAAAAAGGCTCACAATTCAGCATCGAAGCTTGGATCGCCCCTGGTCAGGCGATGCAATTCCGAATGAACGCCCTTGTGGGTCTTCACGGACCGTCCGGTCTTCGCGGAGATGAAGGCCTGCGCCGCATGAAATGCCGCCAGATAGGCCGTCCGCCCCGCCACGTCGTTCAGGCCGATCCCAAGCACCGCGTCCGCCTCCCCGAGGGGCTTGTGGGCTTTGTCGAGGAAATACCCGGTTTCCGGTGTCACAATGGGACTCCATCCCGGCGAATTTCGCGCATCAATGGGGTGCGGTCCCGGTAGGCCGTCGCGGCGTAGGGCCTGGCGTCGAAAAACTCGCCAGTCTCCACGAGAAAATCCGTGCGCAGATCAGCAAGACGGGTGAACTCCCGCCACCGATCCGGCAGGAACTTCAGGAACACCGCCACATCATAGTCCGAGTCCGCATGCGCATCGCCGCGGGCTCGGGAACCGAATAGCACAACGCGGTCGATCTGATCGCCGTACAGGCGGTCCAACTCGGTTTTGTAACGCTGCAAGATCGGATCGTCGGCTGGTCGGGTCATCGTGCAGGCCCCCTGGACAGGTGCAGCATACCACGACTCGTCCCGGAAGATCACCCTTCTCCCCGGCTGCCATCGAGCGCCGCCTGCAGCATCCAGGCCGCCGCCGCCCGGTCCACCGCCGCGGCTCGGCGTTTGCGGGTCAGGTCCGCCTCCTGGATCAGGAACCGGTTCACCGCGGCCGAGGACAGCCGTTCATCCCACAGCGCCACCGGCAGCCCGGTGACATCGGACAGTGCCAGCGCCCAGTCGCGCGCCGCCTGCGCCGCCGGACCGGCCGACCCGTCCATCGACAGCGGCAGCCCGACCACAAGCCCGCCCACGTCCTGCTGGCGCGCGATGGCTGCGATCTCGGCCGCGTTGGCCTTCAGCTTGCCACGCTTCAGGCTGCCGTAGGGTGACGCCAGCATCAGCCCGACATCCGACAGCGCCAGCCCGATCGTCTTGCTGCCGGGGTCGATGCCCAGCAGCCGCTGCCCAGATGCCAGCCCCGCCCGCAAATCCGTCATGTTGAACAGTGCCATGTCGGTGGTTATGGTCCGCCCGCAGCCTCCAGCCAAGGAATCCCATGTCGCTCGATCCCGCGACCGTCCGCCGCATCGCCACCCTCGCCCGCATCCGGGTGGAGGAGGAAGACGTGCCGCGTCTGCAAGCCGAGCTGAACGGCATCCTGGGCTGGATCGAGCAGTTGAACGAGGTCAACGTCGATGGCGTCGAACCGCTGACCGGCGGTGCCCGCATGGCGATGAAAATGCGGGACGATGTGGTGACCGACGGCGGCTACCCCGACCAGATCCTGGCCAACGCGCCCGAACGGATCGGCGATTTCTTCGCGGTGCCGAAGGTGGTCGAGTGATGCTGACCGACCTGACGATCGCCGAAGCCCGCGACGGGTTGCGCGCCCGCGATTTTACCGCCGAAGCGCTGACAATCGCCCATCTGCACGCGATCGAGGCGCTGAACCCGCGGCTGAACGCCTACCTGACGGTCAGCCACAGTCAGGCGCTGGCGCAGGCGAAGGCCGCGGATGCGGCATTGGCGGCGGGGCAGGGCGGGCGGCTCGCCGGCATTCCGCTGGCGATCAAGGACCTGTTCTGCACCGTCGGCGTGCGCACCACGGCCGGCAGCCGCATCCTGGAACCCTTCGTCCCCCCTTATGAAAGCACCGTCACCGCCAACCTGCTGCGCGACGGCGCGGTGTTCCTGGGCAAGACCAACCTCGACGAGTTCGCGATGGGCTCGTCCAACATGACCTCGGCCTTCGGTCCGGTGGAAAACCCGTGGAAGCGGCGCCAGGATGCGGACGCGGTGCTGGTGCCCGGCGGATCATCCGGCGGGTCCGCGGCGGCGGTGGCGGCGCGCCTGGCGATGGGCGGGACCGGGACGGATACCGGCGGGTCGATCCGCCAGCCGGCGTCGTTCTGCGGGCTGGTGGGGGTGAAGCCGTCCTATGGGCGGTGCTCGCGCTGGGGGGTGGTGGCGTTTGCGTCGTCGCTGGACCATCCGGGGCCGTTTTCGCGGACGGTGCAAGACGGGGCGATCCTGCTGGGATCGATGGCCGGGCACGATCCGAAGGATTCGACCAGCGCGGATGTGGCTGTGCCCGATTACGAGGCGGCGTGCCGGCGCGGCGTACGCGGGCTGCGGATCGGGGTGCCGCGGGAATACCGGTCGGATGGGATGCCGGCGGAGATCGAGGCGCTGTGGGCCCAGGGCGTGGCCTGGCTGCGCGAGGCCGGCGCCGAGATCGTGGACGTTTCTTTGCCGCATACGAAATACGGGCTGGCGGCGTATTACATCGTCGCACCGGCCGAGGCGTCGTCGAACCTGGCACGTTACGACGGCGTGCGGTTCGGCATGCGGCGCGATGGCGAGGATCTTCGCGACCTGTACGAACGCACGCGCGCGGCCGGATTCGGGGCGGAGGTGCGGCGGCGGGTGCTGATCGGGACCTACGTGCTGTCGGCGGGCTATTACGATGCGTATTATTTGCGGGCGCAGAAGGTGCGGGCGCTGATCCTGCGCGATTTCACCGACGTGTTTGCGAAGGTGGATGCGCTGCTGACCCCGACCACGCCCTCCGCGGCGTTCGCGCAGGGGGAGAAGATGGATGATCCGATCACGATGTATCTGAACGACGTGTTTACCGTGCCGGCAAATCTGGCTGGCGTGCCGGCGATTTCGGTGCCGGCGGGGCTGGATGCGAACGGACTGCCGCTGGGGCTGCAGGTGATCGGACGTCCGTTCGATGAAGAAACGGTATTCGCGGTGGCGGCGGCGTTGGAAGCGGCGGCCGGGTTCGATGCGGTGCCGGCGATCAGGGCAGGGGGTTAGAGCATTTTCATCATGTCTGGAAAGTCGTCCTCCAATCGTCATGGCCGGCCTTGTGTCGTCCATGCATGGCAGCTCGGTGCTGCGACAGATGACCGGGACGAGCCCGGCCAAACGAAAAAGCGCGCTCTGGCGCTCGGTTTTCAGTCACTGCGAAAATTCTCCAGGTGCAGCCCATGACACGGCAACTTCACCTCAATCTGTTCATCCACGGCCGCGGGCATCACGAGGCCGCCTGGCGCCACCCTGCCGCGTCGCCGCTGGCGCTGACCGATCTTCGTTACTATACAGACCTGGCGCGGCAAGCCGAGGCGGGGTGCTTCGACTCGATCTTCCTCGCCGATACGCTGGCGGCGGCCGACGATCTGGTGCGCGCACCGCGCACCTGGCTGGAACCGATCACCGTGCTGGCGGCACTTGCCGGCGTCACCAGCCGGATCGGGCTGATCGCCACCTGCTCCACCACCTATACCGAACCGTTCAATCTGGCGCGTCAGTTCGCCTCGCTCGACCACATGAGCGGCGGGCGGGTCGGCTGGAACATCGTCACCAGTTGGCTGGCCGCCGCCGCCGGCAATTTCGGCGGTGCGGCGCCGCTGAGCCATGCGGACCGGTATGAACGTGCCGAGGAATACATGCGCGTGGTGACGGGGTTGTGGGACAGTTGGTCCGACGATGCGGTGGTCGATGACCGCGCCTCCGGGGTGTATGCGCGTTCTGGGTCGGTGCGGCCGATCCATCACAAGGGGCCGCATTACCACGTCGCCGGCCCGCTGAACCTGCCGCGCGGTCCGCAGGGACGGCCGGTGTTCGTGCAGGCCGGTTCGTCGGAGACCGGCCGCCGTTTTGCCGCTCGCCACGCCGAGGCGGTTTTCACCGCGCAGATGGAAAAGGCCACCGCGCGCGACTTTTATGCCGATCTGAAACGGCTTGCCGGGACCGAGGGCCGCGATCCTGCCCATGTGCTGATCCTGCCCGGCCTGTCGCCGGTGATCGGCGGCACCGAGACCGAGGCGCTGCGCATTTCCCGGGACCTCAACGACCTGAGCGACCCGGAGGTCGGCCGCAAGCGCCTGTCGGGCCGCTTTGGCGGGCACGATTTCTCGCATCTGGCGCTGGACAAGCCGCTGGCGCCGGAAGACTTCCCCGATCCGGCGACGGTCGAGGCGGCGCGCAGCCGGACCGAGGTGATCATCGGCCTGGTTCGCCGCGAAAAGCCCACCTTGCGGCAGTTGCTGGGCTATATGGCGGGGGCGCGCGGGCATTTCGTCACGGCGGGCACGCCGGAGCAGATCGCGGATTTGATGCAGGACTGGCTGGTGGACGGGGCCGCGGACGGGTTCAACCTGATGCCGCCGGTGCTGCCCTGGATGCTGGCGGTTTTCATAGCCGAGGTCGTGCCGCTGCTGCGCCGGCGTGGTTTGTTCCGATCTGAGTATGAAGGTGTGACATTGCGAGATCATTATGGCCTGCCGCGGCCGGACCTGCGGTTTCAGGGTTTGTCTGAGGGATAGTGCGTCCGCCGGGCGCATTGCCCCGGTGATTCGGGGACAATATTCTTATATCGGGTCTGTGCCTGGCCTCGCCGCAAGTTCGCGGTGTCTATTCTGATAAAAGAACGGAACGCCTCCGTGTTCGTTCTTTTTTAGCACTGGAATCCGCGGTGTTGCAAACCGCCCCGCGCGTCTTCGTATCCGTGACGCCGGCCGGCCCGCGTTGCGACCGGCGGCCGGAAGTCCGTGTCGTGGTCGTTACGTTGCCGGCAGCGCGGCTGCCAGGCCAGTTTATCCGGCGCTGGCGCCGACTTCCAGGGATGTCTCGGACGCGGTGCAGGGAACGCCCTTCACCGGAATGGTGATCGTCTTGTTGTTGCCATCGATCACGATTTGCGGCAGGTAGGCGCCGGGAAATCGTTCGGATACCTTGTACGGCGCGGTTCCCCGCCCGAGCGGGCCGGTCCATCCCATCACGTCGATCTTGAGGCCGCCGGTGAAATGGGTATCGCGGACCAGGGTGACCTCCGAGGTGTAGTTCGGCGCATTGCCATGGACCGTGACGGAAAAGAAGCCCGGTTGACCGACGCCGGTCCACACATACGTTGCTTCGGCTCCGTCGAACGGTTCTGGTCCGTAGAAGCTCATGGTGTTCGTCTCCTCGTTTTGCCTGATCTTGGTGTCCAAATCCGTAGCGCATTCAATTCGCCGGTGTCGGAAATCCGCCTCGGTCAAGGCGGCCCGAACGGGCTTGCTGATCTCGCAGACGACCGGTATCGGCCGATACGATACGCGGTGGCGGATCTATACCTTCTCCGCGCAGGCAAGCCGGCAGCAGCGGTCCCGCAGGACGTGCGGCGCTGCGATAAGGCGTTGATCTTCGCATCCGGCGGGGTCGTCTGCAAGTTTTTCCCGATCTGTCTGGTTCTTTGCGCGAATCGTCGCCGATATTTGACCGTTCGACGGAATTATCCAAGACATGACCCGCGCACGATTTCGTGAACGCCGTTCGGGCCGGCCCGCGCACCGCGCCGGACCGCTTCGATGGCGCGCCGGCGCGGCCCGAAGCGGCCGGTCCGAACCGCCTCTGGCCTGGGCGGGCCGGTTGCCGTATGACCGCGGCCTCGGTTTGTCATCAGGGAGCAGTTCATGGCGAAGATCATCCGCACCGAACCCGGCGCGATCCTGTCGAAAGCGGTGGAGTATCACGGCTTTGTGTATTTGCCGGGCATCACCGCCCGCGACACCAGCCAGGACATCAGGGGCCAGACCGCCGACGTGCTGGCGCAGATCGACGCGATGCTGGAGCACCACGGCACCGACAAGACCCGGCTGCTGCAGGCGGTCATCTGGGTGAAGGACATCAAGGAACGCGCCGCCATGAATGAGGTCTGGACCCCCTGGCTGCCGCCCGAGGGCGCGCCGGTCAGAGCCTGCGTGCAAGCCGAGATGGCGGCGCCGGCGGTGCTGGTGGAGATCATGGTGACGGCCTGCAAGTAGGCGGCGCAGGGCCGCAGGGAACCGCGGGCGGCATGGTGTCCGCGGGTCCATGCCAGAAACAGGTGGCGAGGGCGCGAATCGACTCGCGCCGGAGCCACGGCCGAGCAGAAATGCCAGACCCCGGTGCGTCCGGTCAGGACAGGGCTGCGCTGGGTTGATCGCCGGTCACACGGACGGTTGCGCAGGCTTTGGCCGGCGCAACCCTGGCGGACGTCGTCATGATGGCTCTGGACAGGCAGGTCCAGTTCCCGCGACACGCGGATTGAGCCGGCTTGTGTGCCGCCGCCCCGGCTCCGCTATAACCCCCGCATGCCAGCCCCGGACCCCAGAGCCAACCCCATCCTCCTCGGCCATCCCGAAGCCGAGGCGACCCTGCTGGACGCGCTCCGCACCGGGCGCATGCACCACGCCTGGCTGATCACCGGCCCCGAGGGCATCGGCAAGGCCACCTTGGCCTTCCGCTTCGCCCGCCGCCTGCTGGCGGGCATTCCAGCCGCGGACAGCCTGGCGCTCGATCCGGCCAACCCGGTGTTCCGCCGCGTCGCCGCCGGCTCGCATGCCGACCTGTTGACCGTCGAACGCACCGTCAACGAAAAGACCAAGCGCCTGCGCTCCCAGATCGCGGTCGAGGACGTGCGCCGGGTCGGCAATTTCATGTCGCTGACCCCAGCCGAGGGTGGCTGGCGGGTCGTCGTCGTCGATGGGGCGGAGGAGCTCAACCAGGCCTCGGCCAACGCGCTGCTGAAAGTGCTGGAGGAGCCGCCGCCGCGCGCCATTTTGCTGCTGGTCTGCGCCGCCCCCGGCCGGCTGCTGCCGACGATCCGCAGCCGCTGCCGGCGCCTGCGCCTGACGACCCTGGACGACGAGACGATGGCCGCCCTGCTGGCCAGCTACCTCCCGGCGATGGCGGAGGACGAACGCGGCCGGCTGGCGACCCTGGCCGAAGGCTCCCCCGGACGCGCTTTGCTGCTGGCCGAAGCCGAGGGCCTGTCGGTCTCCGCTTTGGTGGACAAGGTGCTGGGCAGCCTGCCCGACCTGCCGCCGACCCGCGGCTACGAGATCGCCGACGCGCTGGGGCGCAGCGAGACCGGGTTCTCCACCTTTATGGACCTGCTGCGCGCCGGGATTTCGGCCGCGGTGCGCGAACACGTGCGGGGACGCGCGGATCCCGAACAGGAACGGCTGATGGCGCTGCGTCCGCTGGATGCGTGGGGCGATCTCTGGACAGGGCTGACCCGGCTGCAGGAGGAGACGGAACGGTTCGCGCTCGACAAGCGCCAGGCGATCGTCGCCGGGCTCGGGATGCTCAGCGGAAAAACTTGATGACACCCCGGTGACGGGCTGGTATCAACAGAACAATGATCCGGCCGGCGCCATTGCTTTGCCGGGACGGACGCCACGCGATAACAAGGGGCTGGGGCAGTGGATGCGGCGGCGATCAGCGACGGGCTGAAACGGGAGAGTGATGCCCAACATGAGACGCCGCGGCGGTCTCAGTTCTTGCCTTTTTCCCGACCAACGATCGAAGCGGATGAAATCGCCGAGGTTGTGGACTGTCTTCAGTCCGGCTGGATCACCTCGGGGCCGCGGGTTTTGCGCTTTGAAGAGATGTTCCGGGAACGGCTTTGTGTCGCGCACGCCATCGCGGTGAATTCGGCGACCGCCGGGCTGCATATCGCGCTGCATGCGCTGGGCATCGCGGCGGGCGATGAGGTCATCGTGCCCGCGATCACCTGGGCCTCGACCTCCAATGTCGTTGAACTGCTGGGCGCTCGGACGGTGTTTGCCGATGTCGATGCCGCCACCTTGCAACTTGACCCGGGCGAGATCAGCCGGCTGGTCACCGCGCGCACCAAGGCGGTGGTGCCGGTGCATTATGCCGGGGCACCGGCCGATCTGGATGCGATCCGCGATGCGGTGGCCGGACGCGATATTGCGATCGTGGAAGACGCGGCGCATGCGTTGGGCACCGAATATCGCGGGCGGAAAATCGGCGCCAGCGGGTCGATCGCGGTATTCAGCTTCCACCCGATCAAGAATATCACCACCGGCGAAGGCGGCATGGTGACCTGCGACGACGCCGCACTCGCCGATCGCATGCGGCTGCTGCGGTTTCACGGGGTGTCGAAGGACGCCTGGCGGCGCTACAGCAACGGCGGTGCGGCGCAATACGAAGTGATCGAGCCCGGCTACAAATACAACATGCTGGATATCCAGGCGGCGATCGGGGTGAAGCAGTTTCCCAAGCTGGACCGTTTCAATGCCGAACGAAAACGGCTGGCCGAACGATACCGCCGTCTGCTCGCGGACCTGCCGGCGGTGCGGCCGATCGGTCTGCCAGATTACCCCGCGACGCACGCCTGGCATCTGTTCGTCGTGCGGCTGGACCGCAACCGGCTGAGCCTCGGCCGCAACGCGCTGATCGCGGCGATGGCGGACGAAAACATCGGCGTCGGGCTGCACTTCCCCGCGCTGCACACGCAGCAATATTATCGGGAGTGTTACGGATACACCGAACGCGACCTGCCGAACGCGACCGCTGCGGGTGCGGAAATCCTGTCGCTGCCGCTGTATCCGGGCCTCGGCGATGACGGCCAGGACGACGTCGTGGCCGCGTTGCGGCGTGTCGTCGCCCGCCATCGCCGGACCGCATGACACGGACCCGGGACCGTCGGTGCCGGATTTGACCAGCGTCGGGGGACACATGAAAGTCGTCATAATCGGTGCCAACGGCTTCATCGGCCACACCTTGACTGCGCATATTCTGGCCACGACCGGCTGGTCGGTGACCGGCGTTGACCGCAACGACGATCGCTTGCGGCCGCTGTTCGGTCACCCCCGGCTCGATTTCGCGCACATGGATATTCGCAACAGCCACGCCCGCATCGAGCGGCTGGTCGCCGCCGCCGACGTCGTCCTGCCGCTGGCCGCCTATGCCCGCCCGGCGGATTACGTCCGCGACCCGCTGGCGATTTTCGAACTCGATTTCGAGGAGAACCTGCACATCGTGCGCGCCGCCGAACGCCACGGCACAAGGATCGTTTTTCCCTCGACCTCCGAGGTTTACGGCATGTGTCCCGATGCCGCCTTCAACGAGGACCGGAGCCCGCTGGTGCTGGGGCCGATCGCGAAGGAGCGGTGGATCTATTCCTGCAGCAAGCAGTTGCTGGACCGGGTGATCTGGGCGATGGGCGGGCGCGGCCTGCGCTTCACCCTGTTCCGCCCCTTCAACTGGTTCGGTCCCGGCCTGGACGACATCGCCGAAGCGGCCCCCGGCAGTGCTCGGGTCGTTACTCAGTTCATGGGTCATTTGTTGCGCGGTGAGCCGCTGCAACTGGTCGATGGCGGTCATCAACGGCGGGCCTTCACCTATATCGACGACGGGATTGCCGCGCTGATGCGCATACTGGTCAACGAAAACGGCGCCGCGGACGGGCGCATCTTCAATATCGGCAACCCGGCGAACGATCGTTCCATCCGCGACCTGGCTGCCTTGATGATCGACGTGATCGCGGAATTCCCCGGCTACGCCGATCTGGCGGAGACCGCAACGATCGTGGAAACGCCGGGTGCCACCTACTATGGTTCGGCCTATCAGGACGTGGATCACCGCCAACCCGACATATCAGCCGCGACACGCTGGCTGGACTGGACCCCGCGGGTCGGGCTGCGCGAGGGGCTGCGCCATATGGCGAACCACTACATCAATCGCACCGTCCCTGTGAAACTCTTCGACGAGGCGGTGCCTTGAACGGTTTCACCTGCATCGGCTGGGCCACGGAATCCTACCGCCATTTGGCCGCGGGTTTGCAGCAGGACTGCGAAGGTCTCGGCTATCCCTATCACCTGTACGAGGTTGACCGGAACTACACGTCGCTGGTCGCCGCATGGTGCAACCATCCGCAGATCATCCGCCGGGGCATCGAGGATTTCGGTTCGGTACTGTTCCTCGATATCGAATGCCGGATCGTCGCACCGCTGCCGGCGCATTGGCGCGCGCCGCTGGTTTCGGTGCGACGTCCGCGGCAGAAATTCTGGATCCGCTACAACTCCGGCACCGTCATGGCGAATGAGAGCTGCCTGCCCTGGATCGACACCTGGATCGCAATCCTGCAGGACTGGAACATGGGCGAGATGGCCGATGACGATTTTGTCCATTGGCCGGGCGATCTGTGCGACGAACTGGCTTTGGCCGCCGCGCTCGCCGCGCATCATGTGAAGGTGGCAACGCCCGAACTGGAATATGTCGATCGCAGCAGTCCGGCGGAGCTGGCGCGCGGCCTCTGGCGTGGCTCCCACACAATCATCCAGCACCCGACCATCCACCATTGGCCGAAAGAATCCGATCCCGTGGAGTGCAAGAAACTGTTCTGGCAGAACTATCCCGGCGATCCGCACGAGGCCGCCTGGTTGTTTGCGGAAAAGCAGGGGGAGGTCCGGCGGCATGGCTGGGTGTTCGCCATCGGCGACCGCGCTTATGCGCCGGCCGAGTACTGGCCGGCGCATCAGCGTACCTGGATCGCCGAGGCGGTGTCGCTGACCGCGGCGCAACGCTGATGCAGCGTTTTGCCGCCTGGAGTGTGCATGCCCTGACCGCATCCGGCATCGTGGTCGGGCTCCTGGCGCTGTTCGCCGTTCTGCACAACGAACCGAGAATTGCGCTGCTGTGGCTGGCGCTGGCACTGTTCATCGATGGCATCGACGGCCCGCTGGCGCGTCGGGTGAAGGTCGCAGAAATGCTGCCGGACTTCGACGGCAATATTCTTGATCTCGTGATCGACTACTTCACCTATGTCATCGTGCCGGCACTGCTGATCGATCGGGCCGGACTGGTGCCGGCGGACTGGGGCGGGCTGGCGATGGCGGCGATCCTGGTGTCGTCGCTGTATCATTACGCGCGCCGCGACATCAAGACACGGGATCATTATTTCAATGGATTTCCGGCCTTCTGGAACCTGGTGGCGCTGTATCTCTGGGCCTGGCAGCTCGATCCCGTGGCCGGGCTTGTCATCGTGCTGTCGCTGGCGGGCCTGACGTTCACGCCGGTCAAGTTCATCCACCCGTTCCGGGTGCGGGCCTGGCGGAGCCTGCCACCGGTCGCGGCCACAGTCTGGGCGGTTTCCAGCGTTGGCCTGCTGCTCACCGGCGGCGCCGCGTTCGGGATCTGCGAGGCGGTGTCGGCGGCATCCGCCTTTTTGCTTTTCAGCCTGGGGGTGTTTCGGACCATCCGCGGGCCGGCACGACAGGAGGTCGATCATGGTGGACATCGCGGCGCCGCGGCTGGACATCCCGCCGGGTCCTGATTTTCAATACAGCCAGGAGGCCGACCCGCACCGGCAACGGCGCGCCGCCATCCTGCGCGCGCACCCCGCGGTGCGCCGCCTGTACGGCGCCAATCCCTGGTCCGCGGCGCTGGTGGTGGCGCTGGCGGCGGGCCAACTGACAATTGCCTTTGTGGTGGCGCAGGCGCCGCTGTGGATGCTGCCGGTGGCGGCCTTCTGTGTCGGCGCGTTTTTCGCCGCGTCGCTCAACGCACTGATCCACGAGGCCAGCCACAATCTCATTTTCCGCCAGCGTTCGGCCAATCACGCGATCGCGCTGCTCGCCAACCTGCCGCTGGTGACATTCAGCGCGATGCCCTTCTTCCGTTACCATTCCTGGCATCACTATGCCGTCGGCGACTACGAAATGGACGTCGGCATCCCGACGCGGTGGGAGGCCGGCTGGGTCGGCAACCGCTGGTGGCGCAAGTTGGTCTGGCTGGCCGCGTTTCCCCTTTTTCAATGGGTCCGCACGCACAAGTTTCGCGCGAAAGCACCCACCTGGCACGGCTGGATGACCGCCAACGCGGTGACGCAGACCCTGGCGGATATTGCGATCCTGTCGGTGGCCGGACCGAAGGCGGCCGGTTACCTGCTGCTGTCCTACGCCTTCGCCGTCGGCCTGCATCCGCTGGGCACGCGCGTAATCCAGGAGCATTTCATGGTGCATGGCAAGGACGAAACGAACAATTATGTCGGCTGGCTGAGCCTGCTGGAATGCAATTTCGGTTACCATATCGAGCATCACGACTTCCCGACCGTGCCCTGGAACCGGCTGCCGCGTCTGTCGGCAATCGCACCGGACTTCTACCGGTCGGCGCCGGTGTTTCGCTCGCGGCTGGCGCTGCTGATCGATTTCATTCGTAATCCGGACTGGCATTTGTATCGCCACACGGTGCGGGAGACGTCGGGTTGACAGGGTTGCTGCCGATTGCCGTGATCGGTGCCGGCATGATGGCGCGCCGGCGGCTGGCGGCTTTGATGGCAACGGGACGCGTCCGCCTGTGCGGCGTCGTGGCCCGCCGCCTGTCATCGGCTCAGGCGCTGGCCGAGACATTTGGTGGCGCGCCCGCGTTCGATGATGACCGGGCGTTGGCGGAGGTCGCACCGGCGGCCGTGTTGCTGGAAGTGCCGCACAATGTCCAGGACGCGATTGCCCTGCGGGTGATCTTGCAGGGCTGGCATTTGCTGATCGGCGGGCCTCTGGCCACCAGCACGGCGATGGGGCGCACATTGGACTCGGCCGCGCGGGCCCGCGGGGTGATTGTCGAAGCCGGTTTCGAGGCCCGCTACAAGCCGGTCTGGGAGACGGCTCGTCACGTGTGCCGGACAGGCGCGCTCGGCCGGATCGTGGCCGTGTCCGGCGTGGCGCTGTGGGACGGCGATCCGGCGAGCTGGTATTACGACGAGGCGATCAGCGGCGGCATGCCGCTGACCCATATGAGTTATTGCTTCGTCAATCCGTTGCGCTGGCTCCTGGGCGAGCCAACGCGGGTGGCGGCCTTCGCCAACCGGCTGGTGCATACCGATGAGTCCCTGGTGCGGGAGGAAACCGTCGTCGCCACCTTGCGCTTTCCCCGCGACATGCTGGCCACCCTGACCGCGGGCTATGTCAAAAGCACGGATACGGGGACCTGGCAGGTGACGCTGTACGGCAGCGCGGCGACGCTGGAAATCACCCCGGGCGAAATGGATGCCGGCAGCCTGCGGCTGCTGCGCGGCACGACGGCAGACGCCTTGCCGATTGCGGCGACCGAGAACGGGTTCCGCCGCCAGGCCGACGCGTTCCTGGACGCGATTGCGGGCGGCGAACCCGGGCGGAATGCACCCGGCGATTGTCTCGGCGATTTGCGGGTGGTGGAGGCGATCCGGGAGTCGGTGCGGCAGGGGGTGATTGTCACGCTATAGCTGCGGCCGGGATGGCGTCACAGAATTAACCAGCGGACCGGTCCGCGATGACCGCGACAAGCGGCGGCGAAGGGCCATTTGATGGTTGCGAGCGTAACATTATGAGTCATGTGGTTCACAGGCTCGCATGAACCGGCAAAGCCGGCACGAACGAATTTGAGCCGGAAACGCCCCTGGCTCACGCCGCGGAACCCCGTGTCCATTTTCCTGATTTGCCGCAGTCGGTACAGCATGGCGTCGGCTTGCACGATCAATACCGGAGGTCGCCCTAGCCGAAGATCTCACCCAAACGCTGGATGCTTGCCAGGGTGCGCTCGACCGGCAGGCCGGGCCACTGGCAGCGCATGACGAAATGATCCACCCCCAGCAGTTCATGGTAACGCGCGATTTCTTCCTTCACGGACACTTTATCGCCGATGATGAATTTGTCGCGGGCGAATTCCTCGAACGTGGTTTCCGTCCGCCGGCCCTGCAAGCCCCAGGCGGCATAGGCGTTGTATTTGTATTCCAGCGGCAAGCGGCATTCCTCGTGCGCCGTCGCGTGACGTTCGCCCACGTAACATTCCACCGTGATCGGAAACTCCGCCGCGGTCCGGCCATACTCGGTCAGGGCGGAACGATAGGTCTTCATCAGCGGCGCAACCTTGCCCAGGCCGCCGCTGTTGACGATCAGCCAGGCATCGCCAATCCGAGCGGCGCGTTTGACGGACACGTCGGCCTGGCCGGCGATATAGAGAGGCGGGCCGTTCGGACGCACCGGCTTTACCCCGATCCCGGCATCATTCACGGTGTAGAAACGGCCCTGGTGGGTGACCTTGTCCTCGGTCCACAGGCGTTTCATCAGGCCGATGCTTTCGTTGAAGCGCGGCGCGCGCTCCGACAGCGGGATGCGGAAGGCGTCGAACTCCGGCTGGCGGTAGCCGAGACCGAGGCCGAGGATGTAGTTGCCGCCGGTCAGCACGTCCAGGGTCGCCGATTCCTCGGCCACATGGACCGGATTCTGCGGCGGCAGGATGAGGATATTCGGCCCGATCGTCATGCCCTGGGCGTGGGCCGCGACATAGGCCATGACCGGGGTGATCTGCAGCATCTGCATCGGGTATGTCAGCCAGTGATGCGGGAACCACAGCGATTTGAAGCCGGCATCGCGGGCGGCGCGCACTTGCTGGACGATCTCGGGGATGCGGTCCGCGACGTTGACCCCCTCCGGGAACTGCGTGTTGATGAACAGGCCGACCTTCATGGGACTCCCCTCCGCGTTGCTGCCGGCAGGTTAGAGCAGGCGGGGCAGGGGGCCCAACCCCTCGCCGCACGCAATCTTCCGGTGCCCCATCTTGACCGCAACCACCGGAAACGCCACCTGTGTTGCACCATGCGCAACCAACCACCCGACCTGGACATGACGATCGAGGGCACCTTCGTGTCGCCCCCGAAGCCCCCCATTGCCACCCGGATCCTGATCTGGGCGGTGGTCATCGCCGTTCTGGCGGGTGCCTTGTCGGTGGCGGCCTTCGCGCTGTGGCTGGCTTTCATCATCCTGCCGGTCGCGCTGGCCGCGGGGGTCATCGCGTGGCTCGCCTACCGCTACCAGCTTTGGCGGGCCCGGTCTTCGGTGAGCCAACAACGGGACGTGTGGCGGCCGTAGGCGCCCAGCGCTGCGCGACGGTTCCTCCGATCAATGCGAGCACGACCCGTTCGGTGATGAGCGGGGCGCCGCGGTTGAGGCCAACCAGTTCGATCAGCCACGCAATGATCACGAACGTGAAAACCGCGGCGTTGATGCTGTAGAAGAAATTCAGATTCCAGGGCGTCGCAGGAACCGGACTGCGGCGCTTCCTGCCAGGCGGACGGTCGCTCAGGCCGCATGCCGGGTTGGGGTCTGGCCTGCCGGGCTGTCGAATGTCAGATCGACTTCCCGGTCTTCCCGGTCCGCGGTTTCGCTTACGTCGGGGTCTACGACGGTCAGCACGCCGTCATGGGCATACCGGGTCACGGTTTCCAGCAACCCAAGCGCACGCGCCACGGTCGCCTCCGGACTGGGCTCGCCATAGAACTCCGTAAGTTTCTGCACGCGTTCGACGATGTCCGGTCCGAATTCGAAGTACAGGTTCTTTGCCATAGGTCAGTGGCCCTCTCAGACAACGATAACCGGAACCCTGTCATAAAGTGCGAGACAAAGCCACGAGGACCTTGCCAGGTGTTGATCGGCCCAAGGTTCCGACGCTGGGTGGCGTCGCCGGGTCAGGCGGTCTTCGATCTATAACAATAGTAGCCTGACGCTATTTTTTGCTGTCTTCCTGGACCGGTTTAGGAATGAGTCGCCAAGGGCTGTATTTCGTAGTATTATCATTATTTGTCCGGCAACTTCAGACGCCCAAACATCCCCGGTATATTTGTTGACTCGATAGACTGTATTGGACCGGGCCAGAACCTCACCCGCCACGGGAACAACATCGAAGCATGGCCCGCCAGGGGGAACCTGCTGTTTCGGCGCGGGGGGGGGGAGGAACTTCCGCGGTGCGCTTTGGGCAAAGGCCAGAGGCGCAGCCAACCCGCCGACCGACACCAGACCCATCAACACAATCCACGAACCATAACGCATGTGAATTCCCCCATTCGTCCGGAAACGTTACCGATCCGCCGGTCGCCCTGTCAATCCGGCCAGAAATCCGCCCGCACCGCCTCGTCAAACCCGAACGGACACCCAACCGGAAACGTCTCCAACGCCAACCCCGTCTCCCGCTCCGCCTCCAGTCGAGCCAGCCGATACCCGTCCCGCATCGCCTGATCGAGCTTCGATTTCAGGCTCGGATTATCCTCCAGATGCGACTCCAGCCGGTAACGCTGCTCCTCGATCGTCGAACGCAAGCTCGCGGACCGGAACGCCGGCTGGTAACGCCACTTCAGCAAATGCATCAGCAGCACGGCCAGACGGTTGACCAGTTCGCGTTTCTCGCTCCGGCCCATACTCTCGATCTCTTCGGCGATGTGTTCGATATCGGCGCTGTCCAGGTCTCCGGCGCGCAGCAACGCGGCCTGCTCGTTGGCCCAGGCGTAGAAATCCCGGTCGTAGAGGCTGTTCGACATTCTCCCGTCCTGCGGCGCGCCCGCACTATAACCGGCGCGGCACAGGCGCGGAAGTCCGCACCCGGCTTTCCGAAAATAGGACTTGCAATTCATCGTCGCCAATTCTGTAAAGCCTCATGCGCACCACAATCCTCCGCAAAATCGGCGGCGCCGTCATGGTCGCCCTGCCGCAGGCGCTGCTGGAACAAGCCGGTCTGCAGGCCGGCTCCCGCGTCCGCATTCAAGCCGAAAACCGGCGTCTGGCGATCGCGGCGGATCCGCACGACACCCTGGCCGAGCCTGGGTGGATCCCCCCCGAGCCGGGCGGGAAATCCTGTAACCGAAGGCGGCCGCTACCTCGTCCCGTCCGCCGCCCCCTGATATAAGCCTCGGGAACACCCGAAAGGCCCCGCTATGACCTACAGCATCGAAGGCACCACCGGCCCCTGGGAAGTGGTCGTCGGCCTGGAAGTCCACGCCCAGGTGGTCAGTCAGGCGAAACTGTTCAGCGGCGCCCCCACCACTTTCGGCGCCGAACCCAACAGCCAGGTCAGCTTCATCGACGCCGCCTTCCCCGGCATGCTGCCCGTCATCAACCGCGAATGCGTGGCCATGGCCGTCCGCACCGGTCTCGGCCTGAACGCACACATCAACCTGGTCAGCCGCTTCGACCGGAAGAACTACTTCTACGCCGACCTTCCCCCCGGCTATCAGATCAGCCAGTACGAGCACCCCGTGGTCGGCGCCGGCGTGATCGAGATCGAACTCGCCGACGGTTCCACCCGCCAGATCGGCGTCACCCGCCTGCATCTGGAGCAGGACGCCGGCAAATCCCTGCACGACCAGCATCCGACCAAATCCTTCATCGACCTGAACAGAGCCGGCGTGGCACTCATGGAGATCGTGTCGGAACCCGACATCCGCTCGCCGGAGGAAGCCGGGGCCTATGTGCGCAAGCTCCGCTCCATCCTGCGCTATCTCGGCACCTGCGACGGCAACATGGAGGAAGGTTCCATGCGCGCCGACGTCAACGTTTCGGTCCGCAAACGCGGCGAACCGTACCGCACCCGTTGCGAAATCAAAAACGTCAACTCCATCCGATTCGTCATGCTGGCGGTGGAGGCGGAGGCAGCGCGCCAGATTGAAGTCTGGGAATCCGGCGGCACCGTGCGGCAGGAAACCCGGCTGTTCGACAGCGGGCGCGGGGTGACGCGGCCGATGCGGTCGAAGGAAGACGCGCACGACTATCGTTATTTCCCCGACCCCGATCTGCTGCCGCTGGTGCTGGAACAGGACTGGGTCGCCGCGCTGAAAGCCGCCTTGCCGGAGCTGCCAGACGCCAAACGCGCAAGATTCATCAACGACTATGGCCTGACGCCCTACGACGCCGCGGTACTGGTGGCGGAAAAGGCCTCGGCCGACTTCTACGAAACAGTCGCCAAAGGCCGCAATCCGAAGACCGCCGCCAACTGGGTCACCGGCGACTTCTTCGCCGCCCTGAACCGCACCGGCCGCCCGATCGAGGACCCGCCGGTCACCGCCGGCGCGCTGGGCGGGCTGCTGGACCTGATCGCCGACAATACGATCAACGGCCGCATCGCCAAGGACGTGTTCGAGGCGATGGTGGAAACCGGCAAAACCGCCGCCGCGATCGTCGATGAACGCGGCCTGCGCCAGGTCACCGACACCAGCGAGATCGATGCAGCCGTGGACCGGATCCTGGCCGCCAACCAGGACAAGGTCGCCGAATACCGCTCCGGCAAGGACAAGCTGTTCGGCTTCTTCGTCGGCCAGACGATGAAGGCGATGGCGGGGAAGGGCAATCCGGCGCTGATCAACGAGACCTTGAAGCGGCGCCTGGCCTAACCGGCGGCGCCACCCGACAGGTCGACCGTCTTCTGCTGCAACTGCGCCAGCAGGGCGGGCGCCCCGCCCCGGCTCAGCAGCCGGCGGAAGTCGGACCGTTGCACCGCCACCCGGCTGACCGCGCCGTCCGCCAGCACGTCCACCACCCGCCAGCCGTCCGGACGCTGGCGCATCACGTAATCGAGTTCGTGCCCGTCCCCGGTGCGGGGGACGATCCGGGTCTGCACCACCTGCTCGCCATTGCCCACCGCGCGAACCTCAGGCAGGATCTCGAAACGCTGGCCATCGAACGCGTCGAAGCTGTTGACATAGGACGCGATGGTGTAGCGCCGGAATGCGGCCTCCAGCGCCGCCCGCTGGTCCTCAGGCAGGGCCGTCCAGGCCGTCCCGATCGATTCATGCAGGACGGTGGGCAGATCGAAGGTCGCATCGACCACCGGCCCAAGCATCTCGGCGCGCTGGGAAAAGGGCGTCGTTCGGCCCGCTTTCATGATCAGAAGCAGTCCCGCGATCAGTTGCTGGGCCGGCGCCACCACCGCCGGATCCACCGCCGCTCGGGCGCGCGGCGCGACCGCGCACAGCAGCACTGTCCCCAGCGTGGCACGCCGGCCGATCTGATATCGTGTCATCCAAGGGTCCTGTCTCACGGCGGCTGTCCTCCACGGTCCCACCGGCGGTGCCACCGTGCGACCCAATGTCTCCCCGGGACGGACAAAGTCAACGCAGCCGTGAACTTTGTAATAATACAGATACATGGGTGCGATTGGCTAGGCGCGGGAGGCACGTCGCAACTTATGCGCATCACGCAACCGTGGGTCCACGGAACGTGATTGGACCCAAACCGTTGTGGCACCGTAAGAAGGAACTATGGTGCCGTCAGGAGGTGAGTGCCTTGTCGTTCCAGACCGCAGCCTTGAGCCTCGCCGATTGCCTCGCCGGCGCCGTCGGCATGCTGGACAAACCGCTGTCAGTACGCGCGCTGGTCGCCACTGCCAGGCGGCGCACCGGCCTGAGCGAGTTCGGCGAGGTCGCCTTCGCCGGTCCGCTGCACCGGCTGCTGGAAGCCTGCTCGACCGAATCGTCACTCAGCCTCGTGGGCCGGATGGCGACCAAATGGGACGTGGTGCGGTTCCTGTCCAACCTGCTGCGCCTGCACGCCGAGGAATTGCGCCAGCCGGATATCCTGGCCGAACCGATCGAGCGCCCGATCGTCATCACCGGCCTGCCGCGCAGCGGGACCACCTTCCTGCACCGGTTGATGCTGACCGATCCCGCAAATCGCGCGCCCCGTGTCTGGGAGACGATCTATCCTTACCCCGGCGCCGGGGCCGATCGGCGGCAAGTTCGGGTGGCGGCCCAGCTTCGCGCCTTCGAGCACCTGGCGCCGGACTTCCGGTCCCTGCACCCGCTGGATGCCAACTCACCGCAGGAATGCAGCGAGATCACCGCGCACGTGTTCCGCAGCCTGCGCTTCGACACGAACTACCAGATCCCGACCTATCGCGCCTGGCTGGACGCCGACGTCGAGCGGCATTTGCCTGCCTACCGCTTCCACAAGCGCTTCCTGCAGCATCTGCAATCGCAGGATCGGGCGACCGGCGCGGCCGGGCGCTGGGTGCTGAAATGCCCCGAACATCTCTTCGCCCTGCGTGCAATCCGCACCGTCTACCCCGATGCCCGTCTGGTTTTCGTGCATCGCGACCCGGTCCGGGTCCTGCTGTCGCAGACCAGGCTGACCGAGGTCTTGCGGAAACCCTTCACCCGCCGGCTCGACCGCGACCGGATCGGCCAGGATGAAAGTGCCCGCTGGCTGGCCGGCGCGCGCCGGATGGTGGAGGTTGGCGATGACGCGGGGTTGCCGGACCCGGTGTGCCACGTGCACCACATGGACCTGATCGCCGATCCCGTCGCGACGGTCGATGCGGTGTATCGCCATTTCGGCGAGGCACTGCCCGTGTCCGCCGCGGCGGGCATCGAACACTATGTGGCCGCGCATCCGCACGGCGGCTATGGCCGTCACGACTACCGGGTGTCCGATCACGGCCTCGATCCCAGGCAGGAGCGGGCCCGGTTCCGGCCCTACATGCTGCGCTTCGGGATCACCGCGGAAGAAGCGGGGCTGCATCCGCGCGCGGACAGCCATCCGACGAACCCGACCGAGGCGGTGGAACCGTTGCGCGGCTAGAGCATTTTCATCGTGACCGGAAAGCGGTCTCTCATTCGTCATGGCCGGCCTCGTGCCTGCCATCCATGCCCCCGGGCGCCCGACCCGGGGGTGTGGCAGCACCGAACTGGCATAGATGGCCGGCACAACCCCGGCCGTGACGGAAAAACGTGTGACGCCGCCTTATTCCAGCGCCTGTGGGGCCGGTCCCGACCCCAATCGAAGAGCGAGCGGCCGGTCACACCCCGCCACGGGCTTCCAGTCACCGCGACCCGGATCGCCGCGGCGGGTCGAGATCCCACGGCGCCCGAGCCGCTTCCCGCACAGCCTCGGCTCGCGACACGCCGATATCGGCCAGCAGATGCGGCTCCAGGTCGCGCAGGTCGCGTCGCGTCGTGGCGACCTGCCAGGCATGGGTCAATGCGCGCGCCAGCGCATGCCACGCCGGTCGGGGCAACGCCGGCAGCCCAACAGCGAGGTGCGGCAGCGAACGGTCAGACATCGGAAAGATCCTCCAGACTCACAGGTGAAACGGACCTGGAAACTGGGCCCGCGCCCTGCATCAGTAAAATGAATTGATCTGATCCATCCCATCAATTATCTTGATGCTTATGACCCAACCAGCCACCCTCGACCTCGACCTGCTCCGCGCCTTCGCGCTGATTGCCGATGGCCACAGCTTCACCCAGGCGGCGGAGCGGGTCGGGCGCAGCCAGTCCGCCGTCTCCATGCAGGTGAAGCGGCTGGAGGACACCTTGGGCCAGCCGGTGCTGAACCGTGGCAAGGGCGGCGGGATCGAACTGACCCTGCATGGCCGCTATCTGCTGGCGCGGGCTCGTCAGATGCTGGCGCTGAACGATGAGGTGATCGCGACGTTCCGCGCCCCGCGCTTCGCCGGCACCCTGCGCCTGGGCACGCCCGACGATTATGCACTGAGCCATCTGCCGTTGATCCTCAAGCGCTTTGCCGAAACCCACCCGGCGGTGCAGGTGGACGTGCTGTGCGCCAGCTCCACCGACCTGTCGGAGCGGTTGAAGGCGGGCGATCTGGACCTGTCTTTGGTGTCCGAGGGCAATGCACCGCGCAACTGGCCCTCGGTGATGCTGTGGCGCGGGCCGCTGGCCTGGATCACCGCCGCGCGCCATACGCCGCACCGGCAGGATCCGCTGCCCCTGGCGCTTGCACATCAGGATTGCAGTTGGCGCGCGGCCGCGCTGGCGGCGCTGGAGGCGGCCGGACGGCGCTATCGGGTGGCCTATCTGTCGGGCACCCAGGCAGGGACCCACGCCCCGGTGCTGGCAGGGCTGGCGGTGACCGTCAGCGCGTTGGCGACCTTGCCCGCGGGCCTGCGGGCGATGCACCCCGATGAGGGCCTGCCGCCATTGCCGGAATTCGGCATCCTGTTACTCAAGGGACGCACCGCGCAGCAGCCGATGACGGACGCGCTCGCGGCTCATATCGAGGAGAGCTTCCGGCGGCACGATCCGGTTGCTTCGGCCGCAACCGGATTTGAGTCCGCCGCGTGAACGGGCGCCGCCTCCGATCTGGCAACCTGAGGAACATCGTCACATGCGTATTTCATGCTGCGTCCTGGCGATGACCTGCCTGTTGACTGTCACCGGTGGCCTGACGCCGGCGTGGGCTGATGATCCGGCCCCGCAAGTCGCGCAGTTGCCGCCCGATCAGGCGATCGCGGTCCTCGGCCTCACGGTTTGCACCGAAGATGGCAAATCGATCGGCCGGCTGGTCGATGTGCTCGTCGATGCCGCCGGCATGCCGGAGGCCGGGGTAATCGATTTCGGCGGCTTTCTGGGCGTCGGCGCCCGCAAGGTTGCGGTGCATTGGGCGACATTGCACTTCGCCCCGGCCAACGCGAAACAGCCGATCACCCTGGAACTGACTCCGGATCAGATCAAGGCCGTGCCTGAATATCGCGATTCGAGCAAGCCGGCGCCGGTGGTCCTGCCGCCGGCCGCGGATCCGAACCGGGGTCCGTCCGCCGCGCCATCACGATCCGATGCGCCGTGAGCGGTGCCGCGGAACGACCCCGGGCCGGCGCACGTGCACTGGATTTGCTGAATTTTTTCATGGCCAATGCCCAGACGGGCTTCGGGCCCTTCATCGCGGTGTACCTGACCGCAAGCAAGTGGACCCAGGCGCACATCGGCCTGGCGCTGAGTCTGGGCACGATTGCAGCGGTTGTCAGCCAGATCCCGGCCGGCGTGCTGGTGGACGCCATGTCCAGCAAGCGGACCGCGATCGGCTTCGGTGTGCTGGGCGTCATGACGGCCGCCTTGCTGCTGGCGCTGTGGCCGCACGAACTGCCGGTGCTGCTGGCGCAGGCGCTGCATGCGGTGGCGAGCTGCGTCCTGACCCCCGCCATCGCCGCGATCAGCCTGCAGCTCGCCGGTCGCGCCGCGCTGGGTGAGCGGTTGGGGCGCAACGCGCGCTATGCCTCGATCGGCAATGGGATCGCCGCGGCGATCATGGGGGCGACCGGATCCTATTTGTCCAGCCGGACGGTGTTCTGGCTGACCGCCGCACTGTGCGTGCCCGCCCTGATGGCGCTGATGGGGATCGGGCCAGGCCGCCATGCAAGGGAACTGCCGGTGAGCCAGGGGTTCGACCGGACGGCGTTGCGGACCTTGTTGCTCGACCGGCGGCTGCAGGTGTTTGCGGGGTGCGTCCTGCTGTTTCATCTGTCGGACGCGGCGATGTTGCCGCTGGCCGCCTCCGCCGCGACGATGCGCGCGGGGTCGGAGGCCAACCTGATCATCGCGGCCTGCATCATGGTGCCGCAGGCGGTGGTGGCGCTGTGCTCGCCAGCGGTTGGCCGGCTGGCGACGCAATGGGGCCGCCGGCCAGTGCTCTTGCTGGGTTGGGCGGCGCTGCCGCTGCGCGGGCTGTTGCTGGCGGTGTTGCCAGGGCCGTACCTGCTGGTCGGCGTGCAGGCGGTGTCTGGCGTCAGTGCCGCGGTCTTCGGTGTCATGCTGCCGCTGCTGGCGGCCGATCTGACACGCGGACGCCCCCATTTCAACCTGTGCCTGGGGGTCCTGGGGCTGGCGGTCAGCCTCGGCGCCACACTCAGCACGGCCATGGCCGGTTGGGTGGCCGACGCAATGGGTCTCGGCACCGCATTCCTGTGTCTGGCGGCCGCGGGGGCGGCCGGGTGGTGGCTGCTGTGGGTTGCGATGCCGGAGACCAATGCGGGTTGACGGGTTGTCTGGGTAGTTTCCGTCCCTGCCGTGGCGGCGTCCATCCACCATATCTCAGAGCGGACCCGCGACATCGCACCGTGCGGCCGGGCCATCAGGAGAAAGCAGCCATGGATAAGGACAGGGTCGTCGGCAGCGCGAAACAGGCCGCGGGCACGGCCAAGGTCGTGGTCGGCAAGGTCATCGGCGATGCCAAGTTGCAGTCGGATGGCAAGGCGGAAAAGGCCGAGGGCAAGGTTCAAAACGCCGTCGGTGGCGTCAAGGACGCTGTCCGGGATGCCCTGAAACCGTAATATCGTTTCGGTTACGCCAGATCAATCATCATCGCAAGGCAGGCAGGTCATGGGTACCATTCTGATCATCGTCGTACTGGTTCTGTTGCTCGGTGGCGGCGGTGGGTACTATGCTCACAGTTATTACGGCGGCGCCGGACTGGGCGGCGTTCTTGGCACGGTCTTGCTGGTTCTTGTGGTGCTTTGGCTGTTCGGCGGGATGGGACGGGTCTGATCCCGCCCGTGTCCGAATACCCCCGTGTCATGGCCGAACATGACACGGGGAAGCGATGCCGGTCACTGGCTTTGCATGGCGACGCCGGACCAGCCGGCCGCAAATGCCAGCCTGGCCAACGCGGCGAGTGACTTCGTTCGCGTCTTTTTCATGATGGACGCACGATGGTTCTCGACCGTCCGCTGGCTGATGCCAAGGTCCGCGGCAATGTTCTTGCTGGGGCAGCCAGCCAGGACAAGTTGCAGCACCTGACTTTCGCGTGGAGTGATCTGCAGAAAATGGCTGGCCGCGGCTTCCCGCCACGCAGACAGATTTTGAACCAATGTCTCCCGCTCCCGCACCAGCGAGCAGCCAACACAGGCCTCGCCGCGCGGTTTATCCGGGCAAATCGCAAGACCGGGCTGCAATGGGAACAGAAATCCCGTTTCGAGTGCTACGATGCTCATGGCGTCCTCTCTCTTCCTGTTCATGTCCGTTCGGAAATATGGTGTGCGAGCGGCTGGACGGAGGTGCCAGATCGTATAGTCAGGAAAGTGTGATGCCGAGCCGGCATTTTTAGTCAAGATGTGGATGTTCGTTAGAGCAGGACGGGGTCTTTGCCGAACAGACCGCTCAGAGTACCGCAGTTCGGCATCGCCGATCACGTTCTCTTTACATCGGATGCTGCATGGTGTTCGGCTGTTCGTTCAGCACCACACTGAGCAACGGACTATGGACTTCGATCCGGCCGCGGTATTCGATTAATCCCAGCCGCCGGAAATCGTACATGACATGGCTCACCCGCGCTCGGGTCGTGCCGATCATCTCCGCGATATTTTTTTCGGTAGCCGCTGGATTGCGACTTTACGCGACGCGCATCAGCACGCAGTCGGTGATGGTTGCAGCGTTCGCCAGGCGCGTCGGCTGGCCGATCGGGCACCGTTCGCCCGGGAACTCGTCCGGCCCTTGGTGATAACGAACATCGCCTCCGCCAGATCGCCTTGCGCGAAAATCGCCGTGTCCTTGGGATATGCGACGGGTCCCGCGCGCTTCGATACGGTGGCGAAAAACGCC
>Ga0302279_10001777_pt1 | contig 29873 bp, 23 predicted proteins | sample III_Bog_N3_3_FD_194541 | JGI IMG/M metagenome (GOLD analysis project Ga0302279, IMG submission 194541) | Peat permafrost microbial communities from Stordalen Mire near Abisko, Sweden - III_Bog_N3_3 | ecosystem: Environmental > Terrestrial > Soil > Wetlands > Peat | place: Sweden: Abisko... | reverse complement strand
GTCGACCAGCTGTCGTCGTTCGCGGCCGAAGTGACGCGGGTGGCGCGCGAGGTCGGCACCGAAGGCCGGCTGGGCGGCCAGGCCGACGTGCAGGGCGTGTCGGGCACCTGGAAGGACCTGACCGACAACGTGAACTTCATGGCCGGCAACCTCACATCGCAGGTGCGCGGCATCGCCAAGGTGGTGACCGCCGTGGCCGACGGCGACCTGAAGCTGAAGCTGACGGTGGAAGCCAAGGGGGAGATCGCCGCGCTGGCCGACACCATCAACGCGATGACGAGCACGCTGGCGACCTTCGCGGACCAGGTGACGACGGTGGCGCGCGAGGTCGGCGTCGAGGGCAAGCTGGGCGGCCAGGCCAAGGTGCCGGGTGCGTCGGGCACGTGGAAGGCGCTGACCGAGAACGTCAACGAGCTCGCCGCCAACCTGACGACGCAGGTGCGCGCGATCGCCGAGGTGGCCACCGCGGTGACGCAGGGCGACCTGACGCGCTCGATCACCGTCGAGACGCAGGGCGAGGTCGCGTCCCTGAAGGACACGATCAACGAGATGATCCGCAACCTGAAGGACACGACGCAGAAGAACACCGAGCAGGATTGGCTCAAGACCAACCTGGCCAAGTTCAGCCGCATGCTGCAGGGCCAGAAGGACCTGGTGACCGTCGGCCACCTGATCCTGTCCGAGCTGGCGCCGGTGGTGGGCGCGCAGCAGGCCGAGTTCTACGTGCTCAACTCCGCGGGCGATTCGCCGCGCCTGCGCCTGTTCGCCAGCTACGCGTCGGGCGGACAGACCACGCACGGCAAGGAGCTGCACCTGGGCGAGGGCCTGGTCGGACAGTGCGCGGTGGACAAGCGCAAGGTGCTGCTGACCAACGTGCCGTCCAGCGCGTTCCGCATCGCGTCGGGCCTCAGCGAGAACACGGCGATGGACGTGCTGGTGCTGCCGGTCGTGTTCGAAGGACAGTTGCGCGGGGTGGTCGAACTGGCCTCGCTCGAACGCTTCAACCCCGTGCACGAGGCCTTCCTGGACCAGCTGACCGAATCGATCGGCATCGTGATCAACACCATCGAGGCGAACTCGCGCACCGAGGACCTTCTCAAGCAGTCGCAGTCGCTCGCCGAGGAGCTTGGCTCGCGCCAGGAGGAACTCCAGCAGACCAACCAGGAGCTGGGCGACAAGGCGCGGCTGCTGGCGCACCAGAACCAGGAAGTCGAGCGCAAGAACCAGGAAGTGGAGCAGGCGCGCCAGGCACTGGAGGAAAAGGCGGAGCAGCTGGCGCTGACGTCCAAGTACAAGTCCGAATTCCTGGCCAACATGTCGCACGAGCTGCGCACGCCGCTCAACAGCCTGCTGATCCTGTCGGACCAGCTGTGCAAGAACCCGGACGGCAACCTCTCGGCCAAGCAGGTGGAGTTCTCCAAGACGATCCACTCGTCCGGCAACGACCTGCTGATGCTGATCAACGACATCCTGGACCTGTCCAAGATCGAGTCGGGCACCGTCGCGGTCGACGCCAGCGAGCTGCGCGTCGACGACCTGCACCGCTCGGTCGAGCGCGGCTTCCGCCACTTCGCCGAGTCCAAGCACGTGGAGTTCGCGGTCGAGTTGAAGCAGCCGCTGCCCAAGACGATGGTCACCGACGTCAAGCGCCTGCAGCAGATCATCAAGAACCTGCTGTCCAACGCATTCAAGTTCACGCACGAGGGCCAGGTCACCTTCAGCATCTCCACGGCCACCAGCGGCTGGTCGCTGGACAACGAAGAGCTGCACCGCGCCGGCGCCGTGCTGGCGTTCTCGGTGCGAGATACGGGCATCGGCATCTCGCCCGACAAGCAGCAGATCATCTTCGAGGCGTTCCAGCAGGCCGACGGCTCCACCTCGCGCAAGTACGGCGGCACCGGGCTGGGCCTGGCGATCAGCCGCGAGCTCTCGCGCCTGCTGGGCGGCGAGATCCGACTGGTCAGCACGCCCGGCAAGGGCAGCGAGTTCACGCTCTACCTGCCGCAGAGCTACAACCCCGCGCGCGGCGGGCGTCACGCGCGCGCGAGCGCGGCGCCGCAGGTCGCGAGCGATGGCGAGTCGGCCGCACGCGCACGCGGCGCCCAGGCTGGCGCGATGGCCGATGGGCTGCCTGACTGGCACTACGAGGAAAACGAGAAGCAGGCCAGCGATGCGGTGATGTTCGCCAACGTCGTCGACGACGACCGCGCCCACATCGCCACCGGCGACCGCGTGCTGCTGATCGTCGAGAACGACCTCGCCTTCGCCCGCGTACTGCTGGCCGGCGCGCGCCGCGCCGGCTTCAAGGGACTCGTGACCAGCACCGGCGCGAGCGCGCTGACGATGGCGCGCGAATTCCACCCGTCGGTGATCACGCTGGACATCCACCTGCCCGACATGCCGGGCTGGCGCATCCTGGACCGGCTCAAGGGTGATCTCGTGACACGCCACATCCCGATCTGCGTCGTCTCCACCGACGATGCCCGCGACCGCGCGTTGCGCTCGGGCGCGCTGGGCTTCCTGGCCAAGCCGTTGCAGTCGGCCGACGAGGCCGACGCCGTGATCGCGCAGCTGCACACCTACGCCGAGCGCGGCGCCAAGCGGCTGGCGGTCGTGATGCCGCCGTCCCCGCGCCGCAGCGCGTTCATCGCCACGCTGGACACCGACGTCGACGTGCTGCTGGCCGAGGATCGCGAATCGGCGCGCCACGCGCTGGCCGCTGCCGACGCACTGGTGGTGGAGGACACGCTGCCTGACTTCGGGCCCGAGGACGTGCTCGATGCCATCACCGAACGCCACGGCATCGCGCAGATGCCGGTGGTGCTGTATCGCGGCGACGCCGCCGAGACGGGCAACTGGAACCAGCGTCGGGCCGGCCTGACGATCGCCGAAGCCACCTCGTTGCCGGAACTGCGCATGCAGACGGCGCTGTGGCTGCACCGCAGTCCGGCCGTGTTGTCCGACGAGGATCGCGACGCGATCGAAGGCCTGATGGTCGACCGCGACGCGCTCAAGGGCCGCAAGGCGCTGATCGTCGACGATGACATGCGCAACATCTTCGCGCTGGCCACGGTGCTGGACGAGGAGGGCATGATCATCGTGTCCGCCGACAACGGCCGCGAGGCGATCCGCCTGGTGCAGGAGGACCCGACCATCGACATCGTTCTGATGGACATCATGATGCCGGAGATGGACGGCATCGCCACGATGCAGGAGATCCGCAAGCTGCCGCGCGGCCGCGAGCTGCCGATGGTGGCGGTGACCGCCAAGGCGATGAAGGGCGACCGACAGAAGTGCATCGAGGCCGGGGCGTGGGACTACATCTCCAAGCCGGTCGACCCGCGCCACCTGATGTCCGTGCTGAGGGGGTGGCTGTGCCGCTGATCGCACCGTTTCCGAACGCCGTGTCCGGCGCCGCGGCGCAGACCGCCAGCGCCTTCGGGTCGCTGGACGACGCGTCCGACCAGGCCGACATCCTGATCGTCGACGACCTGCCCGAGAAGCTGCTGGTGTTCGAGACGGTGCTGGGCGACCTGAACCAGAACCTCGTGTTCGCCCGCTCGGGCGCGGACGCGCTGCGGCAGATCCTGCGGCGCGACTTCGCCGTGATCCTGCTGGACGTCAACATGCCCGACATGGACGGCTTCGAGACGGCCACGCTGATCCGCCGCTACAAGCGCGCGGCGCACACGCCCATCATCTTCATCACGTCGTATGCCGACGAGATGCAGACGGTGCGCGGCTATTCGCTGGGCGCGGTCGACTACATCCCGTCGCCGGTCGTGCCCGAGGTGCTGCGCTCCAAGATCCGCGTGTTCGTCGAGCTGCACATCCTGCAGCGGCGCATCGCGCGCCAGGCCGACGAGCGGGTCGCGCTCGCTGCGTCGGAGGCGGCGCTGCGGCTGGCCGAGGAGTCGACGCGGCGTTCCAGCCTGCTGGCCGGCCTGAGCCATTCGCTCAGCGGCGTGCTGGACCTGCGCGAGGGCATCCACGCGCTGCTGTCGCACGTGGTGCCCGCGCTCGCGGCCAACGCCGCCGTGGCGCTGGTCGACGAGCAGGGCGTCGTCACGCACGCGGCGACGCGCTCATGCCTGTTCGAGGACGACGCGGCCAGCGTCGACCTGGCGCCGTCGGCCTTGCCGAGCGCGCACTTCGCGCTGCTGCGCGAGGCGTTGGCGATGTCGCCCGAGGCCTGTGCGCGCGCGCCGGCGCTGGTCGACGGCGCGTTGCAGATGCTGCCTCTGGTGCATGGCCACCGCTTCCTGGGCGGCCTGTGGATCGACGGCGAACTGACACCGCTGTGCGCCGCGCTGCTGGACGAGGTGGCCGAGCGCGCCGCCATCGCGTTCGCGACGGCCAGCGTGTATCGCGCGCTGCAGGTGGAGATCGCCGAGCGCCGCCAGGCCGAGGAACGCCTCGAGGAAGCGAGTCGGCGCAAGGACGAATTCCTGGCCATGCTGGCGCACGAGCTGCGCAATCCGCTGGCGCCGATCCGCAATGCCGTCGAACTGATCCGGCTGGCCGCGCCGACCGACGCCAAGGTGCGCTGGGCCGCCGACGTCACCGACCGCCAGGTGCGCCAGCTGACGCGGCTGGTCGACGAGTTGCTCGACGTCGCGCGCATCAGCCAGGGCAAGGTCGTGCTGCAGACGCAGTGCCTGGACCTGGTGACGCTCGTGTCGCAGTGCATCGATTCGCAACGCCACCTGATGACGACGCGCCACCAGTCGCTGACGCTGTCGCTGCCGGACATCCCGCTGAACCTCAACGGCGACGCCACCCGGCTGGCGCAGGTCGTCAACAACCTGCTGTCCAACGCGATCAAGTACACGCCCGAAGGCGGCGCGATCGAGGTCCGCGTGTCGCACGCCGACCTGGCCGACGGCGAGTTCGCGGTGCTGGAGGTTAGCGACAACGGCATCGGCATCGACGCCGACCTGCTGCCGCACGTGTTCGAGCTGTTCGAGCAGGGCAAGCGCGCGCTTGATCGCACACAAGGCGGGCTGGGCGTCGGCCTGACGCTGGTGCAGCGGCTCGTGCAGCTGCATGGCGGCGCCGTCGTGGCCTGCAGCGCCGGCACGGGCCAGGGCTCGCAGTTCCGCGTGACGCTGCCCTGCCTGGGCGAGGTCGAAGGTCTGGCCATGGCGGACGAAGGCGCCGAGCGCCTGCCCGCTGCCACGGTGGCGCGGCGCATCCTGGTCGTCGACGACAACGTCGACGTGGTCGAGACGACGACGATGCTTCTGTCGCTGTCGGGCCACCAGGTGCGCAGCGCCAAGGACGGGCTGCAGGCGCTGCACATGGCCAGCGAGTTCCGGCCCGACGTGGTGCTGCTGGACATCGGCCTGCCGCTGATGGACGGCTACGAGGTGGCGCGTCGGCTGCGCCAGACGCCTCAGACGGCCGGCGCGTTGCTGATCGCGTTGACCGGCTACGGCCAGCAGGGCGACCGCCAGCGCGGCAAGGACGCCGGTTTCGACGGCCACATGCTCAAGCCGGTGGATCCGCACGCGCTGGCGCGGATGATCGGCGGCTGAGGCAAGCCGGGACGCTCAGGTCGCCAGCGTCGTCCGCGTGAACGAGGAGATCGCGCGGCGCGCGGCGCTGCCGCCGGTCGAAGATCCGTCGCGGCGTGCGCTCTTGGGCACGATGACGCGATCCAGGCGCGTGAGCAGCGTCGGCACCCGCAGCGGCTTGTGCCAGACGTCGCAGAAGCTGGTGCCGGCCGGCATGAACTCGGCCTCCGCCGTGACGGCAATGGCCGGGATGTCGGCCCAGCCGGGCAGCATGCGCAGGCGCTCCAGCAATTCGGTGCCGTGGCAGTCCGGCAGGCGCAGGTCGAGCAGCAGCAGCGACGGCCGCACGCACGCGGCAGCGGCCATCGCGGACGTGCCGTCCACCGCGATCACCAGGTCGAGCTCGGGCCTCAATTCGAACACCGTCTGCATCAGCAGCACGTTGACCGGGTGATCCTCGACGTACAGCACCGCTTCGCGCATGTTGATTCCCCTGGTGTTGCCGGCTGCGCCAGTCATTCGTCCTCAACCCAAGCGGTCAAGGCGGCAATCGGCGTGCCTGAAATGAGGGGCGATTTCACGTCCGGCGCGGCCCTGGACTGGAACGGACGTCGGCAACTCTTGCGCAAACCGTAGCCGCGGTACGTGGCTTGCCTGAACCGGGGTATCGGGCAACCCGCCCGCTCAACATGCAAGGAACTGACCATGACCACGATTCGATTGCCCGCCCTCATCGCCGGCCTGGCCGTCGCCGCCACGCTGGGCGCCTGCTCGGACATGACCCCGCGCGAACACAGCACCGCGGTCGGCGCGGGCGTCGGTGCCGCCGCTGGCGCGGTGTTGACCGGCACGCCGCAGGGGGCCGTCGCCGGTGCCGCCGTGGGCGGGGTGGTGGGCAACCAGGTCAAGCGCTGAGATCGCGCGAACCCGCAACGAGAAACGGCGCCCGCGGGCGCCGTTCTCCATGGGCGGGCCAGGTTCACTCGGGCACGACGTCGGCCTTGTCCGCGGCGTATTCCTTGAGCCGGTTGTAGAGCGTCTTGAGGCTGACGCCCAACGCGGCGGCGGTGCGCTCCTTCTGCTGGTTGAAGTGCTCCAGCGTGGCCAGGATCAACTGGCGTTCGGCATCGGCCATGGAAGTGCCGATCGGTATCGTGATGGACGGCCCGCTGCTTGCAGCCGCGGTGGGCGCCGCGACGGGCGCCGGCGCGCCGCCCTTGGGCGAATACAGCGACGAGGCATAGGCGCTGTTGGGACCATGCGGATCGTCCGGCAGCCATTCCTCGTTGATCGAATTGCCCGACGCCATCACGTAGGCGCGCTGGACGACGTTGCGCAGCTCGCGCACGTTGCCTGGCCAGCGGTAGGCCGTCAGGCGCTGCGTGGCGGCCGGCGTGAAGGTCTTGGCGGTGCCTTCGCGCTCGCAGATCGCCGACAGGAAGTGTTGGGCTAGCAGCGGCACGTCCTCGGAACGGTCGCGCAACGGCGGCAACTCGATCGGGAACACGTTCAGCCGATAGAGCAGATCCTCGCGCAGCTTGCCGGACGACACGGCCAGCTCGGGCGGCCGGTTGGTGGCGGCGATCACGCGGACGTCGGTCTCCTGCGCCACCGTCGAGCCGACGCGCATGAACATGCCGGTCTCCAGAACGCGCAGCAGCTTGACCTGCAGCTCCAGCGGCATCTCGGTGATTTCGTCCAGGAACAGCGTGCCGCCGTGGGCGCGCTCGAAGAAGCCCTGGTGCTGGCGATCGGCGCCGGTGAAGCTGCCTTTCTCGTGGCCGAAGATCTCGCTCTCGATCAGGTTGGGCGAGATCGCGCCGCAGTTGACGGCCAGGAACGGATGCTTGCGGCGCCGGCTCAGGTCGTGCACGGTCTGCGCGACCACTTCCTTGCCGGTGCCGCTCTCGCCGGTGATGAAGACGGACACCGCGGTGACGGCCACGCGCGAGATCTGTTCGTAGATGCGCCGCATCGGCGGTGAACGGCCCCAGAGATGACCGAAGTGCCCGGAGGCCTCCCACTCCGCGGTGAGCGACGCGAGCTCGGCCTGGATCGCCGACGGCCGCATCACGCGCGACAGGATGCCCTGCAACTGCTTCATGTTGATGGGCTTGACCAGGTAGTCAGCCGCACCCATGCGCAGCGCCTGGATCGAACTCTCGAGACTGGCATGGCCGGTGATCAGCACGATCTCGGAATTGGCGACGAGCTGCGCGTCCTGGAACAGGTCCATGCCGCTACCGTCGGGCAGTTGCAGGTCCAGCAGCACCAGGTCGGGCAGCTGCAGCACGATCTGGCGGCGGGCGTCCCGCATCGTACGCGCGATGGCGACGGTAAAGCCCTGCGCGGCGATCAGGGCGGCCATCGTGTCGGCGGAGTCGGCATCGTCTTCGACGATCAGCGCATGGGTCATGGTGATGAGGTCTTCTCGGGGTCGGTCGGCTCGCCGTGCGAGGACAAGGATGCGGTGCAAGCGCCCGGGAGCGCACGCCGCGGTTGACGATCCTTCCAGGACAAAGGATACGCCGTGTCAGAGGTTGATTCTGCCCACGGCCGAGCGGGTTTCGTGTCAGACGATAGCTCGACCGTCCGTCGATCTGCGCCTACGGCCCGGATGGTCGTCGAAACCGGGAATGGGGATTGCCGTCGAGCTGGATCACGGCGCGGTTTTCCTCGCGCCGATTGGACAATCGATCAAGCGACGAGGGATGCCGCACATGCTTCATATTTTCGTCTGGCTGGCTGTCGGCGCGCTGATCGGACTGGCCGCCGGCCTGTTGATGCAAGGCGAGGACGACCAGGGCGTCTTCGTCAACGTGCTCGTCGGCGTGCTGGGCGCGCTGGTGGCCGGATGGATCGTCGCGCCGTACTTCGGGCTGCACGCGGGCGACCCCAAGGTGCTCGATTTCGGCGCGGTGTCGGTCGCGCTGGTCGGCGCGATCGTCGCGCTGGCGCTGTTGAGCGCGGCGCGCAGCCGCCGGCCGCGGCGCTGAGCAAGGCATGGCGGTTGCCGAACCGGTGGCAGCAACCGCTTCCACTGGAGACTTCCATGCCCGCACCATCCATCCGACCCGCCGCCGACCCGCTCGACGACATCGACCGCGAATCCGGCGGCGTCGATACCCTCATGGAGCGCCAGGACCGCGGCGACCTGCCCGGCGAACGCGCCGACCAACCGCGCGCCGGTGCCGGCAAGGGCGACATCTACATCGAGGCGGCGCGCGAGGTCTCGCGCGAGTCGCTCGATCCCGACCAGGACGCCCTGGACGCCGATCGGGACGCCGAGCGTGTCGTCGATGGCGATCCTGACGTCGATCTCGCGCGCGACAGCCTCGCGCCGACAGCGCGCGGCCTGGGCGCGGACGACGACGACACCATCGACGAGACGGAGCGCGCTGGCGACGATTCGATCCGTTGAGCGGCGTCGACTGCGGCGGCCCGGCCTCGAGGTGCGGACCGCCTGCTATTTTTCAGGCGGTAAGCGCCATCCCGGCGACGCACGCGGCCATCACGGCGGTGGTGATCCATCCCATCACGCGCAGCCGGCCCGAGATCGCGAAGCGGCCCATCGCTTTTTCCTTGGCCGCCACCAGCATCACCGCGGCCAGCATCGGCACCGCGATGACGCCGTTGATCACGGCCGTCCAGAACAAGGCCTTGATCGGGTTGACGTGCACGAAGTTCATCGCGGTTCCCGCCAGCGTGGCGATCGCGATCACGGCGTAGAAGCCGCGCGCCTTGCCGGGCCTGCTCTCCAGGCTGCTCTTCCACTGCATCGTCTCGCCCACCGCGTAGGCCGCGCTGCCGGCCAGCACCGGCACCGCCAGAAGGCCGGTGCCGACGATGCCCATCGCGAACAGCGCGAACGCGAACGGGCCGGCGATGGGCTTGAGCGCCTGCGCCGTCTGCGCGGCGCTGTCGATGTCGTGCACGCCGTGCGCGTGCAGCGTGGCGGCGGTAGTCAGGATGATGAAGAACGCGACGACGTTGGACGCGCCCATGCCCAGGTAGGTATCGATGTCGATGCGATGCAGCTGCGCGACGGCCTGCTGCGGCGCCTCGATCAGGGGCTTGTCCTCGTCGCAGGCATCCAGGTCCTCGACCTCCTGCGACGCCTGCCAGAAGAACAGGTACGGGCTGATGGTGGTGCCGAAGATGGCGACGACGGCGGTGGCGTAGTCCTTGGTCAGCGTGACGCGGGGCAGGAAGGTGTCGTGCAGCACGGCCGCCCAGTCGATCTTGACCACGAACACGGTGGCGACGTACGCGAATAGCGCAAGCGTCAACCACTTCAGCACGCGCACGTAGCGGTGGTACGGCACCATGACTTCCACCACCACGGACACCAGCCCGAACGTCACGGTGTACAGGCCGGCGGGGCCGGGCAGCAACAGGTGGATGCTTTCGCCCATCGCGCCCAGGTCCGCGCCGATGTTGATCGTGTTGGCGACGAGCAGCAGCAAGACCAGCGGGTACAACGCCCAGCGCGGATAGTGCTCGCGCAGGTTGCCGGCCAGGCCCTTGCCGGTGACGCGCCCGATGCGAGCGCAGATCAATTGCGCCGCCACCATCAACGGGTACGAGAACAGCATCGTCCACAGCATGCCTTGGCCGAACTGCGCGCCCACCTGCGAATAGGTGCCGATGCCGCTCGGGTCGTCGTCGGAGGCGCCGGTGAGCAGGCCGGGGCCGATCAGCGCGGCCAGGCCCTTCTTCTTGCCGTCGCCGATGACCGGGGAGGCTGCGGCGGTGGCGTGGGTGGTCATGGCGCGCAATGGCAATGCCCGTGCCGGGAGATGGCCTGGCGATTCAATTCCGGCGCTGGGTAGTAACCGCGACTCGCGGCAGGCGGGCATCGGCGCTATCCTGGGGCTGCAACGCTCGCCGCCTGATGGACACCGCTCCCCCCGCAGACGACATCCGCCGCCTCGACCTGCTGCGGATGCTGGAACTGCTGTCGCCGGAGCCGGATCCCGCGCTCGATCGCCTGTGCCGCATCGCCGCGGCCGTCACCGGGTCGCAGATCGCGATGATCACGTTCATCGCCGGCGACCGCCAGTTCCTGCGTTCGCGCATCGGCACCCAGGCCACCGAGGCCTCGATGAAGGACAGCCTGTGCGCCGGCACGCTGGACGCGTCGCAGCTCGTCGTGATCGCCGATGCGTCGTCCGACGCCCGCTTCGCCGGCAACCAGTTCGTGCATGGGCCGCCAGCGGTTCGATCGTATGCCGGCGTTCCGGTGCTGTTCGACGGCCTCGTGCTGGGCACCGTGTGCGTGCTCGATCCGCGGCCGCGCCAACTGGCCGACGACCGGCGCGCGATCCTGCGCGATGTCGCAGGCATGGTCGAGAGCCTGCTGCAGTCGCGCCACAAGCAAGGCCTTCTGCTTCAGGAACGCGAGCGTGCAGTGGATCTGGCGGCGTCGCTCAAGCAGTCCGAGGCGATGCTGGCCCAGGCGCAGCGCCTGGCGCGGATTGGCAGCTGGGAGATGGACGTCGAGACCGGCGTCATGGCGTGGTCCGCCGCGCTCTACGAGATCTTCGGCCGCGACCGCTCGCTCGGCCCGATCCTGCCGGCAGAGTTTCTCCAGTTCGTGGCGCCGGCCGATCGGGCCGAGTTCGAGCAAGCAGTGCGAACGGCGTTCGTCCTGCACCAGCCCAACGCGATCGAGTTCCGTTGCACGCTGCCGGACGGCCGCGACCAATGGATCAGCGCGGCCAGCGAACCCGTGCGTGACGCGGACGGTCGGCTGGTGCGCCTGCGCGGCACCCTGCAGGACATCTCCGACCGCAAGCTGGCTGCCCGCCTGGTTCGCGAGAGCGCCGAACGCGACCGCTTGCTGTGGCAGACGACCACCGACGTGGTCCTGATGGTCGACGAGGACAACCTGATCCGCTTCTGCAACCCGGCGGTCCAGCGGTTGCTGGGGTATGTGCCCGAGGAAGTAGTCGGGCAGCCGCTCACGCTGCTGCAGCCGCAGCGCATGCACGAGGCTCACTGCCGCGGCTTTGCGCGCTACCTCGCGAGCGGCGAGCGCGGGCTCGACTGGCGTGCCGTCGAGATCGTGGCGCTGCACCGCGACGGGCGCGAGATCCCGGTGGAGATCTCGTTCAGCGACATGCACATCGACGGCCACCGCATCTTCGGCGCCTTCATGCGCGACGTCACGCAGCGCGTGCAGCAGCAGCGGGAGCTGCAGCGCAGCGAGGAGCGCTACCGGCGCATCGTGCAGACGGCCGAGGAAGGCATCTGGATGATCGACGCGGCCACCCTCACCACCTTCGTCAATCCGAAGATGGCCAGCATGCTGGGCTACGCGGCGGGCGAGATGCTGGGCCGTTCGATGTACGACTTCATGGACGAACGCGCCCGCGCCGAGGCGCGCGAGAACGTGCGTCGGCGCGAGCAGGGCATCGCCGAGCAGCACGACTTGCGCCTGACCCGCAAGGACGGCAGCGACCTGTGGACGGCGATGAGCAGCAGCGCCGCATTCGACGACGACGGCCGCTACGTGGGCGCGCTGGCGATGGTCACGGACATCACCGAGCGGCGCCGCGCCGAACAGGCGCTGCGTGACAGCGAGGAGCGCTTTCGCTCGCTCACGGTGTTGTCGTCCGACTGGTACTGGGAGCACGACGAGGAGTTCCGCCTGACCAAGGTCGTGGGCGGGCGCGCCTACGACAACGACGTGGGCATGCGCCGCGCGCTCGGGCAGCGGCCGTGGGACGTCGTGTCCGCCGGGCCCGACCAGGCCGGCTGGGATCGCCACCGCCGCCAGCTCGAGGCGCACGAGCCGTTCCGCGACTTCGAGATCACGCACCAGGGCAGCGACGGCGACTTGCATACCGTGAGCGTCAGCGGCGAGCCGGTATTCGATGCCGGCGGGCGCTTCACCGGCTATCGCGGCGTCGGGCGCGAGATCACCGAGCAGCGCCGCGCCCACACGCTGCGGCTCGAGCTGGAAGCGCAACTGCGCGAGGCGCAGAAGATGGAGGCGATCGGCGTTCTGGCCGGCGGCATCGCCCACGACTTCAACAATGCGCTGGCCGGCATCCTGGGCAATGTCGCGCTCGCGATCCAGGACCTGCCGCCCGGCCATCCCGCCATGGCGAGCCTGGAACAGGTCCGCAAGGCCGGACTGCGGGGGCGCGGCCTCGTGCAGCAGATCCTCGCCTTCGCCCGCCGGCAACCGCGCGAGGTGGTCATCTGCGAGCTGCAGCCGCTTGTCCGGGAGGCCATCGCGCTGCTGCGCTCGACGCTGCCGGCCAGCGTGACGCTCGAAGACTCGCTGGTCGCCGAGCCGCTGTTCGTGATGGCCGACGCGACCCAGGTCGAACAGGTGTTGATGAACCTGTGCACGAACGCGTGGCATTCGCTGGGAAGCAAACCGGGGCGTATCGTCGTCTCGCTGCTGGCCGTCGAGATCGACGTCGCCGCCGCGCGACAGTTGGGCGCGGGCCTGACGCCGGGTGCCTATGCACGATTGGCCGTGCAGGACAACGGCCGTGGCATGGACGCCGAAACACGGGCGCACATCTTCGAGCCGTTCTTCACGACCAAGCCGGTGGGCGAGGGCACGGGCCTCGGCTTGGCCGTCGCCCACGGCATCGTCGCGGCCCATGGCGGCGTGATCCGCGTGGAGACGGCCCCCGGGCAGGGCAGCACGTTCGAGATCTACCTGCCGCGTTCTGCTCGCACCGCGCCCACCCATCGGCCAGCGCTGACGACGGACGCGCATCGCGGCCACGGCCAGCACGTGCTCTATATCGACGACGACGAGGTCATGGTGGTGATGGTCGAGCGACTGCTCGAGCGGCTGGGCTACGACATCATCAGCTTGAACGATCCTGCACGTGCGGTCGAGGCGGTGCGGGCATCGCCGCTTGCCTTCGATGTCGTCGTCACGGACCTGAACATGCCCGAGCTGTCCGGGCTGGACGTCGCCCGCGCGCTGCAGGCGATCCGCGCCGACCTGCCGGTGATCATCAGCTCGGGCAACCTGCCCGACCAATTGCACGACCAGGCGCGCCTGGCCGGCGTGCGCGCGCTGATGCACAAGCAATACACCCTGGAGGAACTCGGCGCCCTCATCCACTGGGTGCTGGCCGGCGGCCAGCGGCTGGGGCGCGAGCCGATGCAGGGCTCGACGCGCTGAGCTCGCGATAAGCCCTGTCGGTCCGAAGGATCATCGCCGCCGCCGCCCATGCCGCGATTCCCGAAACGTGAAGCGCGCTTCACGCCTCGCGCCAGCATCAGTTGGTGTAGTTCTCTACGGTGCCGATGTCGCGCGGTGCCGCGGTGTCGGGGTCCGCGCCGAACTCGCGCTTGGCGCGGCGCTGGCGCAGCAGGTCCCAGCACTGATCGAGTTGCTCGGCGACGCTTTTCAGACGCGCGGCGTGCGCCTCGGGCGCGACCGCGTCGTCGCGCAGCCGGTGTTCCTCGTCGACGAGCGCGGTGATGCGATCGAGAATGGTCTGGTCTTCCATGTCGGCTCCTGGAGAGGTTTCGTGGCGCACGCGAGCGCGGGCACATCGCTGCGCCGCAGGCAATTTGCGCTCCCTGAACGTCGTCCGCCGATCACGATCATGCGCCTCAGCGCACCGGACCTTCTTTCTCGCAGACCAGGGTGCCGACAGGGCCAAGCGCGCAACGCGTCATCTGGCGGCCGTCGCGGCGATAGGCGCTGATGGTCCAGCCGCCGTCGTCGTCGGCCGGATTGGCGCGTTCGAGCACCAGGAAGCCGAAGGCGTCGCTGGTGGTCGCATGCGCGAGCCGGGTGCCGGGCGCCGGTGCGAAGCCGCCTGGCAATGCGCCGGGCAGGGCGGCGTCGAGGTTGTCGCCGCCGTTGCCGGCCACCAGCGTGGCCGGGTGGCCGTCCGCGAAGCCGAGCGCCTGGAACAGGTGCACGTGGCCATGCAGCGCCGCCTGGATCGCTGGCGGGAAGTAGACCGTGCCGTTGACCTCGTCCATCGCTTGCTGCAGGGCCGGGTTGCCGGGAAACGGATGCGTAGCGCCGGGCCGGTCGTCCGATGCGAAGCCCAGCACCGGATGGTGACTGGTGAACCAACTGCGCAGGCCCGGCGCGGCCAGCGCGTCGAGCGCGCGCACCTCGGCGACATAGGCCTGGTGGATGACCTGGTCCGCCGGACGCGACAGGTTCAGCGGCGCGTTGCCGGCGTGCGCGGAGTCGAACACGATCAGCTGCGTCGTCCCGCCCAGCGGCACGGCATACGGCGGCGTGAAATTGGCGTCGTCGTCGTTGGCCGCCAGGTCGCATGAGCGCGTGGCCGTGAACGGCTCGGGTGCGAGCAGGCGGAACCAGCCTTGGCCGGCACGGTTGCATTCCTCGTGGTTGCCACGCACGAAGATCCACGGCGCCGCCGCCAGCAGCGGCCGCGCGGGCACGAAGAAGTCGGCGTTCCAGGCGTCCCAGCCGTAGCCCCAGGGGCTGCCCGCGCAGCCGGCGTTGCCGGCGGGACAGGGCGTCTCGCGGTAGTGGTAGTCGCCGACGTGGATCACCAGGTCGGGCTTGAATGCCGCGGCCGTGGCGGCGACCTGCGCGAACGGCCAGCCGTTGGGGTCGGCGCAGGCTTGAGACGCGTCGCCCTTGATGCGGCAGCCCGTATCGCCCAGCACGACGATGCGACGCGGCTGCGGCCGGGGCGCGGGCAACGGCCGGCCGGCCACCCGCACGTCGCGCGCGCCAGCAGGGAGTGCCGCCTCGCAGACCTGGACGTCGAACACGGAAGCCTTGGCCGGGCCGGCGCCATTGGCGGTCGGGCGCTCGGCCGGCGTGCCGGCGGGAACGCGTACGGACATGGTCGCGTTCACGCCATCGATCGCCAGCGCAGGACAGGTGCCCGGCGCCGCGACGGCTCGCACGAGCGCCGTCGGGCCCATTTCCACCCAGGCTGGGTCCTCGCGCGGCGGCACGACGGCGACCGGCGCCAAGGCGGCGGCTGGCAAGGGAACTGGTTGCAATGCCGGTGCCGCACAGCCCGACAGCCAGGTAGCCGCCATCACGCCCAACGCCGCGTTCACCAAAAAAGACCAGTTGATGACAAGAGTACCTAGGGTTTTCATGAGGTTCCCGTTAGCGTTTCGGACGTGAGGTTCGGTGGACAGTCTGCCAGCCTCAACGCATACTGGTGGATGGAGTTCGAGCTTCGAACCCGAAACGAGTTTTCTCCGATGCCCGCGTGAGCGGTCACGCGCGAAAACCGCATGTCGCGCGCTTCGGCACGAGGGATTCTCAATGGTGGCAGTTGCACAGCGGATCGAGCGTCTCGATCGGCTCGAACGCATTATCCAGACGCAATCGCTGTTGGTCCAGGCCGATCTGGCGCTGAACCCGTTCATGCAACTGGTCATCGACAAGCTGCGCGAGCTCACGCAGGCGCAGGCGGCGTCGGTCGACTTCGTCGAGGGCGAACACACCGTCGTGCGCCGGGCCAGCGGCGCGCTGGCCACGCACCTGGGCCTGCGCATCGCCATCGACAGGAGCCTGGCCGGCATCTGCGTGCGCACGGGTACCTTGCAGCACAGCGACGATTCGGAGACGGACGACCGCGTCGACCGCGCCGTCTGCCGCACGCTGGGCGCGCGCTCGCTCATCGTCGCGCCGCTGCGCCAGGGCACCGTCGTGGTGGGCGTGCTCAAGGTGTTCTCCGAGCACCCGAATGCATTCGACGACGGCGACGTGCAGATGCTGCAGCTGATGGCCAGTGCCATCGTCGCCGCGCTGGCCAAGAAGGCCGCGCTCGATGCCCGCAACGAAGCCGAGGCACGCCTGCGCACCAACGAGGAACGCCTGCGGGCGCTGCTGGAGCACGCGCACGACGCGGTCATCTCCATCGACGAGCATGGCCGCGTCTCGCAATGGAACCGTGCCGCCGAGCGGCTGTTCGGCTGGTCGCCGATCGAGACCATCGGCCAGCCGGTCGCCGAGCTCATCGTGCCGCCGGCGATGCGTGGCGAGGTGGCGTACCTGGTGACGCAATACGCCAACGCCGAGCGGCTGGAGGACGCGCAGCAGCGCGTGACCCTGCAGGCGATCGACCGCGCCGGCCGGCATCTGTCGGTCGAGGTGAGCCTGACCGCCACTCGCGTGGCCGGCCGCTGGGAATTGACGGCCTTCGGCCACGACGTCTCCGAACGCCGCCAGTTCGAAGCCAAGCTGCGGGCGATGGCGCTCAGCGACGGACTGACCGGCCTGGCCAACCGGCGCGCCTTCATGGAGGCGCTGGAAAAGGCCGTGTCGCGCCACGCGCGGGGCGGTCCGCCGTTGGCGCTGCTGTTCCTCGACCTGGACGGCTTCAAGGAGATCAACGACGAGCATGGCCACCACGTCGGCGACCTGGCGCTGCAGACCTTCGCGCGCCGGCTCGAAGCCTGCGTGCGCAAGGGCGATACCGTCGCCCGCCTGGGCGGCGACGAGTTCACCGTGCTGGCCGAGGGCATCGTGTCGCTGGAGCAGGCGCGCGCCATCGCCGACAAGATCATCGACGCGATGAAGCCGCCGCTCGAGGGCCACCGGCTGCAGCTGCGCGCGAGCATCGGCATCAGCCTGTACAAGCCGCCGGCCGACGCGTCGCGCTTCCTGCGCGAGGCCGACCACGCGATGTACCACGCCAAGCACAACCACGAAGAGGTCGAAGGCGTGTCGGCGTTCATGTCGGACGCCGAGCTGCTCGACTGAGGCCAGCGACTGCGGCCAGAATGGGGCGACTGCACCCGAACCGCGGAGCCCAAAGTGACCGATTCGCACAACTCCCAGCACGGCGGCGCCGGCGACGCGCCCTGGAAACACGACGGCGTGCGCGTCGTGCCGGCCGACAAGCTCGACCCGAACACCGCGCAGACCCCGGGCATGGATCGCCAGGCCGCGATCACGTTCGCGCGCACCGGTGCGCAGAAACTGTGGGCCGGCACCGTGCACATCCATCCGAACGCCAAGACCGGGGCGCATCACCACGGGCCGCTGGAAAGCGTCATCTACGTGGTCAAGGGCCGCGCGCGCATGCGCTGGGGCGAGCGCCTGGAGTTCACCGCCGAGGCCGGTCCGGGCGACTTCATCTACGTGCCGCCGTTCGTGCCGCACCAGGAGATCAACGCCAGTCCCACCGAGACGCTCGAATGCGTGCTGGTGCGCAGCGACGGCCAGGCGATCGCGGTCAACCTGGACATCGAGCCCGCCGAGCCACCGGAGGACGTGGCCTGGATCGACCCGACGCACCCGGGTTGAAGCCGCAAGACGAAAGAAGAACGGCCAGCGCCCGCGATGCGGCGGGGCGTGACCAAAAACCTATCGAGGCGAGAATGAAATGCGGTCCGTCCCGATAGTCAGGATTCGATGGATGTCGGCTCCGTTAGGCATGGCCGGGCTGCAGGATCACGAGATCGGCCTGGGGCGAGCGAGCGCCGCAGTTCGGGCAGGCAGTCGACGCTGACGCGGTCGCCGACGCACTGCACGCGACGTGTGCCGTGCGCCGCATTTTCCGGGGGCGCGGCATTCGTGCACGCGCATTCGGATGAAGCAGTTTTGCTGGCCTGCCGCCTCGCATCGCGCTGGTGCAGGGTCGCCAGGGCGTCGAGCGCGATCGCCAACTGCGTCTCCTTGACGATGAGCTCGCCGCGGGTGCGCACCCGCAGTGCCTCGAGCCGCCCGGCTTGCGCGATGCAGTCGTCGCGCCATTCGTTCGCGTGCGCAGCATTCGCCGAGGGTGGCGTTGCGCGGGGCGGCGAGTCACGCATCAAGTTAATGCGACGCATTCTCATTTTACAAAGTCCAGCCCGATAGCAGGGCATCGCCGTTCGCGTGTCAGTCGGCGCCGTCGCCGTCGTTGCGCAGGGCCTCGAAGCGCGCCCGGTATTCCGAGCGCAATCCGCGCCGCAGCTCAGCCGTCGCGAAACGGCGCCGTTCGGCCGCCGTCTGCGGCACCAGCGGCGGCACGGCCACCGGCTTGCGATCGTCGTCCAGCGCCACCATCGTGAAGAAGCAGCTGTTGGCGTGGCGCACCTGCTGCGTGCGGATCTCCTCGGCGAGCACCTTGATGCCCACCTCCATCGAGCTGGTGCCGGTGTGGTTCACCGACGCCAGGAAGGTGACCAGCTCGCCCACATGGATGGCTTCGCGGAACATCACCTGGTCGACCGACAGCGTCACGACGTAGCGCCCCGCGTAGCGCGCGGCGCACGCGTAGGCCACCTGGTCCAGCAGCTTCAGGATGGTGCCGCCGTGCACGTTGCCCGAGAAGTTGGCCATGTCGGGCGTCATCAGCACGGTCATCGAGAGTTGGTGTTTCGGGGAATCCATGCAGTCGCTTTCGTCAGGTGCTCGCATTGTCGAGGATGCAGCTTGCGTCCGGCCGAGCTGCTTGCGCGCATTGAACCAAGGGGTTCGGCGGTGGTCATAAGCGCTGCGCCGCTGTTTCTTGCAAGATCGATACCGCGTTGTAAGGATCCTGCCCTTGCCAACGACAGACATCCAACCCGCAACGAAACAAAGAGAGCTCGCCATGTCCATCGCCCGTCGAACCGCGCTCCTGTCAGGCGCCCGCTTGCTGCTCGGCGGCAGCGTTGCCGTGCTGGCGTCGGCCTGCAGCCGTGCCGGTGCCACGACGAGCCCGGCCAACGCCCATTTCGAGGTCGAGATGACCGACGCGCAATGGCGCGCCAAGCTCACGCCGCAGGCCTATGCCGTGCTGCGCCACGAAGGCACCGAAACGCCGTTCACCAGCCCGCTCAACGACGAGCACCGCAAGGGCACCTTCACCTGCGCCGGTTGCGCGCTGGCGCTGTTCGCGTCGGACACCAAGTTCGACAGCGGCACCGGCTGGCCCAGCTTCTGGCAGCCGCTGCCCAACGCCGTCAACCAGCGCGTGGACAACTCGCTGGGCATGTCGCGCGACGAGGTGCACTGCCGCCGCTGCGGCGGCCACCTCGGCCACGTGTTCGACGACGGCCCCCGGCCGACCGGCCTGCGCTACTGCATGAACGGGGTCGCCATGGCGTTCACGCCGGCCTGATCCCGCCAGACATCCACCCGAGGACATCACCATGACCCGCACCGCACGCATCGCGTCCTCCAACGCGAAGAACATCTTCCTGACCACCGTTGGCACCGCCTGCCTGCTGGCGATCGGCCTGCACTTCGGCCGGGCCGGCGCGGCCGAACCGGCCGTCGTCATCCCGGCGCCGGCCGTCGACGAGCCCGCCGCCGGACGCCACACCGAGACCGCCGTCTTTGCCGGCGGCTGCTTCTGGGGCGTGCAGGGCGTGTTCCAGCACGTCAAGGGCGTGACCAACGCCGTCTCGGGCTACGCCGGCGGCAAGAAGGACACGGCGCAATACGAGGTGGTCAGCGGCGGCGATACCGGCCATGCCGAATCGGTGCAGGTGACTTTCGACCCGGCGCAGGTGAGCTACGGCAAGCTGCTGCAGGTGTACTTCTCGGTCGCGCACAACCCGACCGAACTGAACTTCCAGGGGCCCGACCACGGCACGCAATACCGCTCCGCGCTGTTCCCGCTGGACGACGGCCAGCGCAAGGTCGCCACGGCCTACATCGCGCAGCTGGACGCGGCCAAGGCGTTTCCCAAGCCAATCGTCACGCACGTCGAGGCGTTCAAGGGATTCTTCCCGGCCGAGGCGTACCACCAGAACTTCCTGGCGCTGAACCCGGACTACCCGTACATCGTCTACAACGACCTGCCCAAGGTGGCCGAGCTCAAGAAGGTGTTCCCGGCGCAGTACGCGGACAAGCCGGTGCTGGTGCCCAATGTGGTGGCGTCCAAGTAAGGTGCGCGCCTACCTCGTGAGGAAGGCCAGCATCAGCCTGGCCAGCCTGCCGTAGGGCGGCCCGATCAGGCTGATCGCGCTGAAGCGGGCCTGGTAGAACACCGGGCGCAGCTTGGAGAAGGTGTCGAAGCCTTCGCGGCCATGGTAGTGGCCCATGCCGGAGGCTCCGACGCCGCCGAACGGCAGGTCGGGCTGGACGACATGCGCCAGCACCTCGTTGACCGACACGCCGCCCGACATCACGCGATCGATCAGCGTCTGCACGAGACGCCTGTCGTTGCTGAACGGGTAGAGCGCCAGCGGCCGCGGGCCGGCGTTGATGGCGTCCATCACCGCCTCGAGCGAGTCGTAGGCGCGGATCGGCAGGATGGGGCCGAAGATCTCGCGCTGCAACAGCTCCGAATCGGCCGGCGCGTCCAGCACGATGTGGGGCGAGATCTTGCGCGTGGCGCGGTCGAACGGCGCACCGGGAATGACCTGGATGAGCGTGGCCCCGCGCGCCTTCGCGTCGTCGAGGTGGCCGACCAGCCGGTCGAACGAGCGCTCGTCGATGATGGACGTGTAGTCGACGGACGCGATGGACGGATAGCGCGCCGTGACGATCTCGCGCGCGGCCGCGACGAACGCGTCGACCTTGGCGCGCGGCACCCACGCGTGATCGACCGTGGTGCAGATCTGGCCGGCGTTGAGCAGCTTGGCGAACAGCATGCGCTCGGCGGCCAGTCGCAGCGGGAAGTCGTCGCACAGGATGGCCGGCGCCTTGCCGCCCAGCTCCAGCGTGACGGGCACCAGGTTGGCGGCCGCGGCGGCCATCACCGAGCGGCCGGTCTGGCCCGAGCCGGTGAAGAACAGGTGGTCGAACGGCAGCTTCGAGAACTCGGGGCCGACGCCGCCGGTCTCGTCGAAGAAGCGCAGCTTCTCGGGCGGAAACCAGGCGGGCATCTTCTCGATGAGGAACGCGGCCAGGTGGCGCGAGTTCTCGCTCATCTTGACCATCGCGCGGTTGCCGGCGGCGAACGCGCAGGTGAGCGGGATGAAGCTCAGGTGCAGCGGGAAGTTCCACGGCACGATGATGCCGACCACGCCCAACGGCTGCGGGATCACACGGTTGCTCGCGCCCAGGAAGTTGCGCGGGTCCACCGAGCGGCGCTGCGGACGCATCCACCTGCGCAGCAAGCCCAGCGAATGCGAGAGGCCGTCCATCGCGGGGAAGACCTCGCCCAGCAGCGTCTCGTGCGTCGAGCGGTGGCCGTAGTCGGCGCTGATCGCGTCGCACAGCGCCTGCTTGTTCTCGCGCAGGAAGCGCTGCAGTTGCGCCAGGTCGGCCTTGCGCTCGGCCAGCGAGGGCACTGGGTGCGCGAAGTAGGCGGCGCGTTGCAGCGCGAGCGCATCTTCCAGCGTGCGGGCGATCTCGGCGGGCGTGGGGGCGATGGCGAGGTCGTTCTTCATCGATGACTCCTCGGGCGACGCGCGCGCGCCCAGCGCTCGATTGTCAGCCCTGGCTGAGTGCGCGACCCTCGGGACGACTCCTGTCCCAGCACCTCGTCACCCTGCGCGCAGTCGCAGGATCCACTACTGCAATGACGCCGCCCCGTCGTTCGTGTCCCGGTGGCTTCTCTCAGGCCGACGGCGCCCTACATCTCGTGCACCATCTCCACTTCGGCCCCGGCATCCGGCTTCTTGACCGCCGGCCTGGCCTTGCGGATCAGCAGCAGCAACGGCAGCGAGACCACCGTCAACGCCAGCATGAACCGGAAGTCGTCGAGGTAGGCCATCATCGCGGCCTGCCGGTCGACCAGCGTGTTGATGATGCCCAGCCCCGCCGGGTTGGCCGGATCGACCATGGAAGGCAGCGCCTGGAAGCCGAGGTTGCCAGGCGTGATGTCCGACGCCAGCTCGGCGTGCGCGCGTGCCGTGCCCGACGTGAGCATCGCCTGCACGATGGAGATGCCCACGCTCGAGCCGATGTTGCGCAGCAGGCTGAAGATGGGCGTGCCGTCGTTGCGCAGCTCGGGGATCAGCGTGGCGAACGCCACCGCGCTGAGCGGCACGAAGGTGAAGCCGATGCCCAGGCCCTGGATCACGCCCGAGACGATGATGATGCGGCTGCTCATGTCCAGCGTCATGCCGGTCATCATGTACAGCGCGATTGCCGTCAGCGTGAAGCCCAGCGCCATGATGGCGCGGGCGTCGATGAAGTGCAGCATGCGGCCCACCAGCAGCATCGCCACCATGGTGCCGATGCCGCGCGGCGCCATCACCATGCCGGTATAGACCACCGGGTATCCGAGCAGGCCCTGCAGCAGAGTGGGCAGCAGCGCCATCGTGGCATACAGCACCAGGCCGACGATGAACGCGAACAACAGGCCGGTGACGAAGTTGGCGTCCTTGAGCAGCCGGCGGTCGAAGAACGAGGTGCCGATCGCCGTGAACGTGTGCGCCACGAAGAACGCGAACGAGATCAGGCAGACGATGGCTTCGGCGCGGATCTCGCTCGAATCGAACCAGTCCAGCTGCTCGCCGCGGTCCAGGAACATCTGCAGCATGCCGATGGCCAGGCTCAGGGTGGCGAAGCCGAACAGGTCCAGCTTGACGCCGGCAGGCCGGCTCTCGGGCAGGTAGCGCGCGATGCCGTAGAAGGCCAGCACGCCCACCGGCAGGTTGATGTAGAACACCCAGCGCCAGCTCGCGTTCTCGGTGAGCCAGCCGCCCAGCATGGGCCCCAGGATCGGGCCGATCATGATGCCGGCGCCCCAGATCGCCATCGCCTGGCCGATCTTCTCCTTCGGATTGATGTCCAGCAGCACCGCCTGCGAGAGCGGCACCAGCGCCGCGCCGAACAGGCCTTGCAGCAGGCGCGCCGCGACGATCTCGAAGATGTTGTCGGCCATGCCGCACAGGGCCGAGGCCACGGTGAAGCCGGCCACGGCCGCCAGGAACACGCGTCGGCGTCCGAAGGCCGAGCACATCCAGCCGGTCAGCGGGGTCGCGATCGCGGCGGCCACGATGTACGAAGTCAGCACCCAGGAGATCTGGTCCTGCGAGCTCTGCAACGCGCCCTGCATGTGCGGCAGCGCCACGTTGGCGATGGTGGTGTCCAGCGCCTGCATGATGGTCGCCAGCATGATCGACACGGTGATCATGCCCCGGTGCCGTATCAGCCGGTGGTCGCCCAGGCTCATGCGGCTTCCCCAGAGGCCGACGCTTCGTTCTGCAGGTTGGCGTGCACGCGCTGCAGCATGGCCACGAGCTGCTTGCGCTCCGCGGCACTGAAGCCGGCGAGCGCGGCGTCCTGCACGCGGTCGCTGACGGCGATCGCCTTCTCGAGCGCGGCCTCGGCGCGCGGCTGCAGGTCGATCGCATTGGCGCGGCGGTCGGTCGCGCTGGGTCGCCGCGTGATCCAGCCGGCGGCTTCCATGCGATCGACCATGGTGGCCACGGCCATCGGCGTGAGGTCGAGGTTCTGCGCCAGCTCGGCCTGCGTCGGCGCATGGCCGCTGTCGCTGGACGCCACCTGGCCGATGAGGCGACACTGGGCGCGCGACAGCCCGAGCTCTTCGCGCGACAACTGGTCGAACTGGCGTCCATACAGGCGTCCGACCTCGTTGACGATGAAGCCGAAGCGGTGCGAGAAGTCGTGCTTTTTCATATAGGGATATATGATAAGCCAGTTTATTAAATGAGGCCGAACCCCTGCTGCTTGCCCGGGGCATTTCGCACGCGGCGGCGCGCTGCCTCGGCTGGCCGCATGCCCGACACGGGCGAGCTGCCAAGCCGCTAACATGGCACCATTGCCTCCGCCGAAATGGCTCCATGCCGACGTCGCCGCGCCCGACTGCCGCTGCCGCACCAAGATTGCCGACGCCGTGGCGCTGGACGCTGACGCTGGCGACCGCTGTCGGCGCGATCGCCCTGCGGGTGTTGCTGCAGCCGATGCTGGGCGACAAGCTGCCGTTCCTGATTGCCTATCCGGCCGTCGTGCTGGCGGCGTCGCTGTGGGGCATCGGGTCCGGGCTCGTGGTGACGTTCGCATCGGCCGTGGTCGCCGCCACGCCCTGGATCCCGCCGATGATCGTCGCGGCCGAACGGCCGATGCACATCGGCGCGTTCTGCCTCGCGTCCATCTTCATCTGCCTGGTCAGCAACCTGCGTGCTTACCGTCCCGGCGACAGTTCGTCGCAGGGTGCAGACACCGGCTTGGACACCCCGCTGGCCAGTTGGCTGCGCGCGGTGCTGTGGGGCGCGGTGTTGGTGCCGCTGACCGCCTTCGTCGCCGCCTCATGGTGGGGCTACGAGCATGCGGTCGGCGAAGCGGAGGCGGCGGCCGAGCGCGCAGCGGTGCTGGTGCGCGGCCAGGCGCGGCACACCTTCGAGATCGCCGAACAGATCGCGCACCGCGCTGACACTGCCGCGGCGGGCGACGACGCGGTGGTGCGCGCGCACGAGGCCGAGATCCACGCCCGCCTTGCGGACATGGTCGCCGGCCTGCCGTCGGTCGTGAACCTGAACGTGTGGGACGCGCAGGGCCGTCCACTTGCCCGCAGCGATCGCTATCCGGCCGACCACATCGTCTCGGTGGAGGATCGTGCCTATTTCCGGGAGCAACAGAATGCGCCGGTGCCGCTGGGCATCAGCGAGGTCATCACCGGGCGCCAGACCGGGCTCGAGCTGCTGAACACGACCGTGCGCCGCAACTCGCCGGACGGGCAGTTCCACGGCATCGTCTCGGTCTCGCTGTCGCCGGCGTTCTTCCGCGACTACTACCGCTCGCTGGCCGCCGAGAACCCGACGCTCGCGCGCTTTGCGCTGGTGCGGATCGACGGGGCGATCCTGGCCAACTGGCCCGTGGCGGAGCAGGGCGGCGACGGCGTGCGGCACGTGACCATCAACGACGACGTGTTCGCGCGCGTGAAGGCCGGCGATCGCGAGGGCCGCCTCGTCGTGAAGTCGCGCCGCGACGGCCAGATCCGCTTCGTGAGCTTCCAGCGCGTGGGCGACTATCCGCTGTACGTCGTCGCCGGCGTCAGCCGCGCCGCGATGCTGGCCGGCTGGCTGCGCTTTGTCGGACTGCTGGCCGCGCTGCTGGTGCCCGTGACCGCCGGCTTGAGCTACGTGTCGCTGGTGGCGCTGCGCAAGACGCGGCGCGAGCAGGCCATCACCGCGGCGCTGAGCGATGCCGTCAAGCGCCGTGCGATGGCCGAGAAAAGCATGCTCGAGAGCCAGAAGCTCGAGACGCTGGCCCAGCTCACCGGCGGCGTGGCGCACGACTTCAACAACCTGCTGGCCATCGTCAGCAGCAGCCTGCACGTGCATCGCCACCTGCATCCCGAGCTGGCCGATGAACGCCACTTGCAGGCGATGGCGCGCGCGGTGCAATCGGGCACGCGGCTGACGCGGCAGTTGCTGTCGTTCTCGCGCAAGCAGGCGCTGCGTCCGGAGCTGATCGCGCTGCAGACCTGGCTGCCGGCGGCCGAGGGCCTGCTGCGCAGCACGCTGGGCTCGCGCATCGCGATGGAAGTGTCGGTGGATGCGGACGTCTGTCCGGTCAGCGTCGACGTCGCCGAACTCGAACTCGCGTTGATCAACCTCGCGCTCAACGCCAGGCACGCGATGCCTGGTGGCGGCACGCTGCGCATCGCCGCGCGCAATGAAGGCGCGTCGGAAGACGGCACGACGATGGTGGTGATCGCCGTCGCCGACACGGGGGTGGGTATCGCCGCCGATGTGCTGCCGCGCGTGTTCGAGCCGTTCTTCACCACGCGCATGAACGAGGCCGGCTCGGGGCTTGGGCTGAGCCAGGTGCACGGATTCTGCGCCCAGGCCGGCGGCCGCGCACGCATCGCCAGCGAGCCCGGGCAGGGGACGACCGTCGAGATGGTGCTGCCGGCGGAAGCGCCGCGCGTGCAGGCGCCGCCCACCACGACCATCACTGGCCCGGAACGCCTGGACGGCCGCGTGCTGCTGGTCGAGGACAACGAGGACGTCGCGCAATCCACGGCCGCGATCCTGCAGTCCGCGGGCCTGCTGGTGACGCATCACTGGAGCGCCGACGCCGCGCTGGCCGCGCTGCAGGGCGGCGCGACGCTGCCCGACATCGTGCTGAGCGACATCGAGATGCCCGGCAAGCTCAGCGGCATGGACCTGGCGTTCCGATTGCGCCAGCTGTGGCCGCAGCTGCCGGTGGTTCTGATCACCGGCTACGCCAAGCAGCTCGAGGACGCGGTGGCGGGCGGCCTGCGCGTGCTGTCCAAGCCGACGCCGCCGCTGGAACTGCTGCGCGAGCTGCGCGCCAGCATGGCCGCGGCGGCGGTTCAGCCGCCCAGGTAGGCCTGCTGCACGCGCGGCTCGTCGAGCAGGTCGCGGCCGCTGCCCTGCAGCACCACGCGGCCGTTCTCCAGCACGTAGGCCTGGCCGGCGATCTTCAGCGCCTGGCGCACGTTCTGTTCGACCAGGAAGATCGTCAGGCCGCCGGCGTTGATCTCGCGCAGCGTGCGGAAGATGCCTTGCACGACGATGGGCGCCAGGCCCATCGACGGCTCGTCCAGCAGCAGCACGCGCGGACGCGCCATCAGCGCGCGCCCGATCGCCAGCATCTGCTGCTCGCCGCCCGACAGGTTGCCGGCCAGGCCGCCCTCGCGCTCCTTCAGGCGCGGGAACAGCGCGAACATCCGCTCGAGGTCGCTGGCGCGCGCCGCGGCGCCGTCGCGCCGCGTGTAGGCGCCCAGCTCGAGGTTCTCCCGCACGGTCAGCGTGGCCAGCGTGGCGCGGCCTTCGGCCACCTGGACCAGGCCGGCGCCGACCAGCTTGTGGGCGGGCAGCGCGGTGACGTCGTGGCCGTCGAAGATCACCTTGCCGGCCGCCTTGGGCACCAGCCCGGACAGCGCCAGCAGCGTCGTCGACTTGCCCGCGCCGTTGGCGCCGACCAGCGTCGTGACGTGCCCGGCCTGCAGCGACAGGTCCACGTCGCGCACGGCCTCGATGTGGCCGTAGTTGACGGCCAGGCCGGCGACCGACAGCAGTGCTTCGGTCAAGAAGGCTCTCCCGTCGCCATCGGCGCGTCGTCGTCCTCGCGTCCCAGGTAGGCCTCGATGACCTGCGGATCGTTGCGGATCTGTTCGGGTCCGCCGTGCGCGATGATCTTGCCGAAGTTCAGCACCGAGATCTGTTCGCAGAGCCCCATGACGAAGCGCATGTCGTGCTCGATCATGAAAATGGTGTAGCCGCGATCGCGGATGTTGACGATCTCGCGCATCAGCTCCGTCTTCTCGGTGCTGTTCATGCCGGCCACCGGCTCGTCCAGCAGCAGCAGCGTCGGCTCGGTGGCCAGCGCGCGCGCGATCTCGAGCTTGCGCTGCGCGCCGTACGACAGGTTGTCGGCGAGGTCGTCGGCCTTGTGGTCGAGCTTCATCCACGACAGCAGCTCGCGCGCGCGCTCGCGCGACCGCTTCTCGGCGGCGCGGTAGCCGGGCAACGCCAAGAGCAGGCCCGGCACGCCGTAGTGCAGGTGGCGGTGCATGCCGACGATCACGTTCTCCAGCAGCGTCATTTCCTTGAAGATGCGGATGTTCTGGAACGTGCGCGCGATGCCGCTGCGCGTGATCTGGTGCGGCTTGCGGCCCACCAGGCTCTTGCCGCCCAGCGCGATGTCGCCGCTGGTGGGCGGCAGCAGGCCGGTGATCAGGTTGAAGGCGGTGGTCTTGCCGGCGCCGTTGGGGCCGATCAGGCCGCAGATCGTGCCTGGTTGCACGGCCAGCGAGACGTCCTGCAGCACCTTCAGGCCGCCGAAGTGCCGCGAGACATGGCTCAGCTCCAGGAGCGCGCTCATGGCGTCGCTCCTTTCCTGCGCCAGCCCAGCAGCTTGCGCATCCACGCCGGGTTCCACAGTCCCTTGGGCAGGAAAAGAACGATCAGCACCAGGATCAGCCCGTTGGCCACGGCACGGTAATCCTTCAAGTCACGCAGCAACTCGGGCAGCAGCGTGACGATGAACGCGCCGATCACCGGGCCGAACAGGCTGTTGATGCCGCCCAGGATGGTCATGGTCAGGATTTCGACGCCGCGATCGAAGCCGTATTCCTGCGGGCCGATGAAGAAGGTCAGGTGCGCGTTGAGCGTGCCCGCCAGGCCGGCGATCGCCGCGCCGAGCGCGAACGCGAGCATCTTGTGGCCGTTGACATCGATGCCCATCAGGCCGGCGGCGGTCTCGTCTTCCTTGATGGCTTCGAACGCGCGCCCGATCTTCGAGCGCCGCAGCCGCGCCAGCACGAACAGCACCCCCGCGACGGCCAGCAGCACGTGCCACCACTGCGTCAGCTGCGCAATGCCGTTCAGGCCCAGCGCGCCGCCGGTCAGGTTCTCGGCGCGGATGATGACCAGCCGCACCACCTCGCCGAAAGCCAGCGTGGCCATCGCCAGGTAGACGCCCGACAGCCGCAGCGTCGGCTTGCCGATGATGAAGGCCACCAGCGCGGGCGCCGCCATGCCGGCCGCGATCGCGGCGGAAAACGGCCAGCCGTAGTTCATCGTCAGGATGGCCGACGTGTAAGCGCCGATGCCCATGAACGCCGCGTTGGCCATGGCCAGCATGCCGCAGGACAGCGTCAGGTAGATGGACAGCGCCAGCAGCGACGCCGTGCCCAGCGACAACACGAGGTTGTTGTAGATGGACCAGAAGTTGTCGAGGTAGTCGATCATCGGCGCGACGTCAGACTTTCCGCTCTTGAACGCTACCGAACAAGCCCTTCGGCCGCACCAGCAACACGAGGAACAGCAGGCCGAACGCCACCGCGTCACGCATGTCCGAACCGATGTAGGCCACCGACAGCACTTCGGCGAAGCCGAGGAACAGCCCGGCCAGCATCGCGCCGCGGATGTCGCCCATGCCGCCCAGGATGATCACCGCGATGCCTTTGTGCAGCATCGGCTGGCCCATCAGCGGGAACAGCGCGTTGGAGTACAGCCCGATCAATACGCCCGAGACGCCGCCCAGGCCGGCCGCGACGAACGAGGTCAGCATGAACAGGCCGTCGACGTCGATGCCCAGCAGCCGGGCGGCTTTCGGCGATTCGGCGATCGCGCGCAGGGCGCGGCCCAGCTGCGTCTTCTTCAGCGTCAGCAGCAGCACCGTCATCAAGACGAACGACACCAGGATGATGCCCAGTTCCAGCACCGTCACGCTGACGCCGGCGACCTGCAGCGATTCCTGCGGCAGCACCTCGCTCGGGAAGCGCTGGTTCTCGGCGCCGAACAGGCCTTGCGCGAGGCTGTTGAGGGCGATGCCGATGCCGATGGTGGCGATCATCGGGATCAGGTGCGGCGCGCCGCGCTCGCGCAGCTTCTTGAGCACGAGGCGGTCGACCAGCAGGCCGACCAGCCCCGAGAACGCGAACGCGAACAGGATGGCCAGCCACAGCGGCGCCTGCAGCTTCGTGATCGCGGTCAGCGCCGCGTAGGCGCCGACCATGAAGACGGCGCCCTGCGACAGGTTGACCACGCCCAGCACCCCGAACACCAGCGTGAAGCCGAGCGCGAAGAGGGCGTAGACGCAGCCGAGCG
>Ga0302279_10001773_pt1 | contig 29935 bp, 27 predicted proteins | sample III_Bog_N3_3_FD_194541 | JGI IMG/M metagenome (GOLD analysis project Ga0302279, IMG submission 194541) | Peat permafrost microbial communities from Stordalen Mire near Abisko, Sweden - III_Bog_N3_3 | ecosystem: Environmental > Terrestrial > Soil > Wetlands > Peat | place: Sweden: Abisko... | reverse complement strand
TGCCTACGCCGCGTGCGTGCGCGCCGGCTACTGTTCCGTCGACGGCGTACACTGCGGTGCGGAGGCGACGTACGGCACGAGCGGTGGAGGCAACCACCCGATGAACTGCGTCGACTGGAGCCAGGCAAGCGCATACTGCCAGTGGGCCCGCAAGCGACTCCCGAGCGAGGAGGAGTGGGAGTGGGCGGCGCGCGGTCAGAGCCGCGGATTTGACCTACCCGTGGGGGAGCGACGAACCGAGCACGCAACTTTGCTGGAGGAGGTCAGCGACGTGTGCGGTCGGCAGCTTCCCGGCGGGAGACGCTCCCGGAGGGATTCACGATCTCGCGGGGGAGTATGGGAGTGGACGTCCACGGACTACGACGGGGCGGCGCGCGTTTTCCGAGGCGGAAGCTGGCACAGCACCGATCCTTCTCACCCGCGCGCCGCGTACAGGAACTACCACCCGCCGGCGTCTCACCTCGGGTACCTGGGGTTCCGCTGCGCCCGGTGACGCCGTAAGTAGCAACCTCCCGAGCATCCGTGTGTATTGGCGGAGTGGCAAGAGAACGCGAGCCCACGGGGTCGAGCTGTTGAGCGGCCCGATCGACCAGCCCTGGGGTCGGCGGACCGCGGCGTTCGCCGATCCCGCCGGGAACGTCTGGGAGGTTGCCCAGGTCCTCTCGACGTGATCCGTGGCCGATGGAGCATAGCTCGGCAGAGCACCCGGCATCACGCCGGGCCGGAGGTATGCTTTCTCCATGACGACGGACGAGGCGAGGTTCGCGAGATTGATTGGCGAGGGGCTCGAATTTTCTTTCGACTACCGTGACGGGCTCACCAACCACGACCTCATGGCTCTCACCGCGCAGCACCGCCTGAGCCGTCGCCTCTCCCTCTCGTCCGACCGCCTCGAACCCTACGCCGCCGCGTACCGGACTCGCCTCGAGCCCGTCCGGGAGAGCGATCTCGCCTTCGAGGCCGCCTTCGCGCCCTCGATTTCCGCGCGCGGATTCACCGCGGTGGCCACCGAGGCGCTGGTCGAGCTCGGGCCGGCGCTGCCTGCAGCGGCGGGGCACGGTCTGCTTGCGGTCTACTTCGCACTCGAGGCGCGCCCCGATCTGCCCGTGGCCACGTTCGAGCGGCACCTGGCACGCGCGCTCGGCCACTACCGCGACCGCGCCGTGCGCCTCTACGACGGGCCGCGGGGGCAGGAGCCATTCGCTTCGGTACTGCGCGCGCTCCCGGAGCTGGATGGCGCGAGGCATAGGGAGATCCGCGCCCTCTCGCTCATCACGCTGCGCCAGGCTGCCGCGGCGCGGACTCCGGAGTTCGTCGCGGCGGCGTCGCGCGCGTGTCCCCCGCCCGACGTGCTCGAAGTCGCTCGCGTCCTCGCGCGCGTCGCCGTCGTTGATCCCAACTTCACGCTCCTGCACGGCCTGACGACGGCGCAGGCGATCCTCGATCTGCCGGGCCTCCTGCCCGAGCTCGACGTGGCGCCGCTGCTGCGTGGGCACGTCGACTTCGTGCTCGCCGCCTGCCTCACCGAGCGCCTCGAGACCGCGGTGGCTCATGCCATCGACGTTCCGTCGACCCCCCCGATCGATCGCGACGCGTCGCTCGCCGCCGTGGCCGCAGCCATCGCGACGACGCGGGACGATCACGCTCCGAAGGCGGCCTTCTCGCTGCTCCGCTTCTACGACCGCACCGGCGACCCGGTGTTCCTCGCGGCGGCAGAGTCGTTCGTCCGACGCTACGGTGGGGGGCGCTAGAGCGCCGACCTCGTCCCGGGGGAGGTTCGTGGGCGCGCCGGCGCGTGCATCCACCCGTCAGCGACGTCGACGAAGCTCGCGGTGGATCGCGGCCGGGGCGCCGACGAACGCGGGCAAATCTCGCAGCGGGGGCAGCCCGCGCAGCTTCAAGGCGTGCTCGACGAAGCCTTGCGACCGCACGAGGCCCGCGCGAAGAATCGTCGTGAGCAGCGCGCGCTGGGGAGCTGTGAGGCCCGCGGCGGACTTTCGTTCGCGACCCGAGAAGACCTTCCGGACGAGCTCGCCCGCGAGCTTGTCGCCAGCGATGTAGCCCACGGCCGAGAGGCGGGCGATGGCGTCGTCGCGGCCCCTGCTCGGCGCCGGCAGCGTCGCGAGGATAGCCCCGGCGTGGCCAGCCAGGTCTCCACCGTTCCATGGCTGAGCGGTATTCCGGAGAGCGCGCGCCACGCACGCGGCATCGAGGACCTCCCGCGCGGCCGAGGACAGCTTCTTCCCGTCCAGGTACGCGAGCGCTATCGCCGCGGCAGCGCGAACCTGTGACGTGACCTCGCCGTCGTCCAGCGCGCGCTCGAGCGTCGCCCGCTCCGCCCTCGCTCCGAGGTACCCGAGGGCGAGGAGCATCGACACGCGGGCAGCCGGGTCACGCTCCTTGCGGTACTGCGCCGCGATGGCCTTTGATGACGCCCTCGTCGGATCGCCGAGCCAGGCGACGGCGAACGCTGCAGCCGCGCGCACGCGAGCATCCCGGTCCGCGACGAGGTCTCGAAGGAACGAGCTGCGGGAAGCGACGGCCTCGTGGCACTGCCCTTCGACCGTCTTCACGGCGGTCGTCCGACGCGGCCTGGGCCGTTGCCTCGCGGGAGAGAGCGAGCCGTCGAGGAAGTTCGTGTGATCTCCGATCGCGATGCCCGTCAGCAGCTCGAGGATGCGGTGCCGTTCGCCCGTTCTGCGGGAGCGGGCGAGGTCCACGAGCTGCGGCACCGCGGCAACGCTCGCGGGATACACGGATCCCTGATGGCAGAGCCTTGCCCAGAGCCGCTCGAGCGCCGCCGCGCGCTTCCGGGGTGCCGAGGAGACGAGGCCGCGCATGTCGCCAGGCAGATCGGTCGCCGGACCGTACGCGTCCTCCAGCGTCGACCAGTCGATGTCGGGGATGGTCACCGCGTGACCTTCGCACGGGGCGCCGGGAGGTCAACCTTCTCCGCCGGGCAGCAGGTGCCTCGGCCCTCGAACGTCCGTCAGTCCACGAGGAATTGAAGGCGTAGACAACAGGTTCCGTCGCCGCGGCGCCCGCTGCGTTCGGGTTCTCGCCTGCAAGGGCAGGGAGCGCCGAGCTCAGCCCGCGTCGCCGCGGCCGGTCTCCGCACCCGCATCCTTCGCACCCGCGTCCTCCGGACCCGCATCCTCCGCACCCGCGTCCTCCGCACCCGAGTCCCCGTTGTCGCAGCACTGGGTAAGGGAGTCGCCCTCGCAGTGTGGCGTGTAGCGGTAGCTGAACCCCGAGGCGCAGGTGGAGTCACGACTGACCGATCCGGCGATGGGGGCGTCCGCGCAGGCCACCGCGCTGGACCCGGGACCCGCGGGGACGTTGGTCACGTGCAGCGTCACGCTCGCGGGCGCTTCGCAGGGGGGCTCGCCGCCGCACGGGCACTGCCCCCCGGACCCGAAGAGGCCGCCCGACCCGCAGCCCGAGCCCAGCGCGATAGCCAGGGCTACGCCAACGGAAGGAACGATCAGCAACAACGCGAGACGAAAGGGCGGCTGGCGGGTCATGCCAGGCTGCTGCAGCAGCGTCCGTGCCGGGTGCGGAGCGAACCGATCCCCAGCACTCTTCAGCACTTGCGACGGACCCCTGGCGTGGGTGTGCCACGGACATGCTGCGGCGGTCATGGTGCGCGCAGGTATCGTAAGTGACCACCGACGTGGGAGCGCTTGGCGGTGGGTGAACCGTCGGACGGGCGTGGTCGGTGGGACTTGATCGCGCGGCGCGTCCCTGCGAGACCTGACCCCATGTCTCTTCAGCGAAGCCTCGCGCTTGGAGCCCTCCTCTCGCCGTTCCTGGGTTGCGGGGGGGCTGCCGCTCCGGCCGCGGTCGTGATTGCGCCCTCGAGCACGGCCCCCCAAGCTCCGCAGGCTCCCGCGCCCCTGCGCCGCGGACCGTCCGCCGCGCTGATGGCGCGCGCGCTGCCCGAGGACGACTTCACGCTCTACGCGGACGTGGCCAGTCTTCGCAACACGCCGCTCGGGCAGGCGCTCTTGCCGGCCCTCGTGCTCGCCGCGAAGGGCTCCCTCGCGCCCCCGCAGCTCCAGTGCCTCAAGGACGCGTTCGCGAGCGTGCAGGAGGTCATGCTCCTCGGTCGGAGACCCTTCGCGCTGGTTCGCTTCGACGAGAGCGCAGCTGCGCCGGCCGCGTGCCTCGGCATGGCTGGTGCGACGCCGGCCCCGCTCGATGGTGCGGCGGACGCCTACCGGCTCGACGGCACGGTCATCGCGCACCTGCCGGGGCTCCTCGTCCTCGGTAGCCCGCTCCAGGTCCAGCGGTCGCTCAAGCAGGAAGCGACGGGGCCGATGCCGAGCGCCGTCGCCCTGGGCGACGACCAGTACGTCGCGTGGAGCCTCCACACGCCGGAGTCGCCCGAGGTGAAGGGTGCCACGGGGCGGCTCGTGGCCACGAAGGACCGCTTCCGGCTCGACGCGGAGGCGGACCTCGCCGAGCACCTCGCCCAGGAGATCGAGCTGGACGTGCAAGGTGCCAAGGGGGCCAGCTCCTTCCCGGCGGTCGGACCGGCTGAAACGGCGCTCATCCGGGCGCTGCTCGCAGACGTGAGCGTGAAGCGCAGCGGCGGGCATGTGAGCGCCGCGTTCGATCTCGCCGAGCCGGTCACCGACCAGCTGCGCGACCTCAGCAAGGGCACAGAGATCGCCGTCTACGCCGTCCGCAAGTACATCGCGAACGCCAAGACGGCCGAGGCGCGCAATGCCATCGGCCAGATCGCCAAGGACATCGCCGCGACGTGGGAGCGCGAGGACGCGCCCCCGAAGCCCGGGCAGCGGGTGCCGGCGAAGAAGCTCGCCTCGTGCGCGCCGGTACCGAGCGCCGTGCCCCGTGGCGTGAAGTACCAGTCGACGCTCGCGGACTGGAAGTCCTGGGAGCCCATACGCTTCTCGATGGACGCGCCGCAGTACTACCAATACGAGGTCCGCGCCGCCAAGGACGGGCAGTCGGCCGAGATCCTCGCGCGCGGGGATCTGAACGGCGACGGCAAGACGTCGCTCTTCCGCCTGAAGGTCGTCGTCAACCCGAAGGGCGACCACGAGCTCGACATCGCGTCGAGGATCGAGGAGACGGACCCGGAAGAGTGACCGCGGCGCCTCGCGAGGGCGCTCTCACTTCCGGCGCGTCCATACGAGCCGGGTCGCGAAGGCGTCGAGGCTCACCGTGCCTTGCGTAGCCTCGCCCGAAGACTCGAACGCGAGCAGGCCCTTGGACCCGCCGATGACCATCTCCTGCATGCCCGCGGCGTTGGCGCGCGGCATACCGAAGCCCATCAGCGTCTCGGCGATGCGCTCGTCGGGCACGCGCGCGGTCTTCACCGGGCGGCCGAGCGCGCGGCCGAAGGCCGCCGCGGCATCATCGAGCGAGTAGGGCTGGGGGTGCGAGAGGTTGATCACGTGCTGGCCCTTGCGCGGGGAGCGCAGCGCTCGCGCCGCGGTCCGTCCGATGTCGTCGGAGGCGATCATCGGAAAGGCGTGCGTCGGGTCACCGAACGCGGGCAGGACTCCCTTCGTCGCCGCCGTCTCGAGACCGCTCTCGAGGTTCTCCATGAAGTAGGCGGCGCGCACGAACGTCGCGTCGAGGCCCGCCGTGCGGATCTCGTGCTCGAAGCGGTGCAAGGTCAGGATGGGACCCGTCCCCGCCTCGTGCTGCACCCCGACGGAGGAGAGGAGCACGGTGTGCGGGACCCGGCTCGCCTTCAGCGCGGCGACCACGGTGCGCGCGGTCCGGGCATTGACCTCCACGAAGTCGTCGCGCATCAGCGGCGGCAACAGAACGTAGGCGCCCTCCGCTCCCGCGAAGGCGCTCGCGAGGGCGTCCTGCGGGCCATGCAGATCGGCGACCACGACCTCGGCCCCCTTCGTCTTCCACGCTGCGCCCTTGGCGGCGTCGCGGACGAGGACGCGCACCTTGCGTCCCTCCGACAGAAGCGTGTTGGCTACGACGGAGCCCGTGTTCCCGGAAACACCAGCGATGACGAACATGACGAACCTGTCTTCCTGCCTGCGAGCGCCTTGCCCGCGACACACGTGAATGTGTGACCTCCCGGGGCATGTGTACAATGGATGTGGTTCATGACTGCCATGAGCCGTGCTCATCCACCACGGGGGTCGCGGGACGCCGGACGAGCTCGTCCGGCGCTCGCGTCCGTCACCCAGTCATGGGCACTCGGGCGAGCGGTGCGCCGTGGGGTCCTCATCGGGGCACGTGCACCCGATCGATCGGACCGGCTGGTACAGCTTGCCATTCCAGCGCAGGTGCTCGACGGAGCCAGCCATGCCAGCACACCCATCCTGGCCGAAGACCCGTAGATCGTGGACGCCCCCGTGCGTCTCCGCGAGCCTCTTCGCCGACTGGAGCTCGAAGTAGAACGCTCCACCAAAGGCCGCGCATCCGTGGTGGGAGAGATAGAGGAGATAGATGCAATTGCCCCCCATTCCCGCGCACCCTGTCCTTTCGGAGTAGACGGCTTGCTCGGGAACACCGTCGCCGTCGAGGTCCGGCAGGGGCTCCGGTGCCGCGGCGAGATCCCCGCAGGCGATGGGGCCATTCCCCAGTGGGTCGTTCCAGCGTCGGAGGGCGTCCGCGAGAACGTCGTGCACGCAAGCCCCCGCGTCCTGGTCTGCGGCGCACCGCGGGGGGGGCGGGGTTGGCGCCTGTGGTGCTGGTGGTGCAGCGGCGTCGCTCGATGCCCGGGCGACGGCAGGCACGACCACCGCAGATCGGGGGTGCTCGTCGGGCAGCGGCTGCGGTGCCGTCGCCGCGAAGTAGGCGGGCGCGCAGAGGGCGAGCGCGGGCGCTGAGAGCCAGAGCGCGCTGCCACGGCTCGCCCGATCGGTGGATCGGGTCCGCAGGTGCGAGGTGGGCATGCCCATAATACGCCCGCCCCTGCGGGCCGAGTCCGATGGCCGCCCTCCGAGGCGGCCCACGCACGGTCGTCGCCTGCTCAGTCCATCGGCTCGAAGTCGCTCTTCGTCGCGCCGCAGTCCGGGCAGGACCAGCTGTCGGGCAGCTTCTCGAAGGGCGTTCCCGGAGGCACCCCGTTGTCGGGATCGCCCACGGCGGGATCGTAGATGTGCTCGCAGACCTTGCATTGGTAGCGCTTCATGCTCGGGCAAACCTCCGTCGCGTCCGGCTCTCGTTCTACAGGCGTGCGCGCTGCGCGGCCACTGTCCTTTGCATGCGTGCCAGATCGCGTAGGCTCGCCGGTCGGCGCTCCCAGCTGGCGCGCGAGGGGACGGGGACACGATGGGCACCGAAGCTCGCTCGCCGCAGAGGATCATCCACATCTCGGATCTGCACATCGCCGAGACTCCTCGGTCCGCCGAGATCCTCCGCCAGCTACCGTCCGCGCTCTCCACGTACCTCCGGACGAGCGCCGGCCCCGCGGTGGCCTCGGTCTTCATCACCGGGGACATCTTCGACAGCTCCGACTACGACCGGACGACCGCCATGGCGAGGTTCGCCGACCTGTACGGGTCGCTGATGGCAGCGCTCCCCAGGCCGGTACCGGTCATAGTTCTGCCGGGCAACCACGACAGGCGCAAAGCCGGCGTCATCGGTGGCCACGACCCGACCCTGTTCCTCGCGCTCGTGGACGCCGCCAAGGCAGTCCAGCAAGCGCCCGTGTTCGTCGCGGGAGGACACCGGATTCGCGCCGAGATCGTGCCGCTGGCGAACCACGGCACGACGGCATACGTCTCGACCTACGACTCGACCGTCCTGTGGAAGGGTCTCTTCAGCGCGGGCGGCGAGCTGCGGCAGGACGACCTCCTGTGGTTACTCTCGTCGCTCAACCGCGCGCGTGACCTCGAGGCGCCGCTCATCCTGCTGACGCACCACCACCTCATCCCGACCCCGCTCACCGACGTGGGGCGCGTCGACGTGCAAGGGCGAGGGAGCCTCTCCCGGCTCATGATCCACAAGGTCCTGCCGCTGCTCGTCTCGAACTCCGACCACGAGGAGCTGACGATGACCGCGCTGGGCGCCGGCAGCGCTCTGTCGACCCTGCACGGAGTCCGGCGCCCCGTCGTCGTGCTTCACGGACACAAGCACTACCCCGCCGCGAGGCTTCTCATCGGCGCGGCGCCCGGCGAGAACGACGTCTTGATCCTCGCTGCGGGCAGCGCCGGGGTCGCCGAGCCCTGGTCACTCACCGATGGTCGCGACACGGGGCACCTCTGGCCCTCGTTCAACGTCATCGATCTGGCGCCTGACGACTCGCTGACCGCCCGCACCGTCGCGTTCTCACCGTTCGACGGCCGTCTCGCGCCCGCGCGCGAGCTCGTCGACGTGCGGCGCCGGGGGCTGCGCTGGGAGCCCGGCCCCGACGCCACCGAGCCCGCGGTCACTCCCGAGCTCGCGAGCAACCGCGCCGATTTCGTGCTCGAGGACGCCGGTACCCGTTGGCACCTGCGCGGCCGCCGTGTCCTCACGGCGCTCGGCTCCGCTCCGGTGAGCTACGTGGAGGAGGTCCAGGGAGCGCCGGGAGCCTCGGCGACCGACATCGTCGATGGGGAGCGGCGGACGAGCGACGCCGTCCCTTTCCACCTCTCCGTCTCGACGGCACGCTCGGAGTCGTCCTATTTCGTCCAGAACGGGCTGTGCAAGAACGCGGACGCGGCCGAGCGAGCGTACGGCAAGGGGACGGCGTTCGAGTGGGTTGGGCTCGTCAACCGCGTGCCGTCCTGCGAGGCGGTTCTGCGCCTGACGGGCCTGCCCGAGGGTGCGGACGTGTTCGCGAGCCTCACGGACATGACCACGGGACGCGAGCATGTCGTGCCGGTCGCGAGCGAGGGCGGCGGGCATACCGTGGCGTGCAGGCCGTGCGCCGCGCGGTGCATGCTGCGGCTCTACTTCGTCCTGTGAGCAGGGAGCGGGCCTGCCGGGCGAGTTCGGCATAGGATGAGGGCGTGTTCGCGCGGAGCCGCATCCGATGGAGATGCACCGAGGCGCGTCGCCTACGTGCCGCGTTCGCCGCGACGATCCTCCTCGCGGCCGGCCCCTCGTCGTGCGCGCGGCACGACCGTCCGGCCACGCCGCCTGCTCCAAGCCCTTACCTGACCGACGCGGCGTGGCGTCGAGCCGCGCTCGTGGCCTCCCTCGTCAACCCGAGCAACGAGTACTCGATGGTGCGGCTCGCCCACTACGACAGCGGCGACAAGTCCGACTGGTCGAGGCTCCCAATGTGGAACCCCCGCGCCGAGCCGGTCACGCCCGCGGAGCTCGACGCTCCGGGCGGCGCGCTGGCCACGGCGCCTCTGGACGCCGGCGCTCGACCCATCGACACGAAGGCCGATCTCCTGGCGCAGGGCGAGGACGCGTTCTTCCACTACCCGGCGCAGCTCGCGAGGGCGCAGGTCGCCCTCTCCTCGCGGCCGGCGGCAGCGCGCCACGGGCTGTGGGTGGACGAGGCGCGTGGGGTGGGCGGCATCGTGCGCGCCGAGATGGCCGACGGCTCGCGGGCCTTCGCCTTCACGTGCGCGACATGCCACGTGCGCCAGGATCCTGGGGGGCTCGTCGTCGGCGTGGGCAACGAAAGGCTCGACGTGGGGCGCATGCTCCTCGACGGCAGCCGGGGCGCTACGACGGACGCGACGCGGAGCTTTCTCACCTGGGGCCCCGGGCGAGTCGACGTCACGACCGCGGTGGGCTCGGAGCCGGTGCGCATTCCCGATCTGCGTCCCACGCGCTGGCTCACGCATCTGCAGCACGGAGGAGCCGTCCGGCAGCGGGACGTAGAGACTCTCGCCATACGGCTCGAGACGCTGATCATCACGTCGAACAGCTCGGTCGTACGCCCGCCGCGCGAGATCGCGCTCGCCCTCGCCACGTACGTATGGTCGCTCGCGGGCAGCCTTCCCGAGCGCGCGCCAAAGGCCGGGACCGAGCAGCACGGGGCCTGGCTCTTTGCGTCGCGGTGCGCCGACTGCCACGCAGGCGACGGATACACCGGCGCGCCGGTGCCGCTCGCGGAGGTCGGGACGGATCCGGCGCTCGGGCGCTCGTCCACGAGGGGGACGGGGGGCTACCGCGTTCCGTCGCTGCGCGGCGTCAGCTCGCGCGGCATGCTCCTGCACGATGCGTCACTCCCGGGCATCGAGGCGCTCTTCGACCCTGCGCGGCTGACGCCCGAGTACGCGGGGGGCAGGCGGCCTGGCGCGGTGCCGGGGCACACGTTTGGGCTCGATCTGCCCGACGCGGACCGCGCGGATCTGCTCGCGTTTCTGCGAACGCTCTGAGTCGCGCCAAGTGGTCCAGGCAAAGAGGAAGAAGGATCCTTACCGCGCGTGCCCGTACCAGAGCACGAGTAAGCCTGCAGCCGTCAGAGCCAGGCAAACGACGGTGTAGCGGTAGACCCAGACGGGGGGACGACTCGACGTGGCGCGCGGCGGCTGTGCCGGGGCGGCCTCCGCGGCCGGCCCGACGGACGACGCGGCCTGTGCCCGCGCAGGCCTCTCGTCCCGTGCGGCCTGAGGGGCGCCGTGCAGCCCGGCCGGCAGCGGCATCGGCGGCGGTATGCTCTGGATCGAGAGGTCCTTCTCGGGTTGGGCCGAGCCCTCGTCGAAGGGCCGCCTCGCCGTCAGGCCAGAGCCACGGAGGCTCTTGGCGACGAGCTCGCGTGAGACCTCGACCGTGGGATCGTACTCCTCGGGAGCGTAACCGACGGGGATGTCGGAGTCGGGCGATCGGACCGGGTTCGTGGGCCGATCCGTGACCGCAGCCTCCGCCTCGAGGGGAGACCGGGCGATGACGGTGTCGTCCTCGTCCTGCTTGCGCGGGAGCGTCGCCGGCGCCTTAGGAGATGCCATGGATCTCGCCTTGTTCAGGGGCCGCTGCGTTGCGCGCGTGCAGCGCCGCCCGGATCGCGAGCGTCCAGACGACGAGCGTGACGAGCGTGATGGCGACGACCCACGCCACGTGAATGGCGCGCAGGGGGCGGAGCTCGCCGCGGCGAACGTGCGTGACCACCGCCGACGCCGTGGCCTTCGCGGTCGCGACCTCGGGCAGGGAAGCCGGGGCGCTGGCCGGCGGCGGAGCGGCAGGAGAGGAGACAGGTACTGCGGCCGGCGCCGGGATGGTGGGCGCCGTGACGGCGGGCTCGGGGTTGCGCGAGGAGAATGGCTCGGCCGGTGTCCGCGTCTCCCCGCCCCCGAAGCCTTCGGCCACCACCGCGCCGATCATCGACTGCTCGTTGGCGTCGTCCAGGGCCTCGGCGATGGCCTTGTTGCGCTCCGCGATGCGGGGACCGAGGTAGTGCTGCAAGCACGCCGCGACGTCGTCGGACGTCACGGGCGCCGTCATCGCGGCCTCGATCGCTCGCTGCATCTCGAGCGCCGTCTCGAAGCGCTGCGAGGGGTCGAACATCAACGCACGACGCACGACGTCCGCGATGGCGCGCGGAACCGTCGACGGCAAGGGCGCGGGGGGCTTGCCCGCCGCGATCATGATGAAGAAGGCGACGTCGCTCTCGGCCTCGAAGGGGGTGCGGCCGGCGAGCAGCTCGTAGAGGATGGCGCCCACGCCCCAGATGTCCGCGCGTCGGTCGACCGCGCCGCCGCTCGCCTGCTCCGGCGCCATGTACGCGACCTTGCCCTTGATGAGGCCGGCGCGCGTCTGGCCGGCTCGCCTTCCCACGGCCTTGGCCACGCCGAAGTCGATGACCTTCACGACGCCCGTGTCGGTCACGAGCACGTTCTGGGGCGAGACGTCGCGGTGGACGACGTTGAGGAGGGCTCCCGCGTCGTCGCGTAGCTCGTGGGCCGCCTGGAGGCCTGCGCAGGTGCCCGCGGCGAGGCGGAGCATGATGTCGTAGGGGATCGCGTCTCCGGTCGCCTTGATGGCGGCGTTGAGCCTCGACCACGGGTCCCCCTGGATCCACTCGAGAACCATGTAGAGGACCCCCGCGTCCTCCCCGAGATCCTCGATGGCGGCGACGTTGGCGTGCTTGAGGCGCGAGGCGATCCCGGCCTCGTCGAGGAACATGTTCCGGAACACCTCGTCGGACGCGAGGTGCGGGAGGATCGTCTTGATGGCGTAGAGCTTCTCGAAGCCGTGCTTGCCGCGGACGCGCGCCAGCCACACCGTCGCCATGCCGCCCGTCGCGTAGGGGAACAGCAGCTGGTAGCGGCCTCCCAGGCGGTAGCCGCGGCTCAGAACGACGTGCCTGGATGGACCTTGCATCACGCTAGCCGTGGCCGAAATGGTTCGTCCGAGCCTGTCACCGACGCCACGAGACCGTCAACCGTACCCCTGCCCATGAGCTTCGAGAAGCGGTTTCCGGGTGCGCCTCCGGGAGAGGCCGCTCGAGAGCGGAGCCAGGCGCCGGGCGCCGCTACCGACGCGGCCCTTTGCCGTCCCGGCGCAGCGCGAGCTTCTCGGCGAGGCGCGGACCGTCCCCGGGCCGACTGAACGGGCACACGGCCAGGCAGATCGCGCAGCTCATGTTCTCGTTGAAGTAGGGCAGGCACCGGTCGAAGTCGACGTACCAGCGGACGACCCCACGGACGAGCTGCGGATCGGGCCCGATCGCGTCGGGCGGGCAGGCGTCCGCGCACATCTGGCAGCTCGCGCAGAAGTCGCTCGCGCCGAAGACGTCGGGGCGATCGAGCGCGAGCGGCGCGTTCGTCAGCACGCACGCGAGCCGGAAGCTCGAGCCGAGCGAGCGGTGAATGAGCGAGCCGTGCTTGCCGAGCTCGCCCATGCCTGCCTCGATCGCCGGCGGGATGAGCACGAAATCCCCCGCCATCGGCCCCCCGTACGGCTCGGCCAGGTGCCCGTGGGCCCGCAGCCAGTTCGCCACCGCCTTCGCGATCCGGTTGCCGCGCGCGTACTGGCGCGTGATCTCGACGAGCGACCGGACCGACGGCGCCGTGGTCATCGCTTCGTGGTCCTGCGCGACCGCGACCACGACGATGATGCGGAATCCCGGCGCCGCGCGGCCCTCGAAGACGTACTCGGCGCGCATCGCAGCGACCCCCACGTCGTCCGCCCCGGCCTCCGTCGCCGCGGTCTTCAGCGCGAGGGCGAGCGCCGATGGACCGCGTTCGTCAGGCGCGGGCGCGACCGGGACGAGCGGCGCGTCGATCGCCTCCTGGCGCTCCTTGCGCGCCGCCACGATCTCGTCGCCGGCGCTCGCGGTGCGCGCATAAAACCAGCGCTGCAAGGGACCGTGCGGGGTGGCGTCGGGGGGATGCCAGTAGATGGGGGTCGGCGGCCGGGTCGTGGTCTCGCCCAGGCCGTTGATCGCGTTGCCGGAGACCTTGGGCCACAGGGCCATCTGCTCGTCGCTCGGGCTCCAGGGCGGTGGGCGGTGCCTCATGCGTTCTCCCCTGGGGGTAGAGTGAACGCTGGACCGGCGTGGCGTCCAGCCCTCGCGGTCGATCAGCCGCCCGTCGGACCAAAGCTCGTCGCCGCCGAGACCACGGGGGCGTGCGCCGGCTCGCTCGACTGTGCGATCTGCACGTCGATCGGGAAGTCGCTGTTGCGGGTCGTGCGTGACGAGATCGTCGTGGCGCCGAACCCCGTGGACGCGCAGCCGGTGGCGCCCGTGAGGACGACGGCAACGAGGGAGGCAACGACGCTGGCGCGGATGATCTGGACGAAGTTCATGGGAGGCTCCTCTTGGGTGTGTGGGTCGCGCTCTCGACGCGACGGAACCCCTCATCGCAACGGGCGGGCCAGCCTCCGAACCCAACAAAACTGAATGATTTCAGGGCCGCGACCTGTGCGAACGCCGGGGGCGCACAACCCCGAACAGTGCGCGCACAACGCTTCGCGACGAGCCCGCCTCGGAGCCAGGCGCCGAGCACCGCCCCGACCCCGCCCGAGGTGACCAGGTTCTTGGCGGTGCCGCCGGGGTAGGTGAGCGTGCAGACCGGCTGTGAGCGGCGCACGCCGCGTGCTCGGCGGGGTCGTGCTCTTGTTTCGTCCGGCGGCGAACGACCCACGGGGGCGTGCTGATGCTAGCGTCATCGCATGACCGCGCGCCGCATCGCCGTCGTGGGCCACGTCGAGCATGTGACGCTCGGGCGATTCGGCGGCGTGATCGAGTCCGGGGCCGTCATCCACATGGAGCATGCGCGTTTCCTGGCCGGTGGCGGCGGCGGGATCGCGTTCGCGCAGCTGTGCCGGAGCGACGCCGAGGTCCATTTCTTCACCGCCGTCGGCAGCGATGAGGCGGGACGGGCCGTCGAGGCGCGCATCCGCGCGGAGGCCGGTCAGGTCCACGTCCACGCCGCGGTTCGCGTCGCGGAGCATCCCCGCGTGGTCGTGGTCGTCGACCGTGACGGACAACGCACCATCTTCGTGACTCGCGAGCCCCTTCATCCGGCGGCGACCGATCCGCTCCCGTGGTCGAGTCTCGCGGAGTGCGACGCGGCGTATTTCACCGGCAACGACCCCGAGAGCCTACGCATGGCACGCGCCGCACGCGTGCTCGTCGTCACGGCTCGCAGGAACGCGATCCTCGAGGCCGCCGCCGTCGCGCCCGACGTGATCACCGGTAGCGTCGCGGACCCGCGCGAGAACAGGGAGCTTGCATCGTACGAGCCCGCGCCTCGCGCGCTGGTGCTCACGGACGGGCCGCGTGCCATCCGCGTCTTCCGGGAAAGCGGTGTCACGCTGGTCGACGCTGCGCCGGGCCCTTCGCGGGTCGTCGGCGACTACGGCGCGGGCGACAGCTTTGCCGCAGCCCTGACCTTCTTCCTCGCGCACGGCCTCTCGGTCGAGGAGGGCTGCCGCCGCGCGGGTCCGTACGGCGCTGCGATTTTGCAGGGGCTCGATCCGCTCGAGGTGCAGCGCCGACTCGTGGGTCTCTGACGCTCGCAGCAGCAAACCGAGCGCGGTAAAGGCAGGGGCCCGCGCGCGGGCCCCCGGATGCCGGTCGCTCAGAACGGCAGAATGGGCGCCTTCTCCTTCGGAATCTTCGCGAGGACCGACTCGTCGATTCGAAGATGAGCTCGCACGAGCTCGTGAGGCGTGAGGGCGAGCCAGTTCTTCAGCGAGAGATCCTCGAAGTGATCGCTCCGAAACAGCTCGAGGAAGCGCAACGGAGTGTCGCCGACGTTCTCGAGGTAGTGAGGCATGGCGCGCGGCACGTAGCCGACGTCCCCCTCCTGGAAGTCGAAGGTGGCGGCGTTCCCGGCGCCCGCGAACACGGTCATCCTCGCCCGACCGGAGACGAAGTACTGCCGCTCGTCGGCGTTCGCGTGCCAGTGGAGCTCGCGCAGCGCGCCGGGCTCGAGCTCGTTCAGTGCGGCAGCGATGGTCTTCGCCGCGGCGAAGTTCGTGGAGTCGGCGATGCGGACCGTGCCCCCCTTCGTTCGGACCGGCTCCTGGGCGTGCAGCCGGTGACTGAGCCATGGCGAAACCGGACCCGCGCCGCCGCTGGTGTCGAGTGTGAGGTTCCCCACCGGCCCGGGAGTCTGCATCAGGAAGATGTACAGCTCGTGCGCGGGAATGTGATCGAACGCGCTCTCGGGCACACCGAAGTTCTTTGCGAGAATGTGCTTGGGTGTATGGGCGAGCCAATCGGTCAGTAGGAACGGGAGCTGCATCGAGAGGAGCACCTGCGAGGTGACGAGGAGCTTTCCGGTTTTCTCTTCGCCGAATACGCCTATGCCTGGTTGCCGTCCACGCCGGCGGCGTAGCGATGGATTTTATCGCGCAGTCGCGCGGCCAGGGCCGGGCTGGCGCCGCCCAGCTCTTCCAGGATCAGGTTGGCCTGCGCCCGGTAGGCAATGCGCTTCTCCGGAGACCACGTCGCAGGGGCGGGCTCCATGTTCACGGTGCGATCGGCGAGCTTCACGATCCAGATCTCGCGGGGCTGGCGCTTGATCCGCTCGAGGCTGTCGGCCATCTGCTGGTCCTTGGGCAGATGCTTGTCCTTGGAGAGGGCGACGACGCCGTCGGCCACCGCGGCTCCGAATTCGGCGGCGATGTCCTCCCGGGTCGCTCCGGTGTCCTCGATGGTGTCGTGGAGGAGCGCGCAGGCCACCGCAAGGTCGGGCTGCGGGACGTTCTCGATGGCGAGGGTGGCGAGGACTTCCATCGCCACGGCCCCGATGTGGGTGATGTAGGGGAGGTCGGAGGCGGGGACCTTCTGGCCGTTGTGGCGGCGCGCGGCGAAGTGCCAGGCGCGCATGTAGAGATCGCGGGAGAAGCGGTCGGACGGGGCGGCGTTTGTCGGGGGCGTCTCGGACATCGGGTCAGGGTAGTACCCGGACGAGCGATCGCCCACCCTGCTCGCTAGTGCTAGTACGGCCGGCCATGAGTTCGTGCCGGAATGGTTGTCCGGCCCTACTAGCGAATCGGCGGGAGCCGATTCTGGGGGGAATGCGAGCGTAGCGAGCAGGGGGGCGAGAGCCCCCGTGAACAGGCTAGTACAGCCGGGCTCGGCGAAGCCGAGCGGAACCCGGAACGAAGTTCGGGCCGGCCGTACTAGGGACTCCGGAGGCACTGCGCCGTGGTACCGCTGGCAGAGCCGCCCGTGTCGCTGCACGTGATCGCTCCATCCGGGCCCGAGATGACGACGGTGATGGTGCCGGGGTGAACGGCCTCGACAGGGCACGCGCCCGGCATATTGCTGTCCGGGTGGTACCAGGTCGCCGTCGGCGAGTCGCTCGTCACGAACTGGCCGCACGGGTTCGAGTTCGTCCACGCGTAGCTGAGCGTGCCGCCTGCCGGATCGGTCGCCACGACGGTGTAGGTGGTGCAGAAGCAGCTCTGGTCGAAGGTGGCGGTGAAGCTCGCGACGGACGGCCCGCCGCCGTCGGCCGCGTCCGCGTCTCCGCCATCCCCCGCATCCCCGCCATCGCCCGCGTCCGCAGCGTCACTGCCATCGGACGCGTCCGCAGCGTCACCGCCATCGGCCGCGTCCGCAGCGTCACCGCCATCGGCCGCGTCCGCAGCGTCACTGCCATCGGACGCGTCCGCAGCGTCACCGCCATCGCCGGCGTCCCCAGCATCGGCGGCATCGGCGGCATCGGCCGCGTCGGCCGCGTCGGCCGCGTCGGCCGCATCACCCCCGTCGCCCGCATCGCCAGCATCCTCGCAGCCGCCATCATCGCCGGCCCCGTAGTCGAACTCGAGCATCACTCCTGAGCCGTCCGCTTCGAGCACGAACGTGTCCGAGGTGGAGGAGCCGGCGCCTGAGCATGTCGGCGCCGTGTACTGGAGGGTCCTGTCGGTCAGATATTGGCCGTACGCGCCGGGCGGATTGTAGTGAACGAGCTTGCCGCCACCGTACCCGGCACCGCTCAGGGTCCCGGCCGCGGCACCGCCGGTGCTCGCCCCCCCGCTCGTCACGATAGTCTCCCCGAAGCAGCCGTTGTTGTGGACGGTGACCGTCACCGTGGCGCCATAGCCGACCGCTATCTTCGCCGTGGGAAACGGGGTCCCCATCGACGCATAGGCCTCACCCTCGTAGACGGGGAGCTGAAGAGGCGCTCCTACGGTGATGGAGCCATCGGGAGCCCGGACCCTGAGGTCCCCTTGCGAGAGCTCCTGGCAGTAGCGGCCCTTGTGAACGGCACTGCAGTGCTTGAAGTTGCCGAAGCCGGTGCCTGAGACCCACGACGTCGTCCGCGAGACGAGGGCCGCCCGCTCTCCCACGCAGCAGCCGGCCACGACGTCCGCGAAGCACGTGCTGCCTAGGAAGTTCGTGTACTCGTTGTCCAGGAAGGAGTTTTGCGTCGGCCCGTTGTAGTCGAGGCATCCCGTCTGGTTGGCGGCCGGGTAGGTTCCACCGAGCGGCCCCGTGCTCGTCGGGGGCTTGTCGAAGCCCGGATGGTCGTGCTTCATGCCGCCCCCCGCCGACGGTCCGCACCCAGGCCCGGCGTCGGCGAGCGTCCCCTCCGAGAACATTCCGCAAAGCGAAGCGGACGACCACTCGACGACCATCGGATTGGTGGTCTGCCCGTCGGGAACGAGGGCACTCACGAAGAAGACGGCCGCGGGCGTGGAGTCGTCACCCGGAAAGTAGATCGAGCCCTGGGCCGGATCGCTCGCCGCGACGTCGAAGACGAAGTCGCCGTTCTTGTCGGAGATGCAGCTCTTCGCGCCGAGCGTGAAGACCCAGCCCGCAGCGGCCACGGGGGGCGAGGTGAACGTCGAGCCGTCGCTCGCCACCGTGTATCCCTGCGACTCGAGGCTGGCCTTCTGCCCAAGAAACGTGGTCCGGGACGGGGCAGGTACGGTGAGGGTCGAGACGAATTTGAGGTTGCCCCGCTGGAGTCCCGTGACGGTGGCGGTCGTCGTTGGCTTGGAGCCACATCCCATGCAGGAGGAGACGGTGGCAGCCACGAGGAAGGCCGCGATCAGGAGAACGGGGGTAGCGCGACGCCACGAGGAGGTGGGGAACACGAACGAATTGGAGCACGAACGGTAGAGCTAGCCAATGTGGCCCCGACCGGACCCGCGGCTGCTCCGAAGAGACGCGGTCAGTCGTCCGTTTGGGCGACAGCACGTGGCGGGTGCCCTCGCGCCTCTCGTGTAAGGCTGGACCGGACACGGCGTTTGACCTTCCGGAGGGGTCGCCATGCCAAGCCACGAGCCGCAACCAGATCGCCTCGCGCTGGGCCCCACGATCACGGCAGTTGCCCTGTCGTGGGCCCTTGCGGCGTTTCTCGGCGCGGTGGACATGCCGGGCACCGTCGCCATCGTGGTGGCGAGCGTCGCGTCGCTCGTGGCGGTCTACTGCTGGCGTCCCGGCGCGCTGCGGTCGGCTTCGGTCGCGCTCGCCGCGTGGTTTCCCTACCTGTTCCTCGGTTGCCTGATGGCTCTGTCGGAGCCGCTGGCAATTGGCGGTAACCACACGCGCTGCGGCAACGGCATCATGGGGCTCTACTTGTTCGGTCTCCTCGCGGTCCCCGTCCTCTTCGGCGCTTCGACGGTCTTCGCTGTGGGCCTCGAGCGCTTCCGGGTGCGCGGGCCCGGCTTGATGGCTGCGCTCGTGGTCACCGCGATGTCCGTCGGGCTTCTCGGCGCGGGCCTGCGGCGCCTCCCCAATCCCGAGCCCGATGGCTACGTGGCGTCGCTCCCGGTCGTGGCCACGCTCGGCGCCGGTGTCGACCGGTTCGCCGGCCCCGGGTTCTCGGTCGAGCCCGGAGAGACCGGATGCTCGCTTTCGACCAACGGCTCGCGCGGCTCCGAGAGGGAGGTCTTCCAGTCGTGCCAGGGGGTTCAGATCCTTCACGGCAAGGACGACCTCTGGTTCGTCCAAGAGCCGGGTCGCTCGGTCATCGGGATTCGCGCCGAGCGCCTGGGAACGGCTACGGGCGTCGATGTCGCGGCGGGAGACGTGGCGGGTCTCTCGCGCGCGCCAAGCGTCTGGATGGGACTTGCGGCCGCCGGGACTGCGGTCGCCATTTTCGCCGTGGTGCTGGGGGCGATGGCGCGGCGGCGGGGCAGGCAGTGGCGACTCGCGCGACCGGGTGTGCACGACGGCGGCGGGTGGCTGTCCTTCGAGGATGGCGCGGCGCCGGTGCATGTGGCGGATGCGGCGTGTCTACCGAACGGGGCGGTTCTGGTTCTCGAGGGGGCGCGGGCTGCAGGTCACTACCGGGAGCATGGAGGGCTGCTCGGGGACGTTCGCGTCGCCGCGGGATCGTTGCGTGAGGTCGAGCACGCGGGCGACACTCGCATGAGGGGATTCGCTGCGTTCGCGATCTTGCTCTTGGCCGTCACGTCTGCGCCCTTGCTGGCGGCGGCGACGCGGGGGCTCCTGGGCTGAGCAGCGAGCGCGCGACGCGACCGGGCACGCGCTCGACTCGGCGCGCGGGCCTCGGGTCTAGCGGGGAAGCTCCGACCAATCCGCGCCAGCCTCGTACCTGTCGCGGAGGGTGCGGGAAAACCGGGCCTCCCCGCGTGGGAGCCCGGCAACAATGCGAAGCGCTAGACGAAGAAACTCGATGGCGAGCTGGTAGACATGCGCTTCTCGTGGTCCAAACGCGAGGGGTCGTTCATGCCTTCCCCTCGCGAACAAGTTTGCGGAGTTCTCGCCGGCCGGCCACCTCGACACTGGATGCGCTGATCGGCCGGTGCCGCAAGCGGGTCGCGGGCTCGGCTAGAAGCCGCTTCCGGTCACGTCGCTCGCCGCGCTGAACGCCGGGCGCGCGTCGCCAGGAGACACCGTCGTCGTGCAGCCTGCGAACTGCACGTTGCTGGCGTGGCGAAGGTAATACCCGAAGGCAGGGAGGCTACCCCACACCTGCGGGTCGGGGTACTGCCCGGTGTCGTAGGCGTACTCGGGCGGCGTCGCCGGAATCGACGCGAGGCCACCCTCTGCGGCGAGGCTCACGTTGGTGAAGGTGATGTTCGTGGGCGCGTACGTCGTACCCTTGACGATCGCTCCGGAGACCGCGCTACCCCACGCCTCGGTGAGCCCCGACGCGGTGATGTTCGTGAAGCTCACGCCGCTGATGCTGCCGATCGTGGGACCGCGCGCGGCGAGGACCACGTAGGCGAGCGCGCCCGTGTCGCTGAGGGTGATGCCGTTGAAGCGCACGTTGCTGATGGCACCACCGTCTACGGACTCGACCGCCATCGCGGCCTGCTTGACGCCGCGGATCGTGACGTTGTCGAACTCGATGTTGTCGAAGGGGCCGGTCGTCGCCGTGCCGATCTTCAGGCCGTTGGCGACCTGCGACCTCGTGATCGTCGAATTTCTCACGACCACGTTCGCCACGCCTGCGTGCGGGGCGCCGGCCGGCAAGCCGCTCTTCAAGCAGAGCGCGTCGTCCTCCGTGGCGATCGTGCAATTTTCGATGAGCACGTTCTGGCTGTCGACGGTGTCGATCCCGTCGCGGGTACGGCTGCCGGGGTAATTCGAGGTCACGGTGACGTTGTCGACGTGGAGGCCGTCGTCTTCGAGGTTGACCACCGCCCACATGGCAGCGTTGAGGACGGTGACGTTCTCGAGCGTGACGTTCGACGACAGCGCCGTGTAGACGGCGATCGGGCGGTTGCGCTCGAGGTAGTCCGCGCTCGTGGTCGAGAGGTTGATCCAGCTCGGGTTCTCGCCGCTGCCGTCGATCGTCCCCCCACCGGTGATCGTCACGTTGCTCGCGCTCTCCGCATAGACGAGGGCCTTCTGGCAGTTGATCGCGACCTGGCTGTTCGCCGCGTCGGGGATCACGGTCGGGTAATCGTGATCGTCCATGCTCCCCTTGAGGGTGGTCCCCGCGCCGATGGAGAGCGTGATGTTGCTCTTGAGCGCGATCATCCCCGACACGAAGACGCCGCTGCTCGCGGGGATCGACACCGCGCTGACGCCGCGCGTCGCGCAGTCATCGACGGCGGCCTGGATGGCCGCCGTGTCGTCGGTCACGCCGTCGCCGCGGGCGCCGTAGGCCGTGACGTCGCAGACCGAGGCGTTGGCGCCGAGCTGAAAGCGGTAGTTGTTCGAATGGTTCGAGTCCCAGTTCGTCTGCCCGCTGTCGGCGAAGGCCAGCTGGAACGACTCGATGACCTGCGACGACGTCGCGCCGGCCGCCCACTGGATAGGCACGGACGCCGTGTACCGCCGCTGGCCCGCGCTCGCGAGCGACACGGTCTGGCCGGCGAGAACCAGGGAGCTGGCGAGGTACGCGGACAACGTTGGGGCGTTGCCGAACGCGCCGACGTCGTCGAAGTACGTGATCGTGACGTTCGGCGCCCGGGGGCTACCCTGGGGCGGTATGCCGTAGACGGCCAGGCTCGTGTGGTTGTTGAAGACGGTCGTGACCTCGTTCGACCCGAAATTCACGACGGGAAAGTCGAGCGACTCCGGAAAGACGTAGTTGTTGGACTCGTTCGAGTCCCACAGCTTTCCCTGCGCGTTCGAGAACGCTAGGGAGATCGAGTCGAGCACCATCTCCGCCGTGGTGCGATCGATCCAGGCGACCACGTAGCTGCCCGTGTACGTCGACCCGTTGCCGGTGAGCGTGATGGTGGCGGCGCCTTGCTCGGGCGCTCCCGTCGCCTTCGCGTGGCCCGCGGCGTCGATGTACGCCTGGATCGTGGAGGCTCCGCCGAAGTAGCCGACCTCGTCGTCGTACGTCACCTGGACGGTCGGGGGCGCGAGCTCGGCGGACGTGACGACCACCTGCATCGGGTTGCCTAGCTGGCTGACGCGGGACGAGGACGACGGGGCCGCGGCGATGTCGGCCGAGGAGCTCGTGCTGGACTCGCGCGGAGGGGCGCTGCACGCGGACAGGAAGACGAGGGTCGAGACGACGAGGGAGGTGGCGGTGCGCATACGGACGGTCCTTTTCGGAGACCCGCGAGGCGTGGCGTCGCGTGTGGTGCCGCACGATGGCACAACGCACGCGCGGCGCCGTCGTGGGGCCGGCAAAAGCTTTCGTGCAGACGTCATCCGCCAGCGGACACGCCAGCGCGCGGGTTTGCGACGCGGCGTTCGGAGAAAACGGCGAGCGCTCTGCGAGCTCGATCAGCGACGGGTCACTTGATGTCCGTCGCGTCGATCATCGATCGGACGAGCGCGCCGTCGCGCGACTCGTGGATCGCGGGCACCATCGTCTTGAGCTCGTAGCCGCGGTTCGGCTGCATGAAGAAGCACATGCGGACGTTCTCCTTCGTGACACCCTTCGCCGTGAACGTCCCCTCGACCTTGAGGCCGCGGTAGCGACCGAGGCACGTCGTCGGCGCGCGCGCAGTCTCGGTCCACTTGTCCCCCGAGGCCTCGATGCTCTTCACCATCAAGCGGATGAGGACGCGCGAGAACTCGTTCACGTCGTCGGAGACGGGATTCTCGACGCCCGCGACATAGACGAGCTCATCGGTGCCATCCTCGAGGTTGCGGACGACGGTGAGCGTCGCGTGGTCGACCGACTTGGCAGCCCAGTCGTCCGGGTAATGCGCGACGACGAGCCCGTTCTGCGACGGGTACGACTGGGGGAAGGCCGCTTGCGCCGGCCCTGCCGCGGATGCCGCCGCGGACGCGGATGCTGCTGCGGACGCCGCGCGGGACGCTTGGAGGTACCCGAGCACGGCGAAGACGAGGAAGATGCCGACGACGCTCATGAAGACGAGCGCGCCGATGACGATCACGATGATGAGCGGCGCGTTCGAGGTCCGACGCGGAGGCATCTGCTGCATCTGCTGCATCGGAGGCGGAGGAGGAGGCGGAGGGGGCGGGTAGGGGTACTGCACAAGCCGTCCATAGCAGCGAATCGACGGGCGCGCTCATCGGCCTGCTATCCTCCGCGGCATGGCAAACCGCCGACTCGGTATCGCGTCATGAGCCCCCGCAAACCACACGGTCACGATTTCAAACCGGCCAAGCCGGGAGCACAGGGAATTGAGTGTGATCGGTGCGGTCTCAGGGTCCACGTTTCGCAGGAAGTGCCGGAGGGTGCCTTCGTGCAGGAGGGGAACGGGCTGCTGCGCGTCGGGCCGGCGGCGTTCGGAAAGCTCGAGATGCTGGACGAGGAGCACTGGGCGAAGTTCCCGGGCTGCGAGCCATAGGCCGCAGGCCAGCAGGACCCGGGGCTGAGGCCGTCCGTTTCTGGTCGGCAAAACCACCGCCCATGGCGCAAGCTACGAGAACCCCAACGGAAGCCGGCCCCATTCGCGCGTAGGCCCTCCCCGTGCTAGCACCCGGGGCCTCTCCTTCCCTTCTCCGATGCCTGCGGAGGTCCCATGCGCGGTTGGATCGTAGTGAGCCTTGTTGCCCTTTGCGCCTGCGGCGGCACGAAGCAGAACGAATCGGGTTTCTCGAACGACGCCGGGTCGGGCACCTTCGGCGAGGACTCCGGCATGGGCGGAAGTGACGACGGTGGCCCCGGCTTCGCCCCGGGCACCGACTCGGGCACGTCGAGCAGCAACGGGTGCTCCGCCGCGTCGCAGCTCATTTACGTGCTCTCGGCGTCCAACCAGATCTATAGCTTCAACCCGCAGACCAAGGTCTTCACGCCGATCTCGTCGCTCCAGTGCCAGGCGGGGAGCATGACGCCGAACTCGATGGCGGTGGACCGCGAGGGGAACGCCTGGGTCAACTACGTCGGGGCCGACCCCACCTCCGGCAACGCGACGTCCGGGGGCATCTTCAAGGTCGACATCGCGACCGGTGCCTGCACGACGACGAGCGTGAGCCTTCCCGCCAACTGGTACCAGGTCGGGATGGGGTTTTCGACCGTCTCGGCCTCGGACACGACCGATACGCTCTACGTCGCGGCGACGAACGGCCTTGGCTGTCTGGGCGGCTTCGGGGGTGGCGGCGGCGGGGCGAGCAACGACGGCCTTGGCACGATCGACACGACGGCGATGACGTTCAAGAAGATCGGGCCCTTCACCGGCAGTCTCGCCGGCCAGAGCGCGGAGCTCACGGGGACCGGCAATGGCCGCCTGTACGGCTTCTTCGCCGACACCCCGGCGGCGTTCGCGCAGATCGACAAGACCACGGGCGCGACGTCGAACGAGGTCTCGCTGACGAGCGTGCAGTGCCCGGCCGCGTATGCGTTCTCGTTCTGGGGCGGCGACTTCTATTTCTATACGTCGCCCGACGGGACGACCAACTCGACCGTCACCCACTACACGACCGGCGACGGCGGAATCGATCCGAGCTTCGTGATGGACGCGGGGATCGTGATCGTCGGCGCGGGGGTCTCGACGTGCGCGCCCACGACGCAGCCGCCGCCAATGTGACGGCGGTCACATGGCGACCGCGGCGACCGGGAGGAACACGGCGAAGCACGTGCCGCCCGGGCCCGTGGCGACCGATACGCGCCCCCCGTGCGCGTCCACGATCTGCTTGACGATAGCCAGGCCGAAACCCGTTCCGCCCGCCTTGCCCACGGTCGCGAATGGCTGAAAGAGGCGATCGGCGAGCTCCGCGGGCAGACCTGGGCCATTGTCCGCGATCCGGATCTCGACCCCACCTGGTACGGCGAGCGCGGCGACGGTGACGCGCGCGCCAGGGCGGCCGGCGAGCGCTCCGCCCGCGTTGTTGACCAGGTTCTGCACGATCCGGACGAGGCCTAGCGGGTCGGCGTGCGCGACGAGCCCCGCGGGGATCTCGAGGACGAGCGCGACGCCCGACGCGCGCAAGGACTGACGGGCGGAGAGCAGCGTATCTGCGAGCGCCGCCTCGAGACGAACCGACTGCGCCGACACCTTGCGACCGCCACGCGAGAACGCCAGGGTGTCGTCGACGAGGGCGAAGACATTGCCGAGGAGACGGTCGCAGGTGAGGAGGAGCTCGTCGCGCGACATCATCGTCTCGTCGCCTTCGCGTAGCATCTCCAGGAGCTGCCGCGCGGTGCCGACCGGGCCGCGGAGATCGTGCACGATGAACCCGAGGGCCTGACCGACGGCGCCCATCCTCTCCGCCTCGGCGAGCTGCGCCATCGTCTCGCTGTTCTTGATGGCCACCCCTGCGTGCTCGAGGAACACGCGCAGGAGGTAGAGTCGCTCGGGCGTGATCTTGGAGTTTCGCAGCAGCGCTATGGCGACACCGAACTCCCATATCGGCAGCACGAGGACCCCCTGGTCGACGCCCAGGCCCGGGTCGTGGATGCGCTCCAGGAGCGGGAGTGCTTTCGCAGGGTCGGCGAGCTCGCCCACCCCGGCACGGAAGCGCACGCCTTCCCCGATCCGCGCGAGCGCCGCCGAGTCCGTGCCGAGCCAGGAGCACACCTGCTGGAGCAAGTGGCGGAGCAGGCGATCGATGTCTCCCGCGTCCCCGCGGATCGAGGTGATGGTGCGGATCAAGGCCTCGAGCTCGCGCGCTCGGCCCCAGTCGAGCACGCCCTTGGTCGCGAGCTGCTTGAGCTCGTCGGTGGCGAAGGGCTTGATGTAGTAGCCGATGTTCGCGCCCACGCCTTCCACGATGCTCTCGAGCGTGTGATCACTGTAGGCTGTGACGATGGCGACTTCGGCGCGCGGGTCGACGCGGCGAATGTGCTCGATGGTCTCCTTGCCGTCCCACCCGGGCATCCGCATGTCGCAGAAGATCATGGCGTAGGGCCGGCCGGCGGCGATGGATGCCTCGACGAGCGCGAGGCCCTTGCGACCGCTTGCCGCGCAGTCGACCTCGAAGCGGAACGTGCTCTTCTTGGGGGCCGCCGGCTCGGGGGAGCCAAAGAAGGCCTCGGCGGCCGCGTCCAGGACCGGACTCGAGCCGGCGGCGGGAGCCAGCACGGCGACGAAGCTGTCGCGCACGCTCTCCTCGTCGTCGATCACCAGGATTCGTGTGTTGATTGCGTCAGGGTTCATGGGCCACGAGCTCCTCTGGAAATGCGATCCGCGCGAGCGCCCCTGTCCCAGGCCCCTCGCTCTTCAGCGTCAGCGTCCCGCCGAACGACTCGACGATTCTCCGGCAGGACGCGAGGCCTACGCCGGAGCCCCTGTCCTTGGTGCTGAACCCGGGCTCGAAGAGGTGGTCGGCGACCCCGGATGCGAAGCCCGGCCCCGTGTCGCGCACCTCGATCGAGATCCCAGCGCCTCGCTCGCTGGAGACGGAGAGGACTACCTCGGGCGAACGGCCATCCGGCAGGTCCGCGAAGGCCTCCGCCGCGTTCCTCACCAGGTTTAGCAGGACCTGCATCAGCTTGGTGCGGTCGACGCGGACTACGGGAGAGGAGACCGCCCCGGGCTCGATCCGGAGAGTCGCCCCCCTCTTCTCGACGAGGCTCGCCTCCATGGAGACGACGTCGAGAAAAACGCGCTCGACGGTGGAGTACCCCCGCGAAGCATCGCCGCCGCTCACCGCGTACGTACGCTGGATCGCAAGGACCTCCTGCGCGAAGGACAGCGACTCTCCCAGCTTCTCGAGGCTCTGGAGAGCCGCTTGGCGTGTCCGGTCGTTCGCCGCTGCCATCGAGCCGAGCAGGTCCACGAGGGCCCTCCCCCTCCCCGCGCCGCCCACGACCGCGTCGAGCGCGGCGGCGTGCGGCTCCAGAAAGGCCTGAGCCCGCGACAGGTTGCGCGCCACCGAGGTGTCGCCGACGCACCCCCGCAGCTCGACGGCGCGGCCGCCGATGCCGGTCAGAGTGTTGCCGAGATCGTGGAGAATGCCGCACGCGGTCTCCGCTTTGCCGCGTGCATGCGCCTCTTCGGCGACGGCGGCGCGGTAGCGCGCCTCGCGCTCGACGATGGAGGTCACATCGCTGATGGCAAGCGAGTATGCGCCTCCGTGGAGGCCTCTCGCGCTCACCTCGAGCCACAAGTCGGGCCGGCGGGCCTGCGCGGGAACGTGGATGCGGAACCCGTCGAGGCGCCCCGAGCGCTCGGCGACCGCCTCGGCCAGCCGCTCCCGCACGCGTGGCGCGTACTTCTCGAGCAGGTCGAACACGTGGTCGATGGCGCCGTCGTCGCTGAGGAGGGACAGGAGCGCCGCGGCGCCCGCGCTGAGGAGGCGGGCGACGCCGTCCGCCGAAACGATCGCGATTCCCTGGGGGCACGTGTAGACGAACTGCAAGAGCTCGCGCAGCGTGACCGCTTCGCCGTCGTCCGCGGGCTCGTGGCTTGCGGGACTTGCGTCCCCGCCCGTGCTCATTCGGGCTGGACGACGAGCCAGCCGACCTGCTCGTGCACCAGCAACCGGAGGCGAACGCGGGTGGGCTTCATCCGGTAGGTGAACGTGTAACGGATGACCTCGTCGAGCGGAGTCTTGCTCTGCCAGGCGTCGACGAAGCGCTCGCGCACCATGAAGTTGTTCGTACAGGGGGCGACTTCGACGAAAAAATCGCGGCCGATGACGTCGCCCGCGCAAAGCCCCGCGAGGCGCTGCTCGAACGTATTGTAGGCGAGCACCTTGCCCGCGTTGTCGAGGGCGATGACTCCCACGTCGAGAGCGTCGAGGAACGCCGGAGACGCACCATGCAGTGCGTGAGCGAGGTCGGCGCTGTCGAAGGCCGTTCCGGGTGGCGGCGAGGAGGCTCGCGTGTGCGCGATGGGAGCGGTTGCCATGAAGGGCTGTACGACGCGGTCGGGGAGGATCTTTAGCCCCCGAGCGTCGAACACTCGGATGCGCGCTGCCCTCCCACCGCACCGGCCTGGGGTGCGCATGGAACAGCGCCGGGACGCAGGTCGGATGCGCGGCCTCCAACACTGCGTTCATCGTCGACCTCGCGACCGCGCCCGCTCCGTGAGCCTGGGCGCCGGCAGCGCTACTCCTGGTCCGCCATGTAGACGTACGCTGCCTCGCACCCATGGCCAAGATCGAACACCTCGTCGTGCTCATGCTGGAAAACTGTTCTTTCGACCGGATGCTCGGCTTCTCCCGGGCGGCCTCGCCCGCATTCGCCGGTCTGGTGGGCGACGAGGCGAATCCCGTGGGCATCGGGCAGCCCAGCTTCGCCGCCCGGCTAAGGGTGTCTCACCTGCCGTACGCAGACTACGACGGCTACGTGACGGACCCCGATCCGCACCACGAGGTCCCGGACGTGACGCGCCAGCTCTACGGGAATGGAGTGCCTGGCACCGATCCCGTGACGAACGAGGGCTTCGTCGACTCGTACCGGACGCTGGATACGAGCAAGGGCGCTCACGTCATGGGCTGCTTCGATCCTGGTCAGTTGGCGGCCGTGACCGCGCTCGCCAGCGAGTTCGTGGTGTTCGACCACTGGCACGCCTCGGTGCCCGGCCCCACGTGGCCGAACCGGTTCTTCGCGCACTGCGCCACCTCGGGTGGCCTGTGGGAGAGCCCGTCCGACGCGGCGTCTGCGGCCTCCGAGCTGGGCAACACGTTCCCGATGGAGAGCATCTTCGACTCCCTCTACAACGCCGGCACGCCGTGGGCGGTTTACTACCACGATGTCCCGCAATCCTTGGCGCTGGCCCGGTTGCACGGGCACCGGGACAGGTTCAAGCACATCGGCGCCTTCCTCGACGCCGCCAGGTCCGGTCAATTGCCTGCGTACTCCTTCATCGAGCCGGCGTTCTTCAACCTGCCCTCGCTCGGCATCTATGCGAACGACATGCACCCGGCGCACGACGTTCGCCACGGCGACAAGCTCATCGCCGATGCCTACAACGCGCTGCGCGCGGGGCCGCTCTGGCCGACGACGGCGCTGCTCGTTCTGTGGGACGAGCACGGCGGCTTCTACGATCACGTCGCGCCGCCCACCGCAGCGGACGGGGCGGTGGCGGACTCGCCGGACGCGGCGTCGCGCGCGGCGAGCTTCAAGTTCGATCGGCTCGGGGTGCGGGTGCCGGCGATCCTGGCGTCGCCGTGGGTCCCGCGCGGCGGGGTCGTGAGCGATCTGTTCGAGCACAGCGCCATTCCCGCGACCGTGAAGGCGCTCTTCGGGCTTCCCAATTTTCTGTCGAGCCGCGACGCGGCGTCCGCGACGTTCGACAAGGCTCTTTCGCTCGACGTGCTGCGGGATACCGTGGCCAGCATCCCGTATACGGCGCCGGCGGGGCAGCCGCTGGAGACGGTAGTGGCAGCGATGTCGGGGACGCAGCGGAGCCTGGTCGCCCTCTCGAGCGGGCTGCAAGTCCAGGGGCTGGCGACCGGGCCGGCGGCGAACTCCATCGCGGGTTCGGTCATGCGGGTCGCGCGGTATCTCGACGTGTGAGGCTCGAAGGACGAGATTCGCGGACAGATCGGAGGTCGCTAGGGAGCGTCTTGAGCGGGCGTCAGTTGGCCGGCGGTGAGGGAGGGGGCCGTCGCCCCCGTCGTTCGTCATTGGGGCCGGAGCGAGGCACGGAGCGAGAGCGTCTCCGTGAGCACCGGGAGCGGTCGGGGAGACGCGGAGAGCGGCGCGAAAAGCGGGTGGGGCGGCGCTCGGTGCTCGTCGGGCCGCCGCGAGAATCGAAGGTGGCGTTCCTCCATTCGGAAAACGGCTGGACAAGCAGGCAGGGCGGCGCCGGGGACCAAACGGGGAGGCTCGAGGAACGGGCGGGGAGGCTCGACGAACGGCCGGGGAGGCTCCCCTTCCTCGGAGGGCGGCCCGACGAGCGG
>Ga0302279_10001767_pt1 | contig 30036 bp, 18 predicted proteins | sample III_Bog_N3_3_FD_194541 | JGI IMG/M metagenome (GOLD analysis project Ga0302279, IMG submission 194541) | Peat permafrost microbial communities from Stordalen Mire near Abisko, Sweden - III_Bog_N3_3 | ecosystem: Environmental > Terrestrial > Soil > Wetlands > Peat | place: Sweden: Abisko... | reverse complement strand
CACCGGGGCGATCGCCCGGACGGCGGTCAACGTCCGCGCCGGAGCACGCACCCGCATGGCAGCCATCACCCATTCGTTGGTGATCGTCGTCGTGATCCTGGCGGCGGCACCCGTCGTCAGCCACGTGCCCCTCGCGGCACTCGGTGCCGTGCTCCTCATGACCGCGGTGCGCATGATCGACCACGTCCGGGTGTTCGTGGTGGTCCGGTCCCACGTCTCCGAGGCGGTCGTGCTCACCGCTACCGCCGTGGTGACCGTCGCCATCGACCTGGTCACCGCCATCGAGATCGGCCTGCTCCTGGCCGGCGTCCTCGCCCTCCGGAAGATGGCCTCGGGCTCGGTCGCCAGCGCCGAGGAGCTGGCCCGCCACGATGACGACTCGGTAGACGAGCACGAACTGCTGACCGAGCACATCGCCGTCTACCGGCTCGACGGTGCCCTGTTCTTCGGTTCCGCGCCCGCATTCCTCGAGGCGTTCGACGTGGAGCCCGGGGTGTCCGTCGTGATCCTGCGCCTGTCGGGCCTGACGATGCTCGACGCCACCGGGGCCGACGCCCTGGCCAGCGTCATCGACGGCCTCGAGGCCCGCGGCATCACGGTGCTGGTGAAGGGGGCACGCGACGAGCACGGGCGCATGCTCGGTGCCGTCGGCATCGTCCAGTCACTGGCCGACCGGGGCCACGTGTTCGACGATCTTCCGGCGGCCGTCGCCCATGCCCGGCGTCACGTCCTGCGCACGGTCGGCCTGGGCGACGTCGGCGCCGCATAGGCCGAACATGACGGACCGCGGCCCGGGACGGTCCGGATCGGCCCGCACGGGTCGGGCCCGGTCAGCCCGCGGCGTCGGCCAGCTCCGGCACGAATCTGGCGGCGTCCACCGTGCCCACTCCTGACGCCAGGTCGTAGCCGGGCAGGGCGGCGAAGCCCTGCACGGTCGTCTGGGAGCCATGCTGGGTGAAGGTGACGGTGTTGTTGCCCTTCGTCACGTCGACGATGCCGCCGGCCCCGGCCGCCGACATCGAGTACAGCGCCGGATTGATCACCCCCAGCGGGTGTCCCGCCATCTGGTCGGCCAGACTCACGATCCCGGCGAACAGCGGTGTCGCCTCGCTCGTGCCACAGGTCGGGAACCAGCCGATCTGACCCGGGAAGCCCTGGTAGACGTCGACCGCCCCGTTGCAGGCTCCGCTCATCGAGATGTCGGGCACGCCCCGCTGGGTCCCCACCACCTGCTGGACGCCGTCCTGGAAGGACGGACGGGAGAAGACCACCGAGAGGCCGCCCCCACCGGCCAGTGGACTCGGTCCGCTCTTCCCGGTGATGAACTTCTGGGTGGTCGGATCGTAGGTGTCGTTCCACACCGAATCCCGCGAGGTCCGGTGCCCGGTGGCCGACAGGTGCAGATGCGTGGCCCCCACGCCCGTCACCAGTGGATCGCTGTCCGGCCAGGACGTCACCGGGACGTCGTAGTAGGTATGGCCGTTGTGCTCCACGTCGGCAGCGCCGCTGTCCCCCGAGGCGGCCAGGACGGTGATCCCCTGGGCCGCCGCGTCGACGTAGGCCGAACGCAGTCCGAGGAGGGACGCCGCCGAGGGGAAGCTCTCCTCCGTGGCACTGAAGCTCTGGCTGATGACACCACCGAGGTGGTGGTCGATGACGTAGGTCTCGGCGGCCACGATCTGCGGAAAGCCGCTCGTGCCCTCGTTCTCGTTGGTCGGCGTCTCGACGAGGAGGATGGCGGCCCCCGGGGCCATCGAGTGGGCGTACTCGACGTCGAGGTCCGTCTCGCCCGCCCATCCCTCCCGGTTGCTGTTCTCGACGTAGGGCGGCACCGGGCCCGCCGGCTGGATGACGGTCAGTGACGGCGGAGCCGGGATGCCGAACGCGGCGTCGAAGACGCTGAGGTCCGTCTGGATGGTGGGCGAGCCGTAGGCGTCGACGATGACGATGGTCTGGCCCGTGCCGTCGACGCCCTTGTCGAAGAGCGGCTTCAGGTCGTACGCCTTCTGGAGCTGGCCGGGGGAATAGCAGGCCACGCCGTAGTCGGCCTCACAGGTGGCCGTCGTGGGAGGGCCGCCGCCGTCCACCTCGGCGGCCGGATGGATGGTCGTGGGGTGGATCAGTCCGGGCTCGATACGGACGACGCCGGGGCTGACCGCTCGAGCACCGGTGAAGGTGGTGGGGTGCGTACCGGTCGCCAGCGCCCCGGCACCGGTCGCCAGCGCCCCGGCACCGTTCACCAGCGCCCCGGCACCGGTCACCAGCGCGACGACCACCACGAGAGGGCCGACCGCACGTCGCACCGTCCGAGCTCCTGCATGTCCAGAGAGATGCACTCGACTCCACCTTCCTCCGGAGGTCCACGGTCGACCTCCGTCCACGGCGGCCGGCCGGATCCCGATGGCTGGAGACTAGCCAGGGACCGGTGTCCGAGCGAGCCGCGGCACCACCGGTCCGCCACTGCGCTCCTCCGCCGCAACCCGTCGCGGACGAGCCGCGGTCGGCGAGCTGCACGGGCCGACGACCCGGGACATCACAGGGTGGGGACGGAGGGAGTCGAACCCTCACTCGGGGCGGTTTAAGCGCCCTGCCTCTGCCAATTGGGCTACGTCCCCCGGTCGGAATGACTGTACGACCATGCCGACCATGCCGACCGGGCCGACCATGCCGACCGGGCCGACCATGCCGACCGGGCCCCGGGCCCCGGCGGTCGTGGCACTGGCACCCGGACCGCGGCGGACCCTCTCCTCAGCCGGTCCGGTGCCCCGGCAAGGGGCCCAGTACGGCGTCCACCGCGGCCAACTCGACACCACGCGGGTCGTCGACCCGGCGGACCAGTCCGGGCGTTCCCGGCCAGGGGCCGAGCACGGTGGTCGGTCGAGCTGTCGCGTCCCACGCCGCCCATGGCACCACGCCCGCGTCGGGCAGCTCGCACTCCGGCACCCCCGACCGGGCGAAGCTCGCCCAGGCACGGCCCATGAGCGCCGACAGCGCGAAGGCGTCGTCGCCCCCACCGGAGAACGCCTGGACGACCGGGTTCTTCAGGGTCCCGAAGACGAACGGGATCTCGAGTGCGTGACAGGACCCGAGCACGCCCTCGAACGCCGGGGACTCCCAGGTGAAGAGGTAGGCGTACGTGCCCACCCCGGGCGCGGCGGCCGACGCGTGGGCGGTGGCGAAGCGGGCCGTCCCCACCCGGAACACCACCTCGGTGGCGATGGCGGACCACAGGTCCCGGGGAGCGGTGGACTCGCCCCGCTCCTCGCGTGCGGCCAGCACGGCGGACACCACCCGGTCCGCCGACCCGTCGTCCGGGGTCACCCGTCGGACCCAGTGCCGCAGACCGTCCATGGCGAGTCCCATCAGCTTGGGACTGCCCAGGACGAAGAACGCCGACTCGTCCCGGTTCGTCCCGACCAGGAGGGGAATCGACGCGGCGCAGCCCGCGGCCACCGCTTCCTCGGGGGGCGTCGCCAGGAGTCCGCCGTCGACCACCGGGGTCATCAGCAGTCCGGCATCGGCCCCGGTCTCGACGTACTCCGACCCCGCCGCGACCAGACGTTCGGCGCGCACCCCCACCAACGACTGGCGGGTACAGGCCACGTCCAGGTGGGCCGCCAGCCGCTCGGCCCGCGCGGCGGCCACCTCGAGCGTGCAGGTGAAGGGAGGTCCGCTCTCGACGACGGCCCGGTGGAAGAGGCCGTCGGCGGCCGGCACGGCCAGCAGCGCCGACACGCTCATGCCGCCGGCGGACTCCCCGAAGAGGGTGACGTTGCCGGGGTCGCCCCCGAACCCGGCGATGTGGTCACGGACCCACACCAGCGCCGCCACCTGGTCGGCCAGGCCCCAGTTGCCCGACCCGGTCCACTCCCGACCGTCGAGCCAGGTCTGCCCGGGGTCGTCCAGCGCCGGATGGGCCAGGAAGCCCAGGAGGCCGAGGCGGTAGTTGATGGTCACGACGACGACGTCCTCGGACCGGGCCAGTTGGCCGCCGCGGTAGAGCCCGGACGACCCCGTCCCCGTCATGAACGACCCGCCGTGCACCCACACCATCACCGGGCGGCGCCCGCCGTCGAGGCCGGGCGTCCACACGTTGAGGTTGAGGCAGTCCTCGTCGGATTCGGGTGGCTCCCCTCCCCCGCTCAGGGCCTGGTCCATGAAGCCCATGGCCTGCGGGGCCACCGGGCCGAACCGGTCACAGTCGCGGATGCCGGGCCACGGCTCCGGCGCCGCCGGGGGCCTCCAGCGGCGCTCCCCGGCGGTCGAGGCGGCGTACGGGATCCCGGAGAAGGACCAGATGCCCTCCCGTCGGACGCCCCGCACTCGTCCGCCCCGGACCTCCACCACTCCGTCCACGACGACGACCTCCAGTTGACTCCCGAACCTGCCGATGTGGAGAGCAACTTACCCATCGGTAGGCCCGAGCAGCGTGCCCGGGCCCGCCCGCCCGTCGACGAGGACCGATGACCCCTGACAGACACGCACCGTCCATCCGACGTTCATCTGCGACGACAATACGGTTGACCTGGTGTTCTACTACCAACCAGCCATTGTCTGAGCACCGTCCGGGCGCTACCGTGCCAGGGTGGCCACGATGACGACCGGACGACGACTCCGCCAGGCCGCGCCGAGCCGCGCCCGGGGCGCCCGCCGTCCGGGCTGGGTGGCGGCGGCGACCCTGGTGACGGTACTGACCGCCGGATTGTCGGCCACCGCGGCCACCGCGACCACCGGGGCGACGGCGGGCGCAGCCGGATCCCCGGCGTCGACGAGCACCACCGGTGCGCCGGGCGGGTCCACCACGACGACGTCGCCCACCCAGGGGCAGATCACCGCCGGCGAAACCCAGGTCGCCGCCATCGAGGCCCAGATCGCGCAGCAGCAGACCGCACTCGACCAGGCGACCGAGGACTACGACCGGTCCATCGTCCAGCTGGACGCCACCAAATCGGCGCTGACGGCGACCACCGCCTCGCTGGCCGCCGAGCGGGCCAAGCTCGACGCGGCCAGGGCCGTGCTCCGCAACGACGTCATCCAGTCCTACGTCGACGGCACCGCCTCCGAAGCGGTGGCCCACCTGTTCGCCGCGCCGAGCGGCAGTGCCCAGACCCGCACCCTCTACGAGCACCTCGGACTCGGCGACCTCACCCAGGAGGTGGCGACGGTGCAGTCGGGCCAGCGGGCCCTGTCCACCACCCAGGCCAAGCTCCAGTCCGAGGAGCAGAGTCAGCAGACCCAGACCGCCGCCGCCGACCACGCGGCCCAGCAGGCGTCCGCCGCAGCCGCCCTGTCCCAGGCCACGCTGGCCCAGGTGAAGGGCACGATCGCCCAGGAGATCGCCCAGCAGGCCGCGCAGCAGGCCGCCACCGCGGCCGCCGCCGCGGCCAGTGCCACGAGCACCGCCGGCCGTCAGGCGGCTGCCGCACAGGCCTCCCAGGCCGCCCAGGTGGCCAGCACCGTCAGTGGCGGCAGCGCCGCCGCCACCAGCGCCAACCAGTCGGCCAACCAGGCCGGCGGCGGGACCGCCGTGACCAGCTCCGGCCACAACGCCGCCGGACTCGCCGCGGTGCATGCCGCCATGCAGTACCTCGGCGTGCCCTACGTGTGGGGAGGGGCCAGCTCCTCCGGGCTCGACTGCTCGGGACTGACCATGGTGGCCTGGGCCGCGGCCGGCGTCTCGCTCCCCCACTCGGCGGCCCTGCAGTACTCCGGGTTCCCCCACGTGAGCCTCACCGCGCTCCAGCCGGGTGACCTGCTCTTCTACGACCTCGACGGGACGGGCATCGACCACGTGGTCATGTACGTGGGTCCCGTCCTCGACGGCCAGCCCACGGCGTACGGGTCCGGCACCATCATCCAGGCCGCCCACACCGGCACGGTGGTCACCTTCGATCCCCTCTGGTACTACGGCCTGGTCGGAGCCGCACGTCCTTGAGGGGACGACCGCCGTTCACGGACCCGCCGCGGCGCGTCGGGGTCCGCCAGACGGCAGACTGATCGGGCGATGACCCTCCAGCTCACCATCGTCGTGCCCGCCTTCGACGAGGCCCACCGCCTCAGCGAGGGGATGCGGCGACTGGACGTCGCCGTGGCGGCCGGCGCGGTCGACGTCGACCGGACCGAGGTGGTGCTGGTCGACGACGGCAGCCGGGACGAGACGGCGGCCGTGGCCGAGAAGCTGCTCGCCGCCCTGCCCCACCACCGGGTCCTCCGTCTGCCCCGCAACCAGGGCAAGGGGGCCGCCGTCCGGGTGGGCGTGGCCGCGGCACGGACGGAGTACACGGCGTACATGGACGCCGACATGGCCATCAACCCGCTCGCCGTCCCCCTCCTCCTCGACGGCCTGGCGCACGACGACATCGCCATCGGCTGCCGGGCGCTGCGCGACTCCATGGTCGAGACGACGTACGTGGTCCGCAGCCTCATGGGCCGCCTCTTCAACGGTCTGGTGACCGCCGGCACCGGGCTCGGCCTGAAGGACACGCAGTGCGGGTTCAAGGCGTTCCGGACACCCGCCGCACGACTGCTCTTCCACCTGGTGCGCATCGACCGGTTCGCGTTCGACGTCGAGCTCCTGGCCCGGGCCCGCCGGCTCGGACTGGGCATCACCGAGGTGCCGGTGGACTGGAAGCACGTGGAGGGGAGCACCGTGCACCCGCTCCACGACTCGTGGACCATGCTGGCCGACGTCCTGCGGTCGCGGCGGGGACAGCTGACCGGGCCGCCGGTGCCCTCCGTCACCGTCCGACCCGCCGGATCCGTGGACCCCGACGGCCTCGACGAGCTGACCCGGCGGGTGACCGCCCACCTCGCCCCGGTCCTCGACGAGGCGCCCGTTCCCGTCGTGCAGGACCGGTCCGGGGTCACCGTCCTCCTGGCCATGGTGGAACCAGCCCTCGTCGCCCGGGCCCACGCCGTACTCCGCGACGGGCTCGAGGGCACGACGGTGACCCGTCGGGAGCTCGGGCTCGAGGACCTGGAGGCGCTCGGGCCCCTCGGCGGGCGCCTGTCGGCCGGGATCCCGTCCGACCCGTCGAACTAGCGGCTCCGGGTCGACGACACCGGAGTACGCTTCACCGCGTGAGTGCGGATCAGGGCGACACGGGCACGGCGCGACCGGCAGGGTACCCGGACGACGCCGACCTCATCGAGGCCATCGTGGAGCACGCCGAGGCCACCCGGGCCGACAGTGTCGACACCGCCGACGCCCCGTCGCCGCCCGAGTTGACCGGGGCCACCGTGTCCTACCTCCCGGTGGCGACCCGCCGTCCCGGGGTCGACCTCCCCCCGCCCGATGAGGCCCGCCGCTCGGACGTCGACGAATGGGGGCGGTCGGAGCACATGCGGACGCTCGTGCGCCGGCTCTACGACCCGATCTACAAGTACTGGTTCCGGGTCGAGTGGGAAGGCCTCGAGAAGATCCCCTCCGTCGGCGGTGCCCTCCTCATCGCCAACCACGCCGGCGCGATCCCTTCGGACGCCCCGGCCATCATGCACGGCATCGAGACCGAGCTCGGGCGCCCGGTCTACGGGCTCGCCGACTACTTCTTCCGGACCGTCCCGGTCGTCGGGACCCTGTGGTCGCGTACCGGCGGCGTGCCCGCCCACCCCGACAACGCGTTCCGGCTCCTCCACGACCAGCAACAGCTGGCCATGGTGTTCCCGGAGGGCACGAAGGCCACGTCGAAGACGTACGCCGACCGCTACCGGCTCCGCCGGTTCGGGCGGGGCGGCTTCGTGGAGATCGCCATGCGCGCCGGGGTCCCGGTGGTCCCGATCGCCGTGGTCGGGGCCGAGGAGTCGATGCCGATCCTGTTCCGGCTCCCCCGGGTGGCGAAGGCCCTCAACCTCCCCTACTTCCCCGTGACGGTGAACTCCCTCCTGCTCGGGCCGCTCGGCTACGTCACCTACTTCCCGTCCAAGTTCAAGCTGCGGGTCCTCGACCCGGTCACCTTCGACGTGGAGCCGGGACTGGAGCGCTACTCGCGCAGCCGCGTCATGGACGAGGCCGAGCGGATCCGGGCGACGATGCAGGACGCCCTCCACGACATGCTGCGGGAGCGACGCAGCGTGTGGCTCGGCTGATCCGATGGGCCGACGTGTGCTCATCACCGGGCTCGACACCTTCTGGGGTGGTCGCATGGCCCAGGCCCTGGAGGCCAAGCCCGACGTCGAGATGATCCTCGGTCTGGGGACCAAGGAGCCGAAGGTGCCGCTCGAGCGCACCGAATTCGTGCGCTCGGACCAGAAGTACTCGATCCTGAGCCGCATCGTCCGGGCGACCCAGGTCGACACCATCGTCCACACCTTCCTCGAGACGAACTCGACCGCCGTCAGCAGCCGGGTCCTCCACGAGATCAACGTGATCGGCACCCTCAACCTGCTGGCCGCGGCCGGCGCGGCGGGCGCCTCGGTGCGGAAGGTCGTCGTGAAGTCGTCGACGCACATCTACGGCACCGCCGAGCAGGACCCGACCTGGTTCCGCGAGGAGGACGCCCGCACCGGCCCCGTCCGGACACGGCTCGAACGCTCCCTGCTCGAGGTCGAGTCGCTCGTCCGGGACTTCGCCGAGGACAACCCCCAACTGGCCGTGACCGTGCTGCGCTTCGCCAACGTCCTCGGCACGGACATCATCACGCCCATCAGCCACAACCTCCGGCGGCGCCGCCTGCCGTGCATCGCCGGATTCGACCCCCTGGTCCAGTTCGTCGAGGAGGACGACGTGGTGCGGGCGCTCGAGTTCGTCACCGCCAACCGCCTTCCGGGCTTCTTCAACGTGGCCGGCGAGGGCAAGTTGCCGTGGAGCGAGGTGGCCTCCATCGGCGGCGCCCACCTCGTGCCGCTCCCACCCGTGCGGCCCCGACTGTTCGCCGCACCGCTCGAGCGTGTCGGCCTCATCCAGTTCCCGGCCGAACTCGATGGCCTCGTCCGGTTCGGACGCGGGGTGGACACGTCCAGGCTCCGCAACGCCGGCTTCGAGTACCGCTACTCGAGCGCCGGCACCGTCCGGAGCTTCGCCCGGGCCAACAACCTGCGACGGGCCACGGGAGGCTCGGGCGAGGAGTACCGCTACGAGCAGGACGTCGAGCAGTTCTTCCGCCACTCTCCCGCCGTGGTCCGCGGCGTCGACACCTGAACGGACCACCGGAACCTCCTTCCCGGCTCGCCACGCCCACCCGTGGCGCCACGCCCACCCGGGGCGCCACGCCCACCGGACAGATGCCGGGCGTCGACGACCGACGACCGACGACGAGGTCACCGCCCGGCGGCGGCCGGAGCGCTCAGCGCAACCTGCGAGGCACCAATGGCGTCAGCGCGCCATCCCGACGATGTCGGTGTAGCCCTGGCCCCCGAGGCTCCCGTCGAACGGGGCCGAGCCGAAGGCGAACACCCCACCGTCGCTGGCCGTGAACCAGTAGCCCTTGTTGTCGGGTGCGGTCGTCATGCCGACCACCGGCTCGGTCAGCTGGAGATTGCCCGTGGATCCGTAGAACCCGGCGTCCCCGTAGGCGAACACCCCGCCGTCGGACGCCACCAACCAGTAGCCTTTACCGTCCGAGGTGGACGCCATGCCGACGACGGGTTGCACGAGGGGCAGGTTCCCCGCCGAGCCGTGGAACGCCGCGTCACCGAAGGAGAAGACCCCGCCGTCGGACGCCACCAGCCAGTACCCCTTGCCGTCCGCGGTCGCCGCCATGCCGACGATCGGCTTGTTGAGCGGGCTCCCGCCCATGGAACCGTAGAAGCCGGCGTCGCCGTAGGCGAAGATGCCGCCGTCCGACGCCACGAACCAGTACCCCTTGCCGTCGTGGGTGGCCGCCATGCCCACGACGGGCTGGTTGAGGGTGAGGTTCCCGGTGGAGCCGTAGAAGCGCGCGTCACCGTAGGAGAACACCCCACCGTCCCCGGCCGTCATCCAGTACCCCGCGCCGCTGGGTGTCGTCGCCATGGCCACGACGGGGGCGCGGAGGTTCAACTGGGTGAGGTCGCCCAGGTAGTTGAGGTAGGAGTCATTGCCGAAGCCACCCAGTCCGCCGTAGCTGTCGAAGAGGTAGTACCCCTGTCCCGGGGTGGTCGGGGTGATGTTGACGGCGGCGGTGCCGACGAACTCCGGCGAACCCAGGCCGCCGAAGTCGCAGACGAAGTCGAATTGGAAGGCGAGGACCGTCGGCACCCCGGCGGTGTAGGCGACCTGGTCCACCTTGACCGCTCCGGGTGTACCCGAGGCCCCACCAACACCGGGCTGGCACATGGACCCCAGATAGTTGACCCAGAACGTCGACCCGGTGTCGGTCGAGTACACCGTGCCGGCCTGCAGCGGCGCGTTACCCGGTGTCACGATCCCGATCTCCAGCAGCGGGTTCCCGGTGTTGCCCGGAAGGTCGCCCTCCAGGGCCGCGGTGACCGGAACACCGTCAAACGAGGTAGTGCCCAACGCCCTGAGGTTCGTGATCGCGGGCGTGACGATCTCGAGGGGATTCCCGTTCTGATCCGTGGTGTAGGTGGTGCCGACGAACTTCGTCAACGGCGCGATGCCGTGGGCGCCGGCCGACCGCACCCCGCTCGACCGCACCCGGCTCGACGTTGCGGTGAACGTCCGCCGGAGCCCGTGGTCCCGACCCGCCGCGCCGGCCGGCGCCGAAAGTCCGACCATCCCGACCATTCCCACGCCCAGCATCACCGAGACGGCCAGGAGCCGTCCCGCCCTCACCCCACGCACTCCGACCATCTGACGCCCTCCAGTCGATCGACCGAGTCGGTCCCACGACTCCTCCGTCCCGACCGACGGCACGGGCTGAGTCACCAGGGATCATGGATCGTCCACGGCGGGCCGGCAAGGATCCGTCCGCACCTATGGTTGCGGTACCACCTGTTTCACGCATTCCAGCAGCTCCACGGACACCAGCGGCTCCACAGGTACCACCGGCTCCACAGGCTCCACCGGGTCAGCCGAATCGGGTCAGGTCGCCATCGTCACCCGGGCCCGCACCACCCCCGGGGGCCCCGTCAGTCGGTCCAGGCGCCCCGGAGCTCGGCACCCCGGGCCGACCACTCCTCGGAGGTCATGGCGTAGCGGACGTGGTCCTCCCACTGCCCGTTGATCTCGAGGAACCCGAGGGCGATCCCCTCGTTGCGGAGGGCGAGCTTCTCGGCCACCCGCCGGCTGGCGTTGTTGCGGGGGATGATGGCCACCTCGATGCGGTGCAGGCGCAGGGTCTCGAACGCGAACCGCAGGACCACCACCACCGCCTCGGGCACGATCCCCAGTCCGGCCAGGTCCTTGTCGACCCAGTAGCCGATGGAGCCGTTCTGGAACGGGCCTCGCAGGATCGACGACAGGGTCACCTCGCCGACGAAGCGCCCCTCGTAGAAGATGCCGAAGCCGAAGCCCGACCCGAGCTGCCGCTCGCGCTCACGCATGGCACACCGGGCGACGAAGCTCCCGTGGTCCTCCGCCGGCAGCGGCGACCCCTTCGACCGGGGCTCCCACGGCACCAGCCAGTCGCGACAGCGGTTGCGCACCTCGAGCCAGGCCGGATAGTCCGCCTCCACCAGCGTGGCCAGCCGGATGCGCCGGCCCGGGAGTTCGAGTGAGCGGACCTGTTGGGCCCGCAGGCTCGGCGTCATGGGGCCGACCCGGGAACGGGTGGGATCAAGGAGCCGACGGAGCGGGAGCGGAGGTCATCCACATCCGGAATGGTACGGCATCGACGCTCCTGCAGGCACCCCCTGCTCCCCGGACGCACGACGTCAGCCGGCTCGGGCCAGTCGTGACCGGGCGGCCCGCCGGGCCTCGGCGTAGATCCGGCGGTGCTCGGCCACCACGCGCTCCCAACGGAAGGCCAGCGACCGCTGCTCCGCCCGGGCGGCGAGCTCGTCCCGGAGCGGCGCATCCTCGAGTACCCGGGCGACCGAACGGGCGATCCCGTCCACGTCGTTGGCCTCCATGACCAGCACCGCCTCACGCGCATCGTCGAACAGCGGCTGGTCGGTGACGGCGATGGCCCGACCGAGGGGCAGCACGAACCGGAGTGCCGCGCTCGAGGACTCCCCCGTGTCGCGGTAGGGCAGCACGATCACGTCGGCGCCGCGGAGCAGGACCCGGGCCGCGTCGTCCGACAGGTAGTCGGTCAGCAGCAGGACGTTCTGCTCCATGCCGCGGGCGGACACCTCCGCCCGGATCGTGGCCTCGTACGCCGCGGACTCGGTGTTGGGATAGCGGGCACACAGGGCGAGGAGCAGCACGTCGGGATGGTCCGCCCGCAGCCGGTCGACGGCCTCCACCAGCTCCAGCGTGCCCTTGTGGGGCAGCAGGAAGCCGAACGTCCCCACGACCGGTCGCTCCCCCAGCCCGAGCGCGGCCCGGACCTCCTGCGGGGTCAGGTCCGGCGGCGGGGCGCTGCCGATCGGGACCAGCGTGACGTTGTCCTCGATGCCCATGTCGGCGAGGTACCGCGCATCGGACTCCTGGTGGACGATGAGCTGGTCGACCCGGCACAGGGTGTCCCGGATCTGGCGCAGGGTGAGGAGGTTCCCGCGGTCGTCGTAGTCGAGGGTGCGGTGCATGGTGAGCACGACACCCCGACGGTCGAGCTGACGGTCGAGGAGGTCGGCCAGGTGGCCGAACTCGAAGAACCCGAAGTTGAACTGCACGTGGAGCACGTCGGCCTCGCTGACCAGCAGCGCGTCCTCGAGGTCGCCCAGCTCCGGCGTCCACCGGTCCTTCCAGGTCCGCACCACGCCGCGCTCGGCCGACGGGTCGATCACCTCGACATCGACGTCGGCGAAGATGTCGTAGGCGACCTCGCCCTGCGTGTGCTCGACGAGGTACCGGCTGTTCTCCGCGATGCCGCAGCGCGAGTTCCACGAGGTCACCATGGCCACCCGGCGACAGCCGAGCTCGTCCTCCACCTCGGCGATGAGGTCGCGCCACCGGCGGGCCGCCGCCGCCCACGTGTACGTCGAGGCGATCAGCCGTCGGGCCCGGGCGACCCGCTCCCGCACCTCGGGAGCGTCCGGGGCCGCCGCCATGCGGAGCAGCTCCCCGGCCAGGGCGCCGACGTCGGGCTCCGCCCACCGGGACCCCCCCTCGCTGAGGTGGCTGTCGGCGGCGACGAGGGTGTACGGAACGGTCACGGCCGTGTCCTCGGACACGAAGTCGGCCAGGCCCGACCAGGCCACGCTGATGACCGGCACGCCGGCCAGCATGGCCTCGGCCACCGGCAGGCCGAATCCCTCCCCTCGGGCCGGGTGCACGTAGCAGTCGGCCAGTCCGTAGAGGGCGGCCAGCTCGATGTCGTCGAGGTCCCGGTCGATCCAGCGCACCTCGGGCGGGTCGGCGTGGGCGGCCCGCAGCTCCTCCAGGAGTCCGCCGACCGCATTGTGGGGATTGGGGAAGGTCTTGAGGACCAGTACGACGTCGTCGGCCCCGGAGCAGGCGGCGAAGTACGCCCGGAGCAGGACGTCGGTCCCCTTGCGCGGCAGCGCCGAGCTGATGTGGAGGAAGGTGAACCCGGTCAGGCCGTCGAGCTCGGGGGCGTCGATGGTGGCCTCGGGATCGGGCGCGTCGACACCGTTGCCGACCACCCGGATCGGGACGGTCACCCCCGAGTCCCGCAGCGCACCGGCGACGAAGGTCGAGGTCACCCCGATGCCGTCGAGATGGGCGTTGAAGTCCTCGACGATCCACCGCGGCACCCGGCTCTCCTCCCACGGGAAGTACTCGAGCGTGATGGCGCCGGGCGAGTCGATCGTCCGCGGCGGCCACATCTGTCGGATCACCACGTCCGGATAGAGGACGGTGCCGGCCCGTTCGTAGGCGGGGACGACCTCGGGGTGCCGGACCAGGTCGGCGTCGTCCGGGAGGTAGTCCCCGGGGCCCTCGGTCGGATAGAGGGACACGTTGACGTCGGGGGCGCGGTCGAGCGCCAGGGCGAGCTTCCGGTTCGTGACGGCCAGGCTGTAGCTGGTCTCGAACGGCCCCTGGACCTGCACCTCGAGCGGAGGCTGGGCACCCTCGGCCCGGGCCATGATGCGCCGCAGCGCCCGGGGCACGTCGAAGGCGCCGACCTTCACCATCCGCATGGCCTGACGCTCGACGAGCCGGGACCGGAGCCCCGGGTCCGACAGTACGGCGTGCGCGGTGGCGGCCACCGTGGTCGGGTCCTGGGTGCGCAGCAGGACGCCCGCACCGCCGAGCGTCTCGGGAACGGCCGACGATCCGTAGGCCACCACCGGCAGCCCGGCCGCCATGGCCTCGAGGAGCGGCACCCCGAACCCCTCGTGGTCGCTCAGCGAGACGTAGATCCCGGCTTCGGCGAAGGCGACCCGCAGCTCACGGTCCGACACCTTGCCCCGGAACAGGACCCGGTCCGCCACATCGAGCCGCAGTGCCGTCTCGAACAGCTCCCGGCGGTAGGGCTCGTCCGAGGTGCCGCCGACGAGCAGCAGTCGGGCCCGGTCGTCGAAGGTGCGGCTGTAGGCGGCGAACGCCTCGATCAGCAGGTGCTGGCACTTGTTGGGCACGATGCGGCCGACGAACAGCCAGTCGTTGGAGGGGCGTCCGCCGAGCAGGCCGGCGGGCTCGAACTCGCTGAAGTCCACCCGGACGGGCAGCACGTCGACCCGGCGGAATCCGGCAGCCAGCATCTCGACCCGGTTGAAGTTGGAGTCGGCCACGCCGAAGAGCGCGCGTCGGGCGAGGTAGCCCAACTGCTCCCGGCCCATCCGGCTGAAGCGTCGGGCCACGACGTCGTCGAAGAAGTGCTCCGGCGTGACGTTGTGGTAGACGGCGACGATCGGGTTGGGGAGGTCCACCACGTCGTCGAAGGCCAGGTAGCCCTGCGAGTGGTGGGCCAGCAGCAGCTCGGACTCATCGCCGCGGTAGGCCCCCAGGGGGCGGATCCGATCGGCCAGGTCGGGGGCGACGTGTTCGGCGAAGATCTCCGAGCGCCAGCCCAGGCGACGCAGGTGGGCCTGTACGTCGAGCATCTGGTTGGTGATGGCGTCGCCGGGCGCGGTTCCCGCATGGAACTGGTGGACGGCGTCGAAGCGGGTCACTTGCAGGCGACGATGACGTAATCCTGGTAGCCGGTCATGCTCTCGAGGAGGGCCTGCACGGACCGGCCCGCCGCGTCCTCGGAACGGTCGTCGTGCCGATCGGTCACGGGCTGCGGCGATCTCGTCTCGAGGGACACACGTCCGAAGCCGACCTGCTCGCAGATGAAGCGGAGGGTCTCGAGGTGCACCGGGCGGGCGGGCGACCCGCCGACGACGTCGGGCGCATCGGGGGCGATCGAGTGGCGCGGGTCGATCGTCTCGATGACCAGGACGCCGTCGTCGGCCAGCGCATCGAGCGACAGGCGCACCAGCTCCTCGAGCTCCACGGTCAGGAGGTGCTCCACGACCCGCGCGCAGCAGATGGCCTTGAGTGATCCGGGGGTCGTCCGGGCGAGGAAGTGCAGGGCGTCGTCCTGCATCGCCGGGAGCCCCCGGTCGATGCAGGCCTGCACCATCCCGGCGTCCGTGTCGATGCCCACTACGTCGTGCCCCTCCCGGGCGAGTACGGCCAGCAGCTCGCCCCGTCCGCACCCGACGTCCACCACCGTGCCGGGGACACCGACGGGCGGAAGGAGGCTGAGGTAGCGCCGCTGCGCCGCATCCACCTGGGCGGCATCGCCCCGGAACCTGTCCTCGAACTCGACGTAGTCGAACCCGGCCCCACCGACGGTGCCGTCGCCGAGCCGGTCGACCAGCGCGGCGGCCTCCGCGCTCAGCGCCCGCACCTCGTCCCGGTCGGCCGTGCCCTCGTCGGCCGTGCCCCGGGCGAGCCCCTCCAGTCGGGTCGACAGTTCGGCGAGACGGTCAGCCACCAGGCCGTGGCGCCGGATCCGCTCCCCGGCGGCCACCACCTCGAGCTTGGTGCGCACGCTCTGGCGGCGCAGCTCCTCGATCTCCTCCTCGATCCGGACGAGCGCGTTGTAGGCCTCCGAGGCGAACTCGACCGCCTGGGCGTCGATCTGCTCCTGGACCAGGAACCGGGGCTCCACGTACCAGCTGGTGAGGCGCCGGACGATCCGCTTGACGAAGGAACCGGACCGGCCTTCCACCTGGGGCGGGTGCATCTCCCGATGGAGGATCCGCATGCTGTGCACGGGGGCCACGACGGCGGCCAGACCGCTCGGCGCGGCCGCCTCGGACGGGCCGCCGGCGTCGATACGCTCGATGAGCTGCTCGACCCTGTTGACCAGAGCGTCGGCCGACGCGACGCTGCCGTCCACGTCGAGCACCGGACCACCAGCGGGGGTCGTGTTCGACGGCTCCATGGGAGGGCAGCATATCCCGGCACCCTGCCGGCTTCGTCGATCCGCGACCGGCGGTCCGGGCCGGCCACGGCGGCCGAGATCCATCGAGGCGACCGACGTCGGCCGGTACACTCCGGGCGTGACGACGGTCGATCCGGGGTGTCGGGGTACCGGTGACCGTGACGGTCCCGGTCCGGGTGGCCCGTGACCACGGACGTCATCGCCCAGCGGGCCACCGTCCCACCGGCCACGGTCCCACCCCGTCCCGTCCCCGAGTGGGGACCCCCGGACCCGGCCCCGGCTCCGCCCGGCGGGGCCTGGCCCTCCCCCGTGCCCAGGGCCCTGCTGGTGGCGCTGGTCACCCTGGCCGGACTCGTCGGCCTGGGCATCCGGCTGTGGTTCACCTTCCACAGCCCGTCCTCGGCCGACGAGGCCGTGGTGGGGATCCTGGCCCGGTCCGGACTCCACGGGCACGTCCAGGCGTTCTACGCAGGTCAGCAGTACGGGGGGACCGCCGAGCCGTACCTGATCGCCGCCGCCTTCGCCGTGTTCGGCCCGTCCGTCGTCGTGGGCCGCCTGGTCCTGGTCGTCCTGGCGGCCGTGGCCGCGTTGCTCGTCTGGCGGATCACCCTGCGGATCGTCGGGATCCGGTCGGTGGCGCTCCTGGCCGGGGCACTGGCCTGGAGCGCGCCGGCCATCACGGCGCGCGACTCCGTCCGGATGTACGGCTTCCGGGGAGTCGCCCTCCTCTGCGGGCTGGTCGCCCTCCTCCTGTCCCTGCGGATCGCCGACGGCCGGCGCGGCCGCCCGGAGTTCGCCGGACTGGGCGTGGCGCTCGGCCTCGGCTGGTGGTCGACGCCGGAGATCCTCTACGTGAGCGTCCCGGTCCTGGCCCTGCTCGTCCTGGGGTTCGTGCGGACGCCTTCGGGTGAGCGGCGTCGGTGGGGGGTGGCGACGGGAGTGGCCGTGGTGGCGTTCGCCGTCGGGGCCCTCCCGTGGATCTGGTCCAACGCCCGGTCGCGCCTCGGCTCGTTCGCCACCGGAGAGTTCACCGACCACCGTCCCTACGTCGGCTACGCCGGACGCCTGGGCCTCTTCTTCCAGCACGTCCTGCCCATGGACCTGGGGCTGGACCGGATGGACGGCGGCCACCGGTTCTTCGGCGTCGATCACGCCCTCGTGGAGCTGGTGTTCCTGTCGGTGCTCGTCGCCGCCGTGGCGCTGTGCATCCGGCGCGGTGGTTCCGCACTGGCCCTGGCGGCCGGCGTCGTCGCCTTCCCGTTCGTCTACGCCCTGTCCCCCGCCGCCTGGGCCTGGACGGACGGCCGCTACTCGTACTTCCTGCCGCCGCTGCTGGCCGTCGTCCTGGCCGTGGGGGCCACCGAGGCCGTCCAGCGGGTCGGGCTGGGTCGCGCCGCCGCATCGTGGCTGATGGCCGTGGCCCTCGTGGTCTCGGCCGTCCTGGCCGTGGTGGACACCCGCGCCGTGGTGTCGGCCCAGCGGACCGGGTTCGTGGCCACCTGGGGTGATCCCGACGCCGCCACCCTCCGGGTCGTCCCGGAGCTGGAGGCCGCAGGCATCCGGACGGCGTACGCCGACTACTGGGTCGCCTACAAGCTGGACTTCCTCTCCGGCGGCGGACTCACGGTCACTACCGCCGGCTGGGACACCGACCGCTCAGCCGCTGACGACGCCGTCGTCGACGCCAGCCGGAGACCGGCGTGGCTCTTCGTGCCGATGCGCGAGGCGAGGGTCGACGGCACGCAGTTCACGTCGCCCTCGACCACGGTGACCGTCGACAAGGTGGACGAACGGCAGTTCGAGGGGAGGCTACGACGACTCGGCGTCCCCTACCGGGTGCTCGACTTCGGCATCCTCCAGGCCGTCGTGCCGGCCCGGACGGTCGACCAGTTCGCGGCCGGTGTGCCCGGGGCGTCCTCCCCCTGACCGGGTGTCACCGGGCCAGCTGACTGGCCACCAGTCCGTCGAGGATGTCGGCCTCGGACACCAGGCACTCGGTGAAGCCGAGCCGGTCCATCACGGCGTCGAGGATCAGCACGCCGCCCACGATGACGTCCTGACGGCCGGGGACCATGCCGGGGCGGGCCAGGCGGCCCTCGGCGGTGTCGGCGGCCAGCGCCCCGTACCAGTGGCGGACGTCGGCGGCCGTCAGCACGGTGTGGTGCACGAGGTCACGGTCGTACTCGGCCATCCCCTGGTGGACCGACGCCAGCGTGGACACCGTCCCGGCCAGGCCGACCAGCCGGTGGGTCCCGGCGAACCTCGGATGGTCGGCGACCGCCCGGTCGAGTTGGGCGTCGACCTCGCGCCGGGCGGCGGCCAGCTCCCCCGGGGTGGGAGGGTCCGAGACGAGGAACCGCTCGCTCATCCGGACACAACCCAGCTGGAGGGAGACCGCGGCCAGGTCGGGATCGTCCGGCCCGTCGCCGGCCACCAGCTCGGTCGATCCCCCACCGATGTCGAGGACCAGGAACGGACCGTCCGCCGGGTCCAGGTCGGCCACGGCCCCGGTCAGCGACAGGCGGCCCTCGTCGATCCCCGTCAGCAGCTCGGGCTCGAGCCCGGTGGTGCGGCCGGCGGCGGCCAGGAACTCCGCGCCGTTGGCCGCGTCCCGGGCCGCCGAGGTGGCGGCCAGGCGCCCGCGGCCGACGTCGAAGTGGTCCATGACCTGGCGGAACTCCGCCAGGACAGCCACGCACCGGTCGATGGCCTCGGGCGCGAGGCGTCCCGTGGCGTCGACCCCCTGTCCCAGCCGGGTGATGCGCATCAGACGTTCGAGGGGCCGACCGGCCGCATCGGCCACCAGGAGCCTCGTCGAGTTGGTGCCGCAGTCGATGGCGGCGATCGCCGTGCCGGTTGCCATGCGCCCTTGCTACCACGCACCCTGTACGGCGGCACCGCCGGGCGCCGACCGGTCGGGGGTGCGCCCGTCAGGCGGGGTGGAGTCCGATCCTTCGGGCCGTCCACTCGCCCACCGGGTCGTCGGCACCGGTCAGCCACCAGGCCAGGTGGGCGTGCAGGCACTTGACCCCCTCACGGGTTCCGCCCACGCCCCCCGACGGCCGGGGCCCGGTGTGGTCGGGGTCGATCAGCGCGTCCCGCTCGGCGGCGTAGACGGCGTGGGCCGCGGCGATCCGGTCGGCAGGCACCTCGGCCTCGGCCGCCCGGACACCCCCGGTCGACTCGAGGCGACTCACCGCCTCGCGCAGGTTCGGGTCACAGAGCCAGTACCGGGTGGGCATCGGCGTGCCGTCGTCGAGGAATGGAGCGTTCTCCAGCACCGCCGGTGTGCCGTCGGCGGCGCGGACCACGACCACGAACGCCCCGGCCGGGGTCCGACCCAGGAGCTCGGTGACCCGGGCGACGTCGTCGACCGACGCGCCGTCGCCGGTCACCGCCAGAATTCGAGTGTCGACCGGACCCGGGCCCAGAAGCCACCCTGGGCGGGTGCGGGGGACTGCGCCGCGGGCGGCGATGCGGCCGTCGACGACGTGCCGTTCGTGCCCGACGCCGTCGTGGCGGCCGGGAGCCCGGGGTCGGGCGACATGTTGGGGGCCTGGGACGGCGACACCAGCGGCTGGTCGGCCGGGTCGCCGGCCGAGGGCGAACCCGGGGCGGACGCCTGACCCGCGGCCGGCAGGATGTCGTACAGGGCCTGGCCCGGGGCCACCAGCTGGTAGTTCTGCCGGGCCAGCCGCTTCACCTCGGCGTTCGAGTTGAGCTGCTGGCGCTGCTCGGCGAGCAGGGAGTTCTGGTGACGGAGCTGGGACAGCTGGGACGCCTCGGCCGACAGCTGGCGGTGCTGGCTGTAGAGGACGGCCAGCGGAAAGCTCGTCGCCAGCAGCACGACGGCGGCGGCCGCGGCGATCAGCACCGGCATCCGGTTGCGGCGGGTCTGGATCGCCGCGCGCTCCTTCGGCGTGCGGACGGCGGAACCCGGACGACGCGTGTCGGACGGTCGGGCGGCTGCCGGCTTGCGGGTAGCTGCCGGCTTGCGGGTAGCTGCCGGCTTCCGGGCGGTCGACGCCGTGCGGGCGGTCGACGGCTTGCGGGTGGCGGACGGTTTGCGAGCGGCCGCGGGCTTCCGGCGGGCGGACGGCGTGCGGGCGGTCGACGGCTTGGCGGCAGCCGACGGCTTGCGGGCGGCTGCCGATTTGCGGGCGGTCGAGGGCTTGCCTGCAGTCGACGGCTTGCGGGCGGTGGCGGTGCGGGTCGTGGCGCGGGCGAGGAGCGCCGCCCGGGCGGCGGTGGCGCGGGCCGACGCCGCGCTCCTGGTCGTCGGGCGCTCGGCGGTGGCGGTGGCGGAGCCCCGGGACGCCGCACGGCCCGTGGGCCGGGACGCCGGCTTGCGGGGCGACGGGGTCGAGCGCCTACCGGTCGGCGCGGCCTTGGTGGTGGCCTTCGACTTCGCGTGGAGCCCTCTGCTCACGTCGTGCCGCTCCGGGACGAGAGTGCGGCACCGCCCGGGTACGTCGCCGACTCCCCGAGCTGCTCCTCGATACGGAGCAGCTGGTTGTACTTGGCGACCCGGTCGGACCGCGCCGGGGCGCCGGTCTTGATCTGGCCGCAGTTGGTGGCCACCGCCAGGTCGGAGATCGTCGTGTCCTCGGTCTCCCCCGAACGGTGCGACATCACGCAGGCATAGGCACTCCGGGTGGCGAGGTCCATGGTGCCGAGCGTCTCGGTCAGCGTGCCGATCTGGTTGACCTTGATGAGGATGGCGTTGGCGGTGCCGACATCGATGCCGCGCCGCAGCCGCTCCTCGTTGGTCACGAACAGGTCGTCGCCCACCAGCTGCACCCGCGCGCCGACGGCCGCGGTCAGGGCGGCCCAGCCGTCCCAGTCGTCCTCGGCCATGCCGTCCTCGATGGACACGATCGGGTACCGGTCGCACAGGTCGACGTAGTACGCCACCAGCTCCTCCGACGACAGCGTCCGACCCTCCCCCGCCAGTACGTAGGCCCCGTCGCGGTAGAGCTCGCTGGAAGCCGGGTCCATGGCGATGGCGATCTCGTCGCCGGGCACCCGACCGGCCTTCTCGATCGCCTCGACCAGGACCCGCACGGCGTCCTCGTTGTGTTCGAGGTTCGGGGCGAAGCCGCCCTCGTCGCCGACCGCGGTCGACAGGCCGCGCTCGTGGAGCACGCCGGCCAGGGCGTGGTACGTCTCGACGCCCCAGCGGAGGGCCTCGCTGAACGAGGCGGCCCCCACCGGCATGATCATGAATTCCTGGAGGTCGATGGAGTTGTCGGCGTGGACACCTCCGTTGACGACGTTCATCATCGGCACCGGCAGCACGTGGGCGTTGGCCCCGCCCACGTAGCGGTAGAGGGGCAGGTCGAGCTCGTCGGCGGCGGCCCGGGCGGTGGCGAGCGACACACCGAGGATGGCGTTGGCGCCGAGGCGCCCCTTGTTCGGTGTCCCGTCGGCGTCGATCATGGCCAGGTCGACGGCCCGCTGGTCGAGCGCGTCGAAGCCCTCGAGGAAGGCCGCGATCTCGGCGTTCACGTTCTGGACGGCCGACAGCACGCCCTTGCCCCGGTAGCGGTCACCACCGTCACGCAGCTCCACGGCCTCGAAGGTGCCGGTGGATGCGCCCGAGGGGACGATGGCGCGCCCGGAGGCGCCGGAGTCGAGGACGACCTCCACCTCGACGGTGGGATTGCCGCGGGAGTCGAGGACTTCCCTGCCGATTACCTGTTCGATCAAGCTCACGTTGCGCCGTCGCTCCTGCTCGCGGTGTGCGAAACGCTACCACCCACCACCCCGCCCACCTGGGGATTCCTGGACGAATTCGGGCGCCGTGAACCGATGGCCCCCCTCGCCACGGAGGACCGCCGACGGGTCAGCCGCGCGCCTCCACCTCGGCCCGGAAGGCCACCGACCGGGACAGCAGGGCCGTCTCGGGGTCGACACCCAGGGCCCGGGCGACGGCCGCCGCGGCGAAGAGGAGGTCGCCCACCTCCTCGGCCCGGGCCCGCGCGCCCCCGGCACCGTCGGCCACCGTCTCCCCCGGCCCGTCACCGGCTTCGGCGAGGCGGGCGGCGGCGTCGGCCACCCGGACCGCCTCGTCGGCCAGTCCCGGCAGCACCATGCCGATGGCCGTGGCCTTGCGCTGGAGCTTGGCGGCCAGGGCCAGGGCGGGCAGGGCCGTCGGGATGCCCTCGGTCACGCTGGTCCGGCCCTTCTCGACCTTCTTGATCGCCTCCCAGTTGGTGGCCACGTCGTCGGCCGTCTCGGCCGTCACGTCGCCGAACACGTGGGGATGCCGGGCGACCAGCTTGTCGTGGACGCCGCGGGCCACGTCGGCCAGGGTGAACCGACCCTCCTCGGCGGCCAGGGTGGCGTGGAAGTAGACCTGGAACAGCAGGTCGCCCAGCTCCTCCTCCAGGTGGGCCACGGCGTCCTCCACGATGTCGGCCGGGGTGGCGCCCGAGGCATCGGCGGCGTCCACCGCGTCGATGGCCTCCAGCACCTCGTAGGACTCCTCCAGCAGGTGGCGCCCCAGTGAGGCGTGTGTCTGCCGCCGGTCCCACGGGCACCGTTCGCGCAGCGTGTGGACCAGTTCGTCGAGGGCCACCAACTCGGAGGCGACGGGCGCCGCCAGCCGGGGCACCCACAACGACGTCAGGTGGTCGGGCCCGATCGAGCGGTCCAGGTCCTCCCATCCCACCTCGACCACCTGCTCGTCCGGAAGTCCCAGGTGGTGCAGCAGCGTGACGCGGGCGTGGGGGGCCGCGTCCACGGACAGCTTCACGTCCGACAGCACCTCACGGCTCCAGCACTGGGCCACCAGCAGCGGGCCGCGCTCCCCCGCCGCGTCGACGGCGAAGCGCTCGGCGTCGACGATGCGCACCCCCGCATCGACCGGGTCCACGCCCAGTCGGGCGAAGGCCAGATCGAGGAAGGAGACCGAGGGGTGGACGACCACCGTCACCTCACCGGAGCGCACACGGGGGTCCGCGGCCAGCAGCACCACGGTGCGCTCGGCGACCGTCGGCGATCCGGGGACCGCGTACGTCACCGGACCACCCGCCAGCGCGGCGTCCACGAGGTCGGCCACGATCGAGCGGTAGACGTCCTCGAAGGTGGCGGCCGACTCGTAGTGGTGGTCGAAGGTGCGGGTGCCGGCGAGCGCGGCAGCGGCCGGGTGGCGGCCGGTGCGCAGGAACACCAGGGGCGCGTCGGCCAGCAGGGACAGGGCGCCGGCGGTGACGAGGTCGCTGCCCGCCGGACCCAGCCCCACGACGTCGATGCGGGCAGGTCCGTCCACGGGGGAGCTCAGCCTGCGGTCGAGGGCGTCGTCGACGACCCGGTCGAGCCGGTCGAGCCGGTCGAGCCGGACGAGCCGGTCGAGCCGGTCGAGCCGGTCGAGCCCCCGGACGACGAGCCGGTCGAGCCCCCGGAGGTCGACGACGAGCCGGCCCCCGACGGGGTGGTGGTCAGCGTCGACCCGTAGCTCGGCAGGAGGTAGCGCGGCGCGGGCGACGCCGGCGGGACGATCTGGGCCCGGGTCCACGTGCCGTACTGGGCGTTGACCTCCACCGTGGACTTCTTGGCGAACGCCAGCACCTCGGCGGAGACGCGGTTGCGGTTCGCCGTCGTCTGCAGCAGCGCCTGGCGGATGTCGGAGGTGACCTCGGTGACGGGGAGCAGGGTCCGGCTGGTCACCTGGAAGACCTCCCACGAGCCGTCCTGGGTCTGCTCGGGCGTGACCGGGGTGCCCACCGTGACCGAGCTGACCTGCAGCGCCGTCAGCACCTGGGACTCGGGGAAGTTGCAGCCGAGCTGCCCACCGGCCGCCGCCGTCTTGGCGTCCGTCGAGGTCGACGTGGCCAGCGGGGCGAACGCGGCGCCGGCCTTCAGCTTGTTGAACACGGTGTCGGCTGTGGCCTGGTCGGCCACCACGATGACGCCGACGCAGTCCAGGGTGAACGCCGAGGTGTTGGCCACGTAGTACTTGAGGACCGCGGCGTCCGACAGATCGGCGCCCCGGGCCAGGAGGAGTTCCTCGATGCCCTGGTCCGACACCTCGGTGGACTGGACCGCCGCGGGCAGCCCGGCCAGCACGGCCTTGCCGGTCAGCGCGTTCCCGGCCGAGTCCACGCACGTCGGGGTCCCCCCGATGGCCGAGTCCTGCTGGATCTGCGACTTGATGGCCCCGTCCAGGGTGGCCTCGTAATTGCTCCGGGCGGACGTCAGGTCGGCGGCCGACAGGGTGATGCCGTGGGCGGCGGCGTACTGCGTGGCGAGCAGGTTGTAGACCGAGCTGCCGAGGACCGTCGAGGCGAAGCTCGTCTGGTAGGTGCCGCTGCCACCGGCGCCCTGGGTCGCCAGGCTCAGTGACTGCGGGAACTTCAGCGACAACAGGCACTGCCCGGCGGACGTCTGGTCGAGGGAGGCCAGCTCGGCATTGAGCGAGGACACGGAGATGGTGGCGCTGTTGACGGTCGCCGCCACGGGGGTGGTGTTGCACGCCGAGGTGGCGATGCCGGCACCGAGCACGGCGGCGACGGCGACGAGGGCTGCGGGGATGCGGTTCACGGCGGCGATGCTACCGGGCACGGCGGTGGACCCCGGAGCGGGGGCGCCTCCCGACAGGCGACGGGGGCCCGGCCCGACGGGCGGGGGGGGTGCCGTCAGTCCGCCGGGACCAGGTCGCGCAGCAACTGGACCAGTACCGGCGCGTAGCCTCCGGACGCCGGGTCCGGGGCGATCGGCACCGTGAGCCGACCGACGTCCGGCTGGTAGGTGCCGCCGGGGGCCAGCCGGCGCAGGCGCACCTCGGCCGACGTCGGCAGCGTGACGGGCGTGAGCTTGGCCACGGCCCGTCCGCCCGGGCCACCCCTCGGCCCGGCGCCCTCGGAGGCGAAGCGGGGAACCGACACGGCCAGGTCGTCGACCCCGAGGCGCAGGCACTCGACCCGCAGCAGGGCGACCTCGAGGAGGGCGGTGGCCGGGGCCGGGAGCGGGCCGAACCGGTCGGCCCACTCGGCCCGGACGTCCTCCACCTCGTCCACCGTCCGCACGGCGGACAGGCGCCGGTAGGCCTCCAGGCGCACGTCCTCCGCCTCGACGTAGTCCGGTGGGAGGTGGGCGGCGTCCGGCAGGTCGACGGACAGGTCGACCGGCTGGGGCCGCGGCTCGCCCTTCAGCTCGGACACCGCCTCGGACACCATCTGCACGTAGAGGTCGTAGCCGATGGCGGCGATGTGACCCGACTGGTCGCGCCCGAGCAGGTTGCCCGCCCCGCGGATCTGCAGGTCGCGGAGGGCGATCTTGAAGCCGGAGCCCAGCTCGGTGTGGTCGCCGATGGTGCGCAGCCGCTCGTAGGCCGTCTCCGACAGGACGCGGTCGGCGGGGTGGAACAGGTACGCATAGGCCCGCATGCCGGCGCGACCGACTCGGCCGCGCAGCTGGTGGAGCTGGCCGAGGCCCAGCAGGTCGGCCCGGTCTACCACCAGGGTGTTGACCGTCGGCATGTCGATGCCCGACTCCACGATGGTCGTGCACACCAGCACGTCGTACTCCCCCTGCCAGAAGTCCAGGACCACCTGCTCGAGCGTGCCCTCGTCCATCTGTCCGTGGGCGATGGCCACCCGGGCCTCGGGCGCCATCTTCCGCACCCGGTCGGCGGTGGCGTCGATGTCCTGGACGCGGTTGTGGACGTAGAAGACCTGCCCTTCCCGGAGCAGCTCGCGGCGGATGGCCTCCGACGCGGCGGCCTCCTCGAACTCGCCGACGTGCGTGAGGATCGGGCGCCGGGCCGCCGGCGGGGTGTTCACCATCGACAGGTCGCGGATGCCGGTGAGGGCCATCTCCAGGGTCCGGGGGATCGGGCTGGCGGTCAGGGTCAGGACGTCGACCCCCTCGGCCATGGCTTTGATCGACTCCTTGTGGGACACCCCGAAACGCTGTTCCTCGTCCACCACCAGCAGCCCGAGCTTCTTGAACGTGACGTCCTGGCCGAGCAGCCGGTGGGTGCCCACGACCACGTCGACGGAGCCGTCGGCCAGGCCGGCCAGGACCTCGGCCGCCTGGGCGTTGGTCAGGAAGCGGCTGAGCAGGGCCACCTTGAGCGGGAACGGGGCGAAGCGGTCGGCGAACGTCTGGGCGTGCTGGCTGGCGAGGAGGGTCGTCGGTACCAGCACGGCGGACTGGTAGCCGTCCTGGACGGCCTTGAACACGGCCCGCAGCGCCACCTCCGTCTTGCCGAAGCCGACGTCGCCGCAGACCAGGCGGTCCATGGGCTGGGGCCGCTCCATGTCGGCCTTGACCTCCTCGATGGCCTTGAGCTGGTCCGAGGTCTCCACGAACGGGAACGAGGACTCGAGTTCGGCCTGCCAGGGGGTGTCGGGGCCGAAGGCGTGCCCGGGCACCTCGAGGCGGCGGCGGTACAGGGCGACGAGCTCCTCGGCGATCTCGTGTACCGCGGCGCGGGCCTTGGAGCGCGCCTTCTGCCACTCGGACCCGCCGAGGCGGTTGACCGACGGCGAGTCACCGCCGGCGTAGGGCGTGAGCAGCTCGATCTGGTCGGTGGGCAGGTAGAGGCGGTCGCCGCCCTTGTACTCGAGCAGCAGGTAGTCACGGGTGGCCCCGCCCATGGTGCGGGTCACCATGCCGCCGTAGCGGGCGACGCCGTGCTGGCGGTGGACGACGTAGCTGCCGGGCGCCAGGTCGTCGAAGAAGCCGTCGACCGGGCGCGCCCGGGTGCGGGCCTGGCGGTGGGGCCGCGTACGCCCCGTGACGTCGGACTCGGCCAGCACCGCCACCCGGCTGCCGGGCAGCACGAAGCCACGGTCGACGGCGGCCACCACGATCCGCGCCCCGGCGACCGCCAGGTCGTCGGCCGGGCCCGCGACGGGCACCAGCAGGCCCTCCTCGGCCAGGAGGCCGCTCAGGCGGTCGGCGCCGCCCGGGGTGGAGGTGCACAGGACCACCGCATAGCCCGACTCGGTGAGCTGGCGGACCTGCGAGGCCATACGGGTCCCGTCGCCCAGGATGGGCTCCCATCCCCGGCTCTCGACGAGGGGGACGTCGGGCCCCTCGGCCGTGGGCACGAGCGACACCACGGCGGCCGTCGTCTCCGCCAGCAGGCGGTCGAACGGCACGTGCAGCCGGGGGGCGTCGACACCGTCGACCAGGCCCCAGGTGTCGGCCAGGGCATCGGCCAGCGCCGACTCCTCGTCGAGCAGCTCGGCGGCGCGGTCGCGCACCCGGCGGGGCTCGACCAGGACCACCAGGGCGTCGTCGCCCAGCAGGTCGCACAGGAGCTCCTCGCCCTCCACCAGCCAGGGGAGCCAGGACTCCATGCCGTCGAACTGCTGGCCGTCGGCGATGCGGTCCCACTGGTGGCGGCCCCAGGGTGCCGAGCCGACCAGACCGGACGCCCGGTCCCGCATGGCCTCGTCGGCCACCAGCTCACGGCAGCCGTACAGCTCGACGCGGTCCAGGTCGTCGGTGGAGCGCTGGTCGGCGACGTCGAAGCGGGTGAGGCGGTCGACCTCGTCGCCCCACAGGTCGATGCGCACCGGCTCGTCGGCCGTCGACGGGAACACGTCGACGATCCCGCCCCGCACGGCCAGCTCCCCCCGGTGCTCGACGATCGACTCGCGGCGGTAGCCACGGGCCACCAGGTCGGCGACCAGCTCGTCGACCACGACGCGGTCGCCCCGACCGATCACCACCGGCCGGGCCGCCGTGCGCCAGGGCCCGAGTCGCTGCAGGACCGCCTTCACCGGGGCCACCACGATCCCCGGCCCCGTGCCGTCTCCGGCGTCCGGGCCCCCCAGCTCCCACAGCAGTCGGAGCCGCCGCCCCATGGTGTGGACCTCGGGGCTCACGCGCTCGAACGGGAGGGTCTCCCAGGCCGGGAAGACGGCGACCGGGGACACGCCCCCGGTCCCGGGCTCGGCGAAGACGTCGAGGTCGTGGGCCAGCTGTGCGGCCGCCGCCCCGGTGGGCGTGACCACGAGCACGGGCCGGCGGGTGCCGAGGCGCAGGAGCCCGGCCAGCACGAAGGCCTGGGCCGGCGTGGTGACCGCCAGCGTGGCGCCGCGCGCGCCGACCACGCTGGTCATGGCGGGCTCGTCGCGGAGCAGCGCAGGCAGGGACCGGAGACTCACCCGGTCAGGGTACCGGTGGGCGGCCGGTGGTCAGGAACGGCCCCGCGCCCCCACCGGCGGGAGGGCGCTCCTCTTCCCTCGGTCACGGCGGCGGAGCCGGCGTGCTTCGTTGACCCCCCTGAGGCGCTCCACTACCATTCGCCAGCCATGACTGACACGGGCGGGACCTCAGGCCCCCACCCGCCTCCCGTTCCTCCGCCGTCCGCCGGCCCCCCACCGGTCGCCGGTCCCCCACCGCCCGCCGGCATCGGCCGGCCGTCGGGGTCCGGTCAGCCTCACGGTCCCGGTCGGCGTCCGGGCCCCCGCCACCGTTCCCGCGCCGACCGGTCGGCCCGCCCGTCCCGTGAGCTCCTGCTCTGCGCCTGCGTCGTGGTCATCGGGGTGGGCATCGAGGTCCTGGTGACCTGGTTCGTCACCGGTCGGGGCGTCTTCCTCGGCGGCGACGAGCCGGCGTACATCGTCCAGGCCCAGGCGTTCCTCCACCTGAGCCCGCAGATCCAGGCCTTCATCCGGAGCGACACGGCCGCGCACGTGTTCGGGTACCCGGTGCACCCGGTCGTCATCGAGACCTTCCCGAGCGTCCACGGGGTGATCGGTCCGTTCGAACCCGGCCTCAGCCTGCTGCTCGTGCCGTTCGTCGCCGTCGGACGGCTCTACCAGGGCGCCGCGGTCGGCATCATCACCCTGACCGTCGCCGGCCTCGTCCTGATCCACCGGAGGGCCACGCTGCTCACCGGGCTCCACCGTCGCGGCCAGGTCCTGCTCGCCGTCATGCTCGCCTCGCCCGCGGTCCTGGTGGCGATGACGCAGATCTACCCCGACCTCCTGTCCGGCGTCCTGATCGCCTGGGCCGTGCTCGAGATCGCCCTCGTCGAGCGGCGGGGCCGGGTCACCGCGCCCGGGCTGGTGATCCTGGTGGTGTCGATCGGCTTCCTGCCCTGGCTCCAGGTGAAGAACTTCGCCCCGGCGGCCCTCGTGGCGGGGGCGCTGACGGTGGCGCTCCTCCGGGTGCGGGCGCCGAAGCGGCTGCTGGCGGTCGTCGGGGTCCCCGTCGTGGTGGCGTGGGTGCTGCTCCTCGCCTACAACGAGCACTACTTCGGCGGCATCCGCGGACTGCCCGAGCCGTCGGTCCAGCTCACCTCGAAGGGCATCGAGTACATGCTCGGGCTCACGTTCGGACGTGACCAGGGCCTGTTCGTCCAGGTCCCCTTCGCCGCCCTCGGCCTCGTCGGGATGTGGATGGGCCGTCGCCGGCTGCCGGCGGCCGCCCTGGCGACGATCGCCTCCCTCGCGGCGATCCTCGTCCTCAACGGCACCTACACCATCAATCCCTACGGCGGCGGATCGCTCGCCGGCCGCTTCATGTGGACCCTCATCCCCGCCGCCGTGGCCTGGTCGGCCGTGGTGGTGGCGCGGTGGGAGCGGGCGGGGCGCCTGCTGTGGGCTCCGGCGCTGCTGATCGTCGGCTTCTGGCTCTACGAGGCGGTCCCCCTGGTCGCCGACGCCCACAACTACTTCAACATCTTCACCGAGCTCCACGTCTGGGATCCCCTGGACGTGACCGGCTGGTGGCCCGGGCTCGACCA
>Ga0302279_10001765_pt1 | contig 30054 bp, 37 predicted proteins | sample III_Bog_N3_3_FD_194541 | JGI IMG/M metagenome (GOLD analysis project Ga0302279, IMG submission 194541) | Peat permafrost microbial communities from Stordalen Mire near Abisko, Sweden - III_Bog_N3_3 | ecosystem: Environmental > Terrestrial > Soil > Wetlands > Peat | place: Sweden: Abisko... | reverse complement strand
GTCAACATTTCCATCCGGCTTCCCGAGAACGCGCTGCGAGCCGGAACGAGTCGCGCGAGGAAGATGGCGGCGTCATTGCCCGTAGTACCTTGAACCCCAGTGGAGACCCAATTGCCGTACCGAGAGCCGCTTCCCCCTGACGCGGTGCCCGCGCCGGTGCTGCCCCGTCCCCCGATGGCGGTGAGAACCGGGAATTTGTATGTGCTCTTGGCGGTCTTTCCGCTGCCCGTCGCGTTCCTCCTCGCGCTCGAGTCGCAAGTCGAGGTCGCTGTCGTCATCGTGGCTGTGTGGCTATTGGCCGCGAGCGCGTGGGTTTTCTCCCTGCGGCGCAGCGCCAAAGGGGACAACGCCGCAAACCTTCAAGCCGTGACTCTCATCCGGGAAGGAGAGCCTCGGAAGGCAGCCGTCATCCTGGACGCCCTCCTTGCCAGGAGCTTCGCAAACCCAGCCAGATACTCGCTGTACCTATTGAATCGCGGGGTGGCTGCCTTGGAGATGGGCAACCTCGCCGATGCCCGCGCCATGCTCTGCGGCGTCCAGCAGAGAGTCGTCTGGCTTGAAAAGGCATTCCCTCCCTTTGTTCCGGTCCTCCTCGAGGCGCTCGGCCGGACAGAAGCGCTCGCAGGCGACTTGGACGCGGCCGAAAAGTGGCAGGGCGAGACGCGCGCGAGACTGGTATCCGGATCCGTGACCGCGCTGCAGCTCGACGTGATCATCGCGGCGCGTAGGGGAAGGCTGGACGACGCCGAAGCACTTCTCCAGCTCAATTGGAATGCCGCCGAAGGCCGCATGACTGCGCCCGCAATGAAGCTGGTGCGTGTGTTACGTGCGTTCGTCGCGAACCGTCGCACGCCGGACGACGACGGGGCCGTCGAGGTATGGCTCGCCGGCGTCCGACCCGTGCGCGGGGGCATGTTCACCTACCTTGGCACCCAGTGGCCCGACTTTGCTGCGTTCGAGCGCAAGTACCTACCCGGGGCCGAAGCTCCTTCGTAGAAAGAGGCTCGGCGGGCCCACCGCGTTTCGCTCGGCGGCCGAGCCCCAGAGGGCCTCCCGGGAGCCGTCGCCGACGGTCGCCTCATCGCCGGTTGAGCGATACCGGGATGGAATGTCGCGATGTGCGATCTCGCGCTCGTGGGCGATCGCCAGGTGCAGGGGTGGCTCGAGGCACAGGAGCCGACTTGCTCCCGCCCGAGTCCAGCGATCGTTGGCGGCGTCACTCTCGTTCCGGCCGCGCCTCGCAGGTGCCGCGTGTATCACCGCCGCAGACTGCGGACTCCGTCGAGCACTTCGTCCGTAGAGAGGATCGACGCGCCTATGTCGTTGTGCCCGCGATGCCCCTGCTCGAACCACGTGAATCGTGCAGGGTGGACCGGTCACGGCGTGGAGCGCGAGGTCACGCGAAGGAGAGCGTCCTCACGAGTCGCTGGACGGCGGGTACCGCCGCCGCAATGATCGCTCGCTCGCCAGGCCCGGCGACGTTGGCCGCACGTTGACCGTTGGTGGCGAAGACCTCGAGAACCACCTCGCCATGTCCATCGCCTGCCATTTCGAATGTGCCGCCAACGATCGTCAGCAAGCCCGCGGTGTCGCCCCATTCGTCGAAAGGGGGGGATGCCCACTTCTGCTCGCGGAGGAGTCTCAGGAGCCCTCCGGCGGTGAGCGGATGGTGTTCCGCGCGTTGAGCACGAACGTTGAAATAGAGCCCGTGCTCGACAGAGCGCAGGTAGAGGCCAAAGATCTCCGTGGGACGCTCGGCCTCATCGTCAACCGTCCACTCCGCGGAGACCTCGATCGAGATGTGGTGCTGGGGGATCGTGATCCGCATCGCGTCAAGATCCCTTTGAGGACGGTTGAGAGATGGCAATCACGAGCTTGCCCGTGACGTGCCCTGCGGCGCTGAGCCTGTAGGCGTCTGCGGCTTGTGCAAGCGGAAACGTCTTTCCCAGGGTCACCCGGAAAGCACCATTCATATAGAGTCGTGCTGCCTCGGCGAGGACTCTCTCTGGGTTCTTCTGAGCTTCGAAAGACCCCTGAGCGCCGTACTGCGGCGCGGTGAAGTCGGCGATGGAGAGAACGCGGGAAGGGTGGCCGACAAGCTCGATGAGCTCAGGAATGACGCCAGAGCCTGCGACGTCGAGCGCGGCATCCACGCCGGTAGGCGCGAGTTTCCTGACTCTATCAACAAGGCCCGGCCCATATGTCGTCGGGATGGCACCGAGCCCGCGCAGGTAATCGTGCTTCGGGGCGCTCGCGGTACCTATCACGGTGATCCCACGGAAACGCGCGAGCTGAACCACTGCGGAGCCGATGCCACCGGCGGCTCCGTTCACCAGAAGCGTCTCGCCGGACTTCACCCCAACCTGCACCAGGATGCGCGTCGCCGTCTCGACGACCACAGGGAACCCGCCCGCCTCCTCGAACGGCAGCTCGTCAGGCTTGTGGGACCAGGCTCTCAGAACGGCGTATTCGGCCACCGTGTTGAAGCCGTAGCCGAAGACCGCGTCTCCAATTGAAACGCCGGTGACGCCGTCGCCGACTTCATCCACGACGCCCGCCCCCTCGACCCCGATGCCGGACGGCAGCGGAATTGGCCTGTCCCGCCAGCGGCCCGCCCGAAGCTTCATCCAGTCCGACGGGTTGACCCCGGCAGCTCGAACGGCAATTCGCACCTGGCCGGTGCTGGCATGCGGCTCGTCGACGTCGACCACACGCAGAAGCTCGGGGCCGCCATATTCGCTGAATTGAACCGCTTTCATGGACATCTCCGTACGAACGAATTGCACCGATTCATGCACCGCCCGGGACGGCGGGACGGGTGCGCACGGCCCAGATCAACGGGATCGCGAACAGATAGACCCCGATGCCAACTATGAATATGAGCCCCGGCCAGGTACCCCGCGCCGCAAAATAGACGAGCGAGAAGAAAAGCGGCCCGAAGATCGAGGCCAGACTGACCACCGACGCAAGCACGCCCTGCAGCTGTCCCTGCTTGTCGGCATCGGCCTGCTGGGTCGCCAGCGACTGCAGCGCCGGCATTCCTACCCCGCCAAGCGAGAACACCGGCATCAGCGCGAAGACGATCCAGCCCTGCGCCCCGCTGGCAAACGCTATCACCACCAGCGATCCGCATTCGCACGCCATGCCGAGGTACATGGTGTTGCGTTCACCAAGCCGCTTGGTAATCGGCCCCGGCAGGAACGCCTGCGCCGCCGCGTGGAACAGCCCGAACGCGCCGAGCGACAGACCGACCATGACGCCGTTCCAGTGAAACGCGTCCTGTCCCCACAGCGCCCACACCGTGCCGTACATCTGGCCGCCGAAATTGAAGACGAAGAACACCCCGATCAACGACAGAAGGCCCGGGAGACTCACGGCCCAACCGAGCGGCCGGAACGGATTCAGCGATCGCCACTCCAGCGCTACCCCGCGCTGCCCCGCGCTGCCCCGGCCGCGACTCCGGCAGCACGAAGAGCGCCAGCGCGAAATTGAGGCCGTTGAGGACCGCGGCGGCGATGAACGGCGCCCTGACCCAAATGTCGCCGAGAAATCCACCCAGCACCGGGCCGATGATGAAACCGATGCCGAACATCGCATGGAACAGCCCGAACCGGCGCGCCCGCTGCTCCTCGGGTGTGATGTCGGTGATGTAGGCCGTGGCGATCGCCATGTTGGCGCTGGTCAGGCCGGCGATCGCCCGCCCGATCACCAGCATCCAGAGCGCCGGCGCGAATGCCATCAGCAGATAGTCGACCGAAGCACCGGCCAGCGATAGCAGCAGCACCGGGCGGCGCCCGAAGCGGTCGCTGATGACGCCGAGCACAGGCGAGAAGGTGAACTGCATCGCAGCGTAGAGCGCGTACATCACCCCGACGTAGAGCGAGATGTCGCGCGCATGCGTGACGCTCTCGAGGAGCCGCGGCAGGATCGGAAAGATCAGGCCGATGCCGATCGCGTCGAGCATCACGGCGCAGAGGATAACGAGGAGCGGTCGGTTCAACGAGCGACTCATTGCGCCGTTTCCTTATCACTGATAAATCCTAAGAAGTCAAGGAGTGGTGATGGCTCTTGATCGCAAGGAAATCGTCGATGCTGCACTGCTGGTTCTCAACGAGGTGGGCATGGACAAGCTATCGACGCGGAGACTGGCGACCCAACTGGGTGTCGCGCAGCCTGCACTGTATTGGCACTTCCGGGACAAGGACGCCTTGCTGGACGCCCTCAACGTAGAGATCCTGGCGCGCTACCACACACACCGCCTACCAAGGCCGCGACAGCGGTGGGACGCCTTCACCTTGGCCAATGCACGCAGTTTCCGCAAGGCGTTGCTGACCGTGCGCGACGGCGCTCGCATCAACGCTAGAACTCGTCCCAGGCAAGTTGAATTCGCAGACGCCGAGCGGCAGCTGAGACTCTATGTCGACGCCGGGTTCTCCGCCGAGGCAGCGTTGTATCTGTCCATCACCGTCGCACGCTACGTCGTCGGCTTCGTGCTCGAGGAGCAGGCCGAGCAGGAGCGCAGTGATTCCGGTGAAGTCGCGGACCCGGCGGCGGAGCTCGCCCCCTTTCCGCTCCTGACCGAGGTGGCTGCGCCGCGGCTGCGCGCGGGAACGCTCAACAGCGACCCCGTTTTCGAGGGCGGCCTCAGCTTCTTGCTCGCCGGCTTCCGCGCCCGCCTTGGCAGCAAGGACTGACAAGGAACGGCGCCCCCAAGGGCGCCGTTCGATTGTCTGGTCGACCAACGACGTTGCCGCACGTGCGCTTCCGTTCTTCAGGCGGGGCGCGGCCGATCGCACGACGTCGAGGCCGTCGTGCTCAATCCTCGCGATGGTCGTCCCGGTCCGAGTCAGGCGGACTGTCACGCTCGCCTTCGGCGTCGGTCACGCTCGCCCGCGCTCGAGCCCACTCGCCCTCCCCCCCCTCGCGCTCGATGCGCTCCGCTTGCTCCCACGCGACGGTAAACGGCGGTTTGCGGTCGAGGGCGCTCGGACTCGCGCGCCGTCGTTCTTCCTCGAGCGCAGGTCTCTGGGGCAGCTCGGGCGCGAGGACGGGTGGCGGGGGCGCGCGCTCCTGTTCCTCCCGTCGTTCCCGCTCCCTGTCGAGCAGCCAGCGCCGCTCGCGTTCCTCTTCTCTGTCCCTCGCCCGGTCCGGCTCCCGCGCGCCGCGGTCGCGGTCCTCGTCCGGGTCCCGGCTCTCCCCGCGCTCCGCGCGCCGGCCCGGCCTCGCTTCCCTCGGCGCCTCGGCGCCGAGGTCACGGTGGGCCACGGCGATGTGCCGGCCGCCTCCCCCGAGCGCCCGCGAATACTCGCGCGGAAGCAGCCGCTCGGCGAGCGTGACGGCCTCGTTGTCGCTTTGCAGTGAGAAGCCGCGCGCGGTGAGCCATGCGGGCAGCGAGGCGGGATCCCACCCGAAGCGGAACGGCTCGCCTACCCGGGCGACGAACCGCCCGGCAAGCCGGCGACGCAGCGGCGGGCGCTCCAGGACCTCGCGGTCGAGGTAGGTGAACGCGAGGCGCGATCCCGGGCAAGAGAGGGCCCGCACTGCCGCGACCGTCGCGTCGATCGCCGCGGGCGTCAGATACATCGTCACGCCTTCCCAGAGAGTAAGGGTGGGCAAGGCCCTATCGTGCCCATGCTCGGCGAGACGCGCGGGCAGGTCACCCATCCGGTCGCCTTCGAAATCCCAGGGGAGGTAGGCGACACGTGCGCTGGAAGCCCCGAGCTTTCGCAGCACGGCGCGCTTCTTCGTCTGCGTTGCCGGGTAGTCCACCTCGAAGACGGTGGAGCCTCGCAGCGCGCTAGCGAACCTCGCCGCCCGGCAATCGAACCCGGCACCAAGCAATAGGACCTGGCGCCCGCCGCCGCGCGTGAAGGCGAGCAGCTCGTCGTCGAGCACGCGCGTCCGGATCTGCTGCCAGAGCACGTTGTCTCTCACGCCGGGGACGGCAAGCGCCGCTCGCCTCACGATCCCCGGCGCGCGCTCCAGGCGGTGCACGAGGTTGACGATCGACGCCCCTGCGAAGCGGGCGCCGAAAGGGTCCTCGGAGAGGCGCGCAGCCGCAGGCAGCAAGGCGCCGAGCGCGCGAGCCGCCGCCACATACGCAGCGGTGAAGCTTGGCTGATCGGTTTTCACGACACCACTGCCTCTCACTAGACAGGAACGGCGAACGCCCCACAACTGCCAGGGTAGCTCCTTCCCTTCGCCGTCGCAGCGCGGCTTGTGCGTCGTCGACGCGCGCAACAAACCAAGGTATCAACTCTCTGCCAACAGCCGGCTGAGAATACACTGCCACTGATGTCCCTGAGAGCCCAGCGGTGAAGACCAACAAGAGAGTCCGGCGGCGAAGGACGATCCTCGTCACCATCGCCGCCCTCGTCGTGGGAACGGTCTTTATCTTCCGCTCGTTTCTTCTCGACGTGACTTTTTTGCGCCTCGCATCGCCAGAACGCGCAATCGTCGAATCGCGAGACATCGCGTACCGGCCCGGGAGCTCGAATCCCAAGCACCGCCTGGACGTCTTCGCCCCCGCCGGCGCGCACGGAGCGGCCGTCATCCACTTCATCCACGGCGGCTACTGGGTTGGAGGCGACAAGGACTACCATTCGTGGGCGACCTCGCTCTATGCGTCGGTCGGTCGCGCACTGGCAGCTCGAGGAATCGTCACGGTCGTCCAGAGCTACAGGCTCGTGCCCGAGGTGCCGTACGCCGACGTGGTCGATGACGTCATGGCCGGCCTACGCTGGACCGAGCAGCACGCGGCCGAGTTCGGCGGGGACCCCGCGCGGCTCTTCATGATGGGGCACTCCGCAGGCGGTCAACTGGTCGCGCTCGCCGCTGCCGACGACACCTTGCACACGAGTCGCGGCATGGACCCCGGCGCCGTGCGTGGGACGATCGCGATCTCGGCAGTCTGGGACATCGCGGACATGCACGCAACCCAGGACGCAGCCTTCCAGGAGCGCGTCACCTACCCCGTCTTCGGCCACGACGTCGCCAGCTGGGCCCTCGCTTCTCCGCTCGCGCAGCTTCACGCGCCCGCGAGGCGCTTCCTCATCATGAGTGGCGAGCGGGACTACCCGTATCTGGTTCCGCAGGCGAACAATGCTCGCGCGCGGCTCACGGCGCTCGGGGCCCCACCGGTGTGGTACGTCGCTCCGGGCAACGACCACGACGCGATGGTGCTCAAGCTCGGCGCACGCGGCGACAACGTCATCCAGCCGATCGTCGACTTCGTCCGCCAAGAAGGACGTTGAGCCGGCGTGCTCTCGTGGGCCAGACTGCGTCATCGCATGGCAGCGGTGTCCGTCCCGCGCCGACGGCGCGCACTCGGCTTAACCCGCTCATGGCAGCAGACACTCTGGGCACGGGACGTGCTAACGGGCGACCCATGCGTTCGCGTCACCTGCTCTTCAGCTCCGCTTTCATCACCGCATCCCTCGCGTGTGGCGCAAACCCGAAACCATCAGGGGAGCTGGGTGACGACGCGGCAATTCCTGGCGACGGCGCGGTCCCAGGTCCCCCGGTAACTGACGCGGGGACATTCGTTGACGCCTCGCCAGCAATCGAGGCCGGCAACTTCAACGCCCTCTCGGTGACGGGCTCGGACGACGTGTGGATCGCCGCTGACGACGGCGTCGTCCACGTGACGGCCGCCACCGCTACGCTTGCGCTGAGCGGCACGGCTACCTCCTACTACGGCATCTGGGCCTACTCGCCTACGAGCGTGTGGGCGGTCGGCGAGTACCCCGGAGAGTCGACGTACATGGGCGTAGTCCAGCACTGGGATGGTCAGACGTGGACCGACGAGAGCGCCCAGGTGCCGGGCTCCTTCTATTTCTACGGCGTGTGGGGCAGCGGGCCCTCCGACGTCTGGGCGGTGGGCAACGTTGTCGTGAGCGGCGGTCTGGCCGCCTCCATCTTTCACAACGACGGCAGCGGCTGGAAGTCGTCCCTAGTCGAGGGCTCGCTCCAGGATTTCTCGGGCATCTGGGGGAGCGGCCCCTCCGACGTGTGGGCCACGGGCTTCGGCGCCATCTATCACTTCGACGGGACGAGCTGGAAGCTCGCGGGTCCGTCCAGCACGACCTACTCCGTGTTCGGGCGCATCTGGGGCGCCGGGCCGGACGATGCCTGGGCGACCGCTTCCCCTCCGCAAAGCCCGAGCACCAGCCTGTTTCACTGGAACGGGACCGCCTGGTCCGTCGGATACACGCCGCCGCCGAGCCTCGCCGTCGGGAACGTGTGGGAAGCCTCCCCAAGCGACGTCTGGGTCGTCGGCGCGCTCATGGAGAGCGATGCAAACAGCGCGACCACGGGCACGACGCTGCACTTCGACGGCACCGCCTGGTCAACGGTGCCCTCCGGTGCCAGCGTGAATAACCTCAACGCGGTAGGTGGAAGCAGCCCCTCGAACGTCTGGGTGGTTGGTGACCGGGGGACCCTGTTGCACCTCGAATGAGCGTCCCAGGCTACCTCGCGTCGGCGCGCCAGCGCCCTCGCCACGCCGGCGACTCGAATGGGTCGGCAAAGTACTGCGTCTCGTGGGCGACCTTTCCGTCGCGGAGCTGCATGATGCTGACGGTCGGGACCGGCCGTCCATCGTAGAAGATCACGTGCTCGACGACCCAAAGATCGCCGGAGCCGATCGTTCGTCGGACCTCGAAGCGACGCCCCGCTGGGTTGCGCCCGCGTGATTCGAGCACGTTGCGGCGGCCCCTGAAGCGTTCCCCAGATTGCGGATAATCGAGCTCGACGTCGTCGCGGTAGATGTCGCCCTCTCCCGCATCGTCTCCTGCATTGGATGCAGCCCAGTGACGATCGAGCGCAGCCAGAATCTCCGTGTCAGCCATGGTTACTTGCGCATGCGCGACACGTGCCGACTCGGGGCGCAAGCCCGAGCCCGGATGCACGTCGAGCTGCCATCGATGATGGTGTACCTAGAACCCTCCCACGAGTTCGTCTACGTATCCGGATATCCCGCGTTGAAGACGGGGTTTGCCGGGTTCGTCATCTGGTGGGGACCGACAGCGCCGCGCGCGGCTCCGCGGTTCGCCGGGAGCACACAAGGGAGCGTATCCGCATGCCATGGTACTCTGACCCTCTGCACTCTCTACCCGGCGGAGGTCGACATGAAACCTAGAACGCTTGCCGCGTTGGCCATCGCGGCGATCTCCGCGCTGATCGTGGCGTGCTCGAGCAGCAGTGACAATTGCAATGCGGTAGGGGCGACCTGTTGCACTGAGCAGCAGTCCAGCGGACAGGGGGGAGGGGGCCCCACCGTGACGGTGCAGAACTGCGCGTCGGGGTTCACGTGCAATCTTTCCGACGACAGGTGCGAGGCATTTCCCCCACAGGACGGCGGGCCTGGGTAGCCCCCACGAGACGGGGGCGAGCTTACCTGCCGGTGCGCTCGCGGTGCTTGCACCCTGGCCAGCAGCACGGGCGACGCTGGCCTTCCTCCAGCTCCTCCTGAGTCCGGCGAATGCGGCGGGCTCGGGTCATCTCCTGTTTCGCATCCTCGACCCAGCAGATGAACTCGTTGCGGGCCAGAGGCGTGATGTCCATCCAGGCACCGAGTGCGGTCGGGTTGGCGCTCAGCGCCTTGCGCAGGTCTTCGGGAAGCTTGTGCACTACCCCACCGGGCACTCGCGGGCTGCTCACCGGGCAAGGGTAGCGAATCGGGACGGAATACGCTGGGTCCCCGTACGCTGCACGCGTGACACCGTCGTGACACGACGGTTGGTAGATGGGATCGGGTGAGCCCGTTCGCCACCGCCAGTACCTCCGTAGGCACCAACCTGATCTCTTCGCCGCAGGCGCGGCTCGCGCATGGAGCGGGATACACGCTGTACATGTGCCAGAAGGCCATGTACCGAAAAGCTCTCGGCGCGAGCGACGAGCACGTCCGCGACTTGACCAAGATGTGGGCAGCGGGCATGCGGGCGCGTCTCGGCCTCGAAGTCCGCGGCCATGGCTTCGACGCCATCGACTGGTCCAAGCCTTACGTGCTTATGGCGAACCATCAGAGCTACCTGGACGTCCTCGCGCTGTTCTCTGCGCTGCCCAAAGCGTTCGGCGTCGTCGCCAAGAAGCAGCTCTTCGCCGTGCCGTTCTTCTCCGGCGTGATGAGGGCCATCGGGTGCGTCTCGGTCGATCGAAGCAAGCACGTCCAGGCGATGGCCGCGATGCGCGCCGGCGCGGAAGCCGTCCGCGCGGGCGCGACGATCGCCATCTTCCCGGAGGGAACGCGCAGCTCGGGGGACCGCGTCCAGCCATTGAAGAAAGGCCCCTTCGTCCTCGCGCAGCTGGCCCAGGTTCCGCTCATCCCGATCGGGATCCGCGGGACGCACGCGCTCATGCCCTTGGGAAACACGGGCATCCGCTCCGGTACCATCGACATTCACGCCGGCGCCCCGATCGCACCGCCTGCCGAGGGCGACTTCGAGGCACGCCAGGCGGTGGCGGCAAGTGTTCGTCAGGCGATCGCGCACCTTGCCGATGTGCCGATGGTCGACTGAGGCCTCCTTGCGTCAGAATGCAATCGTCGTCCCGGCGAGGAAACCCGGGTACGAGCCGGAGCCGCCCTGAACCTGCGTTGACCAGCCCGCCGTCAAGTCGACACTGACCTTGGGCGCGACCCGCACGCCGATGGCCCCACCCACCCTGAGCCACTCGGCGTCGTACTGCCAGCCCCCGGAGGGGACGCTCACGTAGTCACGGTCCATGCCGATGCTCGCGCTCAACGTGACCAGCCCCCTTATGGTCCCACCGTAACCAACACGCGCGAACGGCTCGACCTGTTGCACCGGAAGATGCGTGGGCATGGTCACCCCGCCCGCGAGCGAGATCCACTGGTGGCGCGCGGTCCAGATGCGGGCGGCAAGGTCTCCCCGAAGTCCTGCCGAGAAGCCCGTGACGCTGTTCCAGCCATCCACGCTCACGCCTACGTAGGGCATGACCTCGATCGTCCCCGGCGTCCCGAACCGGTAGCTGAACGCCGGCCAGGGCACGCTCCACGAGAGTCGGTCGGTAATGCGATACCAGAGCGAGTATCCGGCGCTGAAGCTGTTGAACGACTGCTGCCCAGCCTGGTTCTGTCCGAGGTTCGTCGGCGGCGCCGCGGCGGCGCCGGCCCCCGCGGAGAGATGCAGAAGCCAGCGCGTGTCCCCTCGAGACCCCCAGAGGCTCAGCGGGGCGGTCGGGTCGGGCAGCCCCTTCATCGCGAGCTCCTCGCCGGTCGCTTCGAGCTGGGCGTCGACCAGGGTAGCGGTTTCGCCTGGCCGCACGAGGACCTCCTTCGTGTACACGCGGCCGGAGACCACGGCGCGCACGAGGTAGCGACCAGGGGGAAGGGCGACGCGGACCGGGCCCGGCGCCGCGGGGGCATCGGCGACGGTCACGCCGGTGGATAGCTGGATGATTTCCACCGGGGCGCGGGCCGCCGTCACCTGCAGCGCGCTCGTGCTGGACACGAGGGTCGTGAGCACGATGTCCTGTCGGCCGCGCAGCGCGAGCTCGAAGCTCGGGTGCTGGGGCGTCTTGGCGAGCCGCGCGCTCGCACCGACGGTGCGCTCGCGGGCGTAGTCGAACGCCTCCTGCAGCGTGACGTTGCCGTCTCCCGCGATGTCCGCAGCGCCGCGGAGGCCGGCCGCCAGGTAGTGGGTGAAGAACGAACCGTGAACAGCTTCCGCCTCGTGGGCATTCTCGATCCCTGAGCTCGAGGACACGAGCGCGGTCCCCTCGGTATCCACGTTCAGGAGATCCGCCATCGGGAGGGGCGGGCCCGGCGTGAGCCCTTTGGTCTGCGTCCAGCTCCCGCCACGGCACGTGTCGAGGATGCCGACGCGGATGCGTGCGCCGAGGCGCTCGACGCGCTCCCGCACGTCCGCGAGGGCGAGCGGCTCGCCATGGGGGAAAAGGGCGTGGCCGTCGGAGTGTCCCGAGTAGTAGAAGACGAACAGGACGTTGCCGCCCGCCTCCGCGGCGGTCTTGGCCACGCCGTCGAGCGCGGTGAGGAGGTCGGCCGGGCGCGGATCGAGCAGGATCTGTACGTCGGACGCCGAGAAGCCGCCGACCTGCTCGAGCACGGCCGCGAGCTCGCTCGCGTCGTCGTGCGCGAAGCGCAGCGGCACCTGCCCGGCGGGGGGATCGTTCGACCCCACGACCACCGCGAGGCGCCGCATCGGCGGCGGAGAGGCCTGAACCGTGCCACTGCCCACGAGGACCGCGAGCCCGAACAGGACCAGCACGAGACATCGTGCAAGACGCCGCGTCATCGGTCCGTCTCCGTCACCTTGCGGAGCTCGAGCTGAACGACCCAGACGCTCGCCGTCCGCTCTTCTTGCTCGATCGCTCGGCGAAGCCTGCCGTCGTCCAGCGCGTCCCGGCTCAGGACGACGGCTAGCCGCTCGCCTCCGGGCTGATCGTCGACGACCAGCGTGAACGGGAGCGGATCTCCCGAGGCCGGACACGCGGCGTCGGCCGACAGGCGCCGCCACTCGGTCGGAGCAGGCGCCGCGACCGCGACGTGCGCGAGGCCCTCGCACGAGACGCGCAGCGCAAGGGAGTCGCCCGGGCGAACGGGCGAGCGTCCGTCCCAGATCCGCGTCTCCCCGCCGCGATGGACGAGCAACTGTACTCCTGGCGCGCCCTTGACGGCGACGTAGTCGTGCGGCGTCAGGAGCGTCGTGCGCGCGACCAGGACGGCGCTCGCGGCGAGGGCCAAGGCGCCCGCCAGTGGCAGCGCCCACCGGCGCCTCGGCCGCGGTCTCGCCGCGGGCGATGTGGCTGAAGCGGAGGAGGGCGCGAGGGCGACCGGCGCCACGACCGGCGGCGAGGCGGCCTGGCCGACGTCGAGGCTCTCGAGGTACGCTCGGCAGCGCGTGCAACGCTCTACATGCCGCTCGATGGCGGCGTCCGCGGGGCGCCCCGAAGCCCAGTAGACGTCGAGCTCGAAGGTGGAGAGCTCGTCCTTGTCGCTCGTGGTCATGACGACAGCTCCTGGCGCAGCGATCCGGTGCGCTCATCGAACCGCGACAACATGCGCCGGACAGTTCGCTCAGAGATCCCGAGGACGCTCGCCGCGTCCGGCTGCCCCAGCCCGTCCACGCGGCAGAGAACCACGACCGCGAGCTCTTCCTCGGGGACGGAGCCCACGAGCGAGGTGATGGCTGCCCGCGCCTCGGCGAGGGTCGCGAGATCCAAGCCGCACGGCACCGCTGCCGCCACGTCCTCCTGCACATCCATCCGGCGCCGGTCGCGGAGGACGTCGATCGCGAGCCGCGTGCACGTTCGGTACAGCCAGGCCATCACGACGCGCGTCTCGTTGCCCTCGATCATGCCCGATTTCCACAGGCGAACGAAGGTCTCCTGCGTGACGTCCTCCGCGGCGGCCGATCTGCCGAGGAGGCGCTGGCACTTGGCCTGGATCGGCGCGAAGAAGCGCCCGTAGGCGACGGAGAAGTCGGTCACGAGGGAAGGACGGCAATGTGCCCCCGATCCGGCCACGAGGCCGCTTGAATTTTCGCCCGGGCGACCGAAGGGCCAGAATGTCCCGAGGGGTCGCGCCGGGTGCGGCAGGACGCCCATCATGGGTTCCCGCAGCTCAGCGTCGGCGTCCCGGCGAGGGCGCAGCACACCTGGTCGGTCGTGGCGCAGACGCCGTCGAAGCACCAGGACGTGAGGGCGCTGCGTTCAGGTGAGGCGCACGCGCAGCAAACCGGCGCGCAGTCGAGCGGACCCGCGCACGGTTCGCCCGCAGCGCCGCTCTTCCAGGCGAACGTGGACTGCTCGAGTCGGGGGCAGACTGGCCCGCTCCCGGCGGAGGCGATCCCCGACTTGTCCGCGACGGTCACAAGCGCGCCGTTGCAGGCATTCGGCTGCGTCTCTGCGGGGACGCCGGCGGCGTCTGCCTGGTCCGGGGCAGACGGTGAGGGAGGCGCCGCGTCGGCGTCGCCCGCGAGGATCTCACCCGAGCAACCAGTGAGCATGAGGGCTAGTATTGGCAAGCTGTGAGACAGGCGCATGGGACCCCTTTCTGGGTGTCCCGTGCTTAACGGCGGAGTCCCCGCGATCCGGCCACGGGATCGTGACGCGCGCCTGGAGCGCAACGAGTACCGGTCACGGCGTCACCACGGAACCGTGCGGCCTAGGTAGTCGAGATATTCGAGACCGGGCGCTCCTTGCTTTCGGATCAACACGTTCACGAGGTTGGGGACACTCTCCTCGACGCTCAAGCGCGCGTCCGGCCCTCCCATGTCGGTGCGAACCCAGCCAGGGGCGATCAGCACCATCGCGCGCGGCGTCTCCGAGTGGCGAGCGGCGTAGCTGCGCATGAACTGATTCAAAGCGGCCTTGCTGCCGCGGTAGACCTCCCGCATACCGTTGACGTTGTTGGCGACGCTACCTTGGCCGGACGACATGACGCCGATCAAGCCGCTTTCCGTCACGAGATCATCCAAGGCTTCGATGACCCGCATGGGGGCGAGCGCGTTCGTCACCATGACGCGAATGAACTCGTCGGTCGTGACTTCACCGATCGTCTCCGTCTCCCGGTTGGTGGTGCCGGCATTCACGAAGAGCATCTCGAATTTCCTGCCGGACAGACGTTCCCGCAACGACGCGATCTGTGTCTGCTCACAGATGTCCAGAGTCTCTATCTGGACACGAGCCTCGAACTTGTCCGCAAGCTCATGCAGCTTCGTCGGGGTCGACGATTGCCGAACCGTACCCACTATATTCCACCCCTTCTCCAGCAGATCGGCGGCCATCGCGAGGCCGAGCCCGCGCGACGCCCCGATGAGAAGGATGGTGGAGGCAGTGTTCTTCGTCGAGACAGTCGGCATGGGTGTCCATTATTGCTGAGCGGGCAGGAGCACCAGACGCATCCGACCCGAGTCGTGATTGGAGGAAGCGCTGGGACGACACCGGCTTCGCTTCCCATGAGAGGGAAGACAACGACCTCCGACAACGCTTCCGGAATGCCGTCCGGGTGCGTCCGAGCTCGACCGGAGATGCCCGGACCTCACATTGACAGTCTCGTGCTGCGCGCGGTACCGGTTGATTCGGAAGGGAGACCGTCGACATGGGCGAGGGCTCGTCGGAGCGTCCGGATCGGTACACCAACACCGCCGCGTGGCAGAGCGGCCCGGAGGTGCCCATGCCCGCGACGGGGCCGCGGATCCTCAGTTTTGGCGCTCATGAGCACGTCGCGAAGGTCGTGCAGAACGCCATGCGAAGCGCCGGGTTTCGGGGCACGGCGATCGGGATCGCGGACGACGCGGCAAGCGACGAGCGGTTGCTCAAGGTGCTCCACGAGGACGTGTACGACGCCGTCACGTTCGGCGCGTTTCTCACGGCGCAGGACCCGAGCGCCACCGCCACCGAGGAGTCGACGCGGTGGTTCAACCGCGTGCTGAACCTCGTGCACCAGGTAGCGCCGATGGCTCGGATCGTCCTTGTGCGCGGCCCCGAGCACGCGTTGGCCGACATCCGTAGGGTACTCGCAGAGTCTGCCCCCGGAGCCTGAACGACGGTACCGGACTGCCGAGGGACCCTGCGCCTACAGCGGCGGCGCGGCCCACGCGGGCTCGCCACGGGCCCACAGTGGCGCCAGCTCCCGCAGCGCCCGCACCCTGTCCTTCGAGGCCTCGACCGCTGGTGTGTGCGCCGCGACGAGCGGGATGTCCCGCCGGATCTCCGACCACGTCCTGGTGCACACGAGGTCGACGGCGTCTTTCCCTCCGCCGACCTTCACCCGTCCTGCGTGCGCCCACGTGGCGCCAATGGAGGCGGCTAGCTTCGCGACCAGGATCGTCTCCTTCACGAGGGCCGGCCGTGCGTCGAGACCGGTCGACCTCACCGCCATCGCGAGCGTCGACGTCGCGTAGCTGATGCAACGCCCGCGCGGCTCGTCCGCCCGGGCGAGCCCGTTGCACGCCCGGGCACCGCAGTCCGACAGCGCGGTCTGCCGCCGCATGATCTCCGCCGCATCGACATGATCACCGAACGCCGCTCCCACCAGGAAGCGAAGAGCATCCGCCCAGATCGCGGCGGCGATCGCAGGAAGCCAAGGCTCGGCGCGTAAGGCGCACCGTGCCGAGAAGAGAAAGAGACCGCTCCGCGTGAGCGCCTTCAGCTCCACCGGCTTTACCGCCCACTCGCGCAGTCCCATTCGACGTCTCCTCGGCGTCACGGGGACGATTGCACGGCCCCGGTGTCCACGTTCACGGGCTACCCCGGAGAGCCGCCGTCGACGACGCCGCTGTCCGGACTCACGCACTGCCCCTGGATGCAGCTCTGCGCTCCCACGCATGGTCCGCAGTTGAGGACGCCCCCACAGCCATCGCTGATGAGTCCGCAGGACGCACCCTGGGCAGGGCAGGTCGAGGGCGCGCACTCCTGCGGGAAGCCACTGTCGACCTGCGCCGGGCCCTCCTGTGGGAATGCGGTGTCACCGTTGCCCGAGTCGACGGCGACCGCCGTCTCCTGCGGAAACCCGCTGTCGACCGCGGCTTCGTGGGGGACCCCCGAGTCGACGACAGGTGGACGACCCTCCTGGGGGAAGCCCGAGTCGACCGAGCCGCCGCCTGAATCGCCATGCGAGCCCGCGTCCGTTGCTGGGGAGACGGCGCCGCCGCAGCCGGTCGCGGACGACGCGACCGGCACCAGGGCGATGCCTCCGAGCACGATCACCTGAAACATCCGTTCCACGTTGGCCATCATCGGATCTCCATGCTCCCACGCGACGTTCGCACCTCAGCCGACGCGGCGGTCGCGAGCAGTGCTAGACCGGGACTGCCGGCCAGGCCGCCCCACAACGATACGGGAGGGAACCCGTTCTGTGGAGACCATCCGGTAGCATGAGCAACCCGCAGCCGACCTTCCGCAAGGACGACTCTCCGGCGAGCCAACGCGCGCGCTGATCGCGCGCCACCGGGCCGGGATGCGCGAGCATTCGCCGCCGGACAGCGTGCGCGCCTTCGACATCGACAAGCTACGCGCACCGGACGTGACCTTCTGGTCGGCGTGGGTCGGTGAGGATCTCGCGGGGTGTGGAGCATTGAAGCTCCTCGACAACGCGCAAGGCGAGCTCAAGTCGATGCGCGTCGCCGACGTCTTCCTCGGGCGCGGCATCGGACGCGCCATTCTGCCTCTTTCTGATCGAGGAGGGGCGTCGCCGCGGGCGCGGGCGACTGTGGCTCGAGACCGGTTCGGCCGCGGCGTTCGCGCCCGCGCTCCGCCTCTACGCGAGAGCGCCGGCTTCGAGCGCTGCGATCCATTCGACGGCTACGTCGAAGATCCGTTCAGCATCTTCATGACGCGCGAGCTCTGAGCTTTCAGGACTCTTCGCGAGGAGGGGCCGCGGGCGATGACGTCGACGTTCCCGCGAGGATCTCATGCATCCGCTCCGCCATGGGCGCTGCCACGTGCTCCGCCTGGGCGAAGCGTTCGAAGAGCCCGACGTCCTTCAGGGGAATACCGCTGGTCGGCGCCGGCTTACCGCTGAGGAGGTATCCCGCGTAGCGCTGGTTTCCCGGTGTTGCCAAGAGCGTCGTCGTGAGCATGTCGAGCGTCGGCTGGGGGTCGACCCCGCTCTGCTTGAGGACGTTGAAAGCCTCCTGCATCGCAACGAAGCCGGAGATGATCAGGAAGTTTCCAACCAGCTTGGTCCCGGTGCCGGCACCGATCGCTTCGCCGAAGTCTACGATGCGCTGCCCGCCCATCGCTTCGAGCAGGGGACGGACGCGCTCCTTCGCGGCCGTCGGTCCGGCCAGGCAGACCGTCAGCTGGCGCGCCACGGCGGCAGCGGGGATCCCGAAGATCGGCGCCTCCACATAGGTGCTCCCATGCGCATCGTGAAGCTTTGCCATCTTTCGCGCCGTATCGGGCGTCACGGTCGTCATCGACACGTGCACCCCGCCCTTGCCCAGTTTCTCGAGGAAGCCCTCGCTGCGCACGATCTCCTCGAGCGACGTGTCGTCCCAGAGAATCGTGAAGACAACCCCGCTGCGGGGTACGGCGTCGCTCGGCGTGCCCGCGGACTTTGCTCCTTTCTCGATGAGGGACTCTGCCTTGCTCGCGGTGCGGTTCCAGACGGTCACTGTCTTGCCGGAGGCGAGCAGGTTGGCCGCGATCGGCGCCCCCAGCGCGCCCAGCCCGATGAATCCGATCGATTCGCTCATGGTTTTTCATCCTTTCGTCGGACGGCAAGAAGCGTGACGTCGACGCCAACGTCATTTTGACGGCAAGAAAACACGCTTCAGACGCTGCACCACACGCTGACCGAGCCACCCTTCGCAGGAAACTCCGCGCCTCCATCGTCGTCCGTCCGGATCGTGTCGCGGAAGGCGCCGGTCGCATCCCGGAATTCGGTCCCAGGCCGGTGCGTCTGCATCCGGATGGCGAAGGCGTCGGCGGTCGATACAACGACCGCCATCACCCCGGGATGCTCCTCGTCGCCCGTCAGCAGCCACCCGACGCACGTGGAGCTCTCGGGGTACTCCTCCTGCTCGCCGTGGAGGTACTCCGCGCGCGCCTCGAGCATGGCGTCGAGGACGGTGCGATGGGCGACGAGCTGTTGCCCCTCGCCGCCGGAGCCGTCGTTGCCGAAGTAGTCGCCGTAGAACACGCAGGGATACCCCGCCCTGCGGAGCAAGATGAAGGCATAGGCGATGGGCTTGAACCAGTCCGCGACCGGCGACGCGAGCGACTGCCCCGGCTGACTGTCGTGGTTGTCGACGAAGGTGACCGCGGCGACCGGGGCCCGGGAGACGAGCGTGTCGTCGAGGAGCGTTCGCAGATCGTACTCGCGCCCCAGCTCGCCGGCCGTCTGCATCCGGTAATGGAGGGGCACATCGAAGAGGCGCGCCGCGCCGTTCGTGGCCTTGAGATACGCGTCCAGCGTCTCCACGGAGCCCGTCCAGTACTCGCCGACCGCGAAGAGATCCCCATGTATCTCCCGGACGCGCGCGAGCCACTCGGCCGTGAACGAGTGCGCCATGTGCTTCGCGGCGTCGATCCGCACGCCACGTGCCTTCGTCACTTCGATGAGCCACGTCCCCCAGCGCACGAGCTCGTCGCGGACCTCGCGGCGCGTGTGGTCGACGTTGGCGCCCATCAGGTAATCAAAGTTGCCATTCTCCTTGTCCACCTCGTCGGAGAACGCGCGATCGGCCACAAGGTAAATCTTCCCGCTCACCTCGGGATGGTTGCTGTCCGCGCCGAAGGCGCTGAACTCTTCGCTCGTCCAGACGAAGTTGGAGTGCTCTTGCTCGCGCCCTTCGCAGTTGAAACGAGACCACGCGCCGATGGGATACGGGTCACTCACGACCTCCAGCCGGTTGGAGGGGTTGACCTCGACCACCACGACCCGCTCTGCCTCGTCGGCCCCGAGCCGATGGTTCATGACCACGTCGAGGTACGCGTCCATCCCGTTCTCCTGCACCGCCGCGATGGCGCGCAGCAGCTCCGGACCCGTGCCGTACTTCGTCCGGACCGAGCCCTTCTGATCGAACTCCCCGAGGTCGTACGGATCGTAGATCCCGTACCCTACGTCGGCGCCGCCTGCCTGCCCCTTGGTAGGTGGGGGAAGCCATACCGCGGTGACGCCCTTGCTTCGCAGGTAGGGCGCCGCCTCGGCGAGCGCGTTCCAAAGCGAGCCATCGTCCGGCAGGTTCCACTCGAAGAACTGGAACATCACTCCGCGCGCGTCGGACATGGGGGGGCACTTCATAGCGGACGGGAGCGCGGGCGCCCAGCGGACATCCGCCGGGCAACGCGGATTTGCCTAGCTCGAGTGGACCGCGCGCACAGCTCGAGCGCAGAACGTCCGCGATCGGAAGGCGCTTCGCCGCATTACGGATCCGGGTTCGAGGCAGCGCGCAGCACGCAAAGGCGACGGGCGCCCCGGTGACCGTGCTCGTTGCGGCCCGCCTCGCGCCGACAGACACGCTTCGTTCTCCGTGAATGGCCTGGCTCCCCCCTGCACCTAGGGCACCCGGAGGTTCGAATGGGAGATGCCGTCGTCGTGTCCGTCGGGATAGCCGTGCTGGCGTTGGTCGTGGGATGCGGATCCGGAGGGTCGGGCGCCGCAGGGGCTGACGCTGCCAGGGCCGACGCGGCGATCGACGTCGGCGCAGGGCTGCACGAGGCCGGCGACGATGCGCACGACAGCTCGCCCGGCGCTCCGGCAGACAGCGGAAGCTCGCTCGAGGCCTCCTCGGCCGAGGACGGGGGCGCGTGCGTTGCGCTCGGCTTCTCGTGCGGGGCCGGCGCGACCTGTTGCGACGGCACGTGCGAATCGGGGAGCAACTGCTGCCATGCCGCGGGTGGCTCCTGCGATCCAACGGCGCTGAATCCCGACGCGTATTGCTGCGGGGGCGGCACGTGCAGCGCCGCCGGCACGTGCGTGGCGTTGACCTGCTACTCGACCTCGGGCGACTGCGAGTACGCGGGCGCCCTGCCCTGCTGTGATCATCGGCTCGCGTGTACGCCCGCCGCTGGGGACTCCGGGCTTCTTCCTCCGATGTGTTGCGCGGCCAGCGGCACGACGCTCGACGCTGGCGAGAGCGACCTCTGTTGCAGCGCGGGCATCATCGAGAACTCGAACGGGACCATCACCTGCGCCACTCCGTCGATGTGACAAGGGTGCGTCGTCCGAGGGTCGGTCCGGCAACGAATTCAAGGACGAGCGGGGCGCGACAAAGCACCGTTTCGACCGACGGAACGGCGGCCGGCTCGTGGTAATCTGCATCGCAGATGCGCCGCGCTTCTCTCCCTGACTTCGCGCGCCATCCGGGAGGCCGCTCGCTGCGCTGCACGTCTGCGCGGGGCGTCTGGGTGCTCTGCATCTCGCTCCTCGTGGCTTGTGGCGACAGCGGTCTGGCGAACCCCGTTCCCCGGGACGGCGGAGCGGTCGACGGCACGTGCGCGGATGCATGCGCGGACGCTCCCGCGGACGCATCTGCCGACGCGCACGTCGACGCGTCGAATGCCGACACCTCGCGTGGCGGCTCCGACGCGCCGCAAGCGGACAGCACGAGCCCCGCGGATGGGTCGGCGGACGTCAACGCCGACGACTCCGCGAGCGGCAACGATGCGGCTCCCGCCTGCACCGTGTGCGGCGCCGACTGCTGTCTCGACGGCCAGGCTTGCATCCTCGGGGAGTGCCAGACGCTGTGCCATTTCGGCTCCTCCTGCTCCTCGGGCTGCTGCGCGCCTGCCGTGGACGCGAATGGCCAGCCCGTCGGCCCCTACATCTGCAAGTCGAACGACGCCCAGCCGTACACGTGCTGCAGCGGCGTACTGAACGACTGTGGGAGCGGCTACTGCTGCGTGACCGACACGCAGTTGAACGAGTTCTGCGCGGCGCCGTGCACCGATGACTCCACGTGTGGCGCCGCGAGCTGCACCATGTACGACTTCAGCCACACGTCGTGCAGCGGCCCTACCGCGTGCGGCCCCTCGTAGCCGGCGGCGCCTGCCGGGGGCCCACGGGCGACCACGTGAGCGACGTCGCGGGCAGCCAGCCGCGGCGTGGTCGAATCTCGTCGATAGGGGGACCAGGCCTCCAGAAGCGTCGGGACGATCGCTCGCATGACGACGAGTCCTCATCGACGACGGCTTCCTCGGTCGATACGCGGAGGCATGCCTCTACCGCAAGCCGAGCGCGCTGGAGCGCGAGATCGCGAGGCAAGTCGACCGGCTCGCAGAAGACGGCGGGCGGACACCTGGAGACGCCAGGCATCTCGGGCACGCTCTCCCAACCATCGGCGGTCGCCAGCTCGAGAGCCGCGATGCGCTCCAGGATGGCCACCGCCCAGGGGCCCGACCGGTGGTCCGTTTTCCAGACTGGATCCATCGGATCCTCGGGAGACTCGAGGTGGACGGGCTCCTCTGCCGGCCACAGGCAAATGGCGCCGGGAGGGCATGGGTAAGGCTGCGCAAGTGGCTGGACGACGCGAGCAGGGATCCCCAGCACGCGAGAGTAGGCGGCCTCGGCCTCCAGCACGGCACGCGGCCGCCGCGTCCACCAGGGCGCGACGACCCGCCGGTAGTACGCCGGATCGACGGCCCCTCTGCGGGGCCCGTATAGGGAGCGAGGGCGACGCCGTCAGCCGAGGCGCGCGCCCTCTCGGCGGTTGCAAAGCGCGCCTGGGTGACAGCGTCGAGCTCGTCGCCCGGCGGCGAGGCGCCGTCTGCCATGGCCATGGTGCCGCACAGCGTGACGAGAAGTGCGGCGGCGAGGCTCATCGTGATCAGCGGTGTTCTCATGGGCAACCGTGAGACCGAGCGGTCGCGCAGTGCTTGGATCCGTCGGCCTTCCCGTCGCCATCGGCGAGGTGGTTGGTTCACTCTTGTTCGAGGGGCGCCCGCGGAGGTAGCTCTATCAAGTGTCCAGCGTCGACGTGCCGCGATCACTGGAGCGCATCGCGGCCCTCGTGCGGCAGCAGCGCTTTGGACGGTTCGTGGGAGCGGTTTCGTTCGTGGCGTTCGCGGTCCTCTTCGAGCTGCCGGAGTCGCGCGACTTCGACCAGTGGATGAACATGGTGGGGCCGGATGGCGCCGCCGTCTGGATCCTTCGCGTCCCCGCGCTGGGTTTCCTGCTCGCGGGCACCTGGCTGCTCGTCACTGCCCTTCGCAGCCGCCCCGAGGACGCTCCGATCCTTCGCCTCCTTCTGGACGCGCCCGACTCGATCGTGTGGGTGCACGCGAACTTCGCGATCGAGCGCCACGCCTACGGAGCCACGATCGCGCGGTCGCGCATCGTCTTCCTGATGACGACGAGTGGAGCGGGACTGTCCATCGAGGTGCCCGCGCGAGAGATGGACGGCGTCCTGGATGGGCTCGAGTCGTATCTCCCGCACGCGACGTTCGGCTTCACGGCGGAGCGCAAGAAGCGGTACGCCGAGAACCCCGAGCTGCTTCGCATTCGGGCGGAAGGATCGGCGTACCGCGGCAAGAGCCCCGCAGACACTGCGCGTCTGAGGCCGCCCGCAGCTGGACCGATCGGCGCGGGGGCAATCGTCGTCCTCGCGGCGCTCCTTCTCCGGGTGGCGCTCCTCGGGCAGGGCTGCTCGTCAGGCGGGTCCGGGCGCTCCCTCGGCCCGACCCGCCTGACACCTCCCGCGGTCGCGCTCCCCGCGGGGACGGCTCCGGCGATCGAGCGGGCGAGCGTCGCGTTGCCCGGCGACCTCGCGATCACCGACACCCGCGCGTACTACTCGGTCCCCTTGGAGAATGACCTCTTCGGATTCAGCAAGGAGGGTCACGATACCGCCTCGGTTGTCCGCCACGACGCCTCGCTCGGCGCCATCACCGCGTCGGGGTCGGCCCTCTACTACGTGCTGGGGCAGACCCTCTGGACGCTGCCGAAGCCGTTCGACGAGAGGTTCAAGGTCGGAGAGGGGCTGGTCGACGCCTACCGCGTCGTCATCGCCGGCAAGCACGCGTACGCGCTGGACACGGGCGGTATCGACCAGATGGATCTCCACACGGGCGAGGTCCGCCGCGTCGTTTCTACTCGCTACAAGGTTCTCGCGTCCGATGGAGCGCGCGCGCTCTTCTACGATGAGACGCTGAAGGCGCTCGACGATCAAACGGGGCGCATCACGTCGCTCCTGTCGCAGCCGCGCTGGATCAACGCCATCGCGGCGTGCGGCACGTCGGTCTATTTCACGACGAGCTCCGACGGCACCCTCTATTCGCTCGCCGCTCCGAGCACCGCGCTCGCCCACGTCGACAACGGGCGCGCGATCGCGTGCGATGGCTCGGCGGTTTATTGGGTCGACGCCAACGTGATCAAGCGACGAACGCGCGCGGGCGCGGGCGTGATCGAGGTTGTCACCGGGGGGGTACCGGAGAATGCCCAGATCGCGGTCGACGAGACTTCGGTCTGGTTCACCGTCGCGGGGAGCATCCGGCAGGTCGACAAGAGCGCAACCACACGCTGACGTGCCGTGCCCTCCTCGCCCCTGCTTACCTTCCGATATTCGTTTGGCCCGACCGAGCCAATGGATCGTCCTATCAGACGACCACGCCACAGCCGGTAGGGCACTCTTCGCTCGGCGGAAGACACACGATGCCGGGGCAGGACGGCCCCCCGTTGCACAGCTGGTAGACGCACCCGTCGACCGTGCCGGAGTCACGTGTCGCTCCGTCGGCCGAGGCGTCCGCACCCGGCTCGCCCGGCCCTCCCGCGCACGCGAGCGCGCCGGCGACGGCGAGCCCTGCCGTCGCGAAGACGAACGCCTTGGGGATTTTCAGCGCACGGGTGCGGGTTGCCGGCTTCATTGGGTCGCGAGCCTAGCCTCGTCCCGCCGACGAACAAAGCCCCGCCACGCGATCCGTCCACCGAGCTGACCGTTCAGCACGGCACACAGACGGTCTGGGTGCCGAACGTGCGCTGGTCGTACTGGCCGTTGTTGCATTCACTCTCGCAGTCCCACTCCTCGCTCAGGAAGTTCCAGGTCCATACCTGGGCAGCGATGGGGCACGCTTGCTGGGGCGGAGGTCCCGCGCAGACTCCGCCGTTTCCATAGATGCCTCCGTACGAGATGACGACGAGGTTCGCGTTGTTCACGTCGCAGAGCGGCAAGCAGTGCCAGAAGCCGGCGGGAGCGTAGGACGGGGACTGGCCGGAAGGACACGCGGGCGGAGGCGCGACGCACAGGACCTGCGTGCCGTCGACGGTGGGACCCGAGGGGTCTACCGGCGTCGTGGTGGTCGGCGCGGGCGGGGTCGCGGGACCCGAACCCTCTACCGTGGAGGGACCCGAGCCCTCTACCGTGGAGGGAGCTCCCGCGCTCGCCGACCCCGTGGCCGCGGGACCGCCGACGGCGACAACGCTCGTCCCTTCGGACGTGCCCGATGCGCCGACCATGCTCAAGCTCGGCACGGCAACCTGGTCTGCGGGGCAGACGGAAGGAACGCAAGAAGCCGTCGTCGACGCGAACGGTGCGGTCGACGGGGGGGCCGACGGCGTCGCCACCGGCGACGGGCTCGAGGGTGACGATGCAGTGCCACCCGTCGTCGGGTCGGCGCCGGGCCCGTCCACGGGCACGCTGGTTCCCTCGCCGCCGCCGGTGCTCGAGCCGCCCGACCCGTTCCCGCTCAGCACCGAAGGCGCGGAGCCGATCCCGCTCGCGCCGTCCTCGCCGGCCGAGGGGGGAGTCACCTTGCTGTAGAGAGCCGTCTGCCCGGCCGAGCACTGTGCCAGCGCTTCGGTGTCCGAGCCTACGGCCGCTCCCCCACCGTTCGACGCGCTGCAGGCCCACGTCGCACTCACGAGCAATACTACAAGCGCATTTCGCATGAACGTTCTCCTCCCCGGACGCTCAGCACGAAGCGAGCCCGCCACGGTTACGCGCGAAATTCCATGGAATCGGAGGGATGGCTCGAGGTCCGGAGATGATCGGCGATGCGCGGGCGCGTGCCGACCTGTGCCAGTGGCTGGCTCGCGAGGGCGCGGGCGCCCTGTCGATGGGGGCGGCGCTGCCAAGATCCCAACGTCTTCGTCGCGAACGATGTCTGACCCTCGATGACCCTTACCCATGGCGCGCCGTCCGCCCGCGCGGTGCTCGTCTCTCTCTTGCTCGTCCTTCCACCCGGCGCCGGCTGCGCCGCCGCGTCGCTCGACGTCCCTGGGCCTGCGATTGTGCCCGCGGCCGAGTCCGACTTTCACGCGACCATCGACGGGAGACCGTGGACCTACGGCGCGGGCTGCGGCTTCGACGGGACGGCCAATCCGCTCCCCGCCCTCGTCGCCCGGTGGGCCGCCGAGAGACGGATGGACATGCTCGTCCTCTTGCTCGGCGACCCGAACGCGGCCGTGCGAGCCTTCGGGGTCGCCGCGTGGCTCCGCGAACCGCAGCAGGCGTGGCCCACGGCCGTCGTCGACGCGATCGCCTATGCCCGCACGGACGGCTCCCGCGTGAGCTGGTGTGACGGGTGTCTGCGGGGGACGAGCACCGTGGGCGACATCGTCTCCCGCCTGGAGCGAGGTGCCGACGCAAATCCGCTCACTACCCTGGCGCCCGACAGGCGCGGCGAGACACCTCCGCCACGGCTCACTCCGTCGCTCGGTTCGCGGTGAGCCTCATGCGCGCGGGCGGCGCATCGCCCACGTGATGACGAGCCTCGCCACGACCATTCCTTGCGGGTCGGTCAACTCCACGGAGACGTCAACGTCGGCCTTTCCGTCGCCTTCGAGCCGGGCGAGCGCAGCCTCGCCGTCGACAGTCCCGGTCCCGACGAGCACTCCTCGCGCGGTCGAGGAAGCGGCGAACGGGCTGGCGGGCGAGGTGAGCGGCTTCGAATCGGCTCCCGAGGGGACGGTGCGTCTCACCGCTCCGCCGGCGGTGGCCGAGGACTTGATCGCGCCAGCGCTGCCGCGGCTCCGCGAGAGGTATCCGGGGATCGTCCTCGAGCTCGACGCGAGCGTCTCCTACGCCGACCTCGCGCGCCGCGAGGCGGACATCGCCGTGCGGCTCATGCGCCCGACGAGCGGAGATCTGACCCACGTCAAGCTGGCGGAGGAGCCCAGCTTCGTCGCCGCTTCGGCCTCTCTCGCGGCTTCGCTCGGCGTGCTCCGCGCCCTGGAGGACGCACGCCGGATCGCGTGGGACGCGTCGCTGGAGAATTTGCCCCACGCACAGTGGGTCGACAAGCACGTGCCGCGCGGGGCCGTCGTACTGCGGACGAACAGCGTCGCCGCGCTCCTCACCGCCGCCGAGCGCGGCGTGGTCCACGCGCGCGAGCGCCGGCTCGAGGAGGTGAAGCTCGCGAAGCGGCTCCGCGCATCGCTCCCGCCCACGCCGCGGACCGCCCTCTGGCTCGTGGGCCACCGCGCGCTCCGGCGGGTGCCGCGCATCGCGGCGGTATGGAGCTTCAGGCGCGGCGCGGCGCGGCGGCCTCGCGCCGGCGCGCGAGCTTCCTTGAGGCCCAGACCCAGGCACTGCCCGCAGCTCTCGCCCTCGGACGTGTGCCAGGGAGTGCCGCTCCTGATCCGCGCGTCACCAGACGGGGCTGTCTCGGGTGGACTTTCCGGCCAAATCAAGGTGAGGAACGAACCTTGCTGAGTCTGCTCGTCATGAACGGGCGAGTCCTCCGCAGAGGTGACACATTGAAGCGATCCGTCCTCCTGGCAATGGGCTTGGCGGTGGGCGCCTCGGCCTGTGGCGGCATGACGAACCAGTTCTCGGGAACCGAGCACCTGACCATCGCCTCCGTGGTCCCGGGTGGCACATGGAGCGGGTACTCGGAGACGACCTTTCAGGACAGCATCCCCGCCGGCAAGACGGTCCACCTCACCAGCGTGACGCTGACGTCGAGCTCGGGGGAGTTCTCGTGGCTCTCCTCGACGGTGGGCTCCACGCCGTCGGGCGTGCAGGTCGTGTCCCTCTCGGCGATGGAGAAGATCACGGGCCCCGCCACGCTGAACATCGATTTCACGGGAGACCTTCGGGCCGATCTCGTGGACGCACACACCGTGCGGATCAACTGGAACGAGCAGTTTGCGGAGAACGTGAAGGAATACCCCGACGGGCTGACCGTCACGGTCTCCTACACGATTGAGCTCGATCCCTCTTCCTGAGGCAGGGCTTGCTTCCCGGAGCGGCGCCGTCGACAGTGGCGGCATGAAGACCGTCGCTATCGTGCTCGTCGCTGCCATGTCCCTCGGAATCCTTGCCGCTGCCTGCGGCGGCTCTCCTGCTCCCGCGGCCACGACGCCCTCGTCGGCGTCGCCTGACAGTCCCGCAGCCGATGGCGATGCGGGTGCTCCGACGACACGCAAGGCCGGCGGCTCCGCCGGCTGACCTTTCCGGGCAACACGGGGACCTCCGCTCTCGCGCAGCGCCGGGCGCTGCCGCGCCTCCGTGCGGAGGCTCAGTCGCCGTGCATCGCCCGCACCAGGAGGACGATCTCGCGCGGCTGCGTTCCGGCGGGTAGCTTTTGCATTTTCGCCATCGAGCTTTCACGAAGCTCGGGAGACTGGGCTCGGTTCGCCCGGGAGAGCGCGCGTCGCACACCCTCAGCATCGAAGTCGGTGCAGTACACGGGCGTCCCGGGCTGCTGCCTCCACGACTCGTCGAGGCTGCCGGCGTCGATCCCGTCGAAGCCGAGCGCGCCGACGAGATCGATCACGACCGCCTTGGCGCGCGCGTCATCGCCCGCCACGGGTAGCGCGATCCTCCCCTTCGCACCCGGCGGCAAGCCGCCTTCAGCGAGGCTGTGGGCCATGATGTTGTTGAAGACCTTCACGACAGGGCGCCCGAGGTGCTTCGCGACCCAGCGGCTCTCGGTCAGCCCGCTCTCGATCTCCGCAATCACGCCGTCGCGGAACGACGGGTAGTAGTTCCCCGTGTCGACGACGACCACGCCCTCGGGCACGTTGCGAAAGAGATCTTTCGGGAGGAGCGGGACGTTCTTCTCGGGGATGGTTACCACGACGAGGTCGGCGCCCTTCACCGCGTCGGCCACGGGCACGGCCTTGGCGCCCGTCTCGACGGCAAGCGTGGCGAGTGACGCGGGACCGCGCGAGTTTGCGATCGAAACGGTGTGGCCGAGCTTGGTGAGCCTTCGCGCGAGGACGCCCCCGATTTGACCTGCGCCGATGATCCCGATCTTCATGGTTACTCCTCCCGGACGCACGTTCGATGACCGGGGTGCACCCTCCGTTCCGGAAGACTCAGCACGACCGGAGCGTGCCGAGATCCATCCTCACGGGCTGTCCAGCTCGAAGCGAAGCAAGTAGATCCGCTCGGCCGGGATAGCGCAGCAGCTCGCCCGGTAGCGTCCGGGCGGCAGCGCCAGATGAAGCACGCCGTAGTCAGCCTCGATCTTCTCGGGATCCTCGTGGCCGGGGAAGGCGGCGTCGAACGCCAGAAGCCCGCGAGCACCGATTACGAGCCGCAGCTTCGTGGGTCGCCAGGCCGCTACCTGGTCGAGGAAGGCCTTGGCGTCTTCCTCCGTCTCGCACTCGAGACCTCGAACGAGCACCGCGCCGTCGCGCCAGAGGAGGCCGGCCGTGCTGCTCTCGAGGTCGAGCACGAGCGCGCTGCCCTCGCCGACCGGGATGCGGCCGCACGCCTCGTACTCCTCGACGTGAACGTCCTCGAGGGTGTCGCACGCGCGATCGTAGTCCGAGGGAACGCCGCCGGCGGTCCACCGCGGCGCCATCTTCAGCGCGGCGGAGGCGTCGAGCGGAGGATCATTTCCGCGCCAGAGAGCCGCCAGGTCCGCGGGGATGATGAGGAGCGGGCCACCGAGCGTGCAGACCCACGGGAGGAGCGCCATGGCGAAAGGATGCCACCGCGCGGGATTCGGCATCGCAGGATCAGCGCAGGCGCTGGCGGTCGCTTCGGCGCGGCGCGCGATGTGCGAACATGGCTCCTCGGACGACATGGCCCCGCGAGCTGCGCACATGAATGACGTCGAGGCTCTTCGAGCGCAGCCCGTGCCCCGCGACGAGGCGTGCTCGTGCCCGCGCGGGGGAAGGTGTGAGCCACGGAGGACCGCGGGACCTCCCCTTCGCGCTCGAACGAGCATAACCTTGTTTTCATAAGCAGCGCCGGCTCCCCTCCCGAACCGCGTTCCGTCGGCCGCTTCCTCGCCGGCCTGGCCCTCCTCTCCGCCGCGGTGCCCGGGTGCAACATCAACAACGAAGACTGCCCGAACGAGCCGGCGCCGACCTCGGTCTCCGTCTCGCCCGCCATGGCGTGCAGCATTTACCCAGGTCGGGGTCTCCGCCGGCTCGCCCTACGCCACCATCACCACACGGAATGCCTGTCGCTGTGCAACAGGGTCGATTGCGAGCTCGACGGCACGTACGAAACCGCGCTCTTCGCGGCAGCGGGCGTCGGCCCTGACGGCAGCGTGCGTGCGACCTACGGCGGGGCGGACGCGGGAACGGTCTGCCCGCCGTGGGCGGGGAACGTCACCATCTCCTGACCGATGCCAGGGCGGACGGTGGACCGCGGACGCCGCCGAGCTGGCATGGCCGGCGGTGCTCGGCGCGGGCCCTCACTTTGCGGGCTGCGCGTACTTCGAGGCCGT
>Ga0302279_10001755_pt1 | contig 30195 bp, 27 predicted proteins | sample III_Bog_N3_3_FD_194541 | JGI IMG/M metagenome (GOLD analysis project Ga0302279, IMG submission 194541) | Peat permafrost microbial communities from Stordalen Mire near Abisko, Sweden - III_Bog_N3_3 | ecosystem: Environmental > Terrestrial > Soil > Wetlands > Peat | place: Sweden: Abisko... | reverse complement strand
CTCGCGACGGCTGCTAAACTGCAGCTGGAGACGACGTGAACGACTACCAGGACTTCACCCCCCCCGCGGCGCCCCTGGCGGACGCCCCTCCCCATGCCCTGGAGCTGGCCGACCGGGGCGCCCGGCTCGGCGCCAAATGCCTGGACTACCTCACCGGGTTCGGCCTGCTGCTGGCGGTGGGGCTGGTGGCGGCGATCTGCGTTCCGGCCCTGATGATCTCCGGGCCGGGGCGCATCGGCGGTCCGCCCCACGCCCCCATCGCCCTGCTCCTGACCCTGGGACTGGCCACTGCGGCGGGCCTGATCGGTCTGGTGGTCTGGAATTGCGTCTGGCTCGACCGGTACGGCCAGACCATCGGCAAACGGGTGGCCCGGATCAGGATCGTCCGCAGCAACGGCGAGCGGGCCTCCCTGGGCCGGATCTTCGCCCTGCGCTACCTGCCGATGACCCTTCTGGGCGCCATTCCCTTCCTGGGAACCCTGATCACCCTCACCGACGACCTGCTCATCTTCCGGGAAAGCCGGCAATGCCTCCACGACCAGATCGCGGACACTATCGTCGTCAAGGCCGGATGATCGACACCCGGGTCGCCGTGGAAACGCCCGAGGGCGTCGAACTGGAGTTCAGCCCCGCCGGGCCGGCCCCCAGGGCCCTGGCCTGGATGGCCGACGCCGGGATCCGCGCCGTCGCCTACCTGGGCCTCGCCTCCGCCCTGGGCGGCCTGGGCCGGGTGGGCGAGGGCGTCCTGCTGGTCTCGGTGTTCCTGCTGGAGTGGTTCTACCCGGTGGCCTTCGAGGTCCTGGGCCATGGCCAGACCCCCGGCAAGCGGCTCCTGGGACTGCGGGTGCAGCGGGCCGACGGAGCGCCGGTGGGCTGGTCCAGGTCCAGCGCGCGCAGCCTGCTGGCCTTCGCCGATTTCCTGCCGTTCGGTTTCGCCGCCGGACTGGTGGCCATGCTTCTGGGCCGGCGCTTCCAGCGCCTGGGGGACCTTGCCGCCGACACCCTGGTGGTCCACCTGGAACCGGCCGACCCGGACCCGCCCCGGCCCGGCCCGGAGCCCCCGGAACCGCTTCCGGCTCCGCCGTTCCCCCTGTCCCTGGCGGAGCAGCGGGCGCTGCTGGGGTTCGCGGAACGGGCGCCGAGGCTGACCCGGGAGCGGGCCGCGGAGCTGGCCGACCTGCTGGAACCCCTCACCGGCGCCCGGGGCGACCAGGGAGTGAGGCGAATCCAGGCCATGGCCCTGGGCCTGAAGACCCGGAGGGGGCGCCCGTGAACCAGGAACGGTTCGAACAGGCGCACCGGGAACAATGGACCGCCTTCGAGGCCATGGTGGCCCCGGGCCAAAGCCACGCCCAGGTCGCGGAGCAGTTGCCGGAAGCTTACCGGCGGATCTGCCAGCACCTGGCCCTGGCCCGGGACCGGGGCTACAGCGTCGGCATGGTGGGGCGGCTGAACCGGCTGGTCCTGGCCGGCCATCAGACCCTGTACGGTTCCAGCCTGGGCCTGGGGCCCCCGTGGGGCCGTTTCCTGGCCGGAGGCCTGGCGGTCAGCGTAAGGACCCTGGCCAAGCCGGTCCTGCTCGCCGCCGCCCTCCTGGGCCTGCCGTTCGCCATCCTGCCGGTGGCCATCGCCAGGCATCCAGGGCTGGCCTACCGGGTGGTGGACCCCCAGCAGCTCGCCCACATGGAAGCCATGTACCAGCCCCGGGCGGGGCGCTTCGGCCGGGCCAACCAGGCCCAGGCCGACGTGCAGATGTTCGGCTTCTACATCTGGAACAACGTAAGGATCACCTTCCAGACCTTCGCCTCCGGCATCTTCCTGGGCCTGGGGTCGGTGTTCTACCTGCTGTTCAACGGCATCCACGGCGGGGCCGTGGCCGGCCACCTCACCCACGCGGGGCTGGGACCCCAGTTCTGGCCGTTCGTGGCCACGCACAGCGCCCTGGAACTGACGTCCCTGGTGCTGGCGGGCGGAGCCGGTCTGCACCTGGGCTGGGCCCTGGTGGCCCCGGGCCGGCGGACCCGCGGCCGCGCCCTGCGGGAAGCGGTCCGGGACGGCATGCCCCTGGTCTACGGCGCCGCCCTCATGGACGTGCTGGCCGCCTTCATCGAGGCGTTCTGGTCGGCCAGCGCCCTGGTTCCCGCGTGGGTGAAGCTGTCCGCGGCGGCTCTGCTCTGGACCGCCGTGGCGACCTACCTGCTGCTGGCCGGGAGGCGGCATGCTTGACCGGCTGAAGTTGGCGGTGCGGCCGCGCTCCCCCTGGGAGGCGGTTGACCTCGGTCTGGCGCTGCTGCGGGCCGAGGCCGGCCCGGTCTACCGGGCCTGGCTGGCAGTGCTGTTGCCCCTGGCCCTGATCCTGACCCTGGCGTGCCCGGGCCGCCCCTGGCTGGCGCCGCTGATCCTCTGGTGGCTGAAACCGATCCTGGACCGGCCGGTGCTGCATGTCCTGGCCAAGGCCACCTTCGGCGAGGCTCCCGGCGTGACCCGGACCTTGGCTGGCGGGCCCGGCTATTGTCGCCGGGGCCTGGCGGCGACCCTCCTCTGGCGGCGGCTCAGTCCGGACCGCGGCCTGCTGCTGCCGGTATGGCAGCTGGAGGCGCCGGACGGCGCCGGCTTTCGCCGGCGCCGCCGGGTGCTGCTGCTGAGGGGCAAAGCCCAGGCCCGGCTGCTGACCCTGGTCTGCCTGCTGTTCACGGCGGTCCTGGCCCTGGGCGCCGCGGCCGGCCTGGCCTATCTCTGGCCGGACACGGAGGGGCCGGGCCTGCTGGGATTCCTGTCCGCCAGCCGGGGCCACCGCCTACCCTGGCTGGACACCCTGCTGGCTCTGCTGCCCACCCTGGCCATGGCGGCGGTGGAACCGGTGTACGTGGCGGCCGGATACGCCCTCTATCTGAACCGCCGGGTGCAGCTGGAGGCCTGGGATCTGGAACTGGCGTTCCGGCGGCTGGGCCAGCGGGCCCGGGACCGGGCGGGCCAGGGCGCCGGCCTGGTCCTGGTGGCGCTGCTGGCGTGCTCGGCCCTGTCCCTGCGCGCCCAGTCCGGCCCTCAGCCATCCGGACCGGCCCTGACCGGACCCAAGGCGGCCCTGGCCGAGGTGTTGAAGGCCCCGGAATTCTCCACCCGGCAACAGGCATGGCGACTCCATCCGCGCCGGAGCGCCCAGCCCCGGGCGGCCGCTCCGGCGCCGCCCCCGGCCTGGGTGGCGCCGGCCCTGGAGCTGATGGCCCGGCTCATGAAGGTGCTGTTGTCCGCCCTGGTGCTCCTCGGCCTGCTCCTGGTCCTGTGGCAACACCGGCGGACCCTGGCCCTGGCCGCGCGCCATGCTCCCGGTTCCGCCAAGGTCCCGGCCCGCCTGTTCGGCCTGGACATCCGGCCCGCCGGGCTCCCCAATGACCTGCCAGCCGTCGCGGCACGACTCTGGGACCAGGGCGATCCCCGTAGCGCCCTGGCCCTGCTGTACCGGGGGGCGCTGGCCGATCTGGCCCACGGCCTGGGAGCGCCGCTCACGGACGGCTCCACCGAAGGGGACTGCCTGGGACTGGCGGGCCGGATGCCGGAACCCGGCGCCCGCTATTTCGCCCAGCTCATGGCCAGCTGGCAGGCGGTGGCCTATGGCGGCCAGGCTGCAGCGGCCCAGGACCGGACCCTGTGCGAGGCCTGGTCCAGCCACTTTTCCGCGCCCCGCCCGGCGGGCCGCCCATGACCGCCCGGGGGCTCACCCTGCTGGGCCTGGGGCTGGCCTTGGCGGCGGTGCTGGGCTGGCTGTTCCACACCCAGTACGTCTGGACCCGGGAGGAGGTCTGGGCGGGCTATCAGGGGGAGGCCCGGGACAATGATTTCCTCGCCGCCCAGCGGCTGCTCCAGCGCACCGGGCACCCGGCCGCCTGCCTCGACGGCCTTCCGGCCAGGCTGCCCCCGCCCTCGGACGTGCTGATCCTGCCTGTCCGCAGGCTGCCCATGGCCCCCCAGGACGCCGCCCGGATCACGGCCTGGGTGGAGGCGGGGGGCCTGCTCCTGGCCGAAGCGCCGGAAAATCCGGCCGCCCCGGATCCGCTGTTCGAACGGTTCGGGCTGGGCCTGGCGCCCGCCCCCGGCCCACAACCCTCGGCCGTCACCGTCCGGGTCGGCGGAGCACCCCTGAGGGTAGCCATGGGCGGGCCGGTCCGGCTCGAGGGCGGCGGCGAGTCCCGGCTGCTGGAGCAGGCCAGGGGTCAGGGCCGGGCCTTGCTCTGCACCGACCTTTCCTGTCTCGGCAATGGCCGGATCCGGTCCCTGGACCACGCCGATTTCCTTTGCGCCGTCGCCGGCCAGCACCCCGGGGCAAGGGTCTGGATCGTCATCGCCGAAAACCGCCCCCCGTCCTTGTGGGGCTGGCTGCTATCCCGGGCCTGGCCGTTCCTGGCCGCCCTGGCCACCCTGGTCCTGGCCGCGGTCTGGGCCGCCGCGCCCCGATTCGGCCCCATTTCCCCCGATCCGGACCCCGCCCGCCGGGGGTTCCTGGAACACCTGGACGCCTGCGGCCGCTACCAGTGGCAGACCGCCCGGGGCCGGCCGCTGCTCGCCGCCTCCCGGAAGGCCTTCGAACACCGCCTCGGCCTGGTCCATCCCGGATGGCCGCGGCTGGATCCGGACGACCTCTGCCTGCGCCTGGCCCAGAGCTCGGGGCTGCCCAGGGACCGGATCGCCCGCGCCCTGTTCAGCCCGGCTGATTCCCCGGGCAGCTTCCTGGAAGCCGTCCAGACCCTCCACCATCTGCGCCGGCGCTTCCGCCGAGCCTCCCCTCGAGATCGGCCCGTATGAACAGCCAAGCCCCTCCCCTCTCCAGTGAACGCCTGCTCTGGGCCCAGAGCCTCACCGGCCGGATCCGGGCCGAGATCCACAAGGTCCTGGTGGGCCAGGAGGCCACCGTGACCCAGGTGCTCACGGTCCTGCTGGCGGCCGGCCATGTCCTGCTGGAGGGCAATCCCGGCCTGGGCAAGACCCTGCTGGTGCGGGCCCTGGCCCGGACCGTCCAGTGCGCCCAGGCCCGGATCCAGTTCACCCCCGACCTGATGCCCTCGGACGTCATGGGCCACGCGGTCTATGACCCCAAAAGCGAGCGGTTCCAGATCCGCAAGGGGCCGGTGTTCACCAACTTCCTTTTGGCCGACGAGATCAACCGGGCCCCGGCCAAGACCCAGTCCGCCCTGCTGGAGGTGATGCAGGAGCAGCAGGTCACCCTCGAAGGCCGGTCGTTCGAGGCCGGGCGGCCGTTCATGGTGCTCGCCACCCAGAACCCCCTGGAGCAGGAAGGGACCTACCCCCTGCCCGAGGCCCAGTTGGACCGGTTCCTGCTCAAGGTCACCCTGGACTTCCCTCTCGAGAGCGAGGAACAGGAGCTGGTGCGCCTGGTGACCTCGGCCAACGCCGGCGACCGGCTGCGGGTGGAACCGGTCGCGGCCGTCGCGACCGCCGAGGATGTCCTGGAACTCCAGCGGGTGGCCGCCCTGGTCCGGGTGGACGACCAGGTCCTGGCCTACGCCGTGCGGATCGCCAGGGCCACCCGCGGCTGGGCCGGGTTCTCGGTGGGAGCCAGCCCCAGGGCCAGCATCGCCCTGGTGCGGGCAGCCCGGGCCAGCGCCATCCTGGCCGGGCGGGATTTCGCCACCCCGGACGACGTGAAGGCGCTCGCCCTGCCCGCCCTGCGCCACCGGGTCGCCCCCGCCCCGGAGCGGGAGATCGAGGGCGAGACCTGTGACCAGCTGCTGACCGACATGCTGGAACAGGTTCCCGCCCCCCGGGCCTGATGCGGCCCGCCTCCCGTCTGCTCCTGCTGCTCGGCGCCTGGCTGGTCCTGGCGGTGCCGGCCTGCCTTTGGCCCGCCACCTGGCTCCCGGCCTGGCGGACCCTGGGCATCGGCCTGGCCGCCCTGGCCCTGGCGGACGCCCTGCTGGGCCTGCGCATGGCCAAGCCCGTGCTCGAGCGGAGCCTGCCGGCGGTGCTGCCGGTGGGGGTCTGGACCCCGGTGCGGCTGCGTCTGGCCAGCAGCTCCGCCCTGGGCCAGCGGGTGCGCCTGTTCGACGGGATTCCCGCAGCCATGGCGACACGGGGCCTGCCCCAGGACTTGACCCTGGGCGCCGCCGCGACCGTGGATCTGCGCTATGAGGTGCGGCCGGGCCAGCGGGGCGGTTGGGCCTTCGGCGACGCCAGCCTGCTGCTGGCCACTCCCCTCGGCCTGTGGTGGCGCGGCTGCCGGGGTGGTTCGCCCCAGGCGGTCAAGGTCTACCCCAATTTCGCACCGGTGCGGAAATATGCCCTCCTGGCCAGCGGCCACCGGCTGGAGCAGCTGGGCATCCACCGGCGCCGGCGCCGGGGCGAGGGCAGCGAGTTCCACCAGCTGCGCGAATACCGGGCCGGGGACAGCCTGCGCCAGCTGGACTGGAAGGCCACCGCCCGCATGCGCCGGCTGATCTCCCGGGACTACCAGGCCGAACAGGGCCAGCAGGTGGTCTGCCTGCTGGATTGCGGCCGGCGCATGCGGGCCATGGACGGCCGGCTGTCGCACTTCGACCACACCCTCACCGCCCTGCTGCTGCTGGCCCACGTGGCCCTGGCGGAGGGCGACGCGGTGGGCCTGCTCACCTTCGCCGGCCCTGAGCTCTGGCTCCCCCCGCGCAGGACCCGGGGCACCCTGGACCGTCTGATGGCGGCCATCCACGACCTGCAGCCCGGGCTTCGGGCCAGCGACTACCTCGCCGCGGCCCGGGCGGTCCTGACCCGGGTGAGGAAGCGTTCCCTGGTGGTGGTGATCACCAACCTCAGGGACGAGGATGACGAGACCCTCGGCCCCGCCCTGCGGTTGCTGCGCCGGCGCCACCGGGTGATCCTGGCCAGCCTGCGGGAGCCGGAACTGGACCTGGCCCTGGGGTCGCCCATCGCCGACTTCGGCCACGCGCTCCGGGCCGGGGCCATCGACGCCTACCTGGACCAGCGGCGGAAAGCCTTCGCCCGCCTGGCCCCGGGGGGCGCCCTGGCCCTGGACGTGGAGCCGGCCCAGCTGCCCGTGGCCCTGGTGAACCGCTACCTCGCCGCCAAGCGCTCGGGAGAAAATTAGCACCGTTGGTGCCCTGGATGGATGGGATGACCGTGCGAGGCACAAGCTGCCGTAGCGGAGCGAGCTCCTAGCGGGGGGCTAGGGCCTCCGCGTGCATCTGCTCGGCCATGGGCCGGTAGTCGTAGGTGGGGTAGAACTCCGTGCGGTACCCGCCCCATGCGGTGTTCTCGATGGTGCGGTTCACCTCGCGCACCTTGTCCGCCGGCACCCGCAGGGTCACCACCTGCCCGATGCCCATCATCACATACCAGGAAACCACCTGCACCCCCGGCGGCGGGAAGGTCTTGAAGAAGCCCTGCTCCTTCAACTGCGCGTTGATCTGACCCAGAGGTTTCGACTGGTCGTGCTTCAGGAATATGGTCAGGAGGAACGTGCCATCGCCCATCGGCGTGGGGCTGGACTGGGCGGCCGGGCTCCCCTGGGTCTTGGCCGGCAGCCCCAGGCAAAGGGCAGCGGCCAGGTTCGCGGCCACGATCCAGAGTCCCATTTTGCGCATGAAAACCTCCTCGATGATTCGGGCGATGGTACACCTATTTTCACCGGTTCAAGCCGTTACCGTACCCGGGACGGGTGGATATAAATGCCATGTTCAACAATCTGTCATCCAGAAAATTTATTGTTTGGTTTTGATCTTGAATGAATTTGCCAAGTGCAGTTCCATGGATGTTTGAGGTGCCCTATGTCCGTCCGCCGCTTCCGCTTCTCCGCTCTGCTGGCTCTGGGCTGCACCGGAATCCTGATGAGCCTGACATTCTCAGGTGGAAGCACCGTCGCCCAGGCCCAGCAGGATCCCGCTCCCGCGCCCAGCCCTGCTCCGGTTCCACCCCTCGCTCCGGCCCCGCCCCCCGCTCCCGCCCCGGGGCCGACCCCCATTCCAGCCCCGACCCCGACCCCCGTTCCGGCTCCGGTTCCGGCTCCGGATCCCGACCAGGATCAGGATCAACCCCCCGCCATCACCTCGCTCTCCCCCACTTCCGGACCCGCGGGGACGCAGGTGGTCCTCCATGGGACGCACCTCACCGGCGCCACCGAGGCGGACTTTGGCGATGCCAAGGCCTCCATCAGCGTGACCAGCCCCATGGAAGCCCAGACCACGGTCCCCGCCGACGCGGAGGTGGGCCCGGTTCCGGTCATTGTGATCACCGCTTCGGGATCCAGTGCCCCGGCCACCTTCACCGTCACCAGCAAGTGACCCGGGGCCGATCGTCGCCGGTTCAGCATCAGCGCTCACGTTCCCGCGGAAAGCAGGGTAAAATACACTCTTTCTGCGGGTTCCCATGCAAATCCAAGAGTTGATCCTAAGACTGCAGCGCTTCTGGGCCGATCGGGGCTGCCTCATCGGCCAGCCGTACGATCTGGAGAAGGGCGCCGGCACCATGAATCCGCTCACCTTCTTCGGCGCCCTGGGCCCCCGGCCCTGGAACGTGGCCTATGTGGAACCCTCCCGCCGCCCGGCGGACGGCCGCTACGGCGAGAACCCGTTCCGGCTCTACAAGCACATGCAGATGCAGGTGCTGCTCAAACCCTCCCCGGCCAAGGTCCAGGAACTCTACATCGAAAGCCTGGAAGCCATGGGCGTGGACCTGCGCAAGCACGACCTGCGCTTCGAGGAGGACAACTGGGAGGCCCCGACCCTGGGCGCCTGGGGCGTGGGTTGGCAGGTGATGCTGGACGGCATGGAGATCACCCAGTTCACCTACTTCCAGCAGGTGGGCGGCATGGACTGCCGCCCGGTGTCGGCCGAGATCACCTACGGCATTGAACGGATCTGCATGTTCCTCACCGGCATCGACAACATCTTCGACCTGGTCTGGGGCGAAGTGAAGACCGACGACGGCGTCTTTCCGGTGAGCTACGGCACCGTGCGCCAGCGGGAGGAGTTCGAGCTGAGCGCCTACAGCTTCGAGCACGCGGACCTGGACCTGCACTGGCGCATGTTCGCCGCCTTCGAACAGGAAGCCTGGAAGCTGATCAAAGACCACGGCCACTACCTTTCCGGCTACGAGCAGGCACTCAAGATGAGTCATACATTCAATGTTCTGGACGCCCGGGGCGCCGTCTCCACCACCGAGCGTCCCGGCATCATCAAGCGGATCCGGGATCTCACCTGCGCCTGCGCCAGGGCCCACGTGGAACGGGAGCAGGCCATGCTTGCCCCGGCCCAGGGAAAGGCGGTGCAGGCATGAGCGAAACCCGCACCCTTCTCCTGGAAATCCATTGCGAAGAGATCCCGGCCCGTTTCCTCGCCCCCCTGTGCAAGGAATTCACCGAGGGGGCCCAGGCCTTCATCCGGGAATCCCTCAAGGCCGATCTGGCCGTCGAGTGCTTCTATTCGCCCCGGAAACTGGCCTGGCGCATCCATGACCTGCCCGTGGCCCAGGCGGACCAGACCGACACCCAGGTGGGGCCGCCCCAGCGCATGTGCCTGGACGACCAGGGCAAGCCGTCCCAGACCGGCCTGAAGTTCGCCGAGAAATGGGGCGTGGGCTTCGACCAGGTGCGGTTCGAGCAGCCGGCGGGCAAGAAGGAGCCCTGTGCCGTGGTGACCCTGGCCCGCAAGGGCCGTCCCACCCTGGAACTGCTGGCCGAGGCCCTGCCGAGGCTGATCGCCTCGCTCCATGTGCCCAAGGCCATGCGCTGGGGCTCCAGCGAGTTCCAGTTCGTGCGTCCGATCCGCAACCTGCTCTGCCTGTTCGGGACCGAGATCGTGCCGTTCCAGCTGGATTCCGTCCAGGCCGGGGCCACGACCTGGGGCCACCGGCTGTTCCATATGGACCACCCGGAACCGGTGACCATCCCCGACCCGGAGGCCTATGAGGCCGCCCTGGAACAGGCGGGGGTCGTGGTCGCCTGCGCCGAACGCCGGCTCCGGCTGGAACGCCAGATCGGCGTCCTCGCGGCCCAGGCCGGCGGCCGGGTGGTGGCCGACGATCATCTGCTGGATACCCTGGCGGAGATTGTGGAGTACCCCACCATCGTGGCCGGGCAGTTTCCGGAATCCTTCCTGTCCCTGCCCAAGGAGGTGCTGGTCACCTCCCTGGCCGAACACCAGAAGGCCTTCTGCGTGGAGAACGGGGCCGGAGAACTGCTGCCCAGTTTCCTCACCGCGGCCAACCGGGCCGATGACCCCGAGGGGTTCATCAAGAGCGGCAATGAATGGGTGCTTCGAGCCCGGCTCTACGACGCCCGGTTCTTCTTCGACGAGGACCGCAAGCAGCCCTTGAACGAACGGATGGAAAAGCTTACCCACCTCACCTTCCAGCGCGAGCTGGGCAGCTATGCCGATAAGACCCGGCGCATCGCCGACCTCTCCGAGGCCATGGCCAGCAGCCTAGGCCTGGACGGCACCGACGGCCGGCTGGCGGCCCAGTCCTGCAAGTGCGACCTGGTGACGCTGATGGTGGGCGAGTTCCCGGAACTCCAGGGCATCATGGGCGGCGAATACCTGAAGCGGGAAAAGGCCCACGAAAAGGTATGGACGGCAGTGAAGGAGCAGTACCAGCCCCTTTCCGCCGACAGCCCGATCCCCGCCTCGGATCTGGGCGGGATCCTGGCCATCGCCGACAAGCTGGACACGGTGGCGGGCTGTTTCGCCATCGGCCTGGTGCCCACCGGCTCCAAGGATCCGCTCGCCCTGCGCCGGGCCGGCCAGGGCATCATCCGCATCCTGTTCGAGCGGGAGTGGAACCTCAACCCCATGCGCATCGCCGCCCTGGCCCTGGATGGGGTGGCGGACCGGGCGACCCGCCCGACCACTGAAACCATGGAGGCCCTGGAGGGCTTCTTCCGGGACCGGGTGGCCCATCAGCTGGAACAGGCGGGCTATCCGGGCCCGGTGCGCCGGTCGGCCCTGGCCGCCGGCTGGACCGACCTGGTGGACCTGAAGGCCAGGTGCGAGGCCCTCTCGGCCTTCACCGAGGACCTGAGGTTCCAGAGCCTGGCCCAGAGCGCCAAGCGCATCGGCAACATCCTCAAGGACGAGGCCCCGGGCGGCGAGCTGGATGCCAGCCGGCTGCAGGAGCCGGAGGAGAAGGCCCTGGCCAGTCATCTGGCCCGCACCGAAACCGACGGCGATCAGCACAGCCTGCTGAACCATCTGGCCGAACTGGCTGGGCCGCTGGAAGCGTTCTTCACCGCCGTGATGGTGAAGTGCGAGGATCCCGCCCTGCGGGCGGCCCGGATCGCCCTGCTGCGCCGACTCCAGGGGGCCTTCCTGCGGGTGGCGGATTTCAGCCTCTGGCAGTGAGGTTTCGGGCCTAACCGCCCGGATTCCCCCTCGACCCGTCCCCTGACCCTGCCCCCGGGCAGGGTCAGGGGTCCGGGTCCTAAATCCCCACCGTGCCCAGGAGCCGGCCGATCAGGGCGCTCACCGCCATGGCGAACCCGCCCCCCAGCGCGACCCTCAGGGCCGCCCGGCCCTTCAGGGCGTTGGCGAGAATGCCGCCGGCCACTCCCAGCAGCCCCAGGCCGGCCAGGGCCGCGATGGCTAGAATGGGGATGCGCAGGGCCGGCGGGGCGAGCAGAAGGGCGGCGATGGGCAGCAGGGCGGCCAGACCGAAGCTGGCCGCCGAAACCGTGGCGGCCTCGAGGGGCCGGGCCCGGGTCGATTCGATCAGGCCAAGTTCATCGCGCACATGGGCTTGCAGCACATCGTGGCCGCTGAGTTGCCGGGCCACCTCCTCGGCCAGACTCGGGTCGAGCCCCCGCTTTTCATAGATCAAGGCCAGTTCCCGCAATTCGTCCTTGGGGTTCGCGGCCAGTTCACGCTTCTCCTGGGCAATGTTGGCTTCTTCGGTATCCCGCTGGGAGCTGACCGAAACGTATTCCCCGGCTGCCATGGACAGGGCCCCCGCCACCAGGCCGGCCAGTCCGGCGATGAGTACGGCGCGACCGGGAGCGGAGGTGGCCGCGACCCCGATCATCAGGCTGGCGGTGGACACCAGACCGTCATCGGCGCCCAGGACCGCGGCCCGCAACCAGCCTTCCCGCCCGCTGGTATGGGACTCATGGTGCGAGCGGGCTTGGGACAACCTCGGTTTTGTCATAGTTCAATCATTTCCAGTCATGACTTTCCTGTCAACGACCAGAAGCTCAACGTCCACCCAATTTAACGTCAAAGACCTGAGACTGGGTCCTTTTCGGTGGCACCGACCGCGCCAAGCCTCTATCTTGGATCGAACTGAGGGTTTCCCATGGCGCAACGGTCCAAGAGCCACCCCGATAACGTTCCCGGCTCCTTTTTTGTTGACCGTTCCTGCATCGATTGCGGAACCTGCTACGAGTACCTGCCTTGGGTATTCCATGCGGCGGGAGACCACAGCCGGGTGTTCCGGCAGCCGGAAGGGCCCTCGGATCGGCTCCATGCGCTCAAGGCGCTCCTGGCCTGCCCCACCGGGTCCATCGGCACCAGCGATGCCGAGGGCCTCAAGGAGGCCCGGCACGGTTTCCCCGACCCCATCGAGGAGGAGGTCTCCTTCTGCGGCTTCACTTCCCCGGACAGCTTCGGCGCCTGGAGCTATTTCATCCAGAGCGAGGCCGGCAACGTGCTCATGGATTCCCCCCGGGCGGTGCCGGCCCTGCTGGACCGCCTGGAGCAATTGGGGGGCGTGGACCTGATGGTGCTCTCCCACCGGGACGACGTGGCCGACCACGCGCGGTTCGCCGAGCGCTTCCATTGCCGGCGGGTGATGCACCGGGCGGACATGGCCGGCGCCACCGCCGCCCTGGAGTTCCCGGTGGCGGGAGACGAACCGGTCCAGCTGGCGCCCGATCTGTTGTTCATCCCCACCCCGGGCCACACCGCCGGCAGCGCCTGCCTGTTGTACCGGAACAAGTTCCTGTTCACCGGGGACCACCTCTGGTGGAATCCCGAGCGGGGCATGCTGTCCGCCTCCAAGGGCTACTGCTGGCATCACTGGCCCACCCAGCTGCGGAGCCTGGAGCGGCTCCTGGACTTCGATTTCACCTGGGTCCTGCCCGGCCACGGCGCCTCGCACCGGGCGGGAAGCCCGGCAGCGATGCGCGCGGACCTGGCCGAAGCGATCGCCTGGCTCAAGGCAATCTAGCGCCCCGGGGCGTCCGGGCCCCGGCCAGACTGTGCCTGCCGGCTGGCGACCTGGGCGCGGTGTTTCCCGGGTGGTCTTGCGCCGACCCAGAAGTACCTCGCGGCGGAACACCGCCGCTCGGTTTGCCGTAGCGGGGCGCCGCAGGAAATGGGTCTCGGTGCCTTCGCGGCGTCAGAGAGGGGATCGATCGCCGAACCGTGGATCACACAGGGCAACGTTTCCCCGCCAATGCGCTGTCACGGCAAACCGAGTGGCGGTGTTCCGCCGCGAGGTACTTCTGGGTCGGCGCATGGCCCCCGGAGCCGGTCTGGGTCGGCGCAAGAATACCCGAGACGGACCGCGCCCCTGGGGCCGCCGGCAGGCACAGCCCGGCCGGGACATGGACGCCCCAGTGGAGCCGGTATCTAGTCCCCTTGGCGAATGTCCACGATCTCCCCGCCGGTTTCGGCCAGCAGGCGCTGGAACGCGGGATCGGAGCGCAGGGCGTCCTCGGGGCGCGGCTTGTCATTGGTTTCAAAGGTGATTTCCAGCCGCGTCAGCCCGGGCAGCACCTGGCGGAGCTGCTCCAGGAGATGAGGGTTGGCCTGCTCCCGTTCCAGGTCCTGGACCGTGTTGCGGACATTGGTCGGGAACACCCAGTGCAGGACGTTGCCCTGGAAGCTGAGGCCGGTGGCCATGTGCGGCAGGGAGCCGAGGGTGCGGGGCAGCCCGCCCGTGGCCTGCTTCAACGCTTCGCCGCAGGCCTTGCGCAGCTGTTCCAGGTCTCCGGGATCCTGGACCGGCCTCAGGGCCGGCCGGGGCGGGGCGATCGGCTCAGCCGGAGGAGGCGCCATGGGCGCAGCCTGGAACACGGGTCGGGGCGCCGTGGGCACGGGGCTCGAGGCCGGCTTGGCCGCCACCGGGGCGGGAGCGGTCCGGGGCTGGGCGGCGGATGGAACGGCCGCCGCCCGGGACGGGACGATGGGCGCGGCGCCAGCGGACCCGCCCGGCCCCGCCTTCAGCAGCGCGTCCAGGGGAGCCAGGTGTGGCAGCTGGGCGGCGGTGATCAAGGCCAGCTCCACCACCACATCGGGCAGGCTGCTGTCGCGCAGATCCCGCTCCCGCTGGAGCAGGAGTTGGAGCATCCGGGCCCAGCGCAGGATCTCGTGGGGCGCCGCGCCCCGGCGCAGATCAGCCTCCATCCGGGTGCGGAAGGCCAGCATCAGCTCCCGCCAGAAGCTGATCCAGTCCGCGCCCAGGGACGCCAGGATCGCGCAGTTGTCCAGGATGGCCACGGTTTCGCCCTGGAGCAGGGCATCCAGGATGGCCTGGACGGTCACGGCCGGCACGATGCCCAGCTGTTCGCGCACCAGCTCCTCGGCCACGTGGCCGCCGCCGGCGGAAATGACCCGGTCCAGAGTGGTGAGCGCGTCGCGCATGGAGCCCTGTCCGGCTTCGGCCAGCAGCCGCAGGGAACCCTCGTCCCAGGTGACCCCTTCCTGCTCGCAGACGTGCTTCAGCCTGGCTTCGATGATCGGCACCGGAATCAGCCGGAACGGGAAGATCTGGACCCGGCTCTTGATGGTGTCCGGCACGTCCTGGAGCTCGGTTGTGGCCAGCACGAACACCGCGTGGGAGGGCGGTTCCTCCAGGATCTTGAGCAGGGCGTCGAAGGCGCTCCGGCTCATCATGTGGACTTCGTCGATGATGTAGACCCGGTAGCGGCAGAAGGCCGGCCGGGTCTGGACCTGCTCCCGCAGGGCTCTCGCGTCCTCCACCGAGGAACGGGAGGCCGCGTCGATCTCCATGATGTCCAGGTTCTGGTCCGGCAGCTCCGCCGCCAGACAGGCGTCGCAGACGCCGCAGGGGGTCGGGGTGGGCCCTTCCTTGCAGTTCAGGGCCCGGGCCAGGATCCTCGCGGTGGAGGTCTTGCCGGTGCCGCGCACACCGGCGAACAGGAAAGCCTGGTGATGGATGGCGCCGCCGTTGGCCTTGGCGCGCAGCAAGGCATTGGTCAGGGCCTTGACGCTGGCCTCCTGGCCCACCAGATCGGAAAGCACGCGCGGACGGTAGGTGAGGGCGAGAGTGGTCATAGGGAGGGTCATTGTCCCACGAAGACGCGGGTTGCGGTGGAATGAGCCGGTCAGAGCCCTTCGAACAGGCCCGGCTGCCGATCCGGAATCCGCCGCGGCGGCAGGCTCATCGCGGCTTCGGCCTTGCCCTTGCGCCGCCGGCCTGGACCGGGCTCGGCGGGAAAGGCGGCCTGGAGCGCGTCCCGGACCCCCTGCAGGTAGTCCGGGTCCAGGATGAAAAGCCAGTCGTTGCGGGCCAGCAGGTCATAGAACGGGTCGTTGCCCAGCAGCCTCAGACCGCCGGCCCAGGCCCCGGAGGCCCCGCTCTCCCGGGCCCGCCGGGCGAACACCGCGGGATTTTCCATGGCCATGAGCGGGGTTGCCGCCACCGTCACCGCCACCCCGGCCTTGGCCAGACGCTCCACCGCCGCCCAGCGCGAGGGGATGGGCGGCGCCTTGGGCTCCACCACCTGGCGCACGGTATCGTCGTCGGTGGGGATGGAGAAGCCAACGGAGATCCGGTCACCGAAGGCCTTGAGCAGTTCCAGGTCCTGCAGCACCAGGGGCGAGCGGGTGTGCAGCAGGACCCGGGTGGTGGGGCAGAGCAGCAGCACCTCCAGGCAACCCCGGGTGAGGCGGAATTCCCGCTCCAGGGGCTGGTAGGGATCGGTGGCCGAGGCCATGAACACGGTCTGCTGGTGCAGGCGGTGGCGCTGGGCCCAGAGCAGTTCCGGGGCGTTGAGCTTGGGCACGGTCCAGGTGCCCCACTGCTCGGGTCCATGCTGGGCGCCTGGCCCTTCTCCGGGCACCGGTTGGGGGTAGTCCCTCACATAGCAATACTTGCATCCATGCCCGCAGCCCCGGTAAGGACTCAGGGCGAAGCCGAAGCCGTACCGCCCGTCCCGCTGGGGCCGGAGGATGCTGTGGGCCTCTTCCGGCTCCACCAGAAGGTCCTGGAAGAGTGCCTTGGACGGTTCGAGCTGGAACAGCGAAGAAGCCATACTCGAATCATTCGCCTTTTTTTCGCAGCGTCAAGGGGAATCAAGCGGCTTTTGCCCGGACCGCCGCGGGCGGCGGCTACCCCCCGCCGGTCCAGAAGCTGTAACATGGCTTAGTTCCCAGACAAAAACCTGTCCAAGGCAGTGCATCCCGCACCTGGAGCCGCCATGAAAATGACCCGCATTGCCCTCGCCCTTTTCGCCACCTGCCTCCTGGGCGCCCAGGAGGGCCTGCCCCTGGCCCTGCCCGCCGCCGTCACCGGCGGAGCGACCCTGGCTGAAGCCCTCAGCGGCCGCAAGACCGTCCGCACCCTCCGGGGCCCCGGCCTGACCCTGCCCGAGGCCGCCCAGCTGCTCTGGGCCGCCCAGGGCGAGAACCGTCCCGGCAAACGCACGGTCCCCTCCGCCCACGGCAAGTATGCCGTGGAGATGTATCTGCTCACCTCAGGGAACCCGACCCTCGCCGCCGGCTTCTATCACTACCAGGCCGCCGGCCACCAGCTGAAGAAGCTGACCGGTGGAACGCCCAGCGCCACCCTGGCCAAGGTCAAAGGCATGCAGCCCTGGATCGCCGCCGCTCCGGCCGTGTTCGTGGTGACCGGGGTGCCCACCCGGATCGACCCCCTGCTCAAGGGCAACGCCCTTGCCTTCACCTACTACGAAGGCGGGGCCGCGGCCCAGGATCTGCTGCTCCAGGCGGTCGCCCTGGGCCTGGAAGCCGGGACCGCGGCGGGCCTGGACATGGAGGCCCTGGGCCTGGCCCTGGACCTGCCCAAGGACACCCAGATCCTCACGGTGCTGCCGGTGGGCCGGGGGGCGGGTCCCAATTCCTAGCGTTCGAGGAAATCAGGAATCCGGAACCATGACGACCCGCGTTTCCGCATGGGGCACGCCATAGCCCTTGGGGCCAGGGGACAAGAAGACGTCCTTGGAAACCTGCTGGTCAGGCTGCAGACCCTCGCCAACCGGGTTGGTCCTCTTTTTGCGCAGGCAGCCTGGTCGCAGAATGCGGTGGTAACCATTCCTGGGCTTGGCTAGAGCGCCGGCGAGGCCCCAGGAAACGGAGCCCCGATCCGGTCGCTCAACCCAAACGGCCAGGAATCTTCGGCCATGGCCTCGGCAGATCAGGCCCAGGCCATCTCCGCCGCGAAGTGACGGAGATACTGGCTCTGTTTGACGATCCGCACCCCGCGCACCGTCTCGGCCTTGGCCTTGACCTCGCAGATCACCTCGGCGGCGAAGTCGAAGTGGCTCTGGGTGTAGACCCGTCGCGGGAAAGCCAGACGCACCAGCTCCATGTTGCTGTAGGTCTCGGTGCCGTCCTCCAGGCGCTTGCCGAACATCACCGAGCCGATCTCCACCCCGCGGATGCCGCCTTCCAGGTACAGTGCGTTGGCCAGGGACCAGGCGGGATAGTCCTCGGGCCCCAGGTGGGGCAGGAAGGTCTTGGCATCGATGTAGACGGCGTGGCCGCCGGTGGGCCGCACGATGCCGACGCCGCCGGCCAGGAGCTTCTCGCCCATGTATTCGGCGGTGCGCAGGCGGTAGCGGAGGTAGTCCTCGTGCAGCACCTCCTCCAGGCCCACGGCCAGGGCTTCCAGGTCCCGTCCGGCCAGGCCGCCATAGGTGGGGAAGCCTTCGGTCAGGATGAGCATGTTCCGGGCCGCCTCCACCCAGCGCTCGTCCTTGAGCGCGATGAAGCCGCCGATGTTGACCATGCCGTCCTTCTTGGCGCTCATGAGGCAGCCGTCAGCCAGGCGGAACATCTCCTGGGCGATGCTCTCGGGGGTACGGTCGGCCATCCCGGGTTCCCGCAGCTTGATGAACATGGCGTTCTCGGCGAACCGGCAGACGTCGAGGATGAGCGGCTTGCCGTACCGCTTCAGCAGTTCGGCGTAGGCCCGCATGTTGGCCATGGACACCGGCTGGCCGCCACCGGAATTGTTGGTGACGGTGATCATGCCGAACGGGATCCGGTCGCCCTCGCGCTTGAGCAGATCCTCCACCCGGGCCAGATCGATGTTGCCCTTGAACGGATGGATCGTGGCCGGCTGGGTGCCTTCGGGGATCACCAGGTCCACCGCCTCCACGCCACCGAATTCCAGATTGGCGCGGGTGGTGTCGAAATGGGTGTTGTTGGGGACCAGGTCGCCCCGCTTGGTGGCCACGCCGAAGAAGATGCGCTCGGCGGCCCGGCCCTGGTGGGTGGGGATGATGTGCTCGTAGCTGGTGAGCTTCTGCAGCACCCCTTGCAGGCGGAAGAAACTCTTGGCGCCGGCGTAGCTTTCGTCGCCTTCCATGATGGCGCCCCACTGGCGGGCGCTCATGGCGCCGGTGCCGGAGTCGGTGAGGAAATCGAGGATCACGTCTTCGGCGCGCAGCTTGAAGACGTTCAATTTGGCGTTTTCCAGCAGCTGCACCCGGTCTTCCCGGGTGGTCATGCGGATGGGTTCGACGCTCTTGATGCGGAAGGGTTCGATCATGGTCTTGGGCATGGATAGGCCTCGGGCTAAAGGGACTGGAACGGACATGGAAACGTTGGCTGAAGCGGATCTGGGGGTCAGATGCCGGCCAGCGCCTCGCCGCACGAGGATCTGGCCTCGTGCTCCGCTCGTCGCTTCTTGTTCCTGCAGGCTGGGATCATGGTCAAGCTAGTTGTATCAGGCCTGGGCCAGAAGCTGAAGGCCCGAAAGCGCTTTTTCCATGGAGGGGAACAGGGGCAGCCCGGCGCTGGCGAAGGCCAGCCGGTAAGGTTCGTACAGGGGACCCCCCTCCACCACCACGCCCAGCCGCTTGGCCGAGGTCCGGGCCAGGTCGGCCAGGGCCTGGGCGAAGGCCGCCATGGCTTCGGCGGCCGTGGTGTCCAGGCGCATGGTGAGGGGCACCAGCCCGACCACCACCGTGTCGGCCGCGCTGGCGGCCAGCAGCCGGCAGCAATCCAGGTAGGCCTGCTCGCCGGCCATGGGGGTCAGGTCCAGGGGCAGCCTGGGATTCACCAGTTCCTGGAGCTGGTGGGTTTGCAGCAGGAGCTTGAGCTCGGCCACCCACTCCGGTTCCAGAGTATGGGTGCCCAGCGGGCCCACCAGGAGATCCGCGCTCACCACCGATTCGTAGCCCGCGTTGGTGACCACCGCCACCCGGCTCGGCTTGCCCTCGGGGAAGGCGGACAGCCAGGCCAGGGCGGCATCGAAGCCGCCCATGGTGTCGCAGACGATCACCCCGGCCCGTTTCAGCAGGGCCTTCTGCAGTTCCCAGTCGCCGGCCAGGGCCCCGGTGTGGCTGCTGGCGGCCGCCTGGCCCTCCAGGCTCCGGCCTCCCTTGTACAGCACCACCCACTTGCCGCCGGCGATCACCTTCCGGGCAGCCAGGGCCGTGGCCAGGAGGTCCCCCGGCAGGAACCCCTCCACGTAGGTGGCCACCACCCGGGTCTCCGGATCCTGGCCCAGGGCGGCGATGAAGTCGGACAGGCGCACGTCGAGCTGGTTGCCGATGGAGACCGCATAGCGCAGGGGCAGCTGGGCGAAGCAGGACAGGCGGGTGACCAGGAAGGCTCCGCTCTGGCTCACCAGGGACAGCGGCCCCCCCTTGGCGGCCACCGGCAGTTTCACCTGGGGGATGAACAGGGTGTTCACCCGGCCTTCGCTGCTCAGGAAACCCAGGCCGTTGGGGCCGACCAGGGCCGGGGTCCACAGCCCCTGCTCCCGGCGGGACTGGAGCAGGTCCATGACGAACCGGCCGCGGCCTTCGGTATCGGCCCCGTCGCCCACGCCGCCGGGCACCAGGTAGATCACCTGGGCGCCGCCGCCCTGGGCGCAGAGCTGTTCGATGGCAGCCACGGTCTGGGCGGCGGGCAGGCATAGGATCAGCATGTCCACCGGGTCGGCCAGCAGTTCCCCGAGCCCCTGGAGGCAGGGCAGACCGCCGATTTCGGCAGTTCCGGGCTTGATGGGCCGGATGCATCGGCGATCCAGGGTCGAGCCGAGCAGGTTGCCCAGGATCATCCGCCCGGGGGTCCCGGGCCGGGCGGAGATCCCGGCCAGGGCGATGCTTTCCGGTTGTACCAGCAGCTTGAGCAGGGCGGCGGGGGAGAGCGCGGGACCTTGGCTGACCGCCCCGGATTGGGCTGCGAAGGTGCCCACCCCGTCCAGGGCTACCGGGCAACCGTCCATGGCCACCACCACGGGATTCAGTTCCAGCAGTTCGACCCCGTTGGCGTCCAGGACCGCCACCAGCGCCCAGAGACCCCGCAGATAGGCCAGCATCCGGAATTCGTCGGTGAGGGCCTTGCCCTGGCGCAGGTCGCCCAGCCAGATCCGGCCCAGGAAATGGGCCTTGAAATCCGCCAGGGCCTGCTCGGGGGTGACCAGACTGACCGGCCAGAGACAGGGCTTGATCTGCTCGCCCCAGGCATTGGTGTGCAGTCCGCCGAGGCCCAGAATCAGGGTCCAGCCGGCGTCCGGAGTCTTGCGCAACGCCACCAGGGCCTCCGTGGGCAGCCCGGGGAGCTGCTTGAAGTCGAGCAGGTCCATGACCAGGGTTCCGGTCCAGGCGCCGTGGGGCGAACCAGCCCGTTCCAGCTCCTGGGCCAGGGCCCAGATGGTCGCCGGGTCGAAGGTCTCGAACCGCACCAGGCCCAGGTCGGACTTGTGCCAGACCTCCTGGGCCACCCCCTTGACCACCACCTTGTCGCCGGCCTTGAACGGCAGTCCAGCGGCATCGGTCTCGGTGCGCACCAGCCCTTGGCGCCTTTCCCCCAGGCCAGCCTGTTTCAGCAGAGCATAGGCTTTCACTTCATCGATGAAGGTGCTGGTCATGATCGCTCCGCGCCAGGGGCCATGGGTTCGACCCAGGGCGAGGTTCTATTCGGCGCCGGCAAAGCTCACCCATCCGGCCCGGCCCGGGATTTCCCGGCGCTGGAGGACCCGGACCCCGGGGCCGGCAGCCCTGAGTTCAGGGACCCAATCCGCATGAGTGCGGGTCCGGACCTCCCGGTCCTTCAGCCCCTGGAGGAAGGCCTGGAAGGTGTCGGCCAGGGCGCCGCCCTCCACCTCGGTGTGCAGGGCATAGACGTTCAGGGCGTCCTCCCGGAGCAGGCCGAGGACCTCCTCGTTCACCTGGGCGGCGGTGCGGCCGTCCAGGCCCAGGAGTTCATCCAGGGTGGGCAGGGTGGTGGGCACCTGCAGGGTGGCCAGGGTCTTCCCCTTCACCACCGGATAGAAAGGGTCCAAGCCCCGGCAATCGCCGGCGTAATCCAGGTTGTAGGCCTCTTGCAGTTCCAGGGTGGTGTCATTGCAGCGCCAGGCCGGGCTCACCGCCCCTTTGGCCCGCTCCCCGAACACTTCCTCGAAGGCCCCATGGGCCTGGGCGTACCATTCAGACAGCCACTTCCTGGACTTCCGGTCCAGGAGATCGTGGTACTGCACGTGATCCCAGCCATGGATGGCCACCTCGTGGCCCGCCTCCCTGGCCTGGCGCATCTGCGCCGCCGCCCGCTTCCAGATGATGGGCGCGGGAATCAGCACACCGTACATCATGGTCTTCCAGCCGTACAGCTTGGTGGGACTGGTGCGGCGCATCTTGGCCAGGAAGCCCTTGCGGAAGATCCGCCGGATGGCCTTGCCGCTGTTGTCCGGCCCGAAGCAGAAATAGAAGCTGGCCTGCATCTGCTGCCGGTCCAGCATCCTCAGCAGGGCCGGAATGCCGTGCAGGGAACCTTCCAGGGTATCCACGTCGACGCGAAGGGAAATCGTTTTCATGGCTCCATTGTGCCAGCGAATCAGGCCGCGGAGCCTTCCTTCAGAATCTCCTCCAGCCGCTTGAACAGGTGCGCCCGGGGCCCCATGGGAATCCGCTTCAACTGCATGTCGGCCTGTTCGGGGGTGCGCCCACCCTTGGTCTGGTTGCAAAGCAGGCAGCACGCCACCAGATTCTGCCAAGTGGTGCGCCCGCCCTGGCAGATGGGGATGATGTGGTCGATGGTGTCGGCCCGGTTGTGGCAGCCTTCGTATTGGCAGACGTAGTGATCCCGTTTCATGACCCGGCGGTCGAGGCGTCCCATCAGCAGCTTGCTCTCGGGACAAGCCTTGGCGTAGGGAAAGATAATAAGCGAAATGACCCCAGCCAGATCCAGATGGCGGTCCAGGTTGGCGGGATTGAGCACCATGGCCCTTCCGGTGGCCACCGCCCGGATCGCCTTCCGGCGGGCAACCTCCATCATTGGCACATAGTTCCGGTCCACGGCGATGACCGAGGTTACGGTGGGCCTATCCAGCTTGGATGACATAGCGACCTTGCTTGCAATACCGATCCGATATCAGTTTGCTAGGAACAGGTCGGAAAGAACAGTGTTATTAGCGGGCTCCCGGCGATCCTCAGCGGTCCCGGCCCGGGATGGCAGGCATGGCCCAGGTTGCCGACCGCTGGTCACCATCCCCGGTCAGGGTCAACTCCGCCACCCAATCCGTAGGCCAGGGGCCGGAGCGGCCGGCCCATTCCACCACCAGATAGTCCCCGGCTTGCACCGTCTCCTCCAAACCGAGCGACCAGGCGCCCGCCTCCCCCAACCGGTAGAGATCCAGGTGGTGGATCCACCCCCCCGGGCAGCGGTAGCGATGGAGCACCGCGTAGGTGGGGGAAGCCACCTGGTCGGGATCGCCCCCCAGTCCCGCCACGAACCCGCGGGTGAGGGTGGTCTTGCCCGCGCCCAGTTCGCCCTTGAGCAGCCAAGTGCCACCGGGCGGGGTCCGTCGCGCCAGTTCGGCGCCCAACGCCTCGGTGGCCGGATCGCCGGCCAGGATTCGCGTCTCAGTTCTGGATGCGGTCACGACTCAACTCCATCAACGGCACTCCCGCAGCAGCGCGCCCAGGCTCGGCCCCAGTTCCCGGATCAGCAGGGGGCCCTGGCCCAGGCGGTCCGCGGCCGCGCCATGCAGCCACACGGCTTCGGCCACAGCCCCCTTGAGCGCCAGGGAATCCGGCACCGGCTCCTGGCCCTGCTGCTGGTTCCACTGGGCCACCTTGGCCAGCACCATCCCCGCCAGGAAGTCCCCGGCGCCTCCGGCCGATAGGCCCGGGTGGCCGGTGGGGTTCACCCAGAGCCCAGGATCGTCGCCACCGGCCAGGATGCTCTGGGCGCCCTTGAGGACCAGCACGCCCGGACCCTGAGCCACGGCCCGGGCCCGGGCCAGGCGCTCGGAGGTCCGGCTGGACAGCGGTCCCGGAAACAGCCGGACGAATTCGCCCGGATGGGGCGTGATCACGGTTCGGGGCCGGGCCATCCAGCGCGCCCCGCAACCGGGGGCCAGGGCCGAAGCGTCCAGCACCAGCGGCCCCTCCCATTCCGGGATGTCACGGATGCCGCCCGGCCCCACCAGCAGCGCGTCCAACCCATCCGGCAGCCGGCCGTCCCAGGCCGACACCATGGCCTCGGGCACCTGGGCCGCCACCTCGGCCCGGACCTGGGCGTCGGGCAGGATCGTCACCAGCCCGGCGCCCATGTGCAGGGCCCCCAGGGCCGCCAGGACCGCGGCGCCGCCCATGCCCAGGGATCCGGCCCGGATGCCCACGTGGCCGAAGTCCTTCTTGTGGGTGTCCCACCGCCCCGGCAACGGCGGACCGGGCCGCTCCAGCAACTGGATTCCGGCCTCGGCCCGGGCCCGGAGCGGGATCGGGATCAGGGTGACTTCGCCGCAAAGGTCCCGGGCCGGACGGAGGCCATGGCAGACCTTCAAGTGGCCGAAGCAGGCGGTGCGGTCGGCCTGTACCGCCGGGCCGGCGAGATCAGGGGAGCCGGGATCCAGGCCCGATGGCAGGTCCAGGGCCAGCACCTGGAAGGTCGCCCCCTGCCCTGCCCCCTCGGCCAGGGCCTGGACCCAATCCGCGGCCGGGCCTTCCAGGGGCAGCCGGGTGCCCAGGCCGAACAACCCGTCCACCACCCAGCCGTGGAAAGCCGCCACCGCCTCCCGCGGCCGGGGCGCCTGGCGGTAGGTTCCGCCCAGGCCCTGCCACAGAGCGGCCTGAAGGGCGGCATCGCCTTTCCATCGGGGCTCCGGCCCCAGGGTCCAGACCGCAACCGAACGCCCCTGGAGCCGGGCCAACCGGGCCAGGGCCAGGGCGTCGCCGCCGTTGTTCCCGGGCCCGGCCAGCACCTGGAGCGGCGCCCCCGGCGGCAGCAGGGCCAGGGCGCCCAGGGCCGCGTGCTCCTGCAGCACCAGGGACGAAATGCCCCAGGCGGCGATGGCCTCCTGTTCCAGGTTTCTCATCTCGGATGCGGTCAAGAGCGGGATCATGCGGGCTACCTCCCCATCCTCCCCATTGTTGCCCAGATCGCCGGAATTTCTCAGCGCCAACGGCTGGAAATCCGTTTCCCGGCCCGGCCGGACGGCGTAAGCTTGCGCCTTTGGTCACGCCGAGGCCCGAGGTGGCATGTTATATTTAAGTATTCGTTGGAGTTGAAATGTCCGCTTCGCCCATTCGCGTCGTCATCGCAAAACCTGGACTGGACGGCCATGATCGCGGCGCCAAGGTGGTGGCCCGGGCCCTCCGTGATGCCGGCATGGAAGTGATCTACACCGGTCTCAGGCAGACCCCGGCCCAGATTGTCGCCGCCGTGGTGCAGGAGGATGCCCAGGTGCTGGGCCTGTCCATCCTGAGCGGGGCCCACAACCAGATCTTCCCGGAAGTGATGCGCCTGCTCAAGGAGCAGGGCGTTGACGACGTCCTGGTGTTCGCGGGCGGAATCATTCCCGACGAGGATATCCCCGCGCTCAAGGCCATCGGCATCAAGGCCGTCTTCCAGCCCGGCACCAACACCGACGACGTGGTGGCGTTCATCCAACAGGACCGGGCCCAGCTCGAAGCCTGACCGTTCAGCTCCGTCCGGTGCTACCGTGCGTCCAGCCAGCGGGTTCCCGCGGGCGGGGCGAAAGTGAAGGTCGCGGCATCGAACGGCGCGGCGGGAACCTGGGGATTCTTCAATTCGATCACCTGCCTGGCGCCGGTGCCGTCGGTCCATTGGATCCGTTGCAACAGCCGGCCGCGGCCGGTCAATTCCACCCTTGGCAGGCCGGCCTGGCGCGGTTCCAAGGCAAGACTCTGGTCGGGGCCCGGCTTGGCCTCATAGAACTTGCCCAGGCCGCCCGGGCGGAGCAGGATGTCCAGCAACGGCGTCTCGGCGGCCGCGGCCCGAAGGGTCTGCCGCTGGGCCGTGCGGGCCTGGGGGTCGTACTGGATCAGGGTGGTGCCGTTGGCCACCAGCAGGAGGCCCTCCCGGTACTGAACCCGCAGCCGTCCGCCCTTGGCCAGTTTCAGGTCACCCTGGCGGGTGAGCTTGCCGAACACGGCGCTGTCGGATTCCTGGACGAAGGAGCTCTCCAGGCGGGGCAGGCCTGGAAAGCCGGTCCACCAGGCCGGCAACCCGCCCACAGCCCCAAGACAAGGAAGGCCGAGGCCCAAACAACCGCAAAGTATTTTCCGGATCAAGTCACGACCTCTTGAACTGGACCGACAGGAGCGCGGCGGCGCCGGCTCCGGGTCCGGTCAGAGTGGTGCCGACCTGGGCCACGACCAGACCGTTCCGGCGGACCAGCACCTGCACGTCGAGCTCCTGGCCATCGGTATCCGCAGGCAGCAGCACCTGCAACCCGGGCGCATGGGCGGCGCCGGGTCGCGGTGCGCCCGGATGCAGCGGCAGCAGCGCCTTGAAGGCGGGCAACAGGCGGGGCACCGGCGCGGTGGCGAACGGCTTGAAGGTCGGCCTTGGCATGGCTGCGGTCCCGTTGGCCGCCGGCGCCGGGGCCTTGACCGGCTGGGGCGGCAGCGGTCTGACCACCAGCGGAGCCATGGCCTTGACCCCGTCCGCCACCCTGGACGCTTCGTCCGGGGGCAGAAGAAAAGCCAGGGCCGGATTGGGCACACTGGCGGGTTCGCCCCCCGCGGTGGTGTTGAACAGGTCCAGGGCCGATGACAGGTCGAGAAAACTGAGGGCCTCCGGCAACAGGCCGGAAGGCAGATGGTTGCTGGCGAGGTCCGGGTCAGAGGCCCTCGGTGTTGCCGAGAGGGCCGCCACCTGGGCCCAGCCCCCCCCAGGCGCAGGTTCCGGGGCCACGACCCGGGCCAAGGACGGCGGCGGAGCCACCTGGGCCGGAACCGGGACCTGCGGCGGGGCCACCTCCGGGATCGGCGGGAGGGGCTGCTGGGGCGTCCGGTCGGCCAAATGCAAGCGCTTGATCTGGGTGAGAGCCAGCCGGGTGATGCCGCGCAGGGTTTCGAACACCCCGGTCCCGTCCATGGCAATGGCCGGGAAACTGACCAGCTGCCTGGGGTTGAGTTCCTTCTGCAGCACGTCAAGCGGCACGATCTGCTTCAGGTCCCGCTTGTTCCACTGGAACACCATCGGGATGTCCAGGATGTTCAAACCCAGTTCCTTGAGATTCTCCGTCAGGTTCTGGATGCTCTCCCGGTTGGCGTCCAGCATGGCGGACTGGCTATCGGCCACGAACACGATGCCATCCACCCCCTTCAGCACCAGCTTGCGGGTGGAGTTGTAGAACACCTGTCCGGGAACGGTATAGAGCTGAAGCTTGGCCTTGAACCCGCCGACGATGCCCACGTCCAGCGGCAGCAGATCGAAGAAAAGGGTGCGGTCCGTTTCCGTGTTCAGGGACACCATCTCGCCCCTGGCCTTTTGCGCCGTCTTTTCGTAAATCGTACTAAGGTTGGTCGTTTTTCCGCACAGTCCCGGCCCGTAATATACGATCTTGGCCGTCATCTGGCGGGTTGCGTGGTTGAAAAAAACCATCTCTGGAGCCCCGAGGTCAGATAGAAGTGTAGCGGCAAGAATCGCCAAGCTCCAACCATAAATGCTTCAGACCGACCCCGTATCGGATCGACGCTCCGGGATCAGCAGCTGCGCATCACACCGACCAGGACGCCCTGGATGGCGATGCGGTCCGGGGCGAAGCACTTGGGCGATAGGTCCGGATTGTGCGGAATGAGCCAGACGCCCTGGGGATCCCGCCGGAATTCCTTGAGGGTCGCCTCTTCACCGTCGATGAGGGCGACGACCCGGTCCCCGTTGCGGTAATCACCCCGGCGCTGGAGCACGATCAGGTCCCCATCCAGGATGGAGTCCTCCACCATGGAATCGCCCCGAACCCGAAGTACGAACAATTCCTGGCGCTCCCGGTGGATGCAGGTGGGCACTTCGAGGGGGATGGCCCGGGATTCAGGCAGGAGCGGCGTGCCGGCGGCCACATCGCCACAGAACGGGACGGACCTGGCCCGGTTGGAATCCTCAGCCATCCATCCGGGCCCGGCGCCCCCCTGGATAGGCTCTTCCTCCTTGGCCAGGACGATATTGTTGCCTTTCCCGTGGCTACGATCCAGGAAGCCTTTATCCATGAGGTGCTGGACATGCTTGTGGATGGTGCTTACGGCGCTCGAGCCGACCCCGTCGGCAATCTCCTTGAGCGTGGGACTTCGCCCCTCGCTTTCGAGAAACTTCCGGATGTGCTGAAGCACGGCCAGCTGTCGTTTGGTGAGGTCCATGGGTTTCATAAGGCTTAAGGTAGGCGAAAAGAAAAGGTATGTCAATCCCTTTTTTTTCGCCTCGAAATGAGCCGGAATCCGTACGGCCGAAGGCGCCGTTAGGTGACTATTCTGGTAAACTAATAGTCGGACGCGAACTTCCGCCCCAAACGGGGCCATCGCACCTATGATGGGGTTCGCCACAAATGCGTTCACAAGGGAGACAAGGTATATGCTCACTCATCCCGACACCTCAAAAACCGGGGAATGCGATTCCCTTGTGAATGATTTTTCCATTGAGGTGGCCACCGTCAACGGATCCGGTTCCCAGACCGCAAATATCGTGCTCATGCGCACCATCTTCCAGATGGGCGTTCCGGTCACCGGAAAGAACCTTTTTCCCTCGAACATCGCGGGACTTCCCACCTGGTTCCAGATCCGGGCCAGCCAGCAAGGCTACCAGGCGCGCAAGCAGGGGATTGATTTCATGATCTGCATGAACCCGGAAACCGCCAAGGATGACGTGGCCAAGGTGGGACCGGGCACCATCCTGGTCTACGATGAGCCCCTCAAGCTGGATGCTCTGCGCGGTGATCTCCGATTCTGTCCGGTGCCGTTCCAGAAGCTGGTGGCGGCCTCCTGCCCCGAGCCCAAGCTGCAGAAGCTGGTCAAGAACATGGTCTATGTCGGGGTGGCGGCGCAAATGCTGGGCCTGGACATGGACGAGGTGAAGATTGCCATCGCCAAGCAGCTGGATGGCAAGCAGAAGGCCATCGAACTCAACCATGCGGCGGTGCAGACCGGGTTCGACTGGGCCGCTGCCGAAGCGCCGCGCCAGGACCGGCTCCAGATCCGCCGGGAGGACCTGACCGAGGGCCAGATCATCATCGACGGCAACACCGCCTGCGCCCTCGGCGCCCTGTTTGCCGGAGTCACGGTGGTGGCCTGGTATCCCATCACGCCCAGCTCCTCGGCCGTGGAAACCCTGATCGATTATGCCAAGGTCTACCGCAAGGACCCCGCCACCGGCCGGATGAACGTGGCCATCCTGCAGATGGAGGACGAGATCGCCTCGGCCGGGGTGGTGCTGGGCGCCGGCTGGGCCGGCGCCAGGGCCATGACCGCAACGTCCGGCCCGGGCATTTCGCTCATGAGCGAATTCATCGGCCTGGGCTATTTCGCCGAGTGTCCGGGGGTGTTCCTGGATGTGGTCCGCATGGGTCCCTCCACCGGCCTGCCCACCCGCACCAGCCAGGGTGACACCGCCATGTGCGCCAAGGCCAGCCACGGCGACACGCTGCACATCTGCCTCTACCCCGGGACCATGGAGGAATGCTTCCAGTTCACTTATCAGGCGTTCGACCTGGCCGAGCGGTTCCAGACCCCGGTGTTCGTGGTGTCCGACCTGGACCTGGGGATGCAGAACTGGGCCTCCCAGCCGTTCGCCTATCCCGCGGGCGCCCTGGACCGGGGCAAGGTGCTCGATGCCGAGGCTCTGGAACAGGCCAAGGGCTGGGGCCGCTACCAGGATCCCGACGGGGACGGCATCCCCTACCGGACCCTGCCCGGCACCCCCGGCGGCAAGGGCGCCTATTTCACCCGCGGCAGCGGCCACAACGCCCAGGCGCAGTATTCCGAAAAGCCCGAGGATTTCCAGTTCCTGGTCGACCGGCTCAAGCGGAAGTTCTTGACCGCCAAGGGCTTCGTGCCCAAGCCCATCTGTTCAGGCACCGGCTCCCAGCGGGGCATCCTGGCCTACGGTTCCAGCCACCCCGCCGTGGTCGAGGCCCGGGATATCCTGTTGGCGCAGCATGGCAAGGACACCGACTACCTGAGGGTGCGCGCGCTGCCGTTCACCGACGAAGTGACCGAATTCATCCGCGCCCACCCGGTCGTCTACCTGGTGGAGCAGAACCGGGACGGCCAGATGGCGGGCCTGATCAAGGACTTCCATCCGGAGCTGGGCACCCGGCTGCACCCGGTGTTGCACTACGACAGCACGGCCATCCCGGCCCAGACCATCGTCGATCAGATCATCGCCAACGAGGAGTGAGCCAGACCATGTCCACCACCGCCACCGCCCCCGTCCCCACCAACAAGCTCGGCCTCACCAAGCAGGACTACGTGGGCGCCAAATCGACCCTGTGTCCCGGCTGCGGCCATGACGCCATCACGTCCCAGATCATCCAGGCGGCCTTCGAGATGAACCTGGAGCCGCACCGGGTGGCCAAGCTCTCCGGCATCGGCTGTTCCAGCAAGACTCCGGCCTATTTCATGAACCAAGCCTGGGGCTTCAATTCGGTCCATGGCCGGGCCGCCTCGGTCTGCACCGGGGTCGCCCTGGCCAACCGCAGCCTGATCAATCTCCTCGCCAGCGGGGACGGCGACTCCATGTCCATCGGCATGGGCCAGCTGGTGCATATGATCCGCCGGAACGTGCCGGTGGTGTACATCATCGAGGA
>Ga0302279_10001753_pt1 | contig 30202 bp, 24 predicted proteins | sample III_Bog_N3_3_FD_194541 | JGI IMG/M metagenome (GOLD analysis project Ga0302279, IMG submission 194541) | Peat permafrost microbial communities from Stordalen Mire near Abisko, Sweden - III_Bog_N3_3 | ecosystem: Environmental > Terrestrial > Soil > Wetlands > Peat | place: Sweden: Abisko... | reverse complement strand
CCGCGCCGGGCGGGGCGAAGTCGTTCCCGAGCGCCGTCTGGCCTTCGAGAGTTGGGACACGCTTTCGCAGGTGCTGACGGGCAAGCGGATGGAGTTGCTTCACTGCGTCCGGCGCCACGAGATCGGCAGTATCCGGGCGCTGGCGAGAGCGCTCGGAGGCGATTGCAGCAACGTCCACGCCGACGTTCGCGCCCTGGCGGACGCCGGACTTCTCGACACGTCCGGCCATGATCCGAGGCGCGGGTTCGTAACGGGAACAAATGCCCCGGCCCCTTTATAGAGCGGCAACCGATCAACTGGGATCGGTGTTGTCATTGCCGCGAAAGCGCATGGGCGCCAATTCAAGCCCGCGCTCGACGCGGGCGAAATGCCGCCCGTCGGCGTCCCGCTCGTAAAACCGCGCGGGCGCGGAGCCGGGGCCGACGGCGAGCGCGGCCAGATAAGGGGCGCGTCCCCCTCCTCCATCCGAATTTTGGCGAGATTTACGCAGGCGATCTTGCTTTCGGGGGAAAAGCGCAACGCCTGCGCATGAACGAGCGCGCCGAGTTCGTCGAGCGCTGCGATTCGCTGGGGATCGTTTCCGCTTCGCGGCGGCAACTTTCGCCTCTCGTTAAATCTCGGTTAACGCAAGTCCCCTAATATCGGTTAAGGATAGACCCATGAGGATCGTGGCGATGGCCGAACTTTGGCTGGGGCTGGGCGCGGCCGCGATGCTGACCGCTTGCGCGGGCCTCGCGGCGATCGCCTTCGCCGGCGCGCGGCGGAAACAGCGGCTGACGTCGCACGCCGCGGAAAAACGGCGGCTGGAGGCCGAACTCGGCGCCGCGCGCGCTGCGCTGCAATCGGTCGAGGCGGCTTCGGGCGCGTTCTTCTGGCGTTGCGACGCCGAGGGGCGGCTCGACCGGGTTTCCGTGCAAATGGCCCAGACGATCGGTCGCGGGCGCGAAGCGCTGGAAGGCCGCCCGTTCGCCGCCCTGATGGAGGATTCCGGCGACGAACTCGGCGATCGACTTGCCGCCCACGCGCCGTTCGAGGATTGCCGCGTGGTCGTGGGCGGGCGCCCATGGTCGGTTTCCGGTCGGCCGCAGAAGACCGCCGACGGCCGGTTCGCGGGCTTTGCCGGCGTCGGCGCGGCGATCATGGAGCCGCCGGCCGCGGAATGCGACGCGCTGACCGGACTTCTCGGCCGCGCTCGTTTCGAGGAGCGCGCGCTCGCCGAACTGGCGATCCGACGCCATCAGGCCGAATGGTCCGGGCTGTTGCGCATAGAAATCGGCCGCGTCGCCGAGATCAACGAGTCCCTGGGGCTCGATGTCGGCGACCAATTGCTGCGCCTGGCCGCCCAGCGGCTGAAACGCGCGCTCGGCGACGACGCGCTGATCGCCCGGCTCGGCGGCGCGGGCTTTGCCGCCCTCACCCGGGGCGCGGAACGCGGCGGCGGCGCGCGCGGCGCGGCGGCGGTCGTCGCTGTCATGGCGGCGCCGTTCGAGATCGACGGCCTCGATGCGCCGAGCGGCGCGACCGTCGGACTGGCAGTCGTCCCCGCCGACGGTGAGGATTTCGCCGGGCTCATGAACCGCGCCGAACTGGCGCGGCTGCGCGCCAAACAGGACGGCGGCGGCGGCTGGCGGCGCTACGAGCCGGCGCTCGACACCGCCGCGCAGGCGCGCAGGCAGATCGAGAGCGACCTCAGCGAGGCCCGCGCCCAGGGCAGGCTGACGCTGTTCTACCAGCCGCTCGTCGAAGTCGCGACCGGGCGTGTAAAAGGCTTCGAGGCGCTGATGCGCTGGCGCCATCCGACCCTCGGGCTGGTCGGCGCGCAGGATTTCATGCCCATCGCCGAGGAAACCGGGCTGATTGGCGCCATCGGCCAATGGGCGCTCGACGAGGCCTGCCGCGAGGCGGCGCGTTGGCCCGACGATGTCCGCGTCGCCGTCAATGTCTCGCCGCTGCAATTGCGCGGGGGCGCCCTTCCCGGTGAAGTCGCGGCGGCGCTGAAGGCCAGCGGGCTGAATCCCGACCGGCTGGAAATCGAAATCACCGAGGGCGTACTGATCGAGGACCGCGACCATGTCCGGCACGAACTCGACCGGCTGAAGGAACTCGGGGTGCGCATCGCGCTCGACGATTTCGGCGCCGGCTACGCCTCGTTCGGCTACCTCTGCTCGTTCCCGTTCGACAAGATCAAGATCGACCAGAGTTTTTTGCGCGACATGACGGCTCGGCCCGGCAACGCCGTGGTCATCAAGTCGATCGTCACGCTCGCCGCCGATCTCGGGCTGTCGCTGGTCGTCGAAGGCGTCGATTCGCCCGAGCAGCGCGAATGGCTGATCGCCAACGGCTGCCGCGAGGCGCAGGGCTATCTGTTCGGCCGCCCGATGCCCGCCGACGAGGCGGGGCGGCTGCTCGGCTTGCCGCCTTCGGCCCACAGCGCAGCGGCGTGACATTCGGCCGCGGGAAGCAGAATGACTTGACGCTTTAAGTTTGGACCGCGAAGCTCGTCGCCGGAGGGACGATCGATGCCGCGCTACGCCGACAACCCCGAAGCGATCCACGATCTCGTGCGCGAGAAGGAGGTGCATCGCGACGTCTACATCGACGAAGAGGTGTTCCGCCTGGAAATGGAGCGCGTCTTCACCCATTCCTGGGTCTATGTCGGCCACGACAGCCAGATCCCCAACCCCGGCGATTTCTACGCCACGACGATCGGCACGCAACCCGTCGTCATGGTGCGCCACAGCGACGGCGAGGTTCACGTCCTGCACAATCGCTGCCCTCACAAGGGCGTGCGCATCGTCGGCGAAGCCTGCGGCCATGTCGGCAAATATTTCCGCTGCCCCTACCACGCCTGGACCTTTCGCACCGACGGCTCGCTGATCGGCACGCCGCTGAGGAGCGGCTACGAACAGACCGGCTTCGAGGATTCCCACGCTGCGCGGGGTCTGGCGCGCGTCGGCGCCGCGCACGTTTATCGCGGCTTCGTCTTCGCCCGGCTGAGCGCGCACGGGCCGACCTTCGAGGCGTTCTTCGGCGAGAGCCTTTCCAGCATCGACAATATGGTCGACCGCTCGCCAGCGGGGAAACTGGTCGTGGCGGGCGGCGTGCTGCGCTATATGCACAATTGCAATTGGAAGATGCTGGTCGAGAACCAGACCGACACCTGCCACCCCATGGTCGCGCACGAATCCTCGGCCGGCACGGCGGTCGACGTCTGGAAGAAGGCGCCGCCGGGCACGAAGAAGCCGATGGCCGTCGAGATCTTCGCGCCGTTCATGAGCCCCTATGAATTCTTCGAGAACATGGGCATCCGCCTTTGGGAGAACGGCCACGCGCACACCGGCGTGCACAATTCGATTCACGCCGATTATTCGGCCGTGCCGGGCTATTTCGATCAGATGGCCACGAGCTACGGCGAGGCGCGAGCGAAAGCCATTCTCGACGAAAACCGCCACAACACCGTCTATTTCCCCAATATGATGATGAAGGGGCCGATTCAGTTGCTGCGGTTGTTCAAGCCGATTTCGGCGGGCAGGACGCTGGTGGAATCCTGGACCTTCCGTCTCGTCGATGCGCCCGATCTGCTGCTCGAGCGCACGCTGATGTACAATCGCCTGATCAACGCGCCGACCTCCGTGGTCGGTCACGATGATTTGGAAATGTACGAGCGGGCGCAGGACGGATTGCGTTCGGACGGCAACCCCTGGGTCAATCTTCAGCGTCTATATCGCAGCGACGAAGCGGATCAGCGCAACGCCGTCACCAACGGCACCAGCGAATGGCCGATGCGCAACCAGTTCCGCGCCTGGGCGCATTTCATGACGATGACGGCTTGAGGAGGGCGATTGTGACCGGTTCCTTTCCCTCCGATCAGGACCTGATCTATTTCGTCTATCGCGAGGCGCGCCTCCTAGATCAGCATCGCTTCGACGAATGGCTTACCTTGTTCGCCGACGACGGCAAATATTGGATGCCGCTCGAATGGGGTCAGACCGACGCGCGGCTGACGGCGTCGCTGATGTACGAGGACAAGCTGCTGCTGGGCATTCGCGTCGAACGCCTGCGCGGCAACCGCACCTTCAGCCAGAAGCCGAAGAGCCGCTGCCATCATCTGATCCAGCAACCGCACATCGAGTTGCGCGACGATGCCGCCAACACTTACGTGACCTGGACGCCGATGCATTATGTCGAGACGCGCCTCGACGAGCAGACGCTGTTCGCCGCCTGGGCGACGCACACTTTGCGCGTAGAGGGCGGCCAGTTGAAGATCAAGCTGAAGCGCGTCGATCTGGTCAATTGCGACGCCGCGTTCGGCAACATTCAGCTCTTCATGTGAGACCTTGTCGATGGCTCAGGCGGTCGTCACCGGCGGCAATACCGGCATCGGCGCGGCGATCGCGCGGGCGCTGATCGAGGCCGGGCTCGACGTGCTCTCGCTGTCGCGTCGCGCGCCCGATTGGACGCACGCGCGGCTGAGCCATTGCGAGGTCGATCTGACCGATGCGCGCGCAACCGCAGGGGTCGCGGCGGAAATCGCGGCGACACATCAAATCACCACCTTCGTCCACAATGCCGGCGCCATTCGCGCCAACCTGATCGAGAGCGTCGAAATCGCCGATCTCGCCGCGCTGACGCAATTGCACCTCGGCGCCGCGATCCTGTTGTTGCAGGCGTTTCTGCCGGGCATGAAGGCCGAGCGCTTCGGCCGCGTCGTGCTCATTTCCTCGCGCGCGGCGCTCGGCCTGCAAACCCGCACGTCCTATTCGGCGACCAAGGCGGGCATGATCGGCATGGCGCGCACCTGGGCGCTGGAACTCGCGCCGCAGGGCATTACGGTGAACGTCGTCGCCCCCGGGCCGATCGCCGACACGGAAATGTTCGAGGGCGTGATGAGCCTTGACTCCGAGCGGGCGCGGGCGCTGGCGCGGTCGATCCCGGTGAAGCGCCTCGGCCGTTCCGAAGACGTCGCGCGCGCCGTCGCCTTTTTCGCCTCGCCGGAATCGGATTTCATCACCGGGCAGACCCTGTTTGTTTGCGGCGGCGCCAGCATTGGCTCGCTGACGATATGAGAGGCTGGCGATGCGCATCTATTGGCAGAGTTTTGTCGACGAGGCCGCGAGCGCGCCCTATATGCGCAAGCTCGCGACCTACCTCAATGCGATCGCCTCGCCGGGCGTCAGCGTCGACGTGCGCGGCGTTTCACCGGCGGATCGCGACTTCGGCCGCCTCGCCGAACTGCGCTGCGCGATCCGCGCCATCAGCAACGGCATAGACGCCGAGCGCGTGGGCTACGATGTCTATGTGCTGGGTCATTTTCAGGATCCCGGGCTCTACGAGTTGCGCTCGGCGCTGAATATTCCCGTCGTCGGCGTCGGCGAGTCGACGCTGCTCGCCGCGTCGCAACTCGGCCGCCGCCTGGGGTTGGTGACCATCCATCCCGCTTTCGAGGTCTGGCACTATGAACAGGCCGAGCGCTATGGGCTCAACGGCCGCGTCACGCATGTGAAGGGCCTGGGCCTGCAGCCCAGCGACTTCAGCGCGGCCTTCGCCGGCGATCTCGACGCGCGCGCGCGGCTGTTCGCGGCGTTCGCGGCCGTCGCCGAGCCGATGGTCGCCGGCGGCGCCGATGTCATCATCCCCGCCGGCGTGCTCCCGGGCCTGCTGGTCTCCACCGAGCGCGGCTATCGCATCGGCCACGCTCCGGTCGTCAATTGCGCCTCAGTCGGCCTGAAAGCCGCCGAAATGTGGGGCCAGTTGCGGGCGCTCGATGGCCTGGAGCCGAGCCGCGGGCCCGCCTTCGCGTTGGCGCCGGAACGGGCGAAGGCGGATTTTCAGGCGCTGCTGAAGGAATAGACGTCACCCTCTCCCGCTTGTAAGAGAAGGGACACGCCCCTCACCCTTCCCCCAAATAACTGGCGACCAATTTCGGATCGTCGAGCAGCGCCTTGGCCTCGCCTTGCGTCGAAATCTCGCCGGTCTCCAGCACATAGCCGTAATCGGCGGTCTCCAGCGCCGCCCGCGCATTCTGCTCGACGAGCAGAATGGAGACGCCGGTGGCTCGCAGCGCGGCGATGGCGCGAAAGATTTCGCGGACAATCAAGGGCGCGAGGCCCAGGCTCGGCTCGTCGAGCATCAGCACGCGCGGGCGCATCATCAGCGCGCGCCCCAGCGTCAGCATCTGCCGCTCGCCGCCCGAGAGCGTGTTGGCGTGTTGCCGGCGGCGCTCGGAGAGGCGCGGAAAACGCGAGAACACGCCGGCGAGATCGCGGTCGACGCCGCGATCCCGGCGCGAATAGGCGCCCAGGCGCAGATTGTCGAGCACCGACATTTCGCCGAACAATTCGCGCTTCTCCGGCGCGAGACAGAGGCCGCGCTCGCAACGCTCCTCGACTTCGAGCGAACCGATCTCGACGCCGTCGAGTTTTACACGCCCACGCGCGGGCAGGAGGCCCATAGCGGCGTTGAGCATCGTCGTCTTGCCCGCGCCGTTGCGGCCGATGACGGTGACGAGGCCGCCCTGATTGAGCTGCAACGAGACGCCACGCAAGGCCTCGGCCTTGCCATAACTGACGTGCAGATCCTCGAGCGCGAACAGGGCGCTCACGCGACGCCTCCGAGATAGGCTTCGCGCACCCGGGCGTCGGCGCGCACCGCGACCGGCGGCCCTTCCGCGAGTTTGCAGCCAAAATCCATCACGACGAGACGGTCGACGAGGTTCATGACGAAATCCATGTCGTGCTCGACGACGAGGATGGTGAGGCCCTCGCCTCTCAGATCGCGCAGCAGATCGGCGAGCGCCTGTTTTTCCGCGCGGCGCAGTCCCGCGGCGGGTTCGTCGAGCACGAGCAGGATCGGGTCCGTCATCAAGGCCCGCGCGATTTCCAGCAGCCGCTGCTCGCCCAGCGAAAGCTGGCCGGCGAGATCGAAAGCCCGGGCGCCCAGCCCGACGCGTTCCAGCGCCCGTTGCGCGTCATGGCGCGCGCTGGCTTCTTCCGCCCGGTTGAGGCGAAGCGCGGCGCGGAAAACGCCGGACGAAAGCCGCCCGAACGCGCCGATCAACACATTGTCGAGCGCGCTCATCCGCGGGCGCAGCTTCACATGCTGGAACGTGCGCGCGATCCCTGAGCGGGCGATGACATATTGCCGCTTGCCGGTGACGGTCTCGCCGAGAAAGCGGATGGCGCCTGCGCTCGGCGCCAGCGCGCCGGTGATCAGATTGAAGGTGGTCGATTTGCCCGCGCCATTGGGACCGATGAGGCCGAGGATCTCAACCGCCTTGACTTCGAAGCTGAGATCGCTGACGGCGATCAGGCCCTTGAAGCGTCGCTCGACATGTTCGAGCGTCAGCAAAGGCGCGCCCGGGCTCGGCAAGGCGCGGCGCGGCAACAGGGGCGCCGGCGCCAGCGGTGCTGGGCGCCAGGGCAAAAGCGCCGCGAGATAGGGCGTCACGCCGTCGCGCGCCCGTTGCAGGAACAGGATGAACAGGGCGGAGAACACGACGATCTCCAATTGTCCCGCGGCGCCGCCCGCGATCAGCGGCAGATAATCCTGGATGGCGTTCTTGGCCCAGGTGATCAGCGCGGCGCCGATCAAGCCGCCGAGCGGCGAAGCCGCGCCGCCGATCATCGCCATCATCAGATATTCGATGCCGGCGCCGGCGTCGAACGAACTCGGGCTGACGAAGCGGCCTAGATGCGCGTAGAGCCAGCCCGACAGCGCCGCGAATGCGGCGGCGAGCAGAAACGCCGTGAGGCGGGCGCGAAATGGATCGACGGCGACGCTTTCGACGAGCAGCGCGCCGCCGCGCAGGGCGCGCATCGCGCGGCCGACGCGGGAGTCCAGCAGATTGCGGGCAAGCCAGAGCCCGGCGACGACGACCGCGAGGATCAGATAATAGATGCGTTGACTGGGCCCCAGCGAAATCGGCCCTAGATAGATCGGCGGAATCGCGGCGATGCCGGTGAAATTGCCGAGCCCGTCGACATTGCCGAAACAGAAAGCGATGGCGAGACCCCAGGCGACCGTGCTCAACGAAAGCAGATGGCCCTTGAGGCGCATCGTGATCAGGCCGATCAGCGCGGCGGCGGCGAGCGTCGAGACCAACGCAAAGCCGAGGCCGATCCAGGGCGAAAGACCTTGCGTCGTCGTCAACCATGCGGTCGCATAGGCCGCGATGCCGACCAACGCCGCCTGTCCGAACGAAACCACGCCAGCGACTCCCGTCAGCAGCGTCAGCCCGATCGCCACCAGGGCATAGACGCCGATGTAGTTGAGCAGCGTGACGTAGAAGGCGGAGACGAGATGCGGCGCCGCCAGCGCGAGGACGATCGCGACGATGGCAAGCGCGCGCGGCGAAAGCGCGCTCATTCCTCGACGTCTTCCTGGGCTTCGTCCGACAGAAGAGAGCGCCAGATCAGCACCGGCACCAGCAGCGAGAACACGATGACGTCCTTGAGCGCGCTGCTCTCGAAAGCGGCGAAGCTCTCCAGCATGCCGACCAGCACGGCCCCGAGCGCCGTCAGCGGATAGCTGGTCAGCCCGCCGATGATCGCGCCGACGAAGGCCTTGAGGCCGATCAGAAAGCCGGAATCGTAGAAGATGGTGTTCACCGGCGCGATGAGGATTCCTGACACCGCCGCCATCAGCGAGCCCGCGAGATAGGCGAGCGTTCCCGCGCGCGCCGGCCTGATCCCCATCAGCCGCGCGCCGGTGCGATTCATCGCCGTGGCGCGCAAGGCCTTGCCGGCGAGGGTGAAGCCGAACATCGCGTATAGCGCCAGACTGAACACGATCGCCGCGCCGACGATCAGCATCGTCTGGCCCGAGATGATGACGCCGCCCAGCGTCAGCGACGCATCGACGAACGGATCGGTGCGCACGCCCTCCGGCCCGAAGAACAGCAGGCCGAGCCCGACCAGCGCGAAATGCAGCGCCACCGCGACGATCAGCAACAGCAGCACCGTCGCGTCGGCGATCGGCCGGAACACGATGCGATCAAGCAGCGGCGCGACCGGCAGCACCAACCCGATCGCCATCAGCGCCCGCACGAACACAGGAGGATCTAGCCTCGACAGCCCCCCCGTAACAGCCACGAGGATGAGAGGCGCGAGCAAGTACCAAGCGAGCGCGCGCGGAATGGTTTTGACCCGGCCTCGTGCGTACAGAGCATAGGCCTCCATCAGCGAGGCGACGACGGCGAGCGACACCACCAGCCCCGCCGTACCCGGCAGGCGCTTGTCGTTGAGCGCCGCCAGCGTCAGCGCGGCAAAGGCCGCGATGTCGCCGAACGGCACGAAGATCACCCGTGTGACCGTGAAGATCAGCACCAGGCCGATGGCGACCAGCACGTAGATCGCGCCGGCGGCGACGCCGTCGACGGTCAATATCGCCGCGATGTCGAGGTTCATGCGGTCAGCAGGGCGGCGCGGATCAAGGCTCGTAAATCCACTTGCCGCCGACGAGGCGCATCAACACCAGCGCGCGCTCGTCGACGCCATAGGCCGAGGCGGGGGTGAAATTGTAGAAGCCTTGCGTGCCGGCGAGGTCCTTGACCGAGAACAACGCCTCGCGCAGCGCGGCATGGAATTCCGGCGTGCCCGGCGCGGCCTTGGCCTTGGCGCGCGGCGCGGCGTCGGCGAACAGCAACCAGGCGTCGAAGGCGTAGGGCGAGAAGCTGTCGGTGCTCGGCGCGCCATTGGCCTTCTGGTAGGCGTCGCGGAAAGCGAGCGCGATCTTCTTGGCGTAATGATCGTCGGGCAACTGGTCGGCGACGATGACCGGGCCGCCCGAGCAGAGGATGCCCTCGGCCGCCTTGCCGCCGACGCGGATGAAATCGCCATTCACCAAAGCCGGCGTGCCATAGATCTTGCCCTTGTAGCCGCGCTCGGCCAGCGTCAGCAGCGGCAGCGCGCCCTGCGTGCCCGAACCGCCGTCGATGACGCCTTCGGGCTGCGCCGCCATGATCTTCAGGATTTGCGCGGTGACGCTGGTGTCGGTGCGCGCATAGCGCTCGTTGGTCACGACCTGCAGGCCATCGGGTTTCTCGGCCGCCTTGGCGCCGTTGTAGACGTAATCGCCCCAGGCCTCGGAATAGCCGATATAGGCGAGCCGCTTGACGCCGTCGCGGACGATGCGCGCCGCCACGGCCTTCACCATCAGCGGCGGCGGCTGCGTCACGCCGAGCGCCCAGAGGTTGCCGTCGTCGGCGGGGCCGCCCTTGATCGGCGAGATCGCGATATAGGGGACTTTCAGTTCGTTGGCGACCGAGGCCATCGCCATCGACGAAGTCGAAGTGCCGGTGCCGATGAGGATGTCGACCTTGTCCTCCTCGACGAGTTTGCGGGCGTCGCGGGTCGCGGCGGCCGGATCGGAGCCGTCGTCGAGTTGTATGACCGTGACGGCGTCGCCACCGATGGCCGGCATATATTGTTTCGCCGCCGCGATGCCCTTGGCATAGGGCACGCCGATCGTCGCCGCCGGGCCACTGAGCGATGTGATGAAGCCGACTTTGTAATCGGCGAGCGCGGGCGAAGCGGCGAGCCAGGCGCCCATGGCCGCTACGGACAATAGGACGGACAAATTCCTCATCGATGACTCTCCCGGGCGTCTCGTTGCAACGAAGGCTAGGAGATCGCGGTAAGCGATGTCAACAAAAGCCGCGCTCAAACCCATACGTGCGTCGCCATCGGGTAATGCGTCGGGCGGCGCGGCGCCGGCGGGAAGCCGGCGCTGTCGGCGCGCATCTCGAGCAGGATCGGCGACGCCAGCGCGCGGGCGAGAGCCTCGCCGCTGTCGAACACGACTTTGTTGCGCTGCATCGAGCGATTGATCTCGCAGGGCAACGCAAGGCCCAGTTCCGGCGCCGGGCGAAACGTTGCGACTTCGCGCACTTCCGGGAAGCGAACCATGATTTTGGGATGATGCGAATCGTAATGGTCTAGCCATGGCGTCGGCTCGGCGCATTCGCCGGGATACTCGACCAGAAACGTGCAGGGTTTTGCGGAGCGGAAGACGGGATCGGGCACGGGAAAGGTGCGGCCCCACATCGCCTGGGCTTCGGGCTGGGCGCCGGCGAGGCTCGGCAAGGCGCCGTCCGCGACGAGATCGCCGAGCGCGGCCGTTTCGAGCGCGCCGGCGTCGTCGAAGGTCAACTCGAGCGTGAATGCCGGGCCGCGACCGTCGGCGGCATAGGGCTGATCGGCAGAGATCTGCATCGGCGTGAAGCCCAGCGCCCGTCGCAGGCCGGCGACGCGCGCCACGCGCTCGCGGACGAAGGCGAGGTCGGCGCGCGAAAGCTCGGGCGGCGCGTCGCGCCAGCAAAGAAACAGCGTGGGGGAATACATGCCGACCTCCCGGGAAAGGCGGCGAGGCTATCCCGACGCGGAGCCAACGTCGATCCCGATAGGCGTTGGCTCCAGGCGCCCAAGGCGGCGACCCCGGGCTGTCAGGAACGCGGGGCTGATCACGAAGCCGTTTGTAGCCAACGGCGTCGTTGGGCCTTAGACAACGCGCGCTGATCCCAAAGGTGGGGCCGGCGAGCACAAGAAAATTCGGGAGGACGTTCGAGGCCGCCGCGACGCCTGATTTCACTTAACAGAAAGACGCTGAATGACCCTTTCTGCCCCGGCAAGTCCGTCGCTGTCCGCGGCAGCGGTCGACGCGGCCGCGCCTAGCGCCCCGTTCGTTACGTCGCCGCCTTCCGCCGCCTCGGATCATCGGACGCTTCGCACGCTGGCGATACTGAGCGTGTTGATGGCTTTTGGTCCGATCTCGACCGACCTCTATCTCCCTGCGCTGCCCACCATGGCGAGCGCCCTGCGCTCCGACGCCGGAACGATGGAATGGACGATCTCGGGTTATCTCATCGGCTTCAGCCTCGGACAATTGATCTGGGGTCCGATCGGGGATCGGTTCGGACGCCGCCTGCCCATAGCGGCGGGCATCCTGCTGTTCGCGATCGGCTCTGCGGGTTGCGCGCTGTCGACCGGCGCGGGCGTCATGATCGCCTGGCGGGTGTTGCAGGCCGTTGGCGCTTGCGCCGGCGTCGTGCTGGCGCGCGCCATGGTGCGCGACCTCTATGTGGGCTCCCGCGCCGCGCAGATGCTGTCGATGCTGATCACGGTCATGGCCATCGCGCCGCTCGTCGGGCCGGTCATCGGCTCGGAGATCCTGCGTTTCGCCGCGTGGCCTTGGATATTCTGGTTGCTCGTCGCCATCGCGATCGCCACCCTCGTCGCCTTGTTCACCCTGCCGGAGACGCTGCCAGCCGAACGGCGGCGGCGCGATGGGCTGACCGGCGCGCTTCGGAGTTATTTCCATCTGCTCGGCGATCGGCGCATCCTCGGCTACGCCGCCACCGGCGCCTGCTTCTACTTCGGCGTCTTCGCCTATGTCGCGGGATCACCGTTCGCATACATCGACTTTTACGGACTGTCGCCGCGCACTTACGGACTTGTGTTCGGTTCCGGCATCCTCGGCATCATGGCGACCAACCTAATCAACGCGCGATTCGTGATGCGCTGGGGCTTCGTCATGCCGCTGCGCGCCGGCGCGGGCGTCGCGGCGTTCTCGGGCCTTTGGGCGGCCGTGGACAGCTGGACGGGATTTGGCGGGCTGCAGGGCCTCGTCGCGCCGCTTTTCATGTTCACCGCGGCCAGCGGTCTCATCATGGCCAACTCGATCGCCGGCGCCTTAGTGGCGTTTCCGAGGCGGGCGGGGACCGTTTCGGCCTTGGTCGGCGCCTTGCAGTATGGCGCGGGCATCGCGGGCTCGGGGCTGCTCGGCCTGTTCGCCGATGGCACGCCTAGACCGCTCGGCGGGGTGGTCGCACTCGCCGGCCTGGGCGCTGCCGCCTGCGCCTGGTTTTTCGTCGTTCCGCCTCGCAAGGGTTGAGCGGCCCGGTATCCGCCGCTACGTTTCAGTCGCGCGAGGGCGCGATACGCCGCCGCGCCCTTACGCCGCCGCCTTCTGATAGTCCTTCACGTCGGAGAACGTGATCTTGGGCCAGCGCTCCTGCTCGTAGCGCAGATTGAACGCCGAGCTCGCCATGAACACCGGCGCGCCGTCGAGGTCGGACGCTATCGAGGACGGGTAGGCGTCGACGAATTTGTCGAGTTCGACGGGGTCCGGACACGTCACCCAGCGGCAGACCTCGAAGCGGCTCTGCTCGAACGAAACGGGGAGGCCGTATTCAGCATTGAGGCGCTCGACGAGCACGTCGAGCTGCAACGCGCCGACCACGCCGACGACGGCGCTGGCGCCGTCGTGCGGCAGGAACACCTGCACGACGCCCTCTTCCGCCATCTGTTGCAAGGCCTCGCGCAGCTTCTTGGCCTTCATCGCGTCGGCGAGCTTTACGCGACGGAGAATTTCCGGGGCAAAACTCGGCACGCCGCGGAACACGATCTCCTCGCCCTCGGTCATCGTGTCGCCGATGCGCAGCAGGCCGTGATTGGGGATGCCGACGACGTCGCCGGCAAAAGCCTCTTCGACGAGCGAGCGATCCTGCGCGAAGAAGAACTGCGGCGCCGAGAGCGTGATCGACTTGCCGGTGCGCACCAGCTTAGCGCGCATGCCGCGATGCAAAGTCCCCGAGCAGACGCGCATAAAAGCGATGCGGTCGCGGTGGTTGGGGTCCATGTTGGCTTGGATTTTGAAGACGAAGCCGGTCATTTTCGGCTCGGTGGCCTGCACCGTGCGGGTCGAGGCTTCCTGCGCGCGCGGCGGCGGGGCGAGTTCGGCCATGGCGTCGATCAAATCGCGCACGCCGAATTCCTTCAGCGCCGAGCCGAACAGCACCGGCGTCATATGGCCTTCGAGGAACGACTGCCTGTCGAACGGCTTGCAGCCTTCGACGGCGAGCATCATCTCCTCGGTGTAGGCGGCGCGCTCGTGCTCGGGCAGCAAAGCGGCGATCGCCGGATCGTCGGGCCCGCTGGCCGGGATATCGACCGCGTCCTTGCCAAGGGCGCGAAATGTCTTGCGGCGGATGTCATAGGCGCCGGCGAGCGAGCGGCCGCGGCCGATCGTCCACGACAGCGGCGCAGCATCGAGCGCCAGCGTCTTTTCGATCTCGTCGAGCAGATCGAACGGGTCGCGCGTCTCGCGGTCCATCTTGTTGATGAAGGTGACGATCGGAATGTCGCGCAGTCGGCAGACCTCGAACAGTTTGCGCGTCCGCGCCTCGATGCCCTTGGCGGCGTCGATCACCATCACCGCCGAGTCGACCGCGGTCAGCGTCCGATAGGTGTCCTCGGAAAAGTCTTCGTGGCCGGGGGTGTCGAGCAGGTTGAAGACGCAGCCGTCGTATTCGAAGGTCATGACTGAGGTGACCACCGAAATGCCGCGCTCGCGCTCGATGCCCATCCAGTCCGAGCGCGTCTGACGCCGGTTGGCCTTGGCGCGCACTTCGCCGGCGAGCTGAATGGCGCCGCCGAACAGCAGGATCTTCTCGGTGAGCGTCGTCTTGCCTGCGTCCGGGTGCGAGATGATCGCGAAAGTGCGCCGGCGCGCGACGGGGTTTTGTTCGGTCATGATTTTGCGCGGTTCTATGAGGGGAAAGCGAGGCCCCCCTTATAGCGGACGCGGGTTAAGGGGAAGGGCGGGATGAATCCCGCTCACTACGCATACGCATACGGCCCGCCCTTTTCCAGCGCGCGCTTGTAGGCGGGGCGCGCGTGAATCCGTTCGACGAACGCCTTCACCTTCGGCCGGCCGGCATAGACGTTGGCGCGGAAGCCGGCCGCTTCCAGCGGAAAGCTCATCATCACGTCGGCAGCGGAAAAATCCTCGCCGGCGAACCAGGCCGACTTCCTCAGTTCGCTTTCGATGTAATCGAAATGGGTCTTGATCTGCGGATCGATATAGGTGTCGATCACCTTGGCGGAAATGCCACGCGCGAGCGGGCGCAGCAGCGCTGGCGAGCGCCCCGGCAGCGCGGAAAAGATCAGCCGCATCAGCAACGGCGGCATCGCCGAGCCCTCGGCGTAGTGCAGCCAATAGGTCCAGCGCAGACTGGAAGGCGTGCCCGCGGGCGGGCGCAACCGGCCGCCGGCCTTGTCGACGAGATATTCGACGATTGCGCCGGTCTCGGCGATGACAACGCCGTCGTCGTTGACGACCGGCGATTTGCCGAGCGGGTGCACCCGGCTCAGTTCGGGCGGCGCCAGCATGGTTTTCGCGTCGCGCTGGTAATATTTGATCTCGTAGGGCAGCCCGAGTTCTTCGAGAAGCCACAGCACACGCTGCGAGCGCGAATTGTTGAGATGATGCACGGTCAGCATGGGGCGCTCCTTTGGCGGCGGGGACATTGCCGACGTTGGCGACCTTCCGCAAGCGAGCGCCCCGCGCCCGAACGCCCCATGCTTGGAAAGCATTGGCGCATCTTCAAAATCAAGTGTTGCGCGAGCCGCGTCTCGGTGATGGTGCGCGTCGAATCATCGCATCAAATGAAGAGGTCGCCCATGCTCGATCGCCCCAATTCCAAAGCCGCCTGGCTCGCCCGCGCCGCCGCGCTGAAACCGGAGGGCCGCGCTTTCATCGACGGCGCCTACGTCCCTGCCCTCTCCGGCAAGACCTTCGCCAAGACCTCGCCGATCGACGGGCAGGTGTTCGCCGAAGTCGCCGATTGCGACGCGGCAGACATCGACCGCGCCGTCGCTGCGGCGCGGAGAAGCTTCGAATCCGGGGTCTGGCGCGACGCGGATCCGCAAATTCGCAAAAAGGCGCTGCTGCGTTTCGCCGAGCTGATTCGCGAGCATACCGACGAGATCGCGCTGCTGGAGACGCTCGACATAGGCAAGGTGATCGCCAATGCGATCGCCGTCGATGTCCCGTTCTGCGCCAATTGCATCCAGTATTACGCCGAACTCGCCGACAAGATGTACGACGAGGTCGCGCCGGTCGGCGCGCATGATGTCGCCATGGTGCGCAAGGAGCCGCTCGGCGTCGTCGGCGCCATCGTGCCGTGGAACTATCCGCTGATCATCACCGCCTGGAAGATCGGCCCGGCGCTGGTGGCCGGCAATTCGGTGGTGCTGAAGCCGGCGGAGCAGTCGCCGCTCGGGGCGATCTATCTGGCCGGGCTCGCCAAGGAGGCCGGCGTGCCCGACGGCGTTTTCAACGTCGTGCCGGGCTTTGGCGAAAAGGCCGGCAAGCCGCTGGCGCTGCACATGGACGTCGACATCGTCACTTTCACCGGCTCGACCGAGATCGGCAAGCTGATGCTGGTCTATTCCGGCCAGAGCAACATGAAGCGCGTCTCGCTGGAATGCGGGGGAAAAAGCCCGCATGTCGTGATGCCCGACGCCGACTTGCGCGCCGCCGCCGAGGGCATCGCCTGGGGCATCTATTACAACCAGGGCGAGACCTGCCACGCGGGTTCACGGGTGCTTGCGCATGAAAAAATCCGCGCCGAGCTGGTGCGGCTGATCTGCGAGGTGCAGCGGACCCAGATCCCGATCGGCCATCCGTTCGAGGCCGCCTCGCAGCTCGGCGCGGTCGTCGAGAAGGGCCACATGGAGCGCGTGCTCGGCTACATCGAAATCGGCGTGCGGGAAGGCGGGACGATCGCGCTCGGCGGCAAGCGCGTGATGCAGGAGACCGGCGGCTATTACGTCGAGCCGACCATTCTCGATGACGTCCGCAACGACATGCGCGTCGCGCAGGAAGAGATTTTCGGCCCCGTCGTGGTGATCATTCCGTTCCAGGATGAGGCGGAAGCCATTCGCCTCGCCAACGACACGATCTACGGTCTCGGCGCCGCCGTCTGGACCCGGGACATGAACGCCGCCCATAACCTCAGCCGGTCGATCCGCGCCGGCACGGTGTGGGTCAACACCTTCGACCGTTCTTCGCTGACGACGCCGTTCGGCGGCTTCAAGCAATCGGGTTTCGGCCGCGACCGTTCCCCGCACGCGATCGACAAGTATATGGATTACAAGACGATCTGGACTGCGTACAAGTAGCGCGCGTCGTCATGCCCGCGCTCGTATGGGGGCATCCACGTCGGGACATTGATGAACTGCCGCCGAAAAGAGCATTGCGCCTCGACGTGGATGGCCGTGACGGTGAGGGCGGTTGATGAACCCCGCAATCCGTAATCCTGGCGCCGCCGCCCGCCCTATCCCGCACCGTTAATTTTCGCTAAACGGTCAGTCCTGGGGCGCGGCGTAACAGCGCCAGTCCAGGCGAGATGGGGGGAAGCTTGAAATATTTGTTATTGATCGCGCCATGTCTGCTGGCGATAGCCGTGCCCCTGTTCAATTCGGACGCGCCCGAACTGTTCGGCGTCCCGTTCTTCTACTGGTTTCAGATGCTGTTGGTGCCGGCCTCGGCGCTGTGCATCTACGCGGCCGACCGGATCGGGAAGGCCTGAGCGATGTTCGATCATCTCAATGTCGTCGCCACGGCGGTTTTCGTCTTCTTCTTCGCGCTCGTCACCATTCTCGGCTTCGTCGCCGCGCGATGGAAGGCGGCGGATCTCGACCATATCCAGGAATGGGGGCTTGGCGGGCGCCGGTTCGGGCCATGGGTCACCTGGTTCCTGCTCGGCGGCGATCTCTACACCGCCTACACCGTCATCGCGGTGCCGGCGGTGGTCTATTCGATCGGCGCTTACGGCTTCTTCGCCGTGCCCTACACCATCCTGATCTACCCGTTCCTCTATCTGACGATGCCGCGGCTGTGGGCGGTTTCGCACAAGCACGGCTACATCACCTCCAGCGACTTCGTGCTCGGCCGTTACGGCAACCGCTGGCTGGAGCTCGCGGTGGCGCTGACCGGCATTCTCGCCACCATGCCCTATATCGCGCTGCAACTGGTCGGCCTGGAAAAGGTGATTTCCGCGCTCGGGTTCGCCGGCACGGGGCTGTTCGCCCATGCGCCGATCACCATCGCCTTCGTCATACTGGCGCTCTACACCTACAAGAGCGGCCTGCGCGCTCCAGCGATGATCGCCTTCGTCAAGGACGCGATGATCTACATCTTCATCATCGCCGCGATCATCGTCATTCCCTACGAACTCGGCGGCTTCGGGCCGATCTTCGCCGCGGCGAGCCAGACCTTCGCCGCCAAGGTCGCGGCCAATCCGAAGTTGGCGGCGGGCCTGACGCTCGCGCCGCAACAGGTCGGGCCCTACGTCACGCTGGCGATCGGCTCGGCGATGGCGCTGTTCATGTATCCGCACGCGACCACCGGCGTCCTGTCGGCCTCGAGTTCGCGCGCGATCAGGTTCAACGCGATTTCGCTGCCGGCCTATTCGCTCACCCTCGGCCTCATCGCCTTGCTCGGCCTGATGGCCATTGCGGCGGGCGTGAAAGTGGGTTCGCCGCAGGACGCGGTGCCGCAACTCGTGCTGTGGGCGTTCCCGGATTGGTTCGCCGGCTTCTCGTTCGCGGCGGTGGCGCTGGGCGCGCTGGTGCCGGCGGCGGTGATGTCGATCGGCGCGGCCAACACCTTCACCCGCAACGTCTGGAAGCCGTTCATCCATCCGGGCATGACGGGCCAGGAGGAATCGGTGGTCGCCAAGATCGTGTCGCTGGTCGTCAAAATCGGCGCGCTCGTGGTGATCTTCGTCATGCCGACCCAGTTCGCGCTCGATCTGCAATTGCTGGGCGGCGTCTGGATGATTCAGATCTTCCCGGCGATCGTGTTCGGCCTGTTCACCCGCTGGTTCAGCGGCTGGGCGTTGCTGATCGGCTGGGCGGCCGGCATGATCCTGGGTACGGCGCTTTCATGGACAGGAGCCGGCTGGGCGCCTGTCCATGCGCTGAAATGGGACGTTCCGTTCTATGGCCCGTTCGACCCCGGCCTCGGCTTCGCCGCCTTCAACGGCCTGACCGCCGTGCTGCTCAACATATTGGTGGCGATCGTGCTCTCGTTGGTGTTGCGTCCCAAGGGCTTCGACGAGACTTCGCCGGCTGATTATCTCGACGCCGAAGCGCAATAAGGCAAAGGCCTCGCGGCGATTTGACCACGAGGCGGTCGCGCTCGTGCGAAATCAAGAGTATCATCGCCGCTCACCAAACGCGCGAGGCGGCGATGATCAAGCTGACCGTCAACGGGCGCGTCCATCAGCTCGATGTCGAGCCGGAAACGCCCGTACTCTGGATACTTCGCGACGAACTCGGCCTGACCGGCACGAAGTTCGGCTGCGGCGCGGGGCTGTGCGGCGCCTGCACGGTTCATTTCGACGGCGTGGCGACGCGCTCCTGCCAACTCACGATCGGCCAGGCCGACGGCAAATCGATCCTGACGATCGAGGGCCTGGGCGCCGAGCGCCTGCACGCGGTGCAGCGCGCCTGGATCGAGCACGACGTGCCGCAATGCGGCTATTGCCAATCCGGGCAGATCATGGCCGCGACCGATCTGCTGGCGACGAAGCCGCATCCCTCCGACGCGGAAATCGACGCGGCGATGACCAACATCTGCCGCTGCGGGACCTATCCGCGCATCCGCGCCGCCATCCACCGCGCCGCCGAACTCGCCGGGCTGTAGGGCGGGCGCCGGCGCTTCGCGCCACCTTCTCCCGCTCCTTCGACAAGCTCAGCATGAGGGCGGGAGAACGGGTTCGCCTCAAGATCCATGAATTGACAACCAGGAGATGGCCAGATGAACGCCCCTCTGACGCGCCGCTGTTTCCTCACGGCCGGCCTTTCCGCGGCCGGCGGGCTGCTGATCGGCGCCGCCTACGCCGTTCCCATCGACGGAGCGCCCTGGCCGGCCGACGAGGGCGCCAAGCGGCCGCAGGAGATCGACGCCTTCGTCGTCGTCGAACCCGATGGCGCCATCCTCATCCGCATCGCCAAGTCCGAAATGGGGCAAGGCGTGATGACGTCGCTCGCCATGATCGTCGCCGAGGAACTCGAGTGCGATTTCGCAAAGGTGAAGGTCGAATACGCCTCCGCCAATCGCAACGTCAACGACGGCGGCGTCTACCAGCGCATGGGCACCGGCGGCTCGTCCTCCGTGCGCCGCTCGCGCGAAATGTTGCAGCAGGCCGGCGCCTCCGCGCGCGCCCATCTCGTCGCCGCAGCGGCGCAAAGATGGAACGTGAAGCCCAGCGAATGTTTCGCGCGCGACAGCACGGTGATCCGCATCGCCACCGGCGAGGCGTTCGGCTACGGCGAACTGGCCGCGGAGGCGGCGCAAACGCTCGGCGTCAACCAGCCCGGCATCAAGGCGCCCGAAGAATTCAAGTTGATCGGCCAGCGCAAGCCACGGTTCGACACCCCCCTGAAGGTCAACGGCGAGGCGCAGTTCGGCATAGACGCGCGGGTTCCGGACATGGTCTACGCGGCGGTCGTCCATTGCCCGGTGTTCGGCGGCTCGGTCAAATCCTATGACGACAAGGCGGCCCGGGCGCGGCGCGGCGTGATCGCGGTCGTCAAGGTCGAGGGCGGTATCGCCGTCGTCGCCGACCGGTACTGGCGCGCCCTGCAGGCGCTCGCCGATCTGAAGATCGCCTGGGATTTCGGGGCCGCCGGCGCCGCCAACAGCGAGGCTTTTCGCGCCGAGTATCGCGCCGAACTCGAGGGGGCGATGACCAACGCCGTCGCCACCGGCGATTCCGACGCCGCCTTCAAGGGGGCCGCGCACGTGGTCGATGCGCTTTACGAAGTTCCCCATCTCGCGCATGCGCCCATGGAGCCGCTCAACGCTACCGTGCACTGGCGCGCCGACCGGATCGACATCTGGATGGGCACGCAATTCCCGGAGGACGCGATCAAGCTCGCCTCGTCGGTCGGCGGCGTGCCCACGAAATCCGTTTTCCTGCACAACGCCTTCCTCGGCGGCGGCTTCGGGCGCCGCGCCGTCAACGACGAATTGCGGCAGGCGGTGCAGGTTTCCCAGGCGGTCGGCAAGCCGGTCAAGCTGATCTGGACCCGCGAGGAAGACATCCAGCACGACCGCTATCGGCCACAGGCCGCGATCCGTCTCGCCACCGCGCTCGGACCCGACGGGGCGCCGAAGGCGTTCCGTTTCAAGACCGCCGTCGGCTCGATACAGCGCTCGCTGGGTTGGGGCCCGGTCTCCAACGGCGTCGAAGCCAGCGCCGTCGAAGGCCTCGTCAACCTGCCCTACAAGACCGACGCGTTGCGTGTCGATTGCGCCTTGAAGAATACCCACGTGCCGGTAATGTTCTGGCGGTCGGTGGGGTCGTCGCAGAACGCCTTCGCCGTCGAAAGCTTCATCGACGAGGTCGCCCACGCCGCCGGCAAGGATCCTTATGCGTTTCGCCGCGCGCTGCTCGTGGATCGCCCGGATTTCCTCGCCGTGCTCGACAAGCTCGCTGAGAAAGCGGAATGGGGTCGGCCCATGCCCAAAGGCTCGGCGCAGGGCATCTCGATCCACGAAAGCTTCGGCACCATCGTCGGTGAAGTCGCCGAAGTCGCTGTTGGCGACAATGGCGACGTCAGGGTCGAGCGCGTCGTCGCCTGCGTCGATTGCGGTCACGTCGTCAATCCGCTGACGGTGGAGATGCAGATCGAAAGCGGCGTGCTCTACGGTCTGACCGCGGCTTTGTTCGGCGAAATCACCATTCGCGACGGCCGCGTCGAGCAGAGCAATTTCAACGACTACCCGATCGCCAAAATGGCGGATTGTCCGGTCATCGAAACCCATTTCGCACTGTCGGGCGGCGCCAAATGGGGCGGGATCGGCGAACCCGGCACGCCGCCGATCGCGCCGGCGGTCGCCAACGCGATCTTCGCCATCACTGGCAAGCGAATCAGGTCGTTGCCGCTGAAGAACGCTTCGCTCGGCGCCTGAATTACTGACAGAAGGCGCGCGCTCGCGGCGTCCAGCCGCCCACGCCGCTTTGCACCATGTTGCCGATGACGGCGCAGACATAGGCGCGCTGCGCGGGTTGATTGTTGGGCCCCGCGTTGTACCTCGCCACGGCGCCTGTCCAGGTGCCCTCCGAAGCGCGCAACCCGCTCAGGAAATGCGCGGCGTAGTCGACATTGCGGGTCACGTCGAACATTTCGTTGACCGAAGCGAAGTCCCGGGCGTGCCAATAATGATTGATCTGCATGCAACCGATATCGATGAGCTTCGCGCCCCGCGCCACCGCGGCGTCGTAACGCGCCAGCGCTTCCTCGACCGAGGCCGAATGAACGGCGCGACCGTCGATGTTCATCGCATAGGGGTCGAGCGCGCCCGAGTGGCCCGTCTCGGTGAGCCCGACGGAATAGAGGATACCGAGCGGCACGTTATATTGCCGCGACGCCTTCGCCATCTCGGCTTCGCAATTGGCCGGAGCGGCTGACGCAACGGTAAGTCCGCTAGACAACCAAATCAGAGCGCTGAGAATTGCGCGCCGGCGCGACGCTCGGCGTCGTGTGCGTCCGCGGTTGACCGGGGGCTCGGCCCTGGGCGTCTTGCGAGGATTTGTCATTCCCTGATGCGCTTCCAAACGATCCGTTCTGCGTGGCGTTCGACGATGTTTGCGCGGGAGGCGCCTGGCTGAAGTTCTGCTGATGCACGACGAAGCTTTCCAGGGGCTGTGCGCCGACTTGCAGCTTCGCCACGATCGAATCGCGTTGGCTTTCGACCTCCGCGAGCGCGTTGGGATTGGCGACGCCGACATCCACCGAAAGCTTGCCATTGGTCATTTTCAACGTCACCGCCACAGCGCCGAGATGCGCTGGCGCCAGGTTGAGCTGCAGTTGCTTGAGGGGACCGGCGGCGAGCGGCGCATGGGTCGCGACATCGGGCGGCCCGAGCGATTGCGCCGCGTTGACCAATTGATCGCCGAGATCGGATAAGTTGACGATATTCCCGCTGGCGCTCGTCGGCGATGCGGGGACGGCGACCGTGACCGCCGGCGAGGGTGCGGGCGTTTTCACCGCGCCGGCTTGCGGCCCCAAGGGGCCGACCTCCTCATGACCCGAGTTGCGTGAAGAGGATTGTTGATACTGAGGATTCGCTTGCGCGCGAGGCGGCGCGCTCGCCGTGACCGCGAGCGGAGAGACCGCGGCCTCGGCAAATGTTTGCGCTGGCAAGTCCGCGGACGCCGCAGCCTTTCGGGAAACGGCGGTTTCGTTTCGAGGACTCGCTTGCGCGCGAGGCGCCGCGTTCGTCACAGCCGCCTCGACAGCGACTTGTACTTGCGTCTGTCCTTGCAAGACCGCGGGCGCGGCGTTCTCGATGTTGGAAACCGCCGGGTTGGTCTTTGCCTGCAGGCTTTGGAATCCCAACTCCGGAGCGAAAGCCGGCGCGGTCGTCTGGGCATAGGCTATCGGTCCCAAGGCCGCAGCCGGCGTCGGCGTGACGCGCGCGGCGGCTGGGCTGAGAAGGGGCGCCGCGTTCGTCACCACCGCCTCGACTGCGACTTGTCCCTTTGTTTGTCCTTGCAAGCTCGCGGGCGCGGCGTTTTCGATGTTGGAAACCGCCAGGTAGGTCTTTGTCTGCAGGCTTTGGAATCCCAATTCCGGGGCGAAAGCCAGCGGGGTTGTCTGAGAGTAGGCTATCGATCCCAAGGCCGCGCCCGGCGTCGGCGCGACGGGCGCGGCGGCGGGGCCGAGATTGGCAACCTTCCCGTTCGCAGTTGAACCTGACGGCCAAGCGGCGGCGGTCGAGGACGGCGCGTCGAGCGCGGCCGCGATTTCGGCGAAATTCGCGGTGGATGCGGGCGCTGAATTCGTCTCGGCGAGCCGGGGGCTGGACGCGAGAGCGGGATCGGCGCTTGCCGTCGGACGCGCGGACGACGCCGATGGCGGCGCGGCGGCAACAGGGGAGACCGAGTTCGGGAAGCGCGGTTCCGCCGACACGCCGAGGGGCTTGGTTGAAGGAGAGGGCGTGATCGGCGCCGGTCGCGCTATGAAGGGGACCGTTCCCAACAGGGACAGCGCCGCGTCGACGTTCGTCGTCAGCTTCGCGGGCGAAGTCGTCGGAGGACTTTCGGGACCCTGGGAAGACGGGGCGCGCGATGGGGACACGCCGGCGCCGGCCGCTCCCTCCGTCGCCGAAAGCGTCGCGCCCTGTTGATCGAAGTCCGCGAGCATGCTGTCGAAACCGCCCCCCGAAGCCGACGTTTCGGAATGGGCGACCTGCGGCGCCCGATTCGGCATGGCATGGGAGGAAAGCAGCAAGGAAGCCATCAGATTGGCGCTCATGGCGCGCTCCTCTTGTCGGACAGCAGGGCGTCCGATTTGGCCAACATCGCCTCTCCCTGCTTGATCCTGGCGCCAATGGTGTCATTGGCGCCCGCGTCCACCGGCGAGGGCGAGCGAGCGGCGGCGACCCGGTCCTCGCGATCGGCTTCAATCAAGGCCGTTTCAGAAGGCGTGTCGCGAAGATGCGTCGCCACGTAAATCGCCGCGGCCAGCAGCGCCTGATCGGCGGCGCTCAATTTCGATCGATCTATCGATTTCAAGGTCGAAAGTCCGCCATCATATTCGGCGCCCACACATCGAGCCGCAGCGGAATAGAGGCGGGCGCGGATTTCGTCGGGAGATCCCGCGGGCAGCGACCCGAGCATTTCGTCGGCGGCGGCGCCGGCAACCTCATATTGCCCGGAAATCGTCTGCGCCCGCGCCACGTTGAGCAGGAAATCTTTGCGTTGCTGAGGCGTGACCAAAGTCAACATCGACTCGAATTTGCTCAGATTGGCGAGGTCGTCGATCAACCCATAGCGGACGCTGGAGAGCGCCAGGCCCTGGATGAAATTTTCGGCATAGATCGAATGCGAGAACCGCGTGACATATTGGCGGGTCAGGAACAACAACCGCTCGCCATCGTGCCGATCGCCAGTGATCAGAATCTCGCGGCGCAACGCCGCTTCCTCCACGAGACTGCCCGGGGCAAGCAGCCGCGCGAGATCAAGCATGGCGATGGCGCGATCAGGCGAACGAGACGTCAGCAGCACTGATTCCACGAAGGCGAGTTGCCCTCCCAGTCGCAAACTCACCTTTCGGGGATCCACATCCGCCAACAAGGCTTCGGCCTCGAGCGAACGGCCGATCACATAGGCCAGCGATCCGCGCAGCAGTCGGTCCTGTTCCTTCGGCACGACGCCGCTTTCGAGCAGCCGCTGAATGATCCTGGGTTGCCCGCCGCCCAGCAGATAGGCGGCGGCGGCTTCGATCTCCGCCTCGTTCTTCCAGTCGTCGGGCGGGGCGGCGAGGATCGCCGCGCCAATGGCGCGCAGTCGTTCGCCCTGCTGTGCATAGGCGGCCTTGTCGCCCGCGGCCATGCGCGCTTGCAGGCTCTGCGTATCGAACAGCATATCGGAAACCGGATGCGGCAGCTCCGGTAGCGGCGCGATGGCGAGCGCGGAGGCCTCGGCTTTCGCGCCCTCCTCCGCCCATGCGCCGCCGAGGCCGACCGTGACGATCCATCCGGCGACCGCGACCGCCGTCACGAACCTGGGAAAAGCGCTCACGGCTTTGCCTCGCGCAGCAGGATTTCTATGCGTCGGTTCCCAGCGTCCAGGGGATGCGCCGGATCGCGCAAGGCGTGGTCGGCATGACCCTCGATGCGCTGAAATCTGGCCTCCGGAACGCCGGCCCGGGCGAGCATGTAATAGGCCATCTGCGCCCGCGCGGTGGAGAGTCGCCAATTGTCGTAGAGCGCGGTCTTGTAAGGCCGTGCGTCCGTATGGCCGCGGATCACCAGCGCCTCGCCATGCGTCTTGATGACCCCGCCGATGGTCTCCATCGCCTTGACCAGTTCCGCGCGCGGCTCGGCCGAACCAATGGCGAACATGCTGAAGTTCATCTTGTCCGTCAGACTGATGAGCACGCCCTCCTTGGTCGCCTCGATCTGAATCGCCGGCCCAAGCTCGGCCTTTTCCAGCGGCGCCAGTTGCAGTTGCAGCTGTTTCATAAGATCGCTCGCCTTGCCCGCGCTCGACGCATGCGCTTGAGCGGCGGGCGCCGCCTCCGCCGCGTCGTTGGACGCGGGCGCAGCGGCGTCGGTCGGCGCCGGAGTCGGCGCGTCACTCGGCGCGGGCGAAGGTTGGATCGCCGCCGGGCTCGTCGATTTCGGGTCGGGCTTGACGCCTTTCTGCGGTTCGAGGTCGGCGCGTTGATCGGGTCTTGGCGGAGGCGGAACATCGGATTCCAAGCTTACAGGATCGTTTTGCGCGCCCGGGCCGATGGGTTTGAACGGATCGCGAAAGGCGTCGATGCTGCTGGCGCCGGCTTCACGCGCAGGATCGGCCTCGCCGGTGTCGGGCGCGGCGGAGGCGGAATCGGAAGAGCGCGCGCCGACGATCTTGTCGAGGGACTGATAGGGGTCGCTGAACAGCGCCGTCTCGCTCATCGTCGGCTTCACGTCGACCGCATCTTGCGGCTCGGGATGGGGAACCGCCGCGGGAGTCTTCGGCTTTTCGTCCTTCTTCGGCGGCACGCCGACGGAAGGCGACGCCGACTGCCCTCCGGGTTTGTCATCCTTGCCGCTGCTGGTCGCCGGGCCGGGCTCCACGCCCGGCGCCTGATCTCCCGTCGTCTGATTGCTGACGACCTTGCTGGAATCGACGCCGTGGACGCCCTTGCGCGCGCGCGCCGGATTCTCGAGCTTCACGGGATTGAAATAGCGTGCGATGACCGTCCGCGTGTCCTTGTCGGTGGCGTTGATGATCCACAGAACCAGAAAGAACGCCATCATGGCTGTCATGAAGTCGGCGAAGGCGATCTTCCAGGCGCCGCCGTGATGGCCGCCGCCGTGGTAGACCTTCTTCTTGATGATGAAGATCTCGCCGTGCGGGTCACTCATCGGTCCGCGTCCTCACTGAGCGAATGAATCAACTCCAGCCAGGGCCCCAGCTCGGTCACGATCGTGGTGTGCGAGGCCTCGACCTTGACCTCGACCTGTGCGTCCGGCATGAACTCGATCTCGACGGCCAAGGCGCTGGCGCGCGACTTCAGCACCTTCAGCAGCGTCTCGGGTCCGCTGATCTTCAGCAGCGGCGGGTGACCGGAACTCGAGAGTTTGGCGAGGTTGGCGGCCAAATCCTCGACGGCGCGGGAAGTGACCGCCACCAGCAGAAACGGGCGCAGAATCCGCGCCACGCTGTCGGCGATTCGCCGCTCGACTTCGGCAATGCCCTGGGAGATCGCCTCCGAGAGCTTGCCGTATTCGTTCATCTGAAAGTCGAGACGCTCGACGACCGCACGCTTTTGCAAATCGGCGCGTTCGAGCGCGCGCGCGGTCGCCGCCTCGCCGCGCCCGGCGTCGAGACCCTCCTGAACGCCACGATGGTAGGCTTCCGCGAGGCGTTCCTCGATGTCGGGTTGCGCAGGCGGAGCCTCGCGCGTTCGAAACAACGCCGAGGTCGTTCGTCCCGCATGCGAGTCCGACGCGCTGTATTCGGTGGCGGTCGAGGCGGCGCGCACAGGCGCGCCCTCAGCGCTCTTGAAAGACAAGGGCCGAAACCCCGCCGATTCCGCATCCTCCGACTCCGGCGCAGCGGCTCGGTTCGTCAACGTCGCCCAGGGATCCTTGCGCGCGGCGGGCCGCTCGAGCGGCCGCACGGTTCTTCGCTGCTCGAGATATTGTGCTATCGAACTGGCCGTCATGCGTTCGCTCCTTCGCGTATCCATTGCCGAAGTATCGCGGCGGCGTGTTCTTCGTCGAAGTCCACGAGTTTCTGAAGTTGTCGTTGCGGGCCCTTTTCGCGGCGCTCCATCAGCGCCTCGAAATATTCGTCCGGCGCGTCCTCGGCCTGGAACAGCATCGGCGCTTCGGGGAGTTCAGGCATGGCGGCCATTTGCGGGAAGCCGCCAAGCGAATCCCCGCCGTCGGCGCCCGACGCCTCGCCCACGATGGCGCCGGCGGGACCGGCGAGCAGGGCGCGCGTGACGGGCCGGACCCCGAACCAGATGAGCAGGCCGGCAACCAACAGAATGGCGGCGGCGCTGACGATCGTTCCCGTCTGGCGCTCGAGAATCTCGAGATAGGAAGGAGCCGAAACCGGCTCCAGGTCCTTGCCGGAATCGACGAAGTCGACGATCGAGAGTTTCACGTCGTCGCCGCGGTCCTTTTGCAACCCACCCGCCGACATCACCAGCTGTTCGATCTCCTTGACCTGCTTGTCCAAGGCCTCGGGTGTCGCCTTGTCGCCCAGCGACGCCATCAGCGCCGACCGGTTGATCAGAACCGCCACCGACAGATTCTTGATGACGTAGCCGGCGCTGGTGGTCGTGACCTGCCGCGACGAGATCTCGTAATTGGTGAGTTGTTCCTTTTTGTCGTTGGCGTCCGTCGATTGCTTCGTGTCCGACGAGGAATTCGGCGACTTCGGCAAATTGCTCTGCACGCCGGCCGGCGCCGCGCCCGCCGAATTTTGCGCCGACGACTTTTCCTTGACCGTGCGCACCGAGCGCTCGGCCTTTTGGTCTGGATTGTAGACCGTCTCGTTGGTCTGCACCTTGTCGGCGTTGAGCCGCGCGGCGACGCTGACTTCGAAATTCTTGGCGCTCAAATAGGGAGCCAAGGTCATGTCGATGTTGGTCCGCACCGAAGCGGCGACGCTCTTTTCCAGACCGAGGAGATTTTCCGGCGCCTGATCGAGCGTGTCGCCGCCGCTGGCGAGCAATTGACCGTCGACGTTGAGCACGGTCACCTGCTCGGTCTTCATGTTCGGCACCGCCGCGGCGACGAGATGGCGAATCGCGATGCCGGTCGCGCGGTCGTCCGCGCCGTCGGTGCGGATGATGACGGAAGCCGAGGGCGGTTGGCGCTCACGGCGAAACGAACCTTCATCGCCCAGCACAATATGCACGCGGGCCGCCTTGATGCCGCGCATCATCTGTATCGTGCGCGCAAGTTCGCCCTCGATGGCGCGAACGCGCGTCACCTCCTGCATGAACGACGTCAACCCCAGCGAGCCCAGTTTGTCGTAGAGTTCGTTGCCGACGCTGCCGCTGTGCGGCAGCCCCTTTTCCGCCAGGGTCATTCGCGCCTGCGCGGTCTGCCCGACCGCCACCAGCACCGTCGCGCCATCGGCGCTGACGTCGAAGGAAATGCCGGCGTCGCGCAGCGCCGAGCCGATGCCGATCACATCCTCGCGATCCAACCCGGAATACAGCGTTTCCATGGTCGGCCGGCTCAGATAATAGCCGGCAAAGCCCGTGAGGGCGAAGACGCTGACGCCGATGATCGCCAGCGCGGCCAGCCGCCGCGGCCCGAGCGCGATCAGATTCGCCAGCAATTGCTTGGCTTGCGCCAACGCCCCCATGAACAGACCACCCTTGCAACTTCGGAAAGGCACAATTGGCGACCAAACTTGCGCGGGCGTTGCCGGCGGCCCCCTGGCGTCGCGAGCGTTTCAAACGCGGCGCCGGACGCAATACCGTAACCGATTGTTAATGAATGTCGGTCAGTTTCGCTTCAGTTCTCCCCGTAGAGTCGGTTTCGAGCGCTCCCGGGGAACTACACGGCGGATAGGCGGCTGAACTCACGCCTAGGGCATTACGCCAACCCGCCGTCTCGGTGCAAATCCGAAATGTCACCCGCAATTATGTGATCTATCGGACTGGAGCACCCTCATGAATTCCATTTTAACGAACTCACAGGCGTTGTCCGCGCTGCAAGCGTTGAACAATGTGCAGAACGACATGAACATCACCCAGAACCAGGTTTCGAGCGGTCTCGCCGTGCAGACGGCCGCCGACAACGCCGCCTATTGGGCGATCGGTCAGCAACTGACGTCCGACAGCGGCATCATCACCTCCGCCAACACCGCTTTGCAGCAGAGCCAGGCGGTCATGAATACCGCCAATTCGGCGATCGCCTCGGTGATCACGACGATTGACGCGATCCAGTCGCAGATCACGTCGGCGGGGAACCCGGGCGCCAGCCTCGGGGACATCAATTCGACCCTGTCGGCGCTCTCCCTGCAGCTCACCCAGGCGGTCAACGGCGCGTCCTTCAACGGCGTCAATCTTCTCAACGGCTCGCAATCTTCGACGGCGCCGCTTTCGTTCGTTTCCGGCTACGATGGCACCGCCCAGGGCGGTTCGGTCAGCACAATTTCCTTTACCGCTTCAGCGCTGACCGGTGGCGTGAACACGGCCGGCGCGGCCGCGGCCGTCACGGGGACCGTTACGGATCCGACCCTCATCGCGACCTTGAACAGCTACACTACGATTGGCGGCGCCAATATCCCCGGCACCGCTACCGGCGCAACCTCCTCGTATACCGCCTCAGCCGGATCGGTAGTCATCACGTCCGTGGATTCGGCGGTCGATTCGACGGTCTC
>Ga0302279_10001752_pt1 | contig 30204 bp, 46 predicted proteins | sample III_Bog_N3_3_FD_194541 | JGI IMG/M metagenome (GOLD analysis project Ga0302279, IMG submission 194541) | Peat permafrost microbial communities from Stordalen Mire near Abisko, Sweden - III_Bog_N3_3 | ecosystem: Environmental > Terrestrial > Soil > Wetlands > Peat | place: Sweden: Abisko... | reverse complement strand
CACACCTTCATGCCTGCGTGCGAACCGGACAGGCTTCGATTACATGATTCCCGGGTTGCGGAATCCGGCTTTCAGTGCATGAGAGCGGGCCTGCGGCCCGACGTGAACCCTGACGCCCCGGACTCGATAACCGCGGCGCTGGTAAATACGTATACCGGAATGGACTTAGGACTCCAAAATTCAATTGGACGCTCTGACTATCCGTTCTACTTTCGTCACCTAAAATTGCACAATGAATTCGGTCATAATCTTTGTCGCCAAGTATTTCGTTTTCCTGAGTATTCTCGTCGCCGCAGTGTTTTGGCTTCGAGTTCCTACCAAGGAAAAGATTTCGCTGGGCTGGAGGGTCATCGTCGGAGGGATCCTCGCAGAAGCTCTGGCACAAATCGCCGGCCATATCTATTACGACACAAGACCTTTCGTAAGCGAGCACATCGTCCCGCTCATCGCTCACGCACCAGACAACGGATTTCCTTCGGACCACGCATTGCTGGCTTCATTCCTCGGGTTTGTCGTGCTGCGCCACTCGCGCGCGACTGGACTGCTGCTACTGCTCATCGCGATCCTCATTGGCTGGGCCCGAGTACTCGCCCACATCCATCACCCCATCGACATCGTTGGTTCATTCGCCATCGCCGCATTCTCCGTTGCGGTCGTGGAACTCGGCGTCCGTCTTTGGAAGAAATGGCGTTGCGACGCTCACCACGAGAGTCCCGTCGCCTAAGACCACGTCGCTGGATCACGAACCTCGCGACTCTGGAATCTGCCCACAAAGCAGGAACCGGGTCCACGAGGGACCCGGTTCCTGCGTCAACGAGAAACGTTGACTACATCATGCCGCCCATACCACCCATGCCGCCGTCGCCCATCGGGGCGGAGGCGGGTTCGGGCTTGTCGGCGACGATCGCTTCGGTCGTGAGAAGCAGCGCCGCGATGGACGCCGCGTTCTGCAGCGCCGAGCGCGTCACCTTGGCGGGGTCGATGACGCCCGCCTTCACGAGGTCAACGAGTTCTCCCGTGGCGGCGTTGAGGCCAATGGTGCCCTTCGCGTTCGAGACCTCGCGCACCATGACGGCACCTTCGAATCCCGCGTTCGACGCGATGTGACGAAGCGGCGACTCCAAGGAATTCGCGACGATTCGCGCTCCCGTTGCCTCGTCGCCCGTCAGGGTCGCAACCAACTTGTCAACGTCCAGACGCGCTCGCACCAATGCCGTGCCACCACCGGCGACGATGCCTTCGTCGATCGCCGCTCGTGTCGCACTGAGGGCGTCCTCGATGCGGTGCTTCTTCTCCTTGAGCTCGACTTCGGTGGCGGCGCCAACCTTCACGACCGCCACACCACCGGCGAGCTTAGCGAGACGCTCTTGGAGCTTCTCGCGGTCCCAGTCCGAATCGGTGTCCTCGATCTCACGCTTGATCTGAGCGACGCGTCCCGCGAGGTCCGCGGGCGTGCCCGCGCCGTCGACGATGGTCGTGGCGTCCTTGGTCACCACGATGCGACGCGCGCGACCGAGCAGATCAACCGTGGCGCTCTCGAGCTTGAGCCCGATCTCCTCGGAGATGACGGTGCCCCCGGTCAAGATCGCCATGTCCTGGAGCATTGCCTTACGGCGTTCGCCGAATCCCGGCGCCTTAACGGCAACCGAGGTGAAGGTTCCACGGATCTTGTTCACCACGAGAGTCGCCAGGGCCTCGCCCTCGACGTCCTCAGCGATGATGAGCAGCGGGCGCGCGGACTGCATGACCTTCTCCAACACCGGCACGAGGTCGTGCACGGCCGAGATCTTGCCCGAGGTGAAGAGGATGAACGCGTCTTCTAAGACGGCCTCTTGACGCTCGGCGTCGGTCACGAAATACGGCGACAGGTAGCCCTTGTCGAACTGCATGCCCTCGGTGAGCTCGAGCTCGATGCCAAAGGTATTGGATTCCTCGACCGTGACGGTGCCGTCCTTGCCGACCTTGTCGATGGCGTCGGCGATGACCTCGCCAATCGAAGCGTCCGCCGCGGAGATCGTGGCGACCTGGGCGATCTGGCTCTTGTCGTTCACGGGCTGGCTCTGGGTGTGGATCGACTCGACCGCGACCTTCACGGCCTTCTCGATGCCGCGCTTCAGACCCGACGGGTTCGCACCCGCGGCGACGTTGCGCAGTCCCTCTTTGATGAGGGCCTGGGCGAGCACGGTCGCTGTCGTCGTGCCGTCACCGGCGACGTCGTTGGTCTTGGTGGCGACTTCCTTCACGAGCTGGGCGCCCATGTTCTCGAAGGGGTCCTCGAGTTCGATCTCACGCGCGATCGAGACACCGTCATTGGTGATCGTTGGCGCACCGAACTTCTTGCCGATCACGACGTTGCGACCCTTGGGTCCAAGGGTCACCTTGACGGCGTCGGCCAACTTGTCGACACCGGCTTCGAGGCCGCGACGGGCCTCTTCGTCAAACTTCAGTAGTTTCGACATGTCGACCTACTTCGAGATCGTGGCGAGCACGTCACGACTGGAGAGGATCAAGAGGTCCTCGCCGTCCACCGTGATCTCGGTGCCGCCGTACTTCGAGTAGACGACCGTGTCACCAACCGCGACTCCCGTGGGGATCAGTTCGCCCGAGTTCTCGGTGCGACGACCAGGACCCGTGGCGATGACCTCACCCTGCTGGGGCTTCTCCTTGGCGGTGTCGGGGATGACCAGACCCGAAGCGGTGGTCGCCTCGGCGCTGTTGGGACGGACCACAATGCGGTCTTCTAGTGGGTGTAACTTCATTATTTGTTGCCTCCTGCGCGATTAGCACTCGAAACCTGTGACTGCCAATTTAGCAGCCCGAGTGGCCGAGTGCCAACGGGCCCCGACCGCCAGGCCTAGATTCTGGTTCTTTGCCTAGGGATACAGGCGCTCACGGTGCCAGCGGCCCGCCCCCAGACGGTAAAGAACCCGATCGTGGAGCCGGTCCTGACGGTGCTGCCAGAACTCGAAGAGCGACGGGGTGAGCAGGTACCCACCCCAATTCGCGGGCCGCACGATCTCGACGGCCCCGAAGGTGTCTGCGAGCGTCGCCACGCGTTCTTCGAGGTCCCCCCGGCTACTGAGCGGCTCGCTCTGGCGACTCGCGTACGCGCCGATCTGGTGTCCGCGGGGCCTAGACGCGAAGTAACGGTCCGACGCCTCCGCGGACATCTTGGTGACGACGCCTTCGACACGGACCTGGCGACCAAGTGGCTCGCAGTACCACAGGATCGCGGCGTGCGGATTCTCCTCGAGCTCTCGACCCTTGCGCGACTCGTAGTTGGTGAACCACCCAAAGGACGTCTCATCGACGTGGCGCAACAGCACCATGCGCGCGCTCGGTCGAGCGTCGAGTGAGGCGGTGACGAGCGTGATCGCTTCTCGCTCGTGCATCTGGCCGAGCGCCTCGTCGAACCAGAGCCGAAACTGCGCGAAGGGACTCGGGTCACAATCTGTCACGTGAAGCGCCACCCATCGTTCGCTCACGAGACGTCGGCCAACTGCCAGTTCGGTAGCGCCGAAAGCGCGAGCGAACTGGGCCCACTGATGCCCAACCGGTAGAGCCCGGCGGCAGCGATCATCGCCGCGTTGTCCGTGCACATCGCCATCGTAGGTAGGTGCACCTCGACCCCGAACTCGCGCGCAAGTTCACTCACGCCCTCGCGCAACGTCGAGTTCGCGGCGACGCCTCCGGCGAGGGCAACGCCCTTCACCTCGTGAGCCACCATCGCGGCTCGAAGCTTGCGCAGCAGTTGCTCGGCGACCGCCGCTTGGAATGACGCCGCCACGTCGCGAAGCGCGACGTCGTGCTGTTTCTCGGTCGCTCGCACGACGGCCGTCTTGAGGCCCGAGAACGAGAAGTCCAGGTCATCGCCGGTCATCGACACGGGAAGCTTCAACGCGTCCGGCGAACCCTCGCGCGCGAGACGGTCGATCTCGGGTCCCCCGGGATAACCGAGCCCGAGCCAACGCGCGACCTTGTCGTACGCCTCGCCCGCTGCGTCGTCGATCGTCTCACCGAGGACCCGGTGCTCTCCGGGAGCCGACTGGAGCACGATCAGGCTGTGACCGCCCGAGACGAGCAGCGTCACGACCGGCCACGCCATGTCGGGGCGTTCGAGCAAGGGGGCGAACAAGTGCCCTTCTAGATGGTTCACCCCGACGAAGGGGACGCCCCAGGCGAGGGAGTAGGCCTTAGCGGCCGACAGACCGACGAGCAACGAACCAATGAGCCCCGGGCCGCTCGTCACCGCAATGGCGTCGATCTCGGGATGGTGCGGATCGAGGTCCGCGTCATCTAACGCCCGGCGAACGACCGGACCAATGGTGGTGACGTGGGCGCGGCCCGCGAGTTCGGGCACCACGCCGCCAAAGGCGCGGTGCTGATCGATCGAGGATTCGACCACCGACGAAAAGACGTGCAGGTGCTCGTCCACGACCGCGGCCGCGGTCTCGTCACAACTCGTCTCGATGCCGAGGATCTTCACGGATCCAGCGTAGGTCGGGCCGGTTTCAGGCCATCGAGGTCCACTACGTCCGCCCACAGCACGAGAGCGTCCTCTCGGGTGCGCTCGTAGTAGTTCTTTCGAATCCCCACAGGTTTAAAGCCGTAGCGGAAGTACAGGCGTTGGGCGCGTTGGTTCGACGTCGCCACCTCGAGCGTCGCGCGCACCAGACCACGCGCGAGCGCATCGCGCCACGCGTCGTCCATCAACGAGGTGGCGACCCCGCGACCTTCGAATCCCGGCAAGGTCCCGATCGTGTTCACGTGCAGTTCGTCCATCACGAACATCACGCCCAAGTAGCCAACGATCGTGCCACCCAACACCGCGACCGTGTAACGACGGGTCTCGGTGTTGCCAATCTCGTCGAGCAGCATGTTCTTGGTCCAGGGTTCGGGAAACTGGGTCTGTTCAATGCCCAGCAGTTCATTCACGTCACGGCGCTCGGCGAGACGGATGGTCCAGTCGCTCATGGTTGGCGCTCGCGCGTCGTGAAGTTCGCTACGGCGTCGGCCTCGCGAAGATAGAGCGGCACCACGCGCTCGCTCGGTTCGCGTTGCTCACCCAGGGCCAGCGCAGCCTCAACCGACGGTACGCTTTGGCTAAAGACCTCGCCGTTGGGCACTGCGGCGAAGTCAGCCAGGTAGCGCTGGACGCCGTCGCCGGTGAAGACGACCGACGCCCCGTTGGTCGCCCATTCGATCACCACGCTCCTCGCGGTGCTTACCCGGGCCGCGTCCATCGCCACCACACCCTCGTCGCTGACGCGAAAGGTCTGGACGAAGACCTCGCCGCGTCGAGCGTCAACAACTCCGACGACCGTGGCGCGAACGCCCGCGTGGCCCGCGCCGTGGGCGAGCAGTTCGAGCGAACTGACGCTCACGATTGGCCGTCCGAGTCCCTCGCCCAGTCCAATGGCGCTCGCCACGCCCACGCGAAGCCCGGTGAACAGGCCCGGCCCCACGTCCACCACCACCCGATCGAGGTCGAGGGCGCGAAGGCCGAACTCTTCGAGCACGCCCTCGATGCCCAGAGCGAGCACCTCACTGTGACGCCGCTCGAGGTCGAGTACCCGCACCACCTCACGCTCGGCGCTGCGAAGTCCCAGTGCGCACGCGGTGGTGGCGGTCTCGATGGCGAGGATGATCACGACTCGCTCCACGCGCGAAGTTGCTCGAGGCGACCCGGCTCGGCGACGTCTTCGACCCTGATCGTGCGAACGTCGTTCTCGTCAACGAGAAAACCCACGCGCAGCACGTCGCGGCCGAAGATCGACGCCGCGAGCTCGCCCCACTCGACGAGGGCGACGCCGGACTCTTCGACCAGTTCGCCCAACGCCAAGTCGAGTACCTCGTCGAGGGTCTGGACGCGATAGACGTCACAGTGGTGCAAGGTGGTGATACCCAGGTCGTTGTGGCACGCGTGTTCACGCACCACGGTGAACGTGGGACTCGTCACGCGTTCAACTACGCCCAGACCCTTGGCGACGCCCTGGACGAAGGTGGTCTTTCCCGCGCCGAGCGAGCCCGACAGCAACACAACGTCGCCGCTGCGTAACACCCGCGCGAATTCACTGCCGGCCAATCGGGTGTTGACGTCGCTCGCACAGCGTCGCTCGTAACTCACTTCTCGCTCAACAGTTCCTTGAGCACCCGCAGGTCGCTTCGCATCACGTCGACCACGCTAGGCCCACCGCGCAACGCCGCCGCTGGGTGATAAGTCGCCATGCCCCGACACGTGCCCATCGCCACGACTCGGCCGTGAGTGAGCCCGATACCAGCGTCAAAACCGAACACCGACTTCGCCGCCGTATTACCGAGCGCCAGAATTACGCGCGGGCTGCAGCGCGCCAGCTGCTCGTCGAGCCAGGGCCGACACGACGCGATCTCGACCGGTCGAGGCGTCCGATTCGCGGGCGGACGACACTTGACGACGTTGGTGACAAAGCACTGGCCCCGCTCGAGCCCGAGCTCCTCGTGCACCAATTGAAAGAGCAGGCGCCCGCTGCGCCCAATGAAGGGTGCCCCGCCCTCGTCCTCGCTCTTGCCCGGCGCCTCACCCACGATCATGAGGATTGCTGATTCGAGACCACTGCCCACCACCACGCGTTGACGCGTCAGACTGAGCGTGCAACGGGTGCAGGTCGGCAGGTCGGCGAGGTCCACGTCAGTCCACGAGGACGCGCGGCACGCGCACACCGATACCGCACAGGATCTCCCAGGTGATGGTCTCGCCATGCTGGGCCCATTCGTCCGCGCTGATCTGCTCGTCGCCCTGGCGTCCGAGCAATACCACGTCGTCACCAATAGCCACCTCGTCGTCACCGACGTCCACCACCAATTGGTCCATCGTGACGTTGCCCGCGAGCGGGTAGCGACGACCGTTGATCAAGACCTCGGCGCCGGCGTCAAAGAACCGGCGCGGGAAGCCGTCGGCGTACCCGAAAGGCACGGTCACGATCGTCGAGTCGCGCGCCAGTGCCCGACGTCGACCGTAGCTGGGCCTCTCGCCCGGCGCCGCGCGTCGCCGGGCGACGACCTTGGCGCGAAGCGTCATCACCGGTGCCAGCGTGACGTTGCGGACCTCGAGCGCCTCGGCGAGCCACGCTTGGGGCAGGTAGCCGTACATCGCCAGTCCCACGCGCGCCAAGTCACGTCGCGACTGCTCGTAACCGAGCGCGCCCGCGGAGTTCGCCAGGTGCACTATGCGCGGACGCCGTTCGGGTGTAATCGCGGCGAGCACCGCGTCAAAGGCTTCGATCTGGTGTCGCGTGAAGCCACGGTCGTCCCCACTCGAGCCGTCGGCCACGCTGAAGTGCGTGTAGATCCCCTCGACGTCGAGGTGGCCCGAACCCGCGAGCACGTCGAGCACGTCGTTGACCGACGCCGGATCGACGCCCATGCGGCGCATACCGGTGTCGACCTTCACGTGCACCGGGTGCACGCCGCCGAGTCCCCGTGCCGCTTCGACCAACGCGTGCGCGCCCTCGATCGATCCAACCGTCACCGTGAGCGAACCCGCGAGCGCGTCGCCCAAGGTGGCGCTGGGTATCTCAACCAGCAGCAGGACCGGGGCGCTCACCCCGGCGTCGCGCAGTTCGATGCCTTCGTCAACGGTGGCGACCGCGAGCGAGTCTGCGCCAGCCTGCAGGACGGTGCGTGCCACCAACTGGATGCCGTGGCCGTAGCCGTTGGCCTTGACGACCCCGCACAACTTGGTGGCGCCAAGCACGCTCTTGAGCGCGGCAACGTTCTGGGCGAGCGCCGACGCCGATATCTCGGCCCAAGCCGGGCGGCGACTGCTGGCGGACTTCATTAACCGCGCTCGTCGAGTCCCACCACGAAGGCCGCGGCGGTGAGCGCGGTGTGGGTCATCGAGACGTGCAGGTGGCGCACCCCGCGGCGCTCGGCGAGTTCGAGGGCGACCCCGTGCAGCTCGACGCTCGGCACGCCGTCACTCGAGCGGTGGATCTCGATGCTGTGCCAGGGCGCGCCGCCTATACCTACGTGCAAGGTCTTAAGGACCGCTTCCTTGGCGGCGAAGCGTGCGGCGAGTCGCTCGGGGCGAAGTCGCGCGTCAAGGCGCTCACCTTCGGTGAACAGGCGTGTGAGCAGACGCGGGTGTCGCTCGAGGGCGAGGGCGAAACGCGGCACGTCCACTACGTCCACCCCTACGCCGATTGTCGTCACTACTCCACCGTCACGGTCTTGGCGAGGTTGCGCGGGCGGTCGACGTTGCGTCCGAGACCGCGCGCCATGAAGTACGCGAACAACTGAAGGGGCACGATGTCGACCATGGGGGTGAACATCGGTTCGGTCGCGGGCACGCGCAAGACGAAGTCCGCGACCGCGGCGATGGACTCGTCGTCGTCGGTCGCCACGGCGACCACGCTCGCACCGCGCGCCTTCACCTCGGCGAGATTAGAGAGGATCTTCTCGTGCATCGCCGGGTCGGTCGCCACCGCGACGACCACCACTCCGGGCTCGATCAAGGCGAGTGGTCCGTGCTTCAACTCGCCCGCCGGATAACCCTCGGCGTGTAGGTAGGTGAGTTCCTTGAGCTTGAGGGCACCCTCCAGGGCCGTGGGGTAGCCAACGTGACGCCCGAGGAAGAAGAAGTCGTGAGAGCCGAGCAGTTGCTTGGCGACGTCCTTGACGTGGTCACGGCGCTCGAGCGACTTGGCGACCTGGGCGCTCACGGCGTTGAGGCCGAGGAACAATGCGTCGATCTCGGATGCGGGCAGGGTGCCGCGCAGTTGGGCGAGGCGCAGGGCGAACAGCTCGAGGGCGGCGACCTGGGCGACGAAGGCCTTGGTGGAGGCGACCGAGACCTCAAGACCCGCGCGGGTATAGATCACCGCGTCCGCCTCGCGCGCGAGCGATGAGTCCACGATGTTCGACACCGCCACCACGTGCGCACCACGACGTTGGGCCTCGCGCGTGGCCTGGATGGTGTCGATCGTTTCGCCGCTCTGGGAGACCCCGATGACGATCGTGCCGATCTCGACGATGGGGTCGCGGTAGCGGTACTCGCTCGAGATGTCCACCTCGACGCTGATGCGCGCCCAGCGTTCGATGGCGTACTTGGCCACGAGCGCCGCGTGGTGCGAGGTACCCGCGGCGACCAGCACGACGCGCTTGACGGCGCGCAGTTCATCGTCACTCACGCGCAGCTCGTCAAAGGAAATACGTCCGTCGCGACGACGCCGGTCGAGCAGCGTGGCGAAGATCGCCTCGGGTTGCTCGTTGATCTCCTTGGTCATGAAGTCATCGTTGCCGCCCTTTTCGGCGGTCTCGAGGTCCCAGTCGATCTGCAGTTGACGCAGTCGCACCGGCGCGCCCTCGAGGTCGATGGCGCGAAAGCCCTCGGGACCCAGACGCACGATCTCGTCGTCGTTCACGGCGTAAAAGGACGTCGCGCGGTCGAGAATCGCCGGCACGTCACTCGCGAGGTAGGTCACCCCCGGGGCGGTGCCCACCACGAGCGGGGAGATCCGTCGCGCCGCGACGATCACGTCGGGCTCGTTGCAGTCCATCGCCGCGAGCGCGAAGGCGCCGCGCACGGTGTGCAAGCTCTGACGCACGGCTTCGATGAGCTCCAAGCCCTGGGCGCGTGCCTCTTCGATCAGGTGAGCGAGGACCTCGGAGTCGGTCACCGACGTGAACTTGTGGCCCCGCGACTCGAGCTGCTCTTGGAGTTCGGTGTGGTTCTCGATGATGCCGTTGTGGATGATCGCGATGTTGCCCGAACAGTCCAAGTGCGGGTGGGCGTTCATTGCCTCGGGCGCGCCGTGGGTCGCCCAGCGCGTGTGCCCGATTCCCGAACTGAAGCCCGTGGGAGCCGACTGGCATTCAACGCGTAGCGCCGCGACCGACTCGGTACCCGCGGCGGTGCGCGCGCGCCAGGTCTGACCTTGGCGCACGAGAGCCACGCCCGCAGAGTCATAACCGCGGTACTCCAGGCGCTGGAGTCCTTCGAGAAGTGTCTCGAGCGTGTCGGAGGATCCAACGACCCCGATGATGCCGCACATGAGAGCCATCCTACTCGGGGCGAAAATATGCCTCTGGACGAGAGAGTTTCAGGAGAATTGTGCGCGCACGCGTGACGAGAACTCGGTGACGAACTCTTCGCTCAGACTCTCGACCATCACTCGCACGACCGGCTCGGTGCCCGAGGGTCGCACGAGCAGGCGAAGCTCATCGCGCCCTAACCCGTAGCGCGCGACCAATTCCTCGAAGATCGACTGCACCGCTGCGTCCTCGAAGAGGTCGTTGTCGACGTTGATCAGCGCCTGGGGCACGCGCGCCCACGCCGCCTTCGCCTGCGCGCTGAGCGGGCCGCGGCGAACAATGAGGTCGCTCAGCAGGAGTCCCGTAAGCATGCCGTCACCCGTGGGGCTCAGTTCGCGAAAGATAAGGTGCCCCGACTGCTCGCCGCCGAACCTCCACGAGTGATCCTCGAGCGCAAGCAGCACGTTGCGGTCCCCGACGTCCACCTCGACGATCTCGACGTCGCGGGCGCGAAGCGCCCGGTGCAGGCCGAGGTTGCTCATCGAGGTGACCACGAGTCCGCCCCCGAGCGCACCCGCGTCGAGGCGGTCGAGCGTGAACAGCACCATCAGGTCGTCACCGTCGCGCACCACGCCCTCGTCGTCGACGGCGATCAATCGGTCCGCGTCGCCGTCAAAGGCGAGGCCGAGGTCGGCGCCCAGTTCATTCACCTTGGCGACCAAGTCGTCGACGCAGGTCGAACCGCAGCCTTCGTTGATGTTGCGCCCGTCGGGTTGGTCGTGCAGGGTCGTGATGCGCGCGCCAGTGCCCTCGAAGAGTTCGTGGGCGACGTGGCTCGCGGCCCCGTTCGCGCAGTCGATCACGATCGAGAGCGCCGAGATATCCCCGGGCACCAGTTCACGAAGATGATGGGCGTAGTCGTGTTCGGCCGACTCGTCGATTCCAAAGGAACCGAACTCGTGGTTCGCCGGAGCGGGTGCGGCGTTGAGGGCCTTCGCGACCGCTTCTTCGGTGGCGTGGTCGAGTTTCGAGCCGCCCAGTCCAAGCACCTTTAGACCATTGTCGTAGTAGGGGTTGTGCGAGGCCGAGACGACCACGCCCGCGCCGTGGCGCTGGTGGGCGATGACCGCCACTCCGGGGGTCGTGAAGTAACCAATGTTGCACGCCTGGGCGTCGCCGTCGCGAAGACCGGCAAGTACCGCACTGGCGAATTGGGGCGAACTCTCGCGAGTGTCGTAACCCACGAACACCGGCACCGAGAAGACCGAGGCGACCGCTCTTCCGAGCCGGTAGGCCAGGTCCAGGGTGATCTCCTCGAACGCTCGTCCGCGGATGCCGTCCGTGCCAAAGCGCACGGGCTCGGCCATTAGCGCTTCGAGTACTGAGGAGCCTTACGAGCCTTCTTGAGGCCGTACTTCTTGGTCTCCTTCTTACGAGAGTCTCTCGTGAGAAGCCCGGCCTTCTTCAAGGCGGGGCGAACGTTCTCATCGATCTCGAGCAGTGAACGCGAGATGCCCAGACGCAGCGCGCCGGCCTGACCCGCCACGCCGCCGCCTTCGATGGTCGCGTCGATGTCGTAGGTCTGCTGAGCGTCAATCAGGCGAAGCGGCTCCATGACCATCTGACGGTGCGTCGCCGAGGTGAAGTAGTTGTCAAAGGCGCGCGAGTTGATGGTGATCGTCCCGGTGCCGGGGCGAAGACGGACCCGGGCGACGGCTTCTTTGCGCCGACCGGTGGTTTGAGTGAGCGGAATGGGCACGAGACTGTTCTCCTTAACCGCGGCGGATCGCCGAGGTGTCGTACTTCGTAGGTTGCTGGGCGGCGTGGGGGTGCTCGGCGCCGGTGTAGACGAACAGCTTGCCCATCTGGGCGCGCCCTAGTCGGTTCTTGGGGACCATGCCCTTGATCGCTTCGTAGACCAGGGTCACCGGGTCGGTGTCGATCAAGGTCTGCCACGAAGTCGAGCGAAGACCACCGGGGTAACCCGAGTGGTGGTGGTGGAAGTTCTGCGCGGCCTTGTTGGCGGTCACGACGACCTTGTCGGCGTTCACGATGATCACGAAGTCACCGGTGTCGACGTGGGGCGCGAAGAACGTGCGGTGCTTACCGCGAAGCAGTGACGCTGCGACCGTGGCGACGCGACCGAGCACGAGTCCTTCGGCGTCGATGACGAGCCAGTCGCGGGTCAACTCGTTGACCTTGGGGGTGTAGGTACGCACAGTTATTCCTTCAGCGATCTTCCAGTCACACGGGACCAGAGGGACTCTCTAGCCTACAAAATCCGGGGCCTCTTGGGCAAATTGTGGATATCCCACCCCCACGAGGCAAAGCCCCGCGGCGGGAGCCGGCGCGGGCAAATGGTCGCGTTTTCGGCTCTCCAGGCGCTCAGTGACGGTGTTTTGGTCGATCTTCCCCTGACCAATGGCGACGATCGTCGAGACCAGGCAGCGAACCATGTTGTGACAGAACGAGTGGGCGCGAATCGTCAGACGAACGACCGGAGCGTCGCCCGGACTCATCTGCCAACCGTCGTCCAGTCGCTCCCAGTGGGCGTGACGGACCTCGCGAAAGAGCGCCTCGTCGCCCTCGGCGTTGGCCGGGCGCCGACAAAAGGCCCGAAAATCGTGGGTACCGAGGATCTCTTGGCTGACCGCGTTCATGAGCGGGACGTCCAGGGGTCCCTCGACCGCCCAGGACCAGGTGTTGGTGAGCGCGAGCGCCGGCGGTGTGGTCTCGAGCACGAGGTAGCGGTACTCGCGCCAGGTCGCCGAGAACCGCGCGTGGAAGTCGTCGCTGACGCGCCGGGCGCGAAGGACCTGGATGCGCCCGCGTAACTGCTTGTTGAGCGAGAGCGCGAGGTGCTCGGGATCGGGACCGCGTTGCTTGGTGAACAGCGTCGTCGGTAGATCGACGTGGATGACCTGGCCAAAGGCGTGCACGCCAGCATCGGTACGGCCCGCGCCGACGATTGAGGGTTCCTCGTTCAGGTGCAGCGTCGAGGCGAGGGTCTCACGCAACACGCCCACGACCGTGGTGGACTCTGGTTGGTACGCGAAACCCGCGAAAGCCGCGCCGTCGTAGGCAATGTCGAGGCGCCACCGCTGGGTGTCGCCCTGGGGTCGATCAGACGAACTCAATGCGCGCCATCGGGGCGTTGTCACCCTGACGCGGCCCAAGCTTCAAGATGCGCGTGTAGCCGCCCGGACGATCGGTGTAGCGCGGCGCGATCTCGGTGAAGAGCTTGTGGGTCATGTCCTTGTCGCGAATGAACGCAACGACGCGCCGCTGGGCGGTGATCGAACCCTCGGGGGAGTTCTTCGCTGCGGTCACGACCTTCTCGGCGATCGGACGAAGCGCCTTCGCCTTCGCCTCAGTGGTGACGAGGGATTCGGCCGCGATCAACGAGGCGACGAGGTTGCCCATCATCGCCTTCTGGTGAGCGCTGCTGCCACCGAACCGCTTGCCCTTAGTGGGAGTTCCGCGCATGCTTAGTCCTCGATTCGCAGTGAGAGACCGCGCTCTTCGAGGCGGTCCGTGACGTCCTTGAGCGACGTCGCGCCGAAGTTCGTGATCGAGGTGAGGTCACGCTCGGTCGCGTTGACGAGCTGGGCGATCGTGTTGATGCCCGCGCGCTTTAGGCAGTTGCGCGAACGCTCGGTCAGACCGAGCTCTTCGATGCGGATGTCCAGCTCGCTCGCGGCGGCCTGGGCGGTGCCGACGTCGCCGAGTTCGAGCGACGGTGCCTCCTCGTCGAAGCTGCCGATCAGACTGACCAACGAACCGAGGGTCTTACCCGCCGAGGCGAGGGCCTCGCGGGGGCTGATCGAACCGTCGGTCTCGATGTCGATTACCAGACGGTCGAAGTCCTTGCTCTGCTCGACGCGTACGGGCTCGATCTCGAAACTGACGCGGCGAACGGGGGTGAAGATCGCGTCCAGGGGGATGACCCCGATGGTCGAGGAGCCCTTGTTGCCCTCGGCACCGACGTAACCCTTGCCACGCTCGACGGTGAGCTCGAAGGTGAGCGCACTCTTGGCGTTGGTGAGGTAGGCCAGGTGCAGGTCGGGGTTCAAGATCTCCACGTCCGCGGTCGTCGAGAGGTCCTTCGCGGTGACGGGGCCCTCGCTGTGCTTGTCGAGGCGAAGGGTAACGGGCTCGTCGGAGTGGACGATGAGCAAGAGGTCCTTTAAGTTAAGGCAGATGTCTTGGACGTCTTCCTTCACGCCTTCGATGACGCCGAACTCGTGCAGCACGGCGTCGAACTTCACGCGCGTCGCGGCCGCTCCGGGGATCGATGACAGCAGCGTGCGGCGAAGCGAATTGCCGAGCGTGTGACCAAAGCCCGGGTCGAGCGGGCCGATGCCAAAGGACTGACGGTGGTTGACTTCGTCGCCGAGGGCTTCGATGGTGGGGCGTTGGATGATCAACATGGGGACTCCTTAAAGATCTGAAAAACTGTGGTTACTTCGAGTACAACTCGACGATGAGTTGCTCTTGGATCGATTCGTCGATCTGTTCGCGCTGGGGTACGACGCGAACCGTGACCGTAAAGTTGTTGTCGCTCTTCTCGAGCCAGCCCGGGACCGTGCGGTCCAGGACGTCGAGGTTGCGCTTGACGTTGAAGTTGTCGCGGGTCGCGGCCTTTAAGGACACGACCTCGCCGGGACGCACGCGGTACGAGGGGATCGTGACGCGCTTGTCGTTGATCGTCACGTGACCGTGACGAACGAGTTGGCGAGCCTGGGAGCGGCTCGCGCCCCAGCCCGCGCGGTAGGCGACGTTGTCAAGGCGACACTCGAGGAATTGCAGCAGGTTCGTACCGGTCATGCCGGGACGACGGCTCGCCTCCTCGTAGAGGTTGCGGAACTGCTTTTCCAAGATGCCGTAGATACGACGCGCCTTCTGCTTCTCGCGAAGCTGGTTCAGGTACTCAGAGCCCTGGCGCTGGCGGTCACGACCGTGCATGCCCGGCGGGAAGGCGCGGGTCTGGCGGTCCGAGTTCTCGGCGACGGGGCACTTCAAGGTGAAGCAGCGCTCGCCCTTCAAGTAGAGCTTGGTGCGCTCACGGCGACAGAGTCGACAAACGGGTCCGGTGTAGCGAGCCATTACTAACCCCTACGGCGTTTCTTGGGGCGACAGCCGTTGTGGGGCAGCGGCGTGACGTCCTTGATGGCGACGACCTCGATGCCAGCGGCGGCGATCGAACGGATCGCGGTCTCGCGACCCGATCCGGGGCCGCGTACGAGCACGTCGACCTTCTTCACGCCGTGCTCCATCGCGGCGCGCGCGCACTTCTCGGCGGCGAGCTGGGCGGCGTAGGGCGTGGACTTGCGCGAACCCTTGAATCCGACCTGACCCGACGAGGCCCACGACAACACGTTGCCCTCGGGGTCGGTGATCGAGACGATCGTGTTGTTGAACGAACTCTTGATGTGCGCGACGCCAAAGGCGACGTTCTTTCGTTCCTTGCGACGACCCTTGCGGACCGTGGTTGGCTTGGCCATTACTTCGTTACCTTCTTCTTACCGGCGACGGTGCGCTTGGGTCCCTTGCGGGTGCGGGCGTTGGTGCGGGTGCGCTGTCCGCGTACGGGCAGACCCTTGCGGTGACGGATGCCCTGGAGGCAATTGATCTCCATCTTGCGCTTGATGTCCTGGGCGACGTCGCGGCGACGGTCACCCTCGACGGTGAGGTTCTGGTCGATGTAGGCGCGCAGCTTGTTGACCTCGGCTTCGCTGAGGTCCTTTACGCGCGTGGACTCGTCAACGTCGGTGGCGGCGCAGATCTGCTCCGCGGTCGTGGGACCGACTCCAAAGATGTACGTGAGTGCAATCACCGTCCGCTTCTCGCGGGGGATGTCTACTCCGGCAATACGGGCCATGTTCTTCCTCTCCTAGCCCTGACGCTGCTTGTGACGCGGGTTCTCGCAGATCACGCGCACGTGACCTTGCCTTCGAATGACCTTGCACTTCTCGCACATCGTCTTGACGCTGGCGCGGACCTTCATGTTTTTATCTTTCTCGAACGAAACGGAACGTGAGTTATTTGTACCGGTAGGTGATGCGTCCACGGGTCATGTCATAGGGCGTGATCTCCACTTGGACCTTGTCGCCGGGAAGAATTCGGATGCGGTGCATGCGCATCTTTCCCGAACTGTGGGCGAGGACGGTGTAACCGTTCTCCAGCTCCACGCGGAACATGGCGTTAGGTAGAGGCTCGACGACAGTCCCTTCGACGGTGAACGCGTCTTCCTTTGGCTTACTCAGGTTCTTCTCCTTGTATGGGCACTGCGACGTCAAAGGGCAAAAAGCTCCTTGACGGAAAGACTTCTCGGGCTTCCAAGAGGTCGGCTGACCATTCTACCGGAAAACTACCGAAAAGCAAAACTGGGCCGCCCGATCGCGAGCGAACGTCCGACCACGGCCGAAAGGCTCCGATTTGTGACCAGAGTCCCTACTGGTTAGTCCAAAACTTCGACAATGCTTGGTTAATGACGGAACTATCCAGGACTCTGGTACCGGAGTCTATCCACCGCGACGAATGCGTGAGCCTCTTGGGCGCCGCCGCCCTCGCCCGGGTAGTCATCTCGGTCAAGTGCCTACCCGTCGCCCTGCCCGCGCGAATCGCCCTGATCGAGCGCAGTTCGGTCCTGCTCGCCAGTTCGGACCCGGCGATCATCCTCGCGGCCGAACGGGGTGATGTCGTTTCTATACAAATTGACGGTTTAGAGTCCGACGGCCTCACCTGGTCGGTGATGGCCTCGGGCATCGCCAAGCTCGCCCATGGCCAGGCCCCGCCCAGCGAGATCATGCGCGAGGCGTTCGAGCGAGGCGCCACCTTCGTACTCTTACCGCTCTCGGTGGTGGTGGGTCAGCGGGGTTGAGCCCGAGCGGCCAATAACCAGCACTGAGTAGGAAAAACATGTGAAAGGCTACTCATGATGGCATTTCACCGTATCAAAGACCCCGAAAGGCTTCACGCTCTCATCGACGCGATCCTGCTCATCGAGGCGGACGCAAACCTCACGACGTTGCTCAAGAGCATCGTCGAGAGCGCCACGTCCCTGGTCGGTGCGCGCTACGGCGCGCTCGGGGTGCTCGCGAGTGACGGGACGTCCTTGGCGAGCTTCATCACCCACGGCATCGACGACCGCCAGCGCGCGCAGATCGGCGAACTGCCGCGCGGCGGGGGCGTGCTCGGCGAGACGATCCGCCTCGCCCATCCCCTTCGCGTCGAGGACCTCGCAACCCACCCCGGGCGTTCGGGCTTCCCCGCGAACCACCCGCCGATGAAACAGTTCCTCGGGGTGCCAGTTATCGTCGAGGACGGCACGGTCTTTGGGAACCTCTATCTCACCGACCACCTCTCGGGCGAGCCCTTCAGCGCCGAGGACGAGGACCTCGTGGCGGGATTCGGTCGCGCCGCCGGACTCGTGATCGACCAGGCCAAACTGCGCAGTCACGTACGCGACCTCTCCATCGCCGAAGAGCGCGAGCGCCTCGCGCGCGACCTGCACGACACGGTCATTCAACGTCTCTTCGGCGTGGGTCTCTCACTGCAGCTCGCCCTCTCGGGTTTTCTGGAGGACTCGGTGCGCGAGCGAATCAACACGTCCCTGGACGAGTTGAACGAGACCATCCACGACATCCGCACCACCATCTTCGAGATCGACCAGGAGCGCTCCGACGCCGATTCCCTGGAGGACCGCATCGAGTCGCTCACCATCGAAGTCGCCTCTCGCCTCGGGGTCCAGGTGCAACTCAAGATGCTCGCGGGCATCGACGACCTCGTGGCGGCGCGCTGCGCCCAGCACGTCGTCCAGGCGTTGCGCGAAATCCTGTCTAATATCGTGCGCCATTCCCAGGCCGGTCGGGTTGACGTCGACCTGAGCATCGACGAAAATATGCTCGTGCTGATGGTAAAGGACGACGGCGTGGGTTTCGCCTCGGCCGCGAGCGGCGGAAGGGGCCTACACAACCTCGCCTCACGGGCCCGTGACCTCGGGGGCGATTGTTACGTAGACTCAGAAATCGGCCACGGCACGCAAGTGCGCTGGACCGCGAACCGACTGGACTGACGTGATTCGATTGCTCCTTGTAGATGACCACGAAATAGTGCGTCGCGGCCTGCGTGAACTGCTCGAATCGAACGAGGACTTGAAAGTGGTCTCCGAGGCGGGCAACCTCGAAGAAGCCCTCAAGATCTCGCTCGATGACGTCGACGTCGCCGTGCTGGACGTGCGCCTGCCCGACGGCAGCGGCGTGGACCTCTGTCGCTCGCTGCACGAGCAGCGCCCCGACCTGGCGTGTCTCATGCTGACGTCCTTCGCCGACAACGAGGCGCTCAACGCCTCGATGCTCGCGGGCGCTCGAGGCTACGTGCTGAAGAACGTGCGCGGCGACGACCTCGTGAACTCCATTCGCCGGGTGGCGGCCGGTGAGACCCTCATGACCAGCGAGCAGCTCGATCGCGCCCGCGAGCGCTTGCGTCGCCAGATCGCCGAGGACGTGCGCCTCGAGAGTCTGAGCGGCCAAGAGCGCCGTATCCTCGAACTACTGAGCGAGGGCATGAGCAACCGTGAGATCGCCGACGTGATGTTCCTCGCGGAAAAGACGGTGAAGAACTACGTGTCGAACCTGCTCGCCAAACTCGGCTACCAGCGCCGCACCGAAGCCGCCCTCTTCGCCCAGCGCCAGTTCGACCGCACCCATCCGCGCGACTAGAGCAGCGTAAAAACCTCGGGTCCGTTGTCGGTCACCGCGATCGTGTGTTCGAAGTGCGCCGAGAGCTGACCGTCCTGGGTCATCACGCCCCACCCGTCTTCGAGCACGTAGGTGTCGTAGGTGCCGGCGTTGACCATCGGTTCGATCGCGAAGACCATGCCTTCTTTTAACGTCGGGCCGGGGGTACCGGGCCAGTAGTTGGGCACCTGGGGGCTTTCGTGCATGGCGGTACCGATGGCGTGCCCCACGTACTCGCGCACGACCGAAAAACCAGCCGCCTCGGCGACGTCCTGGACCGCTCGTCCGACCTCGTGGAGCCGGTTGCCCACGCGCAACTGGTCGATACCCGCCCACATCGATCGCTCGGTCACCTCGAGCAGTTTCTTCGCGAGGTCGCTGATCGCGCCCACGCCCGCGGTGTAGGCCGCGTCGCCGTGGTAGCCCTCGACGATCGCCCCGCAGTCGATCGAGATGATGTCGCCCTCGGCGAGGCGATAACTGCCCGGAATGCCGTGGACGATCATGTCGTTGGGGCTCGTGCAGATCACCGAGGGAAAGCCGTGATAGTTAAGGAAGTTCGATCGGGCCCCGCGTTTGTCGAGCACCGCGGCGGCGACCTCGTTCAAATACGAGGTGGTCACGCCCGGGCGGATCGCCGCCCTCGTGGCCTCGTGCATCTCGGCGACCACCTTGCCGGCCTTGCGCATCTTGTCCAGCTCTTCGCTTGAACGCCTCACGCGAGACCCTTGGCGGCGATGCTCGCCTTGATCGCGATGGTGACCTCGTCGGGACTCTGGTCGCCGTTAACCTCGACCAGCAGACCTCGCTCCTGGTAAAAGGCGAGCAGCGGCTCGGTGTCGCGTTCGTAAGCCTCGAGACGCTGGCGGATCGCGTCGGGCTGGTCGTCGCGACGCTGGACGACGTCGCCCCCGCAGTTCGAACACGTGCCCGAAATTGCCCCGATGTCGGTGTCCTTGTAGATGTTGCCGCACTCCTGGCAGACCCGACGCGACGAGAGGCGCTCGGTCACCAGCGCGATCGGTACCTCGAGATTGATGCAGAGTTTGATGCCGTCTTCGCCCAATAGGGCTTCGAGCGCCTCGGCCTGATGGATCGTGCGCGGGAAACCGTCTAAGAGCGCACCGCGTTGCGCGTCGGGCTCTTGGAAGCGCGCGTCGACCAGGCGGATCACCAGTTCGTCCGAGACCAAGTCGCCCGCGTCCATGATGGCGGCGACCTCGTGACCGAGCGGCGAGCCAGCCTTTACCGCGGCGCGAAGGATGTCGCCGGTCGAGACGTGGGGGATGGCGTAGATTTCGGCGAGACGCTTGCACTGCGTTCCCTTGCCCGCACCCTGCTTGCCGAGAACGACCAGGTTAAGACTTGGCATCGTTACCTCTTCAGGAATCCCTCGTAGTTACGCATCATGAGCTGCGAGTCGATCTGTCGCATGGTCTCTAACGCCACGCCCACCGCGATCAGCAGCGTCGTGCCGTAATAGGGGAACTTGTTGATGTTCCACAACGCCATGAGAATCGAGGGCACGACCGCCACCGAGGCGAGGAACAACGCGCCCACGACCGTCAGGCGACTCAGCATCTTGGCGAAGTACTTCTCGGTCGGCAGTCCCGGACGGATGCCCGGCACGAAACCACCCTGTTGGCGAAGCATCTCGGCCTGCTGGTGGGGCTCGAAGGCGATGTAGACGTAGAAGAAGGTGAAGGCGAGGATGAGCACGAAGTCCGAGAAGATGTAGAAGAAACTCGTCGGGTGCAGCGAGGAGTTCACGAAGTTCTGAAAGCTCGTCCAGGGCACGATGTTGCTCATCAGGACCGGGATGTAGAGCACCGAGGACGCGAAGATGATAGGGATAACCCCGGACTGGTTGACCTTTAAGGGGATGTAGGTGGAGTTACCACCCAACTCGCGTCGACCGACGACTCTTCGCGCGAAGGTGACCGGGATGCGCCGCTGGCCGTTGTCCATGAAGACAATGAGTACCAAGAGCGCGATCGAGACGAGCAGGATGATAAAGAACTTGGTCGGACCCCCCTCGCTCCAGACCGCCCGACCGCCCGAGGGCATGCCCGAGACGACGTTGGCGAAGATCAAGAGGCTCATGCCCTGGCCAATGCCGCGCTGGGTGATGAGTTCGGCGAGCCACATGACAAAGGCGGTTCCCGCGGTCATGATTGCGACCATGAACAGACCCAACCACAGGTTGAACTTGGGGATGAGGTCGATGTTAAAGCCAAGCAGCGCCTGGTCGTGGCCGTGAAAGGCGTAGATGAGGCCCGTGGACTGCAGTAGCGCGAGCCCGATGGTGAGATAACGAGTGGTCTGGGTGATCTTCTTCTGCCCCACCGCGCCCTGGTCGCGCCACTCGCCGAGCTTGGGAATGACGGTGGTGAGCAACTGGATGACGATCGAACTGGTGATGTAGGGCATGACGCCCAGACCGAAGACCGCCAGGCGCGTAAGGGCGCCGCCCGAGAAGAGGTTGAGGAATCCGAGCACGCCGCTCGCGCCGGCCTTGGACTGCAGCAGTTGCACCTGGGACCAGCTCACACCGGGGATCGGGATGTTGGCGCCCGCCTGGTAGAGACAGATGATCGCGATCGTAAAGACGACCTTGTTGCGAAGATCCGGTACGCGAAAGATGTTCGAGAGTCTGCGCAGCACAGTTCAGTCCTTAGCGGTTCTGGTGTTGGTTGCCCGACGCTGGTGGACGCACCGAGAAGGGCAGGTCGAGCACGGTCGTCGTGCCGCCGGCCGCTTCGATGGCGGCCTTGGCTGACGCGGAGAACGCGTGCGCCGAGACGTTGAGCGCCGCGCCGACCGATCCACGACCGAGGACCTTGACGAGGTCCTTCTTTCGTGCGAGGCCCCGCTCGACGAACACGTCGAGCGTGACGTCACTGACCCCGAGGGCGACGAGTGCGTCGAGGTTGACGGGGGTGTACTCCACGCGAAAGGGGTTGGTGAAGCCCTTCAGCTTGGGGATGCGCTGGAGCAGCGGCAACTGGCCGCCCTCGAAGCCCGCGGGGATCTGGCGGCGGGCCTTCTGACCCTTGGTACCGCGGCCCGCGGTCTTGCCGCCCTTGCCGCCAATACCACGCCCGACGATCTTCTTGCGGTGCGTCGAGCCTTCGGGTGACTTGAGATCGTGCAGCTTCATTCGTTGACCTCTTCTACTTTGATCAGGTGGGGTACGCGCGCGATCATCCCGCGGATCTCGGGACGGTCGGGCAAGACGTTACTCTGGCCAATGCCGCGAAGTCCGAGCGCGCGAAGGTTCCCGCGGTGCTTGGGCTTGGTCGCGATCGATGAGCGGATCTGGGTGACTTTCAATTGGGTCATGGACTACGCCTCCGTCTTGAACAAGTCGCCCTCGCGCTGACGCTCGCGGTAGGCACGAAGGGTCCCCGAGGGGATGACGTGCTCGGCCGTCTGGTCGCGCAGGGCCGCGATGTCCTCGGGACGACGCAGTTGCTTGAGTCCGTCGATCGTGGCGTGGGCGACGTTGATGCCGTTGGGCGAGCCGAGCGACTTGGCGATGATGTCCTTCACGCCAGCCATCTCGAGGATCGCGCGAGCGGCGCCACCGGCGATGACGCCGGTGCCCGGTGCCGCGGGCTTCATCAGCACCCGACCAGCACCCGAGGCGCCAATGACGGGATAGACAATGGTCGTGCCCGCAATGGGCACGTCAAAGAGGTTCTTGCGCGCCTCTTCGATACCCTTTTGCACGGCGAGTCCCGCCTCTTTTGCCTTGCCGTAGCCGAGACCGACCCGTCCGTTGCGGTCCCCGATGACCATGAGCGCGGTGAACGAGAAACGACGTCCACCCTTGACGACCTTGGACACGCGATTGACCTTGATGGTCCGCTCTTCGAACTGTTCTACGTCACTCATTAAAACTCCAGTCCATCGGCGCGAAGCTGTTCTGCGAATGCAGCCACGCGGCCGTGGTAGTCGAATCCGCCGCGGTCAAAAACCACGGTGGTGATGTTGGCGGCCTTCGCGCGCTCGGCGAGGAGCTTGGCGACGGCCTTGGCCCCGTCCACGTTGCCGTGGACGCTTGACTTCAACGAAGCCTCGACCGACGACGCGGCGGCCAGGGTGACGCCCTGGGTGTCGTCGATGATCTGGGCCGAGATGTGCTTGTTGGTGCGACTCACCGCGACGCGCGGACGCTCGGGCGTGCCCGACAAACGGTTACGGATGCGCTTGTGACGACGCTGACGCAGTTCTCTCGTTGTACGTGCCATTACTTCGCAGCCTTTCCAGCCTTGCGCGCCACTCGCTCACCGAGGTAGCGCACACCCTTGCCCTTGTAGGGCTCGGGCTTACGGATCTTGCGGATGGTCGCGGCGACCTGGCCCACGACCTCCTTGTCGGCGCCCTTGATGATCACGCGCGTGGGGACGGGCACCTCGAAGGTGATGCCCTCGGGCGCGGTGAACTTCACGGGGTGCGAGAAACCCAAGGCGAGGTCGAGCACGCCCGGGGCGCCCGCGGCGGCGCGGTAGCCCACGCCGATGATCTCGAGTTCTTTGGACCAACCCTCGGTGACGCCGGTGACCATGTTGGACACGAGGGTGCGGGTCAGTCCGTGCAGCGATCGGTACATCGTCTCGTCGTTGAGTCGTTCGACGTTCAACTGGTCGCCCTCTTGGTGCAGCGTGATGCCATCGGGCAGGATGCGCGTCATGGACCCGTTGGGTCCCTTGACGCTGACGATACTGTCGACGACCGAGACGCTTACCGAAGACGGCACCGTGATGGGGTTACGGCCAATACGTGACATCAGCGGTTCTCCTTGGAAGAAATCATCCGGTTACCAGACATAACAGAGCACCTCGCCGCCCAACTTGGCCTTTCGCGCCTCGCGGTCGGTCATGAGACCATGGCTCGTCGACACGACGGCCACGCCGACGCCACCGAGCACCTTAGGCATCTGATCGGACTTCTTGTAGATGCGAAGACCGGGCTTGGAGACGCGCTTGATGCCGACGATCGTCTTTCGACGGTCCTCTGAGTACTTGAGTGCGATCTCGAGGGTTGAACCGGGCTTGCCCTCGGCCTTGGTCACGGTGAAGCCCGAGATGAAGCCCTCTTTCTCCAGGACCTTGGCGAGGTTCTCCTTCAGCTTCGAGCTGGGCATCTTCACGCTGTCGAACATGGCGGAGTTCGCGTTACGGATCCGCGTGAGCATGTCGGCGATGGGGTCAGTCATTGTCATAGCTGTCCTCCTACCAACTTGCCTTCGTCACGCCCGGAACCTCACCGGCGTGCACCATCACACGCAGGCAGATCCGGCACAGACCGAACTTGCGATACACCGAGCGCGGACGACCACAACGTTCGCAGCGCGTGTAGGCACGCGTCGAGAACTTGGGAGTCTGCTTCTGCTTGATTCGTAGGGCTTTCTTAGCCATGTCTATCGATTCTCCTGCTTGAAGGGAAAGCCGTACGCGCGAAGAAAAGCGCGTCCCTGCTCATCGTTGGTGGCCGTGGTGACGATGGTGATGTCAAAGCCACGCGGCGCGTCGATCTTGTCGTAGTCGATCTCGGGAAAGATCAGCTGGTCGTTCACCCCGAAGGTGTAGTTGCCGTGACCGTCAAAGGACTTGGGCGACAGACCTCGGAAGTCACGAATACGCGGGATGGCGAGGCTGAGCAGGCGGTCAAAGAACTCCCAGGCTCGGTCCCCGCGCAGGGTGACCTTCACGCCAATGGGCTGCTCCTCGCGCAGCTTGAAACTCGCGATCGACTTCTTCGCGCGCGTCACCACGGGCTTTTGACCCGTGATCAGTTCGAGGTCGCGCTGGGCGCCCTCGAGCAGCGAAGCCTGTTGGGTCGCCTTGCCGACGCCCGAGTTGAGCACGATCTTGGTGAGGCGCGGGACCTGCATAATGTTGTCCAGACCCAGCTCGTCCTTAAGGGCCGGACGGATCTCCTGGTCGTAGCGGACCTTGAGGCGAGGGCGGGTAGCGGTACTCATAGTGTCTCTCCACACTTGCGACAGACGCGCACCTTGGTGTTTTCAACGATCTTGTAGCCGACCTTCGCCGGACCCTTGTGGCCGGTGCACCATAGGGCGACGTTGGACACGTGAACGGGCATCAGCTTGTCGATGATGCCGGCCTGCATGGTGGCGCCAGCCTGCTTGGTGTGGCGCTTGGCGATGTTGATTCCGTCAAGGATCACCTTGCTGCTCGAGGGCAGGGCCTCTTCGACCTGCGCGCGCTGACCACGGAACTTTCCCGACAGCACCAGCACGTCGTCACCTTTACGGATCTTCATTACAACACCTCCGGCGCCAGGGAAATAATGCGCATGAACTTCTTGTCGCGCAGCTCGCGACCGACGGGTCCGAAGATGCGGGTACCGCGTGGCTGGAGCTGGTCGTTGATCAAGACCGCCGCGTTCTCGTCGAACTTGATGTAGGAGCCGTCGGGACGACGGCGTTCCTTGGACGTTCGCACGACGACGCAACGCACGACGTCGCCCTTCTTCACGGCGGCGCCGGGGATGGCGTCCTTCACCGTGGCGATGAAGACGTCACCGATCGAGGCGTAGCGACGACGCGAACCTCCGAGCACGCGGATGCAGAGCACTTCCTTGGCTCCGCTGTTGTCAGCCACTTTGAGACGGGATTCCTGCTGGATCATCGTGCACGCTCCACTATCTCGGTCAGGCGCCAACGCTTCAGCTTGGAGAGCGGACGGGTCTCCTGGACCCGGACGCGGTCGCCCACCTTGGCCTCGTTCTTGTCGTCGTGCACGTAGAGCTTCTTCGTACGCTGGACGGTCTTGCCGTAGCGAGGGTGGCTGACGCGCTCGTTGACCGCGACGACCAGGGTCGAGGCCATCTTGTCCGACACCACAATGCCCTCGCGGACCTTGCGCGGATTCTCGCGCTGGGTTTCGTTCGTCGAATCAGTCATGACTACTCACCTTCCTGGGCCGCTTCAGCGGCGGCGATCTCGCGCTCACGCACGAAGGTCGACAGTCGTGCGATGTCCCTACGCACTTCGTGCAGACGCGCGGAGTTGTCCAACTGACCCGTCGCCAACTGGAAACGCATGTTGAACAACTCGCGACGCGAGTCACTCAGGCGCTCTAGTAATTCCTTGTCGCCGAGGAGACGAAGCTCCGCGACGCGCTCAGCGGTCTTTGCCATTAGATGGTCACCTCCGGTGTGCCGTGGGTCCCGGGGCGGATCACGAACTTGGCCTTGATGGGCAGCTTCTGAATGGCGCGCTCCATCGCCGCGCGCGCCAGCGTCTCGTCGACGCCACCGAGCTCGAACATGATGCGCCCGGGTTTCACGACCGCGACCCAGAACTCGGGGTTGCCCTTGCCCGAGCCCATGCGGGTCTCCGCGGGCTTTTGGGTGACGGGCTTGTCGGGAAAGACCCGGATCCAGACCTTGCCACCACGCTTGACGTGACGGGTCATGGCGATACGCGCGGCTTCGATCTGGCGAGCGCTGATCCAGCCCGCTTCGAGAGCCTGGATGCCGAAGTCACCGAAAGCCAGCTCCACGCCGCCCTTGGCCATACCGGCCATGCGACCGCGCTGCTGCTTGCGGTACTTCACTTTGCGGGGCATCAACATGATTACTCAGCGTCCTTTCGAAAATGCGGCGTGTCGGTGTGATCTTGGGCCGTGCGGCGCTCGATCTCCTCTTCCACGCTCAGGCGACGCTCGACCTCGTCGTTCGCGGCCAGCAGGTCCGCGGGGTTCACGTCGGTAACGGCCTCTTCGACCGGTGCCTCGTGCTCGACGCGACGGCGTCCACCACCGGCGCGTACGACGCCCTTGGGCACGGCGGGCGTCGCGCCCACCGGCACCGCGTCACCGGCCGCCATGGCCGCCTCGCGCACGATCTTCTCGTCGTTGGTCAACTGGTAGGGCAGGATGTCGCCCTTGTAGATCCACACCTTCACGCCAATGCGGCCCGTGTTGGTGCGAGCCTCGCGAAAGCCGTAGTCGATGTCGGCGCGAAGCGTGTGCAGCGGCACGCGACCTTCACGGTAGGACTCACGACGCGACATCTCAGCGCCACCGAGACGACCCGAGGCCTGAATCTTCACGCCCATGGCGCCAGCCTTCTGGACGGTTTGGATACCGCGCTTCATCGCGCGACGAAACGCCACGCGCCGAAGCAACTGGTCACAGATCCCCTGGGCGATCAGCGCGGCGTCGAGTTCGGGCTGCTTGATCTCTTGGATGTTGAGCGAAATCTTGTTCTTCTGACCGGTGATCTTCTCGAGGTCCTTCTTCAGACGCTCGGCCTCGGCGCCGCGACGCCCGATGACGATGCCCGGACGAGCCGTGTGGATGTCCACGCGGATGCGGTCAGAGTTGCGCTCGATCTCGATACGCGATACGGCCGCGCTCTCGAGTTGCTTGGTCAGGTAGTCGCGGATCTTCCAGTCCTCGATCACGAGGTCCTTGTAGCCGCGCTCCTTGAACCAGCGCGACTTCCAATCCGTCGTGATACCGAGACGGAAACCGTAGGGGTTTACCTTCTGACCCATTAGTTCGTCTCCTCTGTGGTGTCCTCAGACACCGTCTCGTCGCTTGACGCCTCGACGACCGGCTCTTGCTCGGTCATTGCGGTATCGGTCTTTTCGTTCTCGTGTGCGTCGCTCACGTCGCTCTCGGCTTCGGTCGCTTCAGTCGCGTCGATGGCGTCGGTCGCGTCGACGTCGTGCTCACTCGCCTCGACCGCGGTTGACTCGTTATCGAATGATTCGTTCTCACGAGCCTCGGCCTCACGGGCTTCGGCCTCGAGCGCCTCGTTCTCCGCGGCGACCGCGGCGGCGGTCTCGCGCTTGTTGAGGCTGGCGGTCTGGTCGGCGCGACGACGCGAGGTCGACACACGACGAGCTCGCGACGCGGTCGCCTGGGCCGAACGTGAGTTGCGCAGGGTCTCGAGGCGTTCCTCGTCCAGGCGAGACACGATCACCGTGATGCTGCAGGAGCGCTTGCGAATGGCCCCCGCACGTCCGCGCGCACGCGGCGTGAAGCGCTTCATGGTGATGCCTTCGTCGGCGTACGCGGCCGAGACGAAGAGCTCGTCGGCGATCATGGCGTCGTTGTTCACGGCGTTGGCGACGGCCGAGGCGAGGACCTTGCCCACGACGTCGGCGGCCTCGCGGGTCGTGCCCGCCAGGATCTCGCGCGCGGTCGTCACGTCCTCACCGCGGATGAGGTTCAAGACCACGCGGGCCTTGCTCGCGGACATGTGGTAGCCGCGCACCGAAGCGCGCGTCCCGGGGCGTTCGTTGGTCTTGGGACCGGTCATTAGCGCCTACCCGTCTTCTCTTGACCCGCGTGGAACCTGAAGGTCCGCGTGGGAGCGAACTCGCCGAGCTTGTGTCCGACCATCGATTCGTTGCAGAACACCGGTACGTGACGACGACCGTCGTGCACGGCGAAAGTGTGGCCGACCATGTCGGGGATGACTGTCGAACGACGACTCCAGGTCTTGATGACCTTCTTCTCGTTCGCGGCGTTCATCGCGTCGACCTTCTTCAAAAGGTGCGAGTCGATGAAGGGACCCTTCTTTAGGCTGCGTGACATTCTCTACCTACCTCCGCGAGCCGCGTCCACGGCGACGACGAATAATCAAAGCGTCTGATGTCTTTGGCAGACGCGTACGACCCTCTGGCTGACCCCACGGCGATACGGGGTGACGTCCACCGGAAGTCTTTCCTTCACCACCACCGAGTGGGTGGTCGACCGGGTTCATGGCCACACCGCGCGTCTGGGGGCGAATGCCCTTCCAGCGGCTGCGGCCGGCCTTACCGACCTTGATGAGTTCGTGCTCGGAATTGCCCACGATGCCGAGCGTCGCGCGGCAGTCGATCGGGACCCGGCGCATCTCGGTCGAGGGCAGACGAAGCGTGGCGTAGCCGCCGTCCTTGGCGACCAGCTGGACGCTCATGCCAGCGCTGCGGGCCATCTTGCCGCCGCCTCCGGGGCGCAGCTCGACGTTGTGCACCGTGGCACCCGTGGGGATGAAACGCATTGGTAGCGCGTTGCCGGTGCGGATGTCGGCCTTGGGACCGGACTCGACGACGTCGCTCACCTTGAGACCGTTGGGCGCGAGGATGTAGCGCTTCTCGCCGTCGGCGTAGTGCAGCAGGGCGATGCGGCACGTACGGTTCGGGTCGTACTCAATGGCCGCCACCTTGGCGGGCACGCCGTCCTTGTTGCGCTTGAAGTCGACGATGCGATACTGCTGCTTGTGACCGCCGCCGCGGTGGCGCGAGGTCTTGCGCCCGTAGTTGTTACGCCCACCCGTGCGAGGCTTGGGGTCGAGCAGCGACTTCTCCGGGGTCGACTTGGTGATGTCGGCGAAGTCCGAGACCGTCTGGAATCGACGACCGGGGCTGGTTGGTTTGCGGTGGCGCAGTGCCATGACAGTCCTTAGTTCTCGAAGAGATTGATCGTGTCGCCCTGCTTGAGGGTGACGATGGCCCGCTTCGTGGCGGGGCGCGAGCCCACGACACCGGTGCGACGGTTGCGCGTCGTCTTACCCTTGCGGTTGAGAGTGTTGACGTTGACGACCTTCACGTTAAAGGCCTGCTCGACGGCGTTACGCACGTCGACCTTGGTCGCGCGGGGGTCGACGACGAAGACGTAGGTGCCGTTGTCCATCAGGGCGTAGGTCTTTTCCGAGACGACCGGACGGATCAGGATGCTCATGGCGTCGCGCATTACTCGGCCTCTTTCGTGCTGGGCAGGGTGGCGTCGGTGAACAGGATCCAGTCGCAGTCCAAGACGTCGTAGGCGTTGATCTCGCCCGCGTCGATGGTCTTGACGTGGGTGAGGTTGCGAAAGGCGTGAAAGGCCGTCGAGTCGTCTCGCCCGAGTACAACGAGGACCTTGCCCTCGAGGCCCATGGCGGACAGGGCATTGAGCGCCTCTTTGGTCTTGGGGGTCTGCCACTTCTCGAAACTGTCGAGCACGGCGATACGCTCCATGCTCGCCCGGTCCGACAGCGCCGAATACAGGGCGAGGCGGATCATCTTCTTGGGCGTCTTCTGGTCGTACTTGCGCGGCTTGGGCCCTAGGGCGATGCCACCTCCTGGGTAGTGCGGGGCACGGATGGTGCCCTGGCGCGCGTTACCGGTGCCCTTCTGGTTAAAGGGCTTCTTGCCGCCACCGCGGACTTCCTTACGGGTCTTGGTGGACTGGGTGCCCTGGCGTTTCGCGGCGAGCTGGGCCTTTATGACCTGGTGCAGCACGGCCATGTTGGGCTCGATGCCAAAGATCGTCGGCTCGAGGTCGACGCTCGTGAGCGTGGTGCCGTCAAGGGACTTGCGCATGACCGAGTGGGTCTTGGGTTCGAGACGGTCCTTCTTGATCGGACCGCGCAGCGTAAACACGTCGCTCATCGCTTACCTCCGGCCTTCATGGGGTTCTTCACCGAGGTGCGCAGCACGACG
>Ga0302279_10001749_pt1 | contig 30231 bp, 23 predicted proteins | sample III_Bog_N3_3_FD_194541 | JGI IMG/M metagenome (GOLD analysis project Ga0302279, IMG submission 194541) | Peat permafrost microbial communities from Stordalen Mire near Abisko, Sweden - III_Bog_N3_3 | ecosystem: Environmental > Terrestrial > Soil > Wetlands > Peat | place: Sweden: Abisko... | reverse complement strand
CCTGTTCGGCGACCGGCTCTATGTCGAATTGCAGCGCCACGGCATCGAGAAGGAGCGCCGCGCGGAGGCCGGCCTGATCGATCTGGCCTATGCCAAGGGGCTTCCGGTCGTCGCCACCAACGAGCCATATTTCGCCGCCGCCGACGATTACGAAGCCCATGACGCGCTGCTCTGCATCGCCGGCGGGCGCCTGATCGCGGAAACCGATCGCGAGCAGCTCACTCCGGACCACCGCTTCAAGACCCGCGGCGAAATGGCGGTGCTGTTCGCCGACATGCCGGAGGCGCTGGCCTCGACGGTCGAGATCGCCGAGCGCTGCGCGTTCCGGCCCACCACCCGCAAGCCGATCCTGCCGCGCTTCACGGTCGGCGCCGGCGCCAACGCGGCGGGGGCTGAAAGCGACGAGGCGGCGGAGTTGCATCGTCAGGCGGAGGAGGGACTGGGCAACCGGCTTCGAATTCACGGCCTGGCCCAGGGCACCACGGAGGAAACCTATCGCGCGCGCCTGGCCTTCGAGATCGATGTCATCACCCGGATGAACTATGCGGGCTATTTCCTGATCGTCTCCGATTTCATCAAATGGGCGAAGGCCGAGGGCATTCCGGTCGGACCGGGCCGCGGTTCGGGCGCAGGCTCGCTGGTGGCCTATGCGCTGACCATCACCGACCTCGATCCGATCCAGTTCGGCCTGCTGTTCGAGCGCTTCCTCAATCCGGAACGGGTGTCGATGCCCGACTTCGACATCGATTTCTGCCAGGACGGCCGCGACCAGGTGATCCGCTATGTGCAGCAGCGCTATGGCCGCGACCAGGTGGCTCAGATCATCACCTTCGGCACGCTGCAGGCGCGCGGCGTGCTGCGCGATGTCGGGCGCGTGCTGCAGATGCCCTACGGCCAGGTCGACAAGCTGACCAAGCTGGTGCCGCAAAATCCCGCCGCGCCGGTGACCCTGGCGGCGGCGATCGAAAGCGAGCCGAAGCTGCAGGCGTTTCGCGACGAGGACCCGGTGGTGGCGCGCGCCTTCGACATCGCCCAGCGCCTCGAAGGCCTGACCCGGCATGCCTCGACCCATGCCGCCGGCATCGTGATCGGCGACCGGCCGCTCAGCGAACTCGTGCCGCTGTACCGCGATCCGAAATCCGACATGCCGGTGACCCAGTTCAACATGAAATGGGTCGAACCGGCGGGGTTGGTGAAGTTCGACTTCCTCGGCCTGAAGACCCTGACGGTGCTCGACCTCGCGGTGAAGCTTTTGAAGAAGCGCGGCGTCGAACTCAATCTGGCGCGGCTGCCGCTCGACGACGCGCCGAGCTACGCCATGCTGGCGCGCGGCGATGTGGTCGGCGTGTTCCAGGTTGAAAGCCAGGGCATGCGGCGGGCGCTGGTCGACATGCGGCCCGACCGCTTCGAGGACATCATCGCGCTGGTGGCGCTGTATCGCCCGGGGCCGATGGCGAACATTCCGACCTATTGCGCCCGCAAGCATGGCGACGAGGAGCCGGAATACCTGCATCCGATGCTGGAGCCGATCCTGAAGGAGACCTTCGGCGTCATCATCTACCAGGAACAGGTGATGCAGATCGCGCAGGTCATGGCGGGCTATTCGCTCGGCGAGGCCGACCTGTTGCGCCGGGCGATGGGCAAGAAGATCCGCAAGGAGATGGAGCAGCAGCGCGAGCGTTTTGTGTCCGGCGCGGTCGCGCGCGGCATCGCGCCCGGGCAGGCCGACACCATCTTCGAACTGCTGGCAAAATTCGCCGATTATGGCTTCAACAAGAGCCATGCCGCGGCCTATGCGATGCTGTCGTACCAGACCGCCTACATGAAGGCGCATCATCCGGTCGAATTCCTGGCGGCGTCGATGACCCACGACATGAGCAACACCGACAAGCTCAGCGAATTTCGCGCCGAAGCCCAGCGGCTCGGCATCAAGGTCGAAGCCCCCTCGGTCAACCGTTCCGGCCCGACCTTCGAAGTCAGCGACGGCACGATCTATTACGCGCTGGCCGGCTTGAAGGGCGTCGGCCACCAGGCGGTCGAACTGATCGTGGAGGCGCGAGCCGCCGGCTTGTTCACCTCGCTGGCCGATTTTGCCGCGCGGGTTAATCCGCGCGCCATCAACAAGCGGGTGATCGAGAGCCTCGCCGCCGCCGGCGCCTTCGACGGGCTGGATTCCAACCGCGCCCGGGTGTTCGCCGGCGCCGAGGCGATTTTAGCGGCGTGCCAGCGCGGCCACGAGGCCGCCACCGTGGGCCAGAACGACATGTTCGGCGGCGCCCCCGATGCCCCGACCATCATGCTGCCGCAGATCGAGCCGTGGTTGCCGGCCGAGCGGCTGCGGCGCGAATACGACGCCATCGGCTTCTTCCTGTCGGGCCATCCGCTCGACGACTACGCCACCGTGCTGAAACGGCTGCGGGTGCAGTCCTGGGCCGAATTCTCCCGCGCCGTCAAAACCGGCGCCACCGCGGGCAAGGTCGCCGCCACCGTGGTGTCGCGGATGGAGCGGCGGACCAAGACCGGCAACAAGATGGGCATCATCGGGCTGTCGGACCCGACCGGCCATTTCGAGGCGGTGCTGTTTTCCGAAGGCCTTGCCCAGTACCGCGAGGTGCTGGAGCCGGGCGCGGCGGTACTGTTGCAGCTCGGCGCGGAACTGCAGGGCGAGGATGTCCGCGCCCGGGTGCTGCACGCCGAACCGCTGGATGCCGCAGCCGCCAAGACCCAGAAGGGGCTGCGCATCTTTGTCCGCGACACCAGGCCGCTGGAATCGATCGCCAAGCGGCTGCAGCTGCCGGAGGTCGCGCCGCAGGGCGGTCCGGCCCGCGGCCCGGTCAAGCAGGCCCCGGCGGTTGCCGGCGGGGCCGACGGCGACGTGTCGCTGGTGCTGATGCTCGACCTCGAAACCGAGGTGGAAATGAAGCTGCCGGGCCGCTTCAGGGTCTCGCCGCAGATCGCCGGCGCGATCAAGGCGGTCTCCGGCGTGGTCGACGTGCAGACTCTATAGCGCGCTCCCTTCCGCTGACGCGCGATCCGGGGCCGATCGAGGCGCAGGTGAGCGTGAAAAGGGCCGCCATAGGGCATGGCAGGGGCTCGTCCGGCGCTGGCCGGCCAAATCGGCCGGATTTCCTTGCTTCTGCCGAGAATCCGGCTATATACCGCGCCATCTCACACGGAAACATGGCTCAAAAAGCCGTCCGGTGGCAACCGGGCCGCAAGGCTCGTTTGCTCACACGTTTCCGGAGGAACCAACCGGAGAATTACACTATGGCGCTTCCCGATTTCTCTATGCGTCAGCTGCTTGAAGCTGGCGTTCACTTCGGCCACCAATCGCACCGCTGGAATCCGAAAATGGCGGATTACATTTTCGGTGCCCGCAACAATATCCACATCATCGACCTCGCCCAGACCGTGCCGCTGTTGCATCGCGCGCTCCAGGCGGTCAGCGATACCGTCGCCAAGGGCGGCCGTATCCTGTTCGTCGGCACCAAGCGGCAGGCGCAGGACGGCGTCGCCGAGGCGGCCAAGCGCTCGGCGCAGTATTTCGTCAATTCGCGCTGGCTCGGCGGCACGCTGACCAACTGGAAGACGATTTCCGGTTCGATCAAGCGGCTGCGCCATCTCGACGAAGTGCTCAGTTCCGGCGATGCCAATGCCTACACCAAGAAGGAGCGGCTGACGCTGCAGCGCGAACGCGACAAGCTCGACCGTTCGCTGGGCGGCATCAAGGAGATGGGCGGTCTGCCCGATCTGATCTTCGTGATCGACACCAACAAGGAAGACATCGCGATCCAGGAAGCGCAGCGGCTGAACATTCCGGTCGCCGCGATCGTCGACACCAATTCCGATCCCAAGGGCATCACCTATGTGGTGCCGGGCAATGACGACGCCGGCCGCGCCATCACGCTGTATTGCGACCTGGTGGCGCGCGCGGTGATCGACGGGATTTCGCGCGCGCAGGGCGAGTCCGGGATCGACATCGGTGCATCCGCCCATCCGGTCCGCGAGGAAATTCCGGCCGCGCCGGCACCCGCGGGCTTCCAGGGCCTGGCCGGGCCGCGCGGCGCCGCCGACGATCTCAAGAAGCTTACCGGGGTGTCCGGCGCGATCGAGAAGAAGTTCAACGATCTCGGCATCTTCCACTACTGGCAGCTGGCCGAGCTCGACCACGACACCGCGCACAAGATCGGTGAAGAGGTCGGACTTCCGAGCCGGGCCGATGGCTGGGTGTCCCAGGCCAAGGCGATGACCGCGGAAGCCGAATAACGCGATGCGCTGGCCGGAAGCATTCCGGCCACCCCCTTCCGATAGACTGATTGCTGGTGGCGGACGGCGGCGAGGCGGCAAAGCCGCGCCGCCAAGGCCCTGACAGGCAAAGGATTGCAACAATGGCAACGATCACAGCAGCGATGGTCAAGGAGCTGCGCGAGACCACCGGCGTCGGCATGATGGATTGCAAGCAGGCGCTCGCCGAGAACGACGGCGAGATGCAGGCCGCGATCGACTGGCTGCGCAAGAAGGGCCTGTCGAAGGCTGCCAAGAAGGCCGGCCGCATCGCCGCCGAGGGATTGATCGGCGCGGTCACCGCCGCCACCAGGGGCGTGGTGGTCGAGGTCAATTCCGAGACCGACTTCGTGGCCCGCAACGAGCAGTTCCAGGGCCTGGTCAAGATGATCGCGCAGGTCGCGCTCGACGTCGGCGCCGATCTCGACAAGATCAAGGGCGCCAAGGTTGGCGCCGTCACGGTCGAGACCGCGATCGCGGACGCCATCGCCACCATCGGCGAGAACATGACGCTGCGCCGCGCCGCCTCGCTGGCGGTCGGCCAGGGCGTGGTGTCGAGCTACGTGCACAACGCCGTGATCGACGGCGCCGGCAAGATGGGCGTGATCGTGGCGCTGGAATCGGCCGGCAAGACCGATGAACTGGCGGCCCTCGGCAAGCAGCTCGCGATGCATGTCGCCGCCACCAATCCGCAGGCGCTGGATCCGGCCGGGCTGGATCCTGCCGTCGTCAAGCGCGAGAAGGACGTGCTGGCCGACAAATATCGCCAGCAGGGCAAGGCGGAGAACGTCATCGAAAAGATCGTCGAATCCGGCCTGAAGACCTTCTACAAGGAAGTCTGCCTGCTGGAACAGGCCTCGGTGCATGCCGATCACGGCGGAAAATCGGTCGCCCAGGTGCTGAAGGAAGCCGAGGGCAGGATCGGCGCGGCTGTGAAGGTCAGCGGATTTGTGCGCTATGCTCTGGGCGAGGGAATCGACCGGCAGGAATCCGATTTCGCGGCCGAAGTCGCTGCCGCCAGCGGGCAGAAGAAGGCCACCTAAGCCGGGAGTTGCCGCCCCTGGAAGGAAAGCGATCGCATCATGGCTGAGCCGATCTATCGTCGGGTGGTGATCAAGCTTTCGGGCGAGTACCTTGCCGGCGCCCAGCCGTTCGGCATCGATCAGCCCACCGTCGACCGGATCGCCGGCGAGCTGATCGCGGCCCGCGAGCTCGGCGGCGAGATCGCCGTGGTGGTCGGCGGCGGAAACATCGTCCGCGGCGTGGAGGTGTCGTCGCGCGGCGTCTCGCGCCCGACCGGCGATACCATGGGGATGCTCGCCACGGTGATGAACTGCCTGGCGCTCGAGTCGGCGCTGGAGCGCCGGGGGGCTTCGGCGCGGACGTTGTCGGCCTTTGTGATGCCCCAGATCTGCGAGCTGTATACCCGAGGTGCAACGCACAAATATCTCGCCGAGGGCCGGATCGTGCTGCTTGGCGGCGGAACCGGCAATCCTTTCTTCACCACCGACACCACGGCGGTGTTGCGGGCGGCCGAAATTGGCGCCGATGCCGTGCTCAAGGCCACCAATGTCGATGGCATCTACAGTGCCGATCCCAAAAAAGACCCTTCCGCCAGGCGGTTCGATCGCCTGACGCACTTGCAGGCGGTCGAAGGCGGCTACAAGGTCATGGATGCGACCGCTTTCGCGCTTGCCCGCGAGACGTCGCTGCCTATCATCGTGTTCTCGATCGCCGAACCGGGTTCGATCGGTACCATCCTGCGCGGCAGCGGCCACGGTACCATCGTCGCCGGCTGATGGCGCGCGGGTTGGGCCTGGGTGATCAGTCTTCAGGAGGGAGAGCGTTATGCCTACGGGTAGTTTCGACATCAACGAATTGAAGCGTCGCATGCAGGGCGCCACCCAATCTCTCAAGCACGAGCTGGGCGGCTTGCGCACCGGCCGGGCTGCAGCTTCGATGCTGGAGCCGGTGCAGGTCGAGGCCTACGGCACCCACATGCCGCTCAACCAGCTCGCCACCGTCAGCGTGCCGGAGCCACGCCTGCTCTCGGTGCAGGTCTGGGACAAGTCGATGGTCAAGGCGGTGGAGAAGGCGATCGTCGATTCCAATCTCGGCCTCAGCCCTGCCACCGAAGGACAGGTGCTCCGCCTGAGAATCCCCGAGCTCAACGAGGAGCGGCGCAAGGAACTGGTGAAGGTGGCGCATAAATACGCCGAGGCGGCAAAGGTCGCGGTGCGGCACGTCCGCCGCGACGGTCTCGATACCATCAAGAAGCTCGAGAAGAACCACGAAATCTCCGAGGACGATCAGGAACGGCTGGCCGCGGACGTGCAGAAGGCCACCGACGGGACGATCTCGGAGATCGATCAGCTGCTTGCGGCCAAGGAAAAGGAAATCCTCACCGTCTAGTGTCCGCGATCCCGGGTTTGCCGCGGCGTGCAGCGCCCGCCCAACAAACGGACCTGAAGGCGAAGCACCCGCCGATGGATTGCGGTGCCGGCTGGTGGGTTGCCTGAAGGATTCGCCTGCGAAAATGCAAGAAGCCCGTGATCCACCGCGTTAGCGCAGTCTAGGATTTTCCGATGTCGAACGCCGCCGCTCCCGCAACCGAGGCACCGGATCGAACCGATGGTCCCTTGCATGTGGCCGTCATCATGGACGGCAACGGGCGCTGGGCCGCGGCCCGCGGCTTGCCGCGCGCCGAAGGCCATCGCCGCGGCGTCGAGGCGTTGCGCCGGGTGGTTCGCGCCGCCAGCGAGCTCGGCATTCTCTACCTGACGATCTTTTCCTTCAGCTCGGAGAACTGGTCGCGTCCGGCGACCGAAATCGGCGACCTGTTCGGCCTGCTTCGGCGGTTCATCCGCAACGATCTGGCGACCCTGCATCGCGACGGCGTCCGGGTGCGCGTGATCGGCGAGCGCGCCGGGCTCGAACCCGATATCTGCGCGCTGCTGAACGAAGCCGAAGAACTCACCAAGGGCAATACCAGGCTCAATCTCGTGGTCGCCTTCAACTACGGATCGCGGCAGGAAATCGCTCATGCCGCGCAGCGGCTGGCGCGCGAGGTCGCGGAAGGAAAGCGTGAGCCATCGTCGATCGACGCCGATACGCTCGGTCGATACCTCGATGCGCCGGATATTCCCGATCCCGACCTGATCATTCGCACCAGCGGCGAGCAGCGACTATCGAATTTCCTGATGTGGCAGGCGGCCTACAGCGAACTGGTGTTCGTCCCGATCCACTGGCCGGATTTCGACAAGGCAGCACTTGAAGGCGCTATCGCCGAATACGCCAGGCGGGAACGCCGTTTCGGCGGTCTGGCCGCGAAAACCGGATCGTGACCGGAGGGGAGGCCGCGCCGGCGGCGACGACCGAGCAGGGCACGCGCAATCTTCTGCTCCGCGTCATCGCGGCATTGGTGCTGGCGCCGCTTGCCATTGCCGTGGCCTATGCCGGCGGCTGGCTGTGGAACTGCGTGGCGACGCTGGCTGCGATCGGGCTCTTTGTCGAATGGTTGATGATCGTGGGCGCGTCCCGGCCGGTGCGCGTGGGTGCCGCCGGCATTGTCGCGCTGGCGGCTGCCGGATTTTGTCTGGGGTCAGCCAGCATCGGTGCCGCGCTGCTGGTATTGGCCGCGGGCCTTGCCGGCGTGGCGCTGACCTCGGCGCCGCGTCGTGGCTGGACCGCGGCCGGATTTTGCTATGCCGCGGCGGCCGAGATGGCGTCCATGCTGCTGCGCCTCGATCAGGCCTGGGGATTTGTCGCGTTGCTGATGGTTCTCCTCGTGGTGTGGGGGACCGATATCGGCGGTTATTTTGCCGGCCGCGGCGTTGGCGGACCGAAGCTCTGGCCGCGGGTCAGTCCCAGGAAGACCTGGGCCGGCGCGATCGGCGGCTTTGCGGCGAGCCTGGCGGTTTCGGCGGGATTTGCCGCGTTCGGCGTCGGCAGGACCGCCCCGCTGCTGGTCGTGGGCGCGGCGCTCTCGATCGCCGCGCAACTCGGCGATCTGCTTGAATCCGCGGTAAAACGCCGTTTCGGCGTCAAGGATTCCAGCCATCTCATTCCCGGCCATGGCGGATTGCTCGACCGTCTCGACGGATTCGTCGCCGCGGTGGTGCTGGCGGCTATTTTCGGACTTTTGCGGGCCGGCGTGGATGGCGTCGGCCGCGGTCTTATGGTTTGGTGAAAACATGAGCGCAGTTCCCTTGCGTAACAGCAAAGCCGCGGCATCCGCCGTACGGGCCGTCACCGTGCTGGGCGCCACCGGTTCGATCGGCGACAGCACGATGGATCTGCTGAGGGCGGCGCCCGAGCGCTATCGAATCGAGGCGCTGACCGCCAACACCAATGTCGCGGCCCTGGCCAAGCTGGCCATCGAGTTCGACGCCCGCTTTGCTGCCATCGCCGATCCAGCCCTGCTGGAGGATCTCAGAGCCGCGCTGGCCGGGACCGGAACCGAATGCGGAGCAGGCGACAGCGCCATTGTCGAAGCCGCCGCGCGTCCTGCGGACTGGGTGATGGCCGCGGTCAGCGGCGCCGCCGGATTGAAGCCGGCGCTCGCCGGGGTGGACCGCGGCGCCACGGTGGCGCTGGCCAACAAGGAATGCCTGGTCTGCGCCGGCGATTTCTTCATGGAGCGCGCCGCAAAAGCCGGGGCCTGCATCCTGCCCGCGGATTCCGAGCACAATGCGCTGTTTCAGGCGCTCGGCTCCGGCAACCGGGACGAGCTTGTTCGTGTCATCATCACCGCATCGGGTGGTCCGTTCCGGACCTGGTCCAGCGCCGACATCGAGCAGGCGACACTGGCGCAGGCGCTGAAACATCCGAACTGGAGCATGGGACAGAAGATCACCATCGATTCGGCCTCGATGATGAACAAGGGACTCGAAGTGATCGAGGCCTCCTACCTGTTTGCGCTGACGCCGGATGAGATCGACGTTCTGGTGCACCCGCAGTCGATCATCCACGGCATGGTCGAGTTTTCCGATCGCTCGGTGGTGGCGCAATTGGGCGCGCCCGACATGCGAACGCCGATCGCGCACTGCCTCGGATGGCCCGATCGCATCGTCGGCCCGGCGGCCAAGCTCGATCTTGCCAAGATCGGGCAGCTGACCTTCGAAGCACCGGATTTCGATCGCTTCCCGGCGCTGCGGCTCGCCTACGACGCGCTGCGCACCGGCCGTGGCGCGACCACGGTCTACAACGCCGCCAACGAAGTGGCGGTGGCAGCCTTCATCGGCGGCAGGATCAGGTTTGGCGCGATCGCCCGGCTGGTCGAGGCAACCATGGAGGCCTGGATTCGCTCCGGCAACCTCGCGCCCCTGACGTCCGCGGACGATGCCATCGCCGTTGACCATACTGCGCGAAATAAAGCTGCCACCCTCTTGCCTCAAATTGCCGCAAAGGCATCCTAGAGGGTTGGGGACAGGGCCATCGGCCCTGCTGAAGGGAAATCGGATGGCCGAGTTTTTTCTACATAGTTTCAATACGTTGAGCCATGGCTTCGTCGGTTACATCATCCCGTTTCTGTTCGTCCTCACCATTGTCGTTTTCTTTCACGAGCTCGGCCATTTCCTGGTTGCCCGCTGGGCCGGCGTCAAGGTGTTAACGTTCTCGCTCGGCTTTGGCCCGGAACTCGCCGGTTTCAACGACCGTCACGGCACAAGATGGAAGATTTCGGCGATCCCGCTCGGCGGCTACGTCAAATTCTTCGGCGACGACAGCGAGGCCTCGACGCCTTCTTCCGAAGCGCTGGCCGGCATGACCGAGGAAGAGCGCGCAGGCAGTTTTCATCACAAGCAGGTCGGTCCGCGCGCGGCGATCGTGGCCGCCGGTCCGGTCGCCAACTTTATTTTGGCGATCGTGATCTTTACCGGCCTGTTCACGTTTTTCGGCAAGCCGAGCACCTCGGCCCGCGTCGACAAGGTGGAAGCCAACAGCGCGGCCGCGGCGGCCGGCTTCGAGGTCGGCGACGTGGTGACCGCGATCGACGGCAGCACGATCGGCAGCTTCTCCGATATGCAACGCATTGTCGGCGTGCACGCCGGCGATCCGCTGGTCTTCACCGTCAAGCGTGGCGACTCCACGTTGCAATTGCACGGCACGCCGGAACTCAAGGAAGTGAAGGACCCGTTCGGCAATGTGCATCGGCTCGGGGTGCTCGGGATCACCCGCGCGACCTCGCCCGGCGATGTCACCACCGAACGCGTCGACCCTGCGACCGCGCTGTGGCTCGGCATCAAGGAAACCTGGTTCGTGGTCGATCGCACCCTGGCCTATATCGGCGGCGTTTTCACCGGACGTGAAGCGGCCGACCAGGTCGGCGGCCCGCTGCGGATCGCCCAGATATCAGGTCAGGTCGCCACCATCGGTCTTGCTGCGCTGGTGCATCTCGCCGCCGTGCTGTCGATATCGATCGGACTGCTGAATCTGTTTCCAGTTCCGCTGCTCGATGGCGGTCATCTTTTGTTCTATGCGGTCGAGGCCGTGCGCGGCCGCCCGTTGTCGGAGCGGGCGCAGGAAATGGGCTTCCGTATCGGGTTGGGGTTGGTGCTGATGTTGATGGTGTTTGCCACCTACAATGACATCCTGCATCTGGCCGCATCATGATGCCTTATTTGAATGGCGTGGCCGATCAGCAACGTCTTGGAATGAAAATGAAATTGCACCGCAATAGGGCGTTTGCCACCCCGGCAAAATTGGCTACAAGCGGGGCGACAAATGGGATTCTGCCGGCTCGTAGGGGTGCGATCCGGCATTGGAATGACAAGGGCGCGTTGCGCATGAATGTTGGAATGCGAGTCCGGGGAGGCTTGTTGGCCGCCCTGATTATGTTCGCGATGCCGCTTGCCACGCTGGCGGCTGCGTTCGTGTCGTCGCCCGTCGCCGCCCAGACCGTCGCTTCGATCGTCGTCGAAGGCAACCGGCGCGTCGAATCCGAGACCATCCGCTCGTATTTCAAGCCGGGACCCGAGGGGCGTCTCGACCAGGCCCGGATCGATGACGGCCTGAAGGCGCTGATCGAGACCGGCCTGTTCCAGGACGTGAAGATCAATCAGGCCGGCGGTCATTTGGTGGTGAGCGTGATCGAAAACCCGGTGATCGGGCGCGTTGCCTTCGAGGGCAACAAGAAGATCAAGGACGAGCAGCTTTCCGGCGAAATACAATCCAAGCCGCGCGGTACGCTGTCGCGTCCGATGGTTCAGTCCGACGCCCAGCGGATCGTCGAGGTCTATCGCCACGCCGGCCGCTATGACGTCCGCGTCGATCCGGAGATCATCGAGCAGCCGAACAACCGCGTCGATCTGGTTTTCAGCATTTCCGAAGGCGAGAAGACCGGCGTCAAGTCGGTCGAATTCATCGGCAACAACACCTATTCGTCGTATCGGCTCAAGGATGTCATCAAGACCCACGAATCGAATCTGCTGAGCTTCCTCGGCGGCGGCGACCTGTACGACCCGGACCGGGTCGAGGCCGACCGCGACCTGATTCGCCGCTATTACCTGAAGCACGGCTTTGCCGACGTCCAGGTGGTCGCCGCGCTGACCGAATACGACCCGGACAAGAAGGGCTTCCTGGTGACCTTCAAGATCGAGGAGGGCCAGCAGTATCGGGTCGCGTCGGTCAATTTCCAGTCGAGCATCGCCACGCTTGACGGCAATACCCTCAGCGGCTTCTCTCGGGTTTCGGTTGGCTCGCTCTACAACGCCGAAGCGCTCGAGAAGTCCGTCGAGGAGATGCAGATCGAGGCTTCGCGTCGGGGTTATGCCTTCGCGATCGTGCACCCGCGCGGCGATCGCAATTTCGAGGCGCATACCGTTTCGATCACCTTCGCGATCGACGAGGGCCCGCGGACCTACATCGAGCGCATCAACATACGCGGCAATACCCGCACCCGCGACTTCGTCATCCGCCGCGAATTCGATATCGCCGAGGGCGATGCCTATAACCGCGCGCTGGTAGATCGCGCCGAGCGTCGGCTGAAGAACCTCGATTTCTTCAAGTCGGTGAAGATCACCACCGAGCCGGGATCCTCAAGCGATCGCGTGATCCTCGTCGTCGAACTCGAAGAGAAATCCACCGGCGACTTCTCGGTGTCGGGCGGTTACTCGACGACCGACGGACCGCTCGCCGAGGTCAGCGTTTCCGAACGTAACTTCATGGGCCGCGGCCTGTTCGCGAAAGCATCCGTGACCTATGGCGAGTATGCGCGCGGAGCCTCGCTTTCGTTCGTCGAGCCGTATCTGCTGGATTACCGGGTCGCGCTCGGCCTCGACGTGTTCTATCGCCAGCAGCTTCCCAATTCCTTCATTTCGTACGGCACCCAGACCCTCGGATTCTCTCCAAGGCTCGGATTCCAGCTTCGCGAGGACTTGTCGCTGCAGCTTCGCTATTCGCTCTATCAGCAGTCGATCACGCTGCCCGCCACGATGGACGATTGTAACAATATCCTGGGGCCGTTGTTTCTGCCGACCCCGGCCTATATCGCCCAGGTCATCCCGGGGAGCTACGCGAATGATCCCACCGGGCATGCCCAGGCCGGCGAACTTCCGGGCTGTCTGAGCGCCGGCCAGTCGTCATTGCCGGTTCGCGAAGAACTGGCGAACGGTCCGGAATGGACCTCGGCGCTCGGCTATTCGCTGGACTACAATACCCTCGACAACAACAAGAACCCGACCGACGGTCTGCTGATCGATTTCAAGCAGGACTTCGCCGGCGTGGGTGGCGACGTGGCCTATCTGAAGTCCGCCATCGACGGCAAATACTACGCGCCGCTGGTCGGCGACGTCGTCGGGCTGATTCACCTTCAGACCGGAATGCTCAACCAGGTCGGCAGCACCCAGCTTCGAATGCTTGACCAGTTCCAGATGGGTCCCAACCTGGTCCGCGGCTTTGCGCCCAACGGCATCGGTCCGCGCGATCTGACCTTCTATAACTTTACCGGATCCGGCGATGCGCTGGGCGGCACCAAATATTGGGGTGCGTCGGCCGAATTGCAGATGCCGTTCTGGTTCCTGCCCAAGGAGGTCGGTCTCAAGGGGGCTGTCTATGCCGACGCCGGGTCGCTGTGGGACTACCAGGGGCCGACGACCTATGCGGCCACTGGCGAAATCAACGGCCTGGTCAATGGTCACTATTGTCAGTGCGGAATGGTGTATGACGATACCAACCTCGTGCGGACCTCGGTCGGCGTGGGCCTGATCTGGGCGTCTCCGTTCGGGCCGCTGCGCTTCGATTATGCGGTGCCGATCACCAAGGGCAAGTACGACGTCGTGCAGCAGTTCAAGTTCGGCGGCGGTACTACATTCTGAATTTGAACACGAGCCGGACCGCGACGGGTGGAATGGCGCAGCCGATATTCATCGAGCAACCACCTTCGTCGACGCTGGCTGATATTGCCGCGTTGACGACGGCGTGTCTGGTCGACGCGTCGCGGGGAGGCCAGCGCATCAGTGGGCTGGCTTCGCTCGACGAAGCCGGCCCGAGCCATCTGACGTTCTTCGACAACCTCAGATATGCCGACCAGCTCGCCACCACGATGGCGGGGGCATGCCTGGTCAGCGAGCGTTTCGAGGCCAAGGTCCCGGCCCGCGTTGCCGTGTTGCGCGCGCCGCATCCGTTCCGCGAATTCGTCAAGATCGCCCGCGAGCTTCACAGTCGCGCGCTTCGCCCGCAATCATGGTTCGGCAATGCCGGGATCGCGCCGTCCGCCATCATCGATCCGAGCGCGCGTCTGGAAGATGGCGTGATTGTCGATCCGCTGGCTGTGATCGGTCCGAACGTCGAGATCGGCACCGGAACGGTGATCGGGGCCGGTGCCGTGATCGGCGCCAATGTCCGGATCGGCAGGGACTGCAATATCGGCGCGCGGTGCGCCATCCAGTTTGCACTGCTCGGCAACGGCGTCCTGATCCATCCCGGCTGCAGCATCGGGCAGGACGGCTATGGCTTCGTCTTTTTCGGACCTGACGGCCATCTGAAGGTCCCGCAAACCGGCCGTGTGCTGATCCAGAATAACGTGGAGATCGGCGCCGGCACGACCATCGATCGCGGCAGCCTGCGCGACACGGTGATCGGCGAGGGCACGAAAATCGACAACCAGGTCCAGATCGGTCACAATGTGACCGTCGGCAGGCACTGTCTGCTTGCTGCTCAGATCGGACTCGCCGGCAGCCTGACGATCGGCGACAATGTTGCGCTGGGGGCCAAGGTCGGTATCAACAACCACGTGCATATCGGCGAGGGCGCCCAGGTCACGGCGATGAGCGGCGTCAAGGATGACATCCCGGCCAACGGTCGCTGGGGCGGTTTCTTTGCCAAGCCGACCAAGCAGTGGTTCCGCGAGATCGTTGCGGTGCAGCGCCTGGCGCGCGAGGGCACATCCGATCCGAAGGGCGAGGGGCACGATTGATGGAGGAAGCACCGATCACCATCGAGCTGGTGGATATTGCCACGATCCTCAAGACGCTGCCGCATCGCTATCCCATGCTGCTGATCGATCGGGTCGTCAACATTCGCAGCGACTATCGCGGCATCGGCGTCAAGAACGTCACCATCAATGAGCCGGCGTTTCTCGGTCATTTTCCCGAGCGGCCGGTTTATCCGGGGGTGCTGATGATCGAAGGGATGGCACAGACCGCGGGGGTGATCGGCATCATGTCGGTCGAGGGCACCCAGAAGCCGCGCGCGGTCTATTTTCTCACCATCGACAAATGCAAATTCCGCAAACCGGTGATGCCCGGCGATACCGTCGAATACCACATGCGCAGCATCGGCAGGCGCAAGGCGATGTGGTGGTTTCACGGCGATGCCATCGTCAACGGCATCACCGTCGCCGAGGCCGATGTCGGCGCGATGCTGACCGACTGACTCGGGGCGCCAGTGCGCCCGGCTTGCGCCAGGCGGCGATCGCGACCTTCGACGGCCGGCGGCCCGCGCTCGGCGTATTGATTGTTCGCGCATGCCCTTGATGCCGGACCACACGATGCCTCCGCGCCGCGTGCTGGCGGATGGCGGGGAGCCGAATTGGGTCCACCGCCTGCTGCAACAGAGGGTAACCAGACGTCACTGGACAGGTTCGCGATGCCGCGCTAACCAGCTGAAAACCTGACATATTCACCGCAAATCATTGGCGACACGGAAATTTCGATGAGCACGATCGACCCCACAGCGCGGATCGAGGACGGCGCCGTGATCGGTGCCGGCACCTCGGTCGGCCCTTACTGCGTGATCGGCCCCGACGTGGTGATCGGCGCGGACTGCAAGCTGATCGCGCATGTCCACGTGACTGCGCGGACCACCATCGGCGACGGCTGCACGATCTATCCGTTCGTTTCGCTCGGAACGCCGCCGCAATCCCTCAGCCATCGCGGCGAGCTGACCAGGCTTCAGATCGGCCAGGGCTGCACCATTCGGGAGCAGGTGACCATGAACGCCGGGACGGTGGCCGGCGGCGGCATCACCCGCGTCGGGGATCGCGGTTACTTCATGAACTGCAGCCATGTCGGTCACGACTGCATCGTCGGCAACGACGTGATCTTCGCCACCTCGGCGACGCTGGGCGGTCACTGCGAGATCGGCGATTATGTTTTCATCGGCGGGCTGTCGGCGGTGCATCAGTTCACGCGGATCGGCCCCCAGGTCATGGTTGGTGGCGTCTGCGGCGTTCGCAGCGACGTGATTCCGTTCGGGCTGGTCAATGGACAGTATGCCAGCCTCGAAGGCCTCAACATCATCGGCATGAGGCGCCGCAAATTCACCCGCGAGCGGCTCGCCAGGGTACGATCGTTCTATCAAAAGCTGTTTCACGGACCCGGCATTTTTGCCGAACGGCTGAACCAGGTGCAGGCGCTGGCGGCAGAAGATCCTGCCATCCAGCAGATCCTTGCCTTCATCGGCGACGGCAAGCATCGCGCCTTGTGCCTTCCGGTCAGCGATCGCAACCGGCATTGAAGACGGGATCGCCGGAGCCATGACCAATCAGGCTTTGGAGACTTCATCACCGGTCGGCTTGATCGCGGCAGGCGGCGTCATGCCATTCGCGGTCGCGGACTCCCTGATTGCCCGGGGCATCAAGCCGGTTCTGTTTGCGCTGCGCGGCTCCTGCGATCCGGTGCGGGTGGAGCGCTTTCGCCATCACTGGATTTCGATCGGCCAGCTCGGCAGGGCCCGCAAGCTGTTTCGCGCCGAGCACTGCCGGGATCTGGTATTCATCGGCACCCTGGTGCGGCCGGCGCTGTCCGAAATACGGCTGGACTGGGCAACGCTTCGCATCATCCCGCGGGTGCTGGCGGCGTTCCGGGGCGGGGACGATCATCTGCTTTCCGGAGTCGGCCGCATTTTCGAGCAAGAAGGCTTTCGGATGGTGGGAATCAAGGATGTCGCCCCGGATCTGCTGATGCCGGAAGGTTGTCTGACCCGCGCTTCGCCTGACCCAAAAGCCGCTGCCGACATCGCCAGGGGGCGCGAGGTGCTGCATGCGCTCAGTCCGTTCGACATCGGCCAGGCCGCGATCGTGATCGATGGCCACGTGGTAGGCGTTGAAGACATCGAAGGCACCGACGGGCTGCTGGCGCGGGTGGCGCGGCTGCGCGCGGAAGGCCGCATTCGCGCCAAGACCGCGCGCGGCGTGCTGGTCAAGGCGCCCAAGAGCGGCCAGGACCTGCGCTTCGATCTGCCGACCATGGGACCGCGAACCGTCGAGGGCGCGGCCGCGGCAAAGCTGGCCGGGATCGCGATCGTCGCCGGCAACACGATTGTCGTCGAACCTCAGATGGTGATCGAGACAGCCGACGCCGCCAGTCTTTTCGTGATCGGACTGCCGGCGTGATGCAGCCGCGCACGGCAGACAGCGTGGCCCGAAGGGTGTTTCTGATCGCGACCGAGGAATCCGGTGACCGGCTCGCCGCCAATCTGATGAAGGTCTTGCGGCAGCGTCTCGGCGGCGCGGTGCGGTTCGAAGGCGTCGGCGGCCAGGCGATGGCGCGCGAAGGGCTGGTGTCGCTGTTTCCGATCGAGAAACTGTCGATTATCGGGCTCGCCGCCGTCGTCAAGCAGTTGCCGATGATCTTGCGCCTGATCCGGGAGACTGCGTCGGCGGTGACGCAGGCATCGCCCGACGCGCTGGTGATCATCGACAGTCCCGATTTTACCCATCGGGTGGCAAGGCGGGTCCGGGCCCGCGATCCGACGATTCCGATCATCGACTACGTATCGCCCTCGGTGTGGGCGTGGCGGCCGGGCCGGGCCCGCGCGATGTGCGGCTATGTCGACCACGTGCTTGGCCTGCTGCCGTTCGAGCCGGAGGCGTATCGCAGGCTTCATGGTCCGCCCTGCAGCTATGTCGGCCATCCCCTGATCGAGCAGATCGGCGTATTGCGGCCCGGCATCGACGAGCAGAAGCGCCGCGACCGGCAACCGCCGGTCCTGCTGGTGCTGCCGGGAAGCCGCCGCAGCGAGATCCGGCATCACATGGCGATCTTCGGCGAAACGCTGGGCCTGCTGGACCTGCCGTTCGAGCCGATCCTTCCGACCATGCCGCATCTGCAGGAGGCGGTCCGCGAGGCCGTCAGGAACTGGCCGGTCGAGCCGCGCATCGTCGTCGGCGAATCGGAGAAGCGGGCCGCGTTCCGCATCGCGCATGCGGCTTTCGTCAAATCGGGCACCGTGACGCTCGAACTGGCGCTCGCCGGGGTGCCGATGGTCGCCGCCTACAGGGCCGGAGCGGTCGAGGCCTGGATCATACGGCGCGCGATCCGCACCAGTTCGGTAATCCTGGCAAACCTGGTGATCGGCGAAAACGTCGTGCCGGAATTCATCCAGCAGGACTGTACGCCGGCAAAACTGGCGCCGGCCTTGCGCGAAATCATCGGCCAGACGCCGTCGCGGCTGCGGCAGCTGCAAGCGTTTGCAGGAATGGACGCGATCATGTCGACCGGCAGCCAGCCGCCGAGCGTGCGCGCCGCCGACATCGTGCTGGCGACGCTGCGCAAGTCCAGAGGATCGAACTAGATCAGGCGGAATCCCGCATCGGCGGATGCGGGCGACCCCGCATCCGCGTTGTGAATCCTGGAATTACTTGCGCTTGTCGATCTCGACGTAGTCGCGGCGCGTGACGCCGGTATAGAGCTGGCGCGGACGGCCGATCTTCTGCTGCGGATCCTCGATCATCTCGCTCCATTGGCTGATCCAGCCGACGGTGCGGGCGACCGCAAACAGCACGGTGAACATCGAGGTCGGGAATCCCATCGCCTTCAGGGTGATGCCCGAATAGAAGTCGACATTCGGGTAGAGCTTGCGATCGATGAAATAGCTGTCGCTGAGCGCGATCTTTTCCAGTTCCAGCGCGACCTTCAGCATCGGATCGTCGCCGTGGCCGGTTTCCGCCAGCACCGCGTGACACATCTTCTGCATGATCTTGGCGCGCGGATCGTAATTCTTGTAGACGCGATGTCCAAACCCCATCAGGCGAACGTCGCTGTTCTTGTCCTTCACCCTTCTGATGAAGTCGGGAATCTTGTCGACCGTGCCGATGTCGGCGAGCATCGCCAGCGCCGCCTCGTTGGCGCCGCCATGGGCGGGTCCCCACAGGCAGGCGATGCCGGCGGCGATGCAGGCGAACGGGTTGGCGCCTGAGGAACCGGCGATCCGCACCGTCGAAGTCGAGGCGTTTTGCTCGTGGTCGGCGTGCAGAATGAAGATCTTGTCCAGCGCGTCCGCCAGCACCGGGTTGATCTTGTAGTCCTCGCAAGGCACCGCGAAGCACATGTTGAGGAAATTCGAGGCAAAGCTCAGCGAGTTCTTCGGATAAACGAAGGGCTGGCCGATGGTGTATTTGAACGCCATCGCCGCCAGGGTCGGAATCTTGGCGATCATCCGCATCGACGCGATCATGCGCTGGGTCGGATCGTTGATGTCGGTGGAGTCGTGGTAGAAGGCGGCCAGCGCGCCGACCGAGGCCACCATCACCGCCATCGGATGGGCGTCGCGGCGGAAGCCCTGGAAGAACCGCGCCATCTGCTCGTGAACCATGGTGTGATGGATCACGCGCTGGTCGAAATCCTGTTTCTGGGTCTTGGTCGGCAGGTCGCCATACAGCAAGAGATAGCAGGTTTCCAGGAAGTCGCCGTGTTCGGCCAGTTGCTCGATCGGATATCCGCGGTATTCCAGGATGCCGGCGTCGCCGTCGATATAGGTGATCTTGGACTGGCAGCTGCCGGTGGAGGTGAAGCCCGGATCATAGGTGAACATTCCGGACTGGGCGTAGAGCTTGGCGATGTCGATCACGTCAGGCCCGACGGTGCCGCTCAAAATCGGGAAATCGTAGGTCTTGTTGCCGACCGTCAGCGTTGCAGTCTTGGTGTTGGATGTTGCGTCCATCGCGAGGTCCCCGATGAGATCGTTGTGAAAGCCGGCGGCCCGGTTGCGCCATAATGAGGGAAATGGCGAGGGAGGCCGGATTTTCTAGATGCGCTGGTGAAATGGGTATCTTATTGCTGTTTGCACTGCAAGATGGCCGGGTTGACAGCGCCATCCCGGCTTTACGAGGGGGCCTGATCGCCGAGCCGGGCCAGGCATTCCTGCCGTCCCAGCACCGCCAGGACGTCGAAGATGCCCGGTGACGTGGTGCGCCCGGTCAGCGCGACCCGGAGCGGCTGGGCCACCGCACCCAGCTTCAGGTTGCTGGCGTCGGCGAAAGCGCGCATCGCCGCTTCGGTGGTCTCCGGGGTCCAGGGCGTGACGGCCTCGAGCGCGGCGCGGAGCCGGCCGATCAGTTCGCGGTTTTCCGCCGTCAGCAGCGCGGCCGCCTTTGGCTCGAGCTGAAGCGGCCGGTCGGCAAAGATGAAGTAGGAATTGTCGATCAGCTCGATCAGCGTTTTGGCGCGCTCCTTCAGGCTCGGCATCGCCTGCAGCAATTGCGCCCGCGTGGTGTCGTTGAGCTTCGCCTTGAGATCGGCGCGGTCGGGCACATAGCGCAGCACGTCCTCGAACATGGTCACGAGAGATTGATCGTCCGCGTGACGGATATAATGGCCGTTGAGGTTTTCCAGCTTGGCGAAATCGAACCGAGCGGCCGAGCGTCCGATCGCCGCCAGGTCGAAATCGGCGATCATTTCCTCGGTCGAGAAGATCTCCTGGTCGCCATGGCTCCATCCCAGCCGGACCAGATAATTGCGCAAGGCCGCCGGCAGATATCCCATGGCGCGGTAGGCATCCACCCCCAGCGCGCCGTGGCGCTTGGAGAGCTTCGACCCATCCGGCCCGTGAATCAGGGGAATGTGGGACATGCTCGGAATCTCCCACCCGAGCGCGTCGTAGATCTGCTTCTGACGGGCGGCGTTGATCAGGTGGTCGTCGCCGCGAATGATGTGGGTGACGGCCATGTCGTGATCGTCGACCACGACGGCGAGCATGTAAGTCGGATTGCCGTCGCCCCGCAGCAGCACCAGGTCGTCGAGATTCTCGTTCTGCCAGACCACCCGGCCCTGGACCTGGTCCTCGATCACGGTCTCGCCGGTCTGCGGCGATTTGAGCCGGATCGTCGGCTTGACGCCGGGAGGGGCTTCCGCGGCATCGCGGTCGCGCCACAATCCGTCATAGAGCCGGGTACGGCCCTCGGCGCGCGCTTTTTCGCGCATCGCGGTGAGCTGTTCGGCGGTGGCGTAGCAGCGATAGGCCTTGCCGCTGGCCAGCAATTGTTCCGCCACCTCGCGGTGGCGCGCGGCGCGGCTGAACTGGTAGATCACCTCGCCATCCCAATCGAGCCCGAGCCATTTCAGCCCATCCAGGATCGCCGCAATCGCCGGTTCGGTGGAGCGCTCCCGATCGGTGTCCTCGATCCGCAGCAGCATCTTGCCGCCGCGACCGCGCGCGTAGAGCCAGTTGAACAGCGCCGTGCGGGCCCCCCCGATGTGGAGAAACCCGGTCGGCGAGGGGGCAAAGCGGGTGACGACGGAATCGTTCATAGCAACGGCGATCTTGGATAATACGGGGCATGCGCAGGGCGCGGTGGTGTATAGCAGGAACGGTGCATAACTAAAGCCTTCCTTGGGACGGGCGGATTTGGCAGAAGGTGCGCTGATCCCGAACAGGAACCAGGCATGACAGCAGAACCGCCAGCCGCAGAGCCAGGCCGCGATTTCATCCGCGACATCGTCCAGGCCGATCTGGACGCCGGGAAATACAGCCGGATCGTGACGCGGTTTCCGCCGGAACCGAACGGCTATTTGCACATCGGACATGCCAAGTCGATCGCGCTGAATTTCGGCATTGCCCAGGAGTTTGGCGGGCGCTGCCACCTGCGGTTCGACGATACCAATCCGACCCGGGAGGAGCAGGAATACATCGATTCGATCCAGGCCGATGTGCGCTGGCTCGGTTACGACTGGGGCGCCGACCTGTTCTACGCCTCCGACTATTTCGACCGGCTCTATGACTGGGCGGAAACCCTGATTCGCGCCGGCCATGCCTATGTCGACGACCAGTCGCAGGAGGAAATCCGGCTCCGGCGCGGCACCCTGACCGAGCCCGGCCAAAACAGCCCGTTTCGCGAGCGGCCGGTCGAGGAAAACCTCGAGCTGTTCCGCCGCATGAAGGCCGGCGAATTTCCCAACGGCACAAGGGTGCTGCGCGCCAAGATCGACATGGCTTCCGGCAACATCAACCTGCGCGATCCCGTGCTCTATCGCATCCTGCACGCCACCCATCCGCGCACCGGCGACAAATGGTCGATCTATCCGAGCTATGACTACGCCCACGGCCAGTCCGATGCGATCGAGGGCATTACCCATTCGATCTGCACGCTGGAGTTCGAAGACCACCGACCGCTGTACGAATGGCTGCTCGACAAGCTGCCGGTGCCCTCGCACCCGCACCAGTACGAGTTCGCCCGGCTCAACCTGACCTATACGCTGCTGTCGAAGCGGGTGCTGACCGAGCTGGTGCGCGGCGGCCACGTCGCCGGCTGGGATGATCCGCGGATGCCGACCATCGCCGGATTGAAAAGGCGCGGGGTGCCGCCGGCGGCGATCCGCGAATTCGTCAAGCGCATCGGGGTCGCCAAGGCCAACAGCGTGGTCGACGTCGGCATGCTCGAGTTCTGCATTCGCGAACACCTCAACAAGGCCGCGCTGCGGCGCATGGCGGTGCTGCGGCCGCTCAAGGTCGTGATCGAGAATTATCCGGAAGGTCGAACCGAGGAGATCGAAGCGGTCAACCATCCGGACGATCCGGCAGCCGGCACCCGCCGCATCGCGTTCAGCCGCGAGCTCTACATCGAGCGCGACGATTTCATGGAAAATCCGCCGAAGAAATTTTTCCGGCTGTCGCCCGGCAGCGAGGTTCGGCTGCGCTACGCCTATTTTGTCACCTGCCGCGAAGTCGTAAAGGACGCCGCCGGCGAGGTTGTCGAGCTGCGCTGCACATACGATCCCGCCACCAGGGGCGGCAACGCCCCCGACGGCCGCAAGGTCAAGGCGACCATGCATTGGCTGTCGGCGGCCCATTCGATTGCTGCCGAGATTCGCATCTACAACCCCTTGTTCCAAAGGCCGACGCCGGAGGCCGCCAATTTCGCCGCCGACCTCAATCCGCACTCGCTGGAAATCCTCTCCGACGCCCGGATCGAGCCCGCCATCGCCGAGGCCGATTCGCCCGAGCCGGTGCAGTTCGAGCGGCAGGGCTATTTCACCCGCGATCCCGATTCGACGCCGGACCATCCGGTGTTCAACCGGACCATCGGGCTGCGCGACAGCTTTGCCAGGGAAGTCGGCAAGAGCTGACGGCAGCTTTCCCGATAATTCTCGATCCGTTCCGCTTTTCTCGCCGAGACACCTTGCGGTAGCATCGTGATCCCCGGGGGATTGCTGGATGCAATTCGTTTGCAGGTCGCCCGGCATCCCTGGGGATTGTGGGGTGTACCGGGATGGCTGAGCGGGGCAGGGCTCGGGCGCAGGGGATTGCGGGGACCTGGCCGCCGCGCAGTGCCGCGCCTGCAGGCGTCGCGCCGTCCGGCTTCACCGCCTGGTCATCCCTGATCGAGCGGCTGCGCGCCTGGATCGCCGCCGAAGCCGGCGCCGGCCGGCTGCTGCCCTGGGTGCCGGTGGCGTTCGGCGCCGGCATCGCGCTTTATTTCGCGGCGGACCACGAGCCGGTGGCCTCGGTCACCGCCGTCACGGCGGGGGCGCTTGGCGTCGCGGCGTTTTGGCTGCGGCGACAGCGGCTGTTTCCGCTCGCGGTGATGATCGCCGCCATGGCGGCGGGCTTTGCGGCGGCGACATGGAAGACCGCGCGGATCGCGCATGCGGTGCTGGCGCGGCCGATGTATGCGGTGTCGCTTTCGGGCTTCGTCGAGACCCGCGACGTGCGCGAGCGTACCGACCGTTTTGTGCTGCGGGTGCTCCATATGGAAAGTCCGCACGGGCAGCAAACGCTGCAGCGGGTTCGGCTGTCGGTGCGCAAGGGCACCGCGCCCGCGGTTGGCAGCTTCGTCGAATTGAAGGCGCGGCTGCAGCCGCCGCTGGCACCGATGCGGCCCGGCAGCTACGATTTCGGCCGCGACATGTTTTTCCAGGGCATCGGCGCCTCCGGTTTTGTCACCGGCGCCATCACGACACTGCAGCCGCCGGTCGAGGGCGGCTGGTCGCTGCGCTATGCGGCGTTCATGCAGGCGCTGCGCGATGCGATCGACGACCGTATCCGGACCACGCTGGAGGGCGACAAGCGCGCCATCGCTACCGCCTTGCTGACCGGCCGCCGCGACGCCATCACGACGCCGGTCAACGATGCCATGTTCATTTCCGGCCTCGGCCATGTGCTCTCGATCTCCGGATATCACATGGCGGTGGTCGCCGGCGTGGTGTTCTTTGCGGTCCGCGCCCTGCTGGCGCTGATCCCGGCGCTGACGGTCGGGTTCCCGATCAAGAAATGGGCGGCGGCAGCAGCGCTCGCCGCCGCCGCCTTCTATCTCTTGCTGTCCGGCTGCGATGTCGCGACCCAGCGTTCGTTCTTCATGACGGCCGTGGTGCTGATCGCTGTTCTGGTCGACCGTCGTGCGGTCACCTTCCGCACCCTGGCGGTGGCCGCCATGATCGTGCTGGCGCTGGCGCCGGAGGCGCTGGTGCATCCGAGCTTCCAGATGTCGTTCGCCGCCACGCTGGGCCTGGTGGCGCTGGTGCAGGTCGGCATGCCCCGGCTGTTTGCCGCGCCCGACAACTCGGCCACCGCCAAGGTGGCGCTGTGGGGCGGGCGCGAGCTCATGACGCTGACGCTGGCCTCGCTGGTGGCCGGGCTCGCGACCACGCCCTATGCCGCCTTTCACTTTCACCGGGTGACGCCCTATGGCGTGCTGGCCAATCTGGCCGCGATGCCGGTGGTGTCGGCGGTGGTGATGCCGGCCGGCATGCTCGGCCTGCTGGCGATGCCGTTCGGCCTCGATGGCCTGTTCTGGTGGCTGATGGGGATCGGGATCGACTGGATGATCGCAGTTACGCGATGGGTTGCCGCCCTGCCGGGCGCGATCGGCCGCATGGCGGCGTTCGGCACGGGGCCGCTGATCGCGGCGAGCGCCGGAATCGTGCTGCTCGGCCTGCTGCGGACGCCGCTGCGCTGGTCCGGTGCTGCCGTGCTTCTGCTGGCCACGGCGTGGGCGCTGGCTGTGCCGCAGCCGGATGTCCTGATCTCCGCCGACGGCCACAATGTCGCAGTTCGCGGCAAGGACGGGCGGCTGCATCTGATCCGCACCGCCAAGGACGCCTTCCTGCTCAAGGAATGGCTGGCGGCCGACGCCGATCCCCGGCCGCCCGAGGATGCGTCGCTGGCCGACGGCGTCTCCTGCGACGAAGCCGGCTGCGTGGCAGAGATGACCGACGGCGCCTTTGTGGCGGTGGCGCTGCGGCCGGAGGCCCTGACTGACGATTGTCGGCGCGCGGCGCTGGTAGTGACGGCGAGGCAGGCCTCGCCGGCCTGTGCCGCCGCGGTCATGTCCGAAAATCGCCTGCGCAGCCAGGGGGCGCTGGCGCTGCGCAAGACCCCGCAAGGGTTCGCGCTCGCGGCGGACCGGCCAAAAGGCGTCGATCGGCCATGGTCGCCGGCGCCGGTGAACGATGCCGAGGCCGAACCGGGTCTCAGCCGGCCTGCGCCCGGGCGGCCGGTGGATGCGACCCCGTCGGAAGCCGACCAGCAAGCGGAGGATTGACCCGACCGAAGCGAGCCGGCCGGGGTCGCGCCGACCTGATCAGTATTTCCGGTAAAGCCCGATCAGCTTGCCCTGAATCTTGACCCGGTTCGGCGGCAGGATGCGCACTTCATAGGAGGCATTGGCGGGCTCCAGCGCGATCGACGCGCCGCGGCGGCGGAAACGCTTCAGCGTTGCCTCCTCCTCGTCGATCAGCGCCACCACGATGTCGCCGGTCTCGGCGGTCTCGTTGCGCTGGATCAGCGCCATGTCGCCGTCGAGGATCCCGGCATCCACCATGGAATCGCCGCGCACTTCGAGCGCGTAGTGTTCGCCCGAGCCGAGCATGTCGGGCGGCACGCTGATGGTGTGACTGCGGGTCTGCAACGCCTCGATCGGGGTGCCGGCGGCGATGCGGCCCATCACGGGCACGGCGACCGGACGGTTGCCCTCGTCCTCGGAGCCGCCACGGACCTTGCCGAGCGTGCCCTCGATGACGCTGGGGGTGAAGCCGCGGCGGGTGCTGCCATTGCCGCTGCCGGAAAGCTCGGGAAGCTTGATGACCTCGATGGCGCGGGCGCGGTTGGGCAGGCGCCGTATGAAGCCGCGCTCCTCCAGCGCCGTGATGAGGCGGTGGATCCCGGACTTCGAGCGCAGATCCAGCGCATCCTTCATCTCGTCGAAGGAGGGAGGAACGCCGGATTCCTTCAGGCGTTCGCTGATGAATCGGAGCAGTTCATATTGTTTGCGCGTGAGCATCTCGACCAATCCTCAAGTTTTCCGTCCCGTTTTTCGCCGCCAGCAGCCTGACGGCGCCATTCGATTCCGAGGCGTCGGAGTCAACACCCCCAAAGAGTGTCCCATATTCCGAAACAAATCATGAACGAACACTATATGTTCCATATGTGTTCCGCAACCACTTAATTTCTGGTCAACGAGATCGCTTCAGGGTGTCGCGGCGACGCCTTCCGGGGTCAGCGCGGAAGCCGCAGGATATCGCAGGGCGAACCGGCGACGGCTTTGGGCGCAAACGGGGGACGGATCACAAGCGCCCGTGCCGCAGCGAGATTCCCGAGCAGCGACGAGTCCTGATGATCGACCGGCGTGGCGATCGCGGCGCCGCCGGCACGGATCTCGAGACGGGCGCGCAGATAGTCCTCGCGCTGGTCGTTGGCGGCGACATCGCGCCCGAGCAGGGCGGTCTCGACGACGTTGTGCACCTCGCTGCGTCCCGACAGGGCGCGAATCAGCGGCACCAGGAACAGGAAGCCGCAGACATAGGACGACACCGGATTGCCGGGCAGGCCGATCACCCGCATGGCGCCGAGCCGGCCGTGCATCATCGGTTTGCCCGGCCGCATCGCGATCCGCCAGAACGCCATGGTGACGGCTTCGGCCTCCAGCGACTGCTTGACGAGGTCGTGGTCGCCGACCGAGGCGCCCCCGGTGGTAACCAGGATATCGGCGCCGGAGTCGCGGGCGCGGCGGATGCCTTCGGTGGTCGCCGCGACGGTGTCGGCGGCGATGCCGAGATCGATCGTCTCCGCACCCTCGGCGCGCGCCAGCGCCCGCAGCGCATAGCCGTTGGAATAGACGATCTGGCCGGGACCCGGGGTTGCGCCCGGCATCACCAGTTCGTCGCCGGTGGCGAGCACGGCGACTTTCGGCCGGCAGTGCACCGCAAGCTCGGGATGGTTCATGCCGGCGGCCAGCGCCAGATCGCGGTCGGTCAGGCGGCTTCCGCGCGCCAGCAGCACGTCGCCCCGGCGAAAGTCGACGCCGGCCGGTCGGATATGACGTCCAGCGATCGCCGCCGCGGTGACGGCGATGTCGCGGCCGTCGACCACGGTATCTTCCTGGATGATGACGGCGTCGGCACCTTCGGGAATCACCCCGCCGGTGAAAATCCGCACCGCTTCCCCCTTGCCGACGACCCCCTCGAACGGCCGGCCGGCAGCGACCTCGCCGATCACCTTGAGTCGTGCCAAAGCCTGCGCGGCGTCGGCGGATCGAACCGCATAGCCGTCCATCGCCGACATCGCCTGCGGCGGCTGGGTGCGCAACGCCGCGACATCACGGGCGAGTACGCGATGGTGCGCCGCATCGAGCGCGACCATCTCTTCAGAGAGCGGCTCGGCACCTGCAAGAACGGCGGCAAGCGCCTCGGTAACCGGCATCAAGGCCACGGCGAAACTCCCAGCGTGCGTACGAAACTGCTAGCGCTCAAACCTGTAAAACCCCAATTCCAGCGCCTGATTTCTAGATCCCGAGCGCAGCAAGCGCCTCGGCCACGTCGCCGGGCGAGGTGACGTGAACGGCGGTGAGGCCGCACGCCCGCGCGCCCGCGATGTTTTCGGCGAGATCATCGAAGAATACGATACGTTCCGCCGGTAAACCGATCGCCTTCACCACATGATCATAGGCTGCCGCATCCGGTTTCCGAAGCCCTATCGCGGAGGACAGAAAGATTTCGCGGAAATGGCCGAGCACGTCGGCATGGGCTTTCGAGAAATAGTCGACGTGGGCGCCATTGGTGTTGGAAAAGGCATAGAGCGGCAGACGCTGTGAGGCGCGCGCCAGCAGCGCCGCGATTCCGGGCATGTCGCCAACGAAGATCGCGTTCCAGCCCTCGAGGAATTGGGTGTCCGAAATCCCGATGCCCAGCGAGGCCCGCAAGCCGGCAAAGAATTCCGCATCGCTGATTTCGCCGGTCTCGTGGCGCCGATAGATTTCGTCGCGCGCAAAACGCAGCCGGAGATCGGCGGGCTCGCAGCCAGCGTGAGCGGCCCAGCAGGCCAGCGTCTTGTCGAAGTCGATATCGATCACCACGCGGCCGAGATCGAACAGCAGCGCATCGGCCGAACCGGGGCGGAGCAGGGGCGGGGTCATGGCCATTTGAATTCCGCGTTAACTTGTTCAATAGCGATATGGCTCGATCTCCAGCAGCGGGAAGGCGCTGAACACGTGGGGCAGATTGGTCGGGGCGGCGGCGTGCAGATAGGATTTGTCGAGCTCGGCAAATGAAGTGACGCCGAGCAGGCCGAGGCACCGGATCACTTCGTCTTCGAGCAGCTCCAGCATCCGCACGACGCCGGCTTCGCCGGCCGCCGCCAGCGCCCAGCATTGCAGGCGGCCGATGCCGACCAGGTCGGCGCCCGACGCGATCGCCTTGACGATGTCGGTGCCGCGGCAGAACGAGCCGTCGACCATGATGCTGGCGCGTCCGGCCACCGCGGCGACGATCTCGGGCAGCACCTGCATGGCGCCGCGGCCGTGGTCGAGCTGGCGTCCGCCGTGGTTCGAGACATAGATCCAGTCGACCCCGTGATCGAGCGCGATGGCGGCGTCTTCCGCGGTGGCGATGCCCTTCAGCACCAGCGGAATGTCGTATTTGTCCTTGATCAGCTTGACCGTGCGCCACTCCAGCCCTTTCTGGAAGTCGCCGCCGGTGGCGCGCACCCGGCTGGCGCGGACGTAGCGCTTGGCGATATCGCGTTCGCGGCGGCTGTAATGCGCGGTGTCGACGGTGAGGCAGAACGCGGTATATCCGCCGGCGATGGCGCGGCTGACGCAATCTTCGACGAAGGCGTCGTCGCCGCGAACATAAAGCTGATAGATCCGCAAGGCGTCGGGGGCCGCCGCGGCGACTTTCTCGAGGCCGGGCTCGGTCACCGAGCTCAGCATGTGGGCGGCGCCGAAGCTTGCGGCTCCGCGCGCCACGCTGGCGCCGGCGCCGGGATCGAATATCTCGAGCGCGCCGACCGGTGCCAGCATTACCGGCAACCGCAATCTGCGGCCGAACAGCATGGCCGACGCGTCGACCTCGGTGACGTTGCGCAGCACCCTTGGGCGGAACGCGATCTCGTCCAGCGCCATGCGGTTGCGACGCAGGGTGGTCTCGGTCTCGGCGGCACCGACGATGTAGTCCCAGGCATTCTGGTTGAGGTTGGCGCGGGCCTTGCGGACCAGTTCGTGAAGATTCTGGAACTCTTCGCCGCTGGCGCCGAGTTCGGCGGCCGCCGGCCGGATGCGGGTCGCTTCGTTCATGGGGTCCTCCCGGGACTGCTGGGTGCCTTGCCCTGGCTTTCGCGTATCGTTTCCCGAGCTTCCACGCCATCCCGAAAATTGCTATGGCTGCCATCGACGGGACCAAGAAAAGAGGGACATCGGCGGGAGGATTTGTCATGGCAAAACCAGGAGCCTGGATCGCGGCGCTTGGCCTCAGCGTATTCGGAGCGGGGGCGGCGAATGCGCAAGGCATGACCTTGACCAGCGCCGACCTCAAGCAGGGCGGCACCATCGCCAACGAACAGGTGTTCAAGGGATTTGGCTGCAGCGGCGGAAATCTCTCGCCGGCCCTCAACTGGAGCGGGGCGCCCGCCGCCACCAGGAGTTTTGCCGTCAGCATCTACGATCCGGATGCGCCGACCGGCAGCGGCTGGTGGCACTGGGTGGTATTCAACATCCCGCCGGCCACGACCTCGTTGCCCAAGGGTGCCGGCGACGTGAGCAGGAAACTGATGCCCGAGGGCGCGATCCAGAGCCGGACCGATTTCGGCGCCGACGGCTATGGCGGCCCCTGTCCGCCGGCCGGAGACAAGCCGCATCATTACCACATCACGGTTTTTGCGGTCGACGTCGACAAGCTGCCGGACGCCACCAGCGACGCCGCTTCGGCGGCGCTGGTCGGCTTCGACCTGCACTTCCATACCCTGGCAAAGGCGACGCTGACCGGCCTCTACGGTCGCTAGACTTCAGCTTCGTCGGTCGCC
>Ga0302279_10001745_pt1 | contig 30267 bp, 26 predicted proteins | sample III_Bog_N3_3_FD_194541 | JGI IMG/M metagenome (GOLD analysis project Ga0302279, IMG submission 194541) | Peat permafrost microbial communities from Stordalen Mire near Abisko, Sweden - III_Bog_N3_3 | ecosystem: Environmental > Terrestrial > Soil > Wetlands > Peat | place: Sweden: Abisko... | reverse complement strand
GCGAGGTCCCCAGTGTACAGGAGGGACGCCCGCATCCGCCACCGCCTTCCGCGCTTCCGCCGGCCCCGCCGCGAGCGTTCCCCCTTTCCCGGCGGGCGGCTATAGTGGCGGTTCACCGCCGGTCCCGGCCCCCCCTCCCCCCATTGCTCCATGGCAGCCTGGCTTTACGCATGCGACAACCGACCCTGGACCCGGCTCAGCCGGATCTGACCGCCCGCAGCCCGGCCATGCTCCGGCTGATCGACCTGGCCCGGCGCGTGGCCCAGGTGGGCTCCACCGTGCTCATCAGCGGGGAGAGCGGCACCGGCAAGGAACGGGTGGCCCGCCTGGTGCACCACGCCTCGGTCCGGGCCCCGGGGCCGTTCATCGCGGTCAACTGCGGCGCCATCACCGAGACCCTGCTGGAGAGCGAGCTGTTCGGCCACGCCCGCGGCGCGTTCACCGGGGCGCTGCAGGAGCGTCCGGGGCTGTTCGAGGCCGCCAACGGCGGCACCCTGCTGCTGGACGAGGTGGGCGAGGTGTCGCCGGCCATGCAGGTGAAGCTGCTCCGGGTGCTCCAGGAACGCGAGATCCGCCGGGTGGGGGAAAGCGCCAGCCGGCCCATCGACGTGCGGGTGCTGGCCGCCACCAACCGGGAACTGGCCCGGGAGGTGGCGGCCGGGCGGTTCCGCCAGGACCTGTACTACCGGCTGCACGTGGTGGAGCTGTCGGTGCCGCCCCTGCGCCGGCGCCGGGAGGACATCCTGCCCCTGGGCCGGGCCCTGCTGGCCGAGGCGGCGATCCGGCTGAACCGTCCGATTCCGGCCCTGTCGCCCCGGGCCGAGGCGCAGCTCCTGGCCTACAGCTGGCCCGGCAATGTGCGGGAGCTGGAGAACGCCATGGAGCGGGCGGTGGCCTTCGCCCGGGGCAGCCAGGCCGACCTGGAGGATCTGCCCGAGGAGGTGCGGGGCGCGCCCGGCGCTCCGGCCCCGGGCGCATCGGTGCGGCCGCTGGCGGTGGTGGAGCGGGACTACATCCTGGCGGTGCTGGCGCTCAACGCCGGCCACCACGCGCGCACCGCCGAACAGCTGGGGATCGGTCCCGCCACGCTCTACCGGAAACTCAAGCGCTACGGCCAGATCCGGGACCCGTAAGGCGCCCGCTTCATCCTGGCGCCGAGCGGAGGGCGCAAGTAGAGTGGTTCTAGGGCCTCCCGCTCAGGCGGAGACGCATACGGCCCAGCCTTTCCCGGGGGAATCCATTGCCCATCCTGCACCCTGACCCGCCCCGCATTCCCACGCCGTTGGCCGCCGCCCGGGAGGTGCTGGCCGCCCTGCGCGGCCTGCCCGAAGAGGCGCACCTGTTCGTGCGGGCCCGGGTGCCGGAGCGGGAAGGGGCGGCCTGCGAACTGGACTTCCTGGTGCTCCACCCCGAGTTGGGGCTGGTGATCGTGGTGGTGGGCGCACCGGAGGCCCCGCCCCAGGCTCCGGAGCCCGCGCCGGAAGCGGTCCCTGAGGCCGTCCCTGAGGCCGTCCCGGAAGCTGTCCCTGAAGCCGCCACGGACGCTATCCTGGAGGCCGCGTCGGAAGCTGTCCCGGAAGCCGCCACGGACGCTGTCCTGGAGGCCGCGTCGGAAGCTGTTCCGGAAGCCGCCCCGGAGGCTGTCCTGGAAGCCGCTTCGGAAATCATGCCGGATGCCGCCCCGGAGCCCCCGGTAGCGCCGGCGCCCGCCGTGGCGCCGGCCGAGGCCGCCCCGGCGGCGGTCCCGGGCGCGGATGCGGCCGTCGCCCTGGCCCAGGAGCTGACCCGGGCCCAGTACCAGCTGCAGAACCTGCTGAAGCAGGCCGGCGCGCCCGTGCCGCGGATCACCCGGGTGCTGGCCCTGCCAGGGCTGCCCCTGAAGCCGGGACAGTCTCTGGGACCGGAACTGCCGGCCTGGCGGATCCTCACCCGGGACAAGCTGCGCCGGCCTTTCGCGGCCCTGGGCGAGGCCGTGGCCGGAGGCCGGCCCTGGGCGAACTGGCGCAGCCTGGACCGGGCCAGTCATCCCACCCTGGGACCGGAGCCATTCCAGGCCCTGCTGGCCCAGCTGGTCCCCCTGCTGCTGCCCCAGCTGGCGCTGGAGGAGCTGCTGGCGGGGGACGGCGGCGGGCGGGACGTGGAGACCCAGCCCCCGCTGGACCACCTGGCGCACAATTTCAGCCAGGGCCGCTACCGGGTCCGGGGCGCGGCCGGATCGGGCAAGTCGCTCCTGGGCCGCAAGGTGGCCCGGCTGTGGGCGGCCGAAGGCCGCAGCGTGCTGCTGCTGGTGGCCGGGGCCGGCCAGGCCGCCATCGCGGCCGGGGCCCTGGAGCCCCTGGTGCAGCAGGGACAAGTGGTGGTGCGCACGTTCCGGGATCTGGCGCTGGACCTCCTGGACGAGGCCCGGATCAGTGCTCCGGCCGGCGCCGACCTGGCCGCGGCCCTGGCCGCGGCGGTGCCCGCCTACCGGAGCCGCTGGACCGCGCTGGTGCTGGACGATGCCCAGGACCTGGATCCGGGCTGGGCAGCCCCGCTGTTCAGGCTGCTCCAGGCGGCGGACGCCGACCCCTTCCTGGTGCTGGAGGCCCCGGTCCCGGGCCGTGCGTCCCGGACCCTGGCCGGCCAGCTCTGGCAGCTGGATCTGCGGGCCGAACCTTGACTTGAAGGGGGAACTGCCTGCTCGCTGCGCCGGCTCAACCGCCGGCGCCGCGCCGGGCGAACTCCTTGGCCGCCAGCTGGACCTGGCGCAGTTCGTCGGGGGTCCAGGCGCTGGGGGAACGCTTCTCCCCCAGCGCCTCGTTCACCAGGTCGGCCAGCGCCAGCCAGGCCCTGGGAGCCTCCAGGACCACCGTGGGCAGCACCTGGGCGAGCCGCAGGCGCACCGGCCAGGGATTGCGGTCCCGCCAGGCCGCACGGGTCTGCTCCAGGAGCAGGGGGGCCAGATCGGCCGGGAGCGGGCCGGCCGCGCTGACCGCGGCCAGGGCTTCCACGGCCAGGGCGTTCACGGCCGGCTGCTTGATCTCGTCGGCCTTGGCGCACAGGGCCCGGGCCAGGTCCAGCCTGGCCATGGCGCCCAGGGCCTCGGCCAGGGCGGTCTGCAGCCGAAGGCTCTGGCCCGAATGGAGCATTGTCAACAGGGGCTCGCCGGCCTGTTCCGCGGCGGCCGGGCCCATCCGCCCCAGCGCATGGACCAGCTGTACGACCAGTTCCTCCCGGCCGGCTGCGTGCATCAGTTCCAGCAGATCCGGCACCAGCGCCGGGTACCGGTGCTCGGCGACCAGCTGCAGGCCCAGCTGGAACGCCGCGGGCGCCGCGGCGTGCAGCAGGGTGCGGACCAGGAGCTCGGCTCCCGGCAGCCGGCCAAGGAAGAACCGGGCCCGTTCGGCGATGTCCTCGACCGGGTCCCCGCAGGCCTTCTGCAGGGCCGGCTGGAGTTCCGCTTCGCCCCGTTCGCCCAGCACCTCCACCACTGCGGCCCGCTGGCCCGCGTCCGTTCCGTCCAGCAGCAGGTCCAGCACCTCCTGGTCCGTGGCCGGCACCAGCCGGGCCATGGCCCGGGCCAGGCCTTCCCGCCCGGTCTGCTCCCGGAAGGCCGGCACCATCAGCTGCAGGGCCTGGGCGCGGTCCATCAGCCCCTTCTGGGCCATGACCGCCAGGCCTTCGGCCGTGGTCTCCACCGCGAAGCCGAGCCTTCGGCTGCGCAGGTGCAGGGCCTCGGCGGCCTGGGCCAGGACGTTGCCCAGCTGGCTGGGCCGGTTTTCGGGGGTGCCGGCCAGCACCTCCCGGTAGAAGGCGGCCAGCAACCCCCAGGGATCGCTGTCCGTCGCTTCGGGCGTCTGCAGATGTCCCAGGGCTTCGGCCGCCGCTTCCCGGGCGGCCCCCGGCGCCAGCGGCCGGAACTGGGCGAGCACCTCCTTGAAGCCCCGATCGGCCAGCACCTCCCCGTGCGCCTCCAGGAAGATCTCCTGGAGCACCCCGGCGGCCTCGGCGGTGAACACGTGGGCCAGCAGCACCAGCGCGTGGCGGTACACCAGCAGGTCCGGGTGCTGGGCCACCGTCCGGAGCGCCTGGAGGCTGCCCCCGTCCACCAGCTGCAGCAGCCGCTGGGCGGCATCGTTGGCCTCGCCGGCGTTGCTGCTGCCCTGGAGCAGGCGGCCCAGGTAGTGCTGGAAGGCCTCCTGGGGGTCGGTCTGGCTGAGCACCTCCGCCACGGTCTCCTGGAACTCGGCGCCCTGGCGAAGGATGTTGAGCTCCCGCAGCAGTTCCAGGGCCGCCGGGGAGCGCATGCGGCCCAGGGCGCGCACGCCGGTGACAAAGATGGCGTGGTCGGACTCATAGCGCAGGATTCGGGCCAGGATGGGGACCCAGTCCGGCCAGGGATGGTAGAAGCTGGCCTCCATGGCCAGCCGGCGCAGGTCCCGGGGGGTGCGGGAACCGGGCAGGCGGGTGTCCAGTTCCTGGACGGCGGCCGGCCCCGCCTCCAGGATGGCCAGGAAGAAGGCCAGCTGCTGGCCCCGCTCGGAGCCGTCCAGGTGGTCCAGCAGCTGTCGGAAGTGATCGAGGGAATGGTCGGCCATGGGGATGGGTCCTCGGGAGCGGGGGAGCGGGTCGGGTCGGACGCGGCAGGGGGTCCGGACCCGGATACCACGGGGGGCAGGGAACCGTGCAAGTCAGGCGAGCTGGCAGTTCCCCCTCCCGGGTCAGCCACCGCCGCTGGCCACGTGCTCCCGGATCAGGTCCTGGATGAACGGGGTGATCTGGGAGAACTCCGCGCCGGCCAGCAGGTAGCCGCTGGTCTTGCCAGGCACCTTGCCCAGCAGGCGCATGACCGTGGCCTGCAGGGGCACGCAGGGGAGCTCGGGGTGCAGCAGGAACAGGTCCTCCAGCGTCACGCCCAGGTCCAGGGCCGCGGCGTCGGCCATCTGGATCTCCAGGCCACAACCGGAGGCGCTCAGGTTCACCAGCCGGGCCCGGGTGATCTGCCGGTCGTGCAGCCGGAAACTCACCTGGTAGGCGTCGCGCTCCGTGTTCAACCGTGGCTCCCGCCGGCGTTCGGCGATGTCCATCCCCGCTCCTCTGCCCCCGGGGGGGCCGGCCTAGATTCTTCACCATTGTTCCAGGCTGGAGGCGCCGCGGGCAAAAAAAGGCGGATCGGCGTTCGGGCACCGATTTATTGAATTCTCATTGGTGCTGACACAAGGCTAAAAGCGGACAGGCTAGCATATGAGGCCCTGGTTCCCGTGGGCGTCCGTGCCGGGCACAAGCAGGCGTAGGGCCGCACGCGGCCCAAAGCCTGCTAATTAGCGTGCTCGACCGCATCCAGGGCGGCCAGCCACGGGGCCCGCTCGGCCGCCGATACGAAACTGGCCCGCAGGCTGTTGCGGGCCAGGGTGACCAGGTCGGCCCGGCTCAGGTCCAGGGCCAGGGCCACTTCCAGGTAGTTCTGGGCAATGTAGCCACCGAAATAGGCCGGATCGTCGGAATTGACCGTGACGTTCAGCCCAGCGGCCAGCATTCGCTTGAGGGCGTGATCGGCCAAGCGGGCGACCCCCTGCAGCTTGAGGTTGGACAGGGGGCACACGGTGAGCGGGGTGCCTTCCCTTGCCAGTCGGGCGACCAGTCCAGGGTCTTCCATGGCCCGCACCCCGTGGTCGATGCGCTCCACCCCGAGGGTGTCCAGGGCCTCGGTGACGAACGCCGCCGGGCCCTCCTCGCCGGCGTGCGCCACGGCGCGCAGGCCCAGATCGCGGCAGCGCCGGAACACCCGGGCGAAGCGGCTGGGCGGGTGGGCCGCCTCGGCGGAATCCAGTCCCACCCCGTGGATCCGGTGCAGGTACGGCATGGCCTGGTCCAGGGTGGCGAAGGCGTCCTGCTCTGGCAGGTGGCGCAGGAAGCACATGATCAGCCTGGAACTGAGCCCCAGCTCGGTCCGGGCCTCCCGGGCGGCGCGCTCCAGCCCGTCCAGCACCGTCCCGAAGGCGATCCCCCGGGCCGTGTGGGCCTGGGGGTCGAAGAACAGCTCCGCGTGCACCACCCCGTCCGCCGCGGCCCGGCGGAAGTAGGCCTGGGCCAGCTGGTGGAAGTCCTGCTCGCGGACCAGGGCCGCGCTGCCGGCGTAGTAGAGGTCCAGGAACCCCTGCAGGTTCTCGAAGGCGTAGGCGGCCCGCAGCTCCGCCACCGTGGCGTGAGCCAGGGCCACGCCGTTGCGGGCGGCCAGCTGGAACATCAGTTCGGGCTCCAGGGTGCCTTCGATGTGCAGGTGCAGCTCGGCCTTGGGCAGTGCGCGGATGAACGCCAGGAGGTCCATTGGGGGCTCCTTACGCCTTGCCGGGAGGATACAGCCCTTCGATGACGTCCCGGAAGGCCTCGTTCACGGCCCGGCGCTTGAGCTTGAGCGACGGGGTCAGCAGGCCGCTGGCGGGGGTCAGTTCCTCGGCCAGCACGGCGATCCTGCGGATGCGCTCGTACGCGGGCAGGTGGGCGTTCACGTGGTTCACCCGGCTCATGAGCTTGGCCACCACCTTGGGGTGCGCCACCATCTCCGTGTCGCTGGGGAAGCTCAGCTGCCGACGCGCGCACCAGGCCCGCAGGGCGATGAAGTGCGGCACCACCAGGGCGGCCAGGTGGTTGCGGTGGTCGCCCACCACCACCGCCTGCTCGATGTAGGTGTCCTGCTGCAGCGCGTTCTCCAGCGGCTGGGGGGCCACGTTCTTGCCGCCGTTGGTGACGATGATCTCCTTCTTGCGGTCGGTGATCTTGACCCGGCCCTGGGGGTCGATCTCGCCCACGTCGCCGGTGCAGAAGTAGCCGTCCGCGGTGAACACCTCGCGGGTGGCCGCCTCCTGGCCCCAGTAGCCCTGCATGACATTGGGACCCTGGCACAGGATCTCGCCGTCCGCGGCCAGCTTCAGGAACGGCCGGCCGTTCCAGGTCTTGAGCACGGGCTGGCCCACATAGCCCGGGCGGACCCGGCCCTGGCGGTTGAGGGTGAGGATGGGGCTGGTCTCGGTCAGGCCGTAGCCTTCGTAGATGGGCACGCCCATGGCCCAGAAGAATTCCATGATCCGGGGGCTCAGGCCGGCCCCGCCGCTCACGCAGAAGCGCAGCCGGCCGCCGGTGCGGGCCCGGACCTTGGACAGCAGGATGCGGTCGGCCACCCGCCAGGGCAGCAGCAGCAGCGCCGGGGGCCGGCGGCCCAGGTACAGATGCCGCACCACCCGGTGGCAGGTGTCAGTGGCCCAGCGGAACACCATCCGGCGCATGACGCCGCCGGAGGTCACCGCGTCCCGGACCTTGGCGTAGACCTTCTCGAAGATCCGGGGCACGGCCATGAGCACCGCCGGCTGGACCTCCAGGAGGTTCTGGGGCATGGAGATCAGGCTTTCGGCATAGTAGATGGCCACGCCCAGATGGAACATGGCGTAGTGGCCGCCGGTGCGCTCGAACACGTGGGAAAGGGGCAGCACACTCAGGCAGCGGTCGCCCCGTTCCGGGCGCAGGGCGACGATGGCCACCTCCACCGTGGCGGTGATGTTGGAGGCCAGGTTGCCGTGGGTGAGCATCGCGCCCTTGGGCTCGCCGGTGGTGCCCGAAGTGTAGATCAGGGTGAGCAGGTCCTCCGGCCGGCGCTCCCGGGCCCAGTCCTGTACTTCCCGCCGGCGGGCGTCCATGCTCCGGCCCTCGGCCATCAGGTGGTCCCAGGCGATCCAGCGCTTGTCCGGGGCCAGGTCGGCCGGGGCGGCCGGGTCGGTCAGCCAGTCCGGGGCCGGGTCCAGGATGATCAGGGTGTGCAGGTGCTCCATCTGCTCCAGCACCGGCAGCAGCTTGGCCAGCTGGGTGGAGGTGGAGACCAGGAGCCACTGGGCGCCCGAATCCTGGACGATCTGCGCGGTCTGTTCCGGGGTGAGGGTGTGGTAGATCGGCACGCTCACCAGCCCGAGGATGGCGCAGGCGAAATCGGTCATGGCCCATTCGGGGCGGTTCTCCGCCAGGATCGCCAGGCGGTCCCCGGCCTGCAGGCCGCGGGCGCGCAGGGCCAAGGCCAGCCATTCCACCTGCTCCTGGAGCGACTGGTGGGAGATGGTGCGATACACACCGCCTCCCTTGGCGGCAAAGGCATCGGGCAGGTCGAACTTCAAACTATCGTAAAACAGTTCGGCGATGGTCTGGACCAAACGGGCTGCTCCATGGATGGGGGAAGCCGAATACTAGCAGGAGCACGGCCTTGCCGGCGGAACTTTCCGGCCGCCGCAAGAGCCCTTGTGCAAACCTCCGCCGGAGGATAGTATGAAAAGCCCCCTGGAGAGATGCCGGAGTGGCCGAACGGGTTCGCCTGCTAAGCGAATGTATTGGGTAAACCAGTACCGGGGGTTCGAATCCCCCTCTCTCCGCCAGTTACAACGCCCCGAAAGGGGCGTTTTTCGTGGTGGAGAGAGGGGGATTCGAATCACAGAATGGCTGGCAGGTAGGTCAAGCGGAGCACGCCCTGCGTGCGGAGAGGTCCGGCGCAGCCGGATGACCGTGCCAGCCATTCGTGCGGCCGGAGCGGCCGGCAGGCCGCGGAGGGAATCCCCCTCTCTCCGCCAAAAGCCCTTGCAAGTAAACGACTTGCAAGGGCTTAACTTTTGGCCTCAGATCCTGCCTACCCCAGTACCTACATCTTGGAGGAGGGTGGGTTGGGGTGAGGCGACGCCTCGGATGATGCGTGACTTCGCACGCATCCGGAGAGGCGGCGCCGGGGATCCGGTCGATGGGGACGTTGCTCGGCAGCTTGGCGGCGGGCTTCTGCACGCCTAGCGCCCGTCCGGCCCAACGAATCAGGCAAGCTCTAGAAGGCCCGGGCCCACAGCAAGGATGGGTTCCCGCTGCAGTCCTTCGGCGGCCTCCTGAAAAGCCTGGCCACGCTCAGCCTGAACCGGATCCGGGTCGGCGAGAAAGGTCCCATCTGCACCCGCACCACCCGGCCCTCGACTCCGCGACCGATCACGGTGGCTCAAGCAAGCCAAGAACCTGGGATAAGTTTCTAGGCCTCCTGCTCCACGAAGACCAGCTTGCTGGTGTCGAAGCCCAGGGAACGCGCCTCGGCGATCAACTCACGCTGCCGCATCGGGTCCATCTTAGGCGTCCGGGAGAGGAGCCACAGATAGGTCCGATCCGGGCCGGCGACCAGGGCATGCTGATAGCCTGCACGGTCAATATGGAAGACAACGTAGGAACCGTAAAAGGGGCCGAAGAACGAAACCTTCAGTTCGCCCCACCCTGGCCCCTTGACGAAATAGGCCTTCCCGGTGGCCGTCTTCCATCCGCTGCGCCGGGGTGACCACCCCTGATTGACCACTCGCAGGCCACCGTCATGGCGCAGGCTGTAGGTTGCTGTGACTTTCGTCAAACCTCGCTCGAAGGCATGGTCAAGTCTGGCGATTTCGTACCACTTTCCCAGATATCGGGCAACCTCGAAGGCCTCGATCGGTTTGACGTTCTCCGCGGCCTTCCTGATGCCGCGCAGCATTCCGGCGAACACCAGTTGATGGATCGGGAACAGGGCGTACCAGTAGGCCTGGCCCCAGAAACCCACGGGATCGAAAATGGCCGTCTGGCGGATCCGCGACCCGCCGCCCTCCCCGGTCACCTCGAATTCCAGCCAGGCGCGGCCGGGCATCTTCATTTCCGCCGCCAGGCGCAGGGTCCCGGCCGGTTCCAGTCGCTCCACCCGCCAGAAGTCAACGGCGTCTCCCGCACAAAGGTGATCCGGATCGTTCCGTCCGCGCCTGAGGCCCACCCCGCCGGCCAGCAGATCGAGAAAGCCGCGCACCCGCCACAGGAGATTCCAGGCGTAGTAGCCGGTCCTGCCGCCAATTCGTTCGATGGGCACGAAGGCGGCGGCCGGCGTGCAGGCCACCCGGACCGTCCGGGAATCCACCAGCCGGGTGCCGAAACGCACGCCGCCCCAGGACGGCATCCGGCCGGAGGAAGAGAGGGCGTCCGACCAGCGGGTGTTGGCCCAGGTCTGATCTTCGAGGTCCATGGCCCGGCGGATGGCCTCCTCGACGCCCATGGGCCTGACCGAGAAGGCGGTCAATGCCCGGGCATCACGCACCAGGGTCGGATAGCGGATGCTGTCGATAAGCTTCCTGCCGATCCGCGCGTAGACCGGAGTCACCAGCCCCAGCCAAAGGCTGGACAGGTGCGGCGTCAGCAGGGGCACCGGGAGCATCCGGAGCCGGATCCCTCGCTGCCGGGCATAGATGCGCATGATGTCGCCATAGGTCACCCGGTCCGCGCCGCCGATTTCGAACACCTGACCTTCCGGCAAGGGCATTCCAGCCGCCTCCAAGAGGTAAGCAAGCAGGTCTTCGATGCCGATGGGCTGGCAAAGGATAGAGACCCACTTGGGGGTGATCATGAAGGGCAGCCTCTCCACCAGGGCCCGGATCAGTTCAAAGGACAGGCTGCCGGAACCCAATACGATTGAGGCACGGAACTCCAGAACGGGCACCCCGGATCGGCGCAGAACTTCCCCGACTTCCTGCCGGCTCCGGAGATGCCGAGACAGATTGGTCTCGTCGCCGCCGAGCCCCCCCAGGTAGATGATTCGTTTGACGCCCGCAAGTTTGGCGGCTTCACCGAAATGCCTGGCAGCAAGCCGGTCCTCCTCTTCAAAGGCCCCCGCGGAGCCCATGGAGTGCACCAGATAATAGGCGATGGCAACGCCATCCAGCGCCTGGACCAGGCCCTGGGACTCCACCAGGTCGCCGGCCACCACCTCGGTGCCGGCTCCCACCCTCGCTTGGAGGAATTCGGGGCGGCGCGCCAAACACCGCACCCGCCAACAGTTCTGCTCCAGTATCTTGAGCAGCCGCCCCCCCACATAACCGGTCGCCCCCGTCAGCAGGACCAGAGGCGGAGGCTCCAATGGGCGGCTCATCCGGCCATCCCGCCCACCTGGTACTGGCCAGTACTGGGGCAACCCTCCGGTCTGGATTCACCGGGCCCAAGTGCATGGATATATGGGGAGAGTTGATTCATACCAGGACGAGCCCCCTGGGCCTCGGTGGGGATCAGATCAGGAGCACGGCCAGCATACACCTGGTGGAAAAATTCCAAGCGAAATCCAGGCCAGAAGGGCAGGCCCGCAACCCGTATTCCCATAGGCGCCAGCCCTCCAAGACATTAAACTTCGGATCTGCACTCGCCGGAAATGCCCGGGGGGGAAGGCAGCGACAGGGGGACTATGATCAAGAGAAAGGTACCAGCTGAGCGGGCGGCCAAACTCCGCCAACGTGCCAGCGAGGAGCTGGTGGAAATACAATCAGCGTCTGTAATCGGCCCCAAGACCCCATCACGCAAGGAAGCTTTGGCTTCGATCCAGGAACTGAAACTGAATCAAATCGAACTGGAGATTCAAAGCGCAGAGCTTTACAGCACCCAGGTGCAACTGGACCGGTGTCATTCGCGGTTTCTGCTTGTCTATGAGAACACTCCGATGGGCTACTGCATCCTCAACGAGCAAGGGATGATCCTGGAGGGGAACCATACCCTCGCGACCTTGCTGGGTGAAAGCCCGGAAGACCTGGTGAGGGAGCAATTCACCAGGTTCATTTCCTCTGAGGACCAGGATGCATACTATCGGAGCAGACGACATTTTCTGGAAACAGGGACTGTGGCGCCGTGTGAAATACATATGGTGACCCGGAAAGGCACCCCCTTCTGTGTCCGCCTGCAGGAGACGGCCGCCCAGAATGCGGCGGGCGCCCCAATCAGCCTAGTCTCGGTGGAAGACTTGACCGAGCGCATGCAAATAAATGCCAGGATGGAGATGCTCCAAGCCCAGTTGGTGCTTGCGGGGCAAGGACAGAGCAATGAAGATACCCTGGAATTTCAAGCCAGAATTCTCGCTGCCGGGCTCTCAAAGCGTGAAACGGAGGTCCTGGGCCTGGTCGGACAAGGGCTCACCAGCAAGCAGATAGCGGAAGATCTCGGTATAGGTCCACGGACGGTGGAATCGCACCGGCAGAGCATCATGAAAAAGTTAGAAATCAGCAATGGTCCCGGTCTCGTCAAGTTCGTGGCGGCCAATGGCTTCCATTCAGACCGAAAATGAGGCTTCGGACGGGCCATGTTGGCTGCTGAAGAATCCTTATCAAGGTTGAACATTCGTCAAAAGATTATATGAAAATTTAATCAAAACGAAATTTGAAAAAATCCGCGGTTTTCCGTAGTTCCACAGATGCGCGAGGCCGCCATAAGTCGGACACTTTGAACCATACCGGGTGGGATCCCTGTAGATCCACTTGTCGCCGACTGGCCCGCACCTTTCGTTATTACCAAACAGCCTGAGCCACTTCCGAAGGGAAGTCCGGACAGGACATGGACCCGGTCTGTTCCGGGTCCGCCCGCAGCATGATTGGCGAGCGACCCTGTGGCCGTTCGCATAACGCCTTTGCAGATAAGGAACCTACCCATGGCTCTGGTGAAGAAACTCGTTTCCGCAACAGCCTCGTCCGCCGAGGCCAAGTCCTCGGCCGGGACCACCCGTGAAGCCGAAGCCCAACGCAAGAAGGCCAGGACGATGGCTAAGCAGCAGCAGGCCGCGGAACGGGTAGCCGCATCCACGGGTCAGTTGTCTTCAGGTATCAATGAGGCCGCCTCCGCCGCCGAGGAACTGAAACGGGCCGCCGATCAGATTGCCGCCGGCGCTGAGGAGGCAAGCGGCGCCGCCCAGGAATCCCTCTCTGCCTTGAAGTCCGTGGGGGATGCGCTCGTTCGCCAGTTGCATGACGGGGAAACCAGCCGGAACAAGTCTGAGGCGACCCAGGCCCTGGTAGCCAAGGCCACCGGCGAAATCAACAGCCTGGTTACCAATGTGGCTGTGGCAGCCCAGCGCCAGATGGCCTCGGTGAGCATGGTGGCCGAACTGGAAAAACAGGCGGCCAGCATTGGGGAGATCGTCAAGGCTGTGGCACGCATCGCCGACCAGACCAATCTCCTGGCGCTGAACGCCGCGATCGAGGCCGCCCGTGCCGGCAAGCATGGCAAAGGCTTCGCGGTAGTGGCCGACGAAGTGAGGACCTTGGCCGAAACCTCCGAGAAGAGCGCCAAGCAGATCCAGGACCTTGTGGGGCAGATCCAGCAGGAAGTACAGATTATTGCCGAAGGCATCGGCACTTCTGCCAAGACCATCGAGAACGAAGTGGAGAACGGCAAGACCATCACCGCGCAGTTGGAGCAGATCCGTCTGGACACTATAGAGATCGTCGACGCCATTCGTGAAATCGCCACGGGCGCGGCTCAGAGCAGTGTCGCCGCCAAGCAGGCCCTGAAGGGAGCCGAGGACATCGCCTCGGCCGCCGAGGAACAGTCGTCCGCCGCCGAAGAGACCGCCAAGACGGTGGAGGAGCAGGCCAAGGCCCTGGCCGAGTGCGAGAACACCGCCCAGAGCCTTTCCGAACTGGCCGATGAACTCAAGAATTCTTCGGATATCGGCAAGACTTCGGAAGAGGTGGCATCGTCGGCGGAGGAACTGTCTTCGGCCGTATCCGAGATCAACCGCTCCGCCGCCCAGGTCATGACCGCCATCGAACAGATCCGCAAGGGATCCGAGATCCAGTCCGCCAGCACCGAGGAGGCTTCGGCTGCCATAACCCAGATCGAGCAAGGGGTCGACATCGCCCAGGCGCGCGCCACCGCCAGCGGCGACAAGGTCAAGGCCATCCTGAAACTGCTGGGGGTGAACAAGACCTCCGTGGATTCCCTCATCGCAGGCATCCTTTCGGCCTCGGAGGTGTCACGGTCCAGCATCAAGCAGATCAAGGATCTGGAACTCGTTTCCCGGCGCATCGACAAGATCGTGGATGCGATTACCACGGTGTCCATCCAGACCAACATGCTGGCGGTCAACGGGTCCATTGAAGCCGCGAGGGCCGGCGAGTTCGGAAAGGGCTTCGTAGTGGTGGCCACAGATATCCGAAACCTGGCTCACGATTCCGCCGAGAACGCGGATCGGATCAAAGACATGGTCAAGGGCGTGCAGGACCAGATCGGGATCGTTGCCCGGGATCTGGATGAGATCCTTTCGACAGCGATGGCGGAAGTAGAGAAGGCCAAGGCCACCACGATCAACCTGGTGACCATCGAGACCGATATCGCCGCTGTGGAAGATGGCTGCGCGGGGATCCTGGCGGCCTCCAACGAGATCGCCGCCTCTATCAGCCAAGTAAAGAAAGGCGTGGAGCAGATCGCCGGCGCCGCCCAGGAGGCCGACAAGGCCGCGGCCGAAGCGGCTTCCGCCTCCAAACAGCAATCCCAGGGCGCCGAGGAACTGGCGGCGGCCATCGAGGAGATCGCCTCCCTCGCCGACGAACTGCAGAGCGCCTGAGGAGGCAACCATGGCAAACGAAACCACGATCCTGCCAGGGGAAAACATGGCAACAGAGGATGATTCCCTGGGCACGGACTCCGAAACCCGCCAGTTCGTCACCTTCATGTCGGGCAACGAAGTCTTCGCGGTGGACATGGCCCCGGTGCAGGAGATCATCCGCATTCCCCAGATGGTCCGTGTGCCGCTGGCACCGCCGGCCCTGGAGGGCCTATCCAACCTGCGCGGCAAGGTCCTGCCCATTGTCTCGCTGCGCCGAATCTTCGGCTTCGAGGAACGGGAGCCAGATGATGCAAGCCGGGCGGTGGTCATCGATATGGGCCAACCGCTGGGCTTCGTCGTGGACAAGGTGTCCAGCGTTCTGGGGGTGGAACCCGGGCAGATCGAAAGCGTGGGCAGCATCCGCGCCACCGTGAATACAGACCTGTTGGCCGGTCTCATCAAAGATGTGGGCGGGCACGCCATGATCATGGTGCTGGATTTCAAGAAGCTCATCGCCCAGGAATTCGCGGACCTGGCCTCGCTGACCAAGGCGGTGGACATGGCCGTCCACTCATCGGACCCACAGGCCGAGGCGGAGGAGGCTATAACCGACGAACTGCAGATGGTCAGCTTCGAAGTGGCAGACCAGGAGTATGCCATCGCCATCGAGGATGTGCAGGAGATCGTCCAGATCCCGGAGACGATCATCCACGTGCCCCACTCCGACCCCCATGTGCTCGGGGTGATGACGCTCCGCAACCGCTTACTGCCGCTGGTGAGCCTGCGCCGGATGTTCGCTCTGCCCGAAAGGGCGGTGGATGACCACTGCCGGATTGTGGTGGTGTCCCTGGGGTCCACCTCCGTGGGTGTGGTCATGGACAGGGTGAATGAAGTCCTGCGGGTGCCCCGGTCGGTGGTGGACTCGGTGCCGCCCATGTTGGCCCGGGACGGCGACCTGGCCGACATTTCCGACATCTGCCGGATCGATGGAGGCAAACGCCTGGTCTCAATCATTTCCGCCAGGAACCTGTTCCGGCACTCGGCCATCAAGGAGGCATTGAATACTGTGGATACCCTGCGCAAGGACGAGGAACGGGAACTGGCGGCCGGTGCCGAAGATGAAAAGACCGATGACGATGAGCAGGTCGTGGTATTTCGCCTGGGCAAGGAGGAATTCGGTGTCCCCATCGCCAGCGTCCAGGAAATCGTTCGGGTCCCGGACGCACTGACCCATGTGCCCAAGGCCCCCCCCTTCGTGGAAGGGGTTATCAACCTGCGGGGTACCGTGCTTCCGGTCATCGACCTGCGCAAGCGGCTGGGGCTCCCCGCCGTGGACCGGTCCGACCGGCAGAGGATCATGGTGTTCCTGATCGCGAACCTCCGCACCGGCTTCATCGTGGATTCGGTGGCGGAGGTGCTGCGAATTCACAAGTCCTCCATCGAGTTCTCGCCGAGCCTGTCCGGGGCGCAGACCCAACTGCTGGCGCGCATGGCGAATCTTGACAAGCAGAAACGCTTGGTGCAGCTCCTCGATCCCGCCCACCTGGTCGAAGGGGACCAGCTCGCGAGCCTTGCCGCGGATTCGGCCTAGGCATGATCAAACTCCTCATTGTCGACGATTCGGCGCTCATGCGGCGTCAGCTGACCCTGCTGTTCCAGGCGGAAGGCGATTTCACCCTGTTCCAGGCGCGCAATGGCCGCGAGGCCGTGGCGGCCAATAAGGAGTTCCAGCCTGATGTCGTCACGCTGGATATCAACATGCCCGAAATGGACGGCATCACGGCGCTTTCCCTGCTCATGGCCGAGCGCCCGGTGCCAGTGGTCATGGTCTCCTCCCTCACGGAGAAGGGGGCCCTGGCCACCTTTGAGGCCCTCAACCTGGGCGCGGTGGACTACATCACCAAGCCCGGGGGCACCATCTCGCTCTCCATCGACGAGATCAAGGAGGATCTCGTGGGCAAGGTGCGGGCCGCCGCCAAGGCCCGACTCAAGGGCCGGGGATCGGCGATCAAGGGCCTTGCCCAGCGCCTGCGGGAGGACCGCGCGGCAACTCCGCCCCCTCCCGTTGCCATCCGCCGCGGGATGGGCGGCGAGGGACTGGTGATCATCGGTGTCTCCACTGGCGGTCCCCGCACCCTGGAGGACATCCTGCCCCTGTTACCGGCCCATTCCCCTTGGCCGGTCCTGGTGGTCCAGCACATGCCGGCAGCCTTCACCCGCTCCTTCGCCGAACGGCTGGACCAGATCTGCGCCATGAAGGTGGTGGAGACCGCTGGTCCCATGCCGGTAGAGCCGGGCACCATCTACATCGCCAAAGGTGGGGCAGACATGATTCTGGCCAGGCGCTCGGGCAAGCTAACGGTGCTGCCCAAGCCGGAGAACGCCCAGTTCCTGTGGCACCCTTCGGTGGACTGTCTGGGCCAGACGGTGTTGGAATGCTGCGATCCGGCCCGGGTAATCGCCATCCTGCTCACGGGAATGGGCCACGACGGAGCGGATTCCTTCGCGGAAATCCGCAAGCGGGGGGGGCGGACCATCGCCGAATCCGAGGAATCCTCGGTGGTGTTCGGCATGCCCGCCGAGCTGATCAAGCGCGGCGGCGCCACGGTGGTGCTGCCCTCGACCAAAGTCGCGGCCCAGGTCAATACCTGGGTCGGACTGAGCTGAAGGGCAGAACCATGGCCATCATCAAGATCCCGAAAACCCGGACTGCCGGCTCCGACGAGCGCAGGCGGCCCAGGGACTGCGCTGGCCTGGTGGCAGAACTTTCCGATGGGAGCCCGGTCGCCCGCCGCTGGGCAGCCCGGGATCTGGCAGAGTGTCCGGATGGCACGGCCGCCCTGTTGGAGCGCCTCAAACAGGAACCGGACATCTCCGTGCGCGAAGTGATCTTCACCTCCCTCACCCGCATCGGCCATTTCGCTGCGGTGCTCGGGCTGGTGGAATGCCTGCACAGTGAGGATGTCGCCCTGCGCAACGAGGCCATTGATGCCTTGAAACAGATGCCTGACGAGGTCGCTCCGGTCATGCATGGGATGCTCATGGATGCCGATTCGGACGTGCGCATTTTCGCAGTGAACATCCTCGAATCCCTGCGCCACCCGCAGGTTGAATCCTGGCTGATCGAAGTGATCGAATCCGATCCTCATGTCAATGTCTGCGCCACGGCGGTGGACCTGCTGGGCGAGGTGGGGTCCTCTGCCGCGCGGCAGGCGCTGGCCCATCTAAAGGGGCGGTTCCCGGACGAGCCCTATGTGCAGTTCGCTGCGGATCTGGCCCTGAGGCGCATCGATGAGGACTGATCCCGATGCAGCCCAGACCCTGATCAGCGACGAGGATTTCCTCAAGTTCCAGGAATTCTTCTATCGCAAGACTGGGATCCAGTTCGAATGCTCCAAGCGCTACTTCGTGGACAAGCGCCTGGTGGAGCGGATCGAGGCTACCGGGTCGAGTTCGTTCCGCAGCTATTTCACCATGCTGCGCTTCCAGGCCACCGGGGAGGAACTGCAGCATCTGACCAACCTGATGACCGTGAACGAGACCTACTTCTTTCGGGAGGAATACCAGTTCAAGTGCCTGGTGGATTCAATCCTTCCCGAGCTCACGGCCCGCAGGGCCAAGGGGCATCCCATCCGCATCTGGTCCATCCCTTCTTCTTCCGGAGAGGAGGCCTATTCCATCGCCATCTACCTGCTGGAATTCTGGAAGGGACTTGCGGAATGGGATATCGAAATCATTTCTTCCGACATCGATACGAAGATTCTCTCGGCCGCCCGGCAGGGCTTCTATTCGGCCAGGTCCATCCAACATCTGCCGGCACGCCTGCTAAATAAGTATTTCACCCATACGGACGATGGCTACCAGGCCTGCATGGATCTCCGGGAAGCGGTGGAATTCACCCGGGTGAACCTCACCGAGCCGGCGGACACGCGGTCCTACCGGGACTTCGACATCATCTTCTGCCGCAATCTTCTGATCTATTTTGACGAATTGTCCCGGAAAACCGCGGCTCAAACGTTCTTCGACGCGATGAGGCCCGGCGGGTTCCTCTGCCTGGGCCACTCGGAATCCATGAGCCGGATCTCCTCCATCTACAAGATCAGGAAATTCCCGGAAGCAATTGTCTACCAGAAGCCATTGGAGTCCCGATGAAACGAGTCCTGGTCATCGATGATGCGGCCACCGTGCGCATGTTCTGCCGGGTCACCCTCCAGGGCGGAGGCATCCAGGTGGAGGAGGCCGTGAATGGCATCGAAGGCTTGGAGAAGGCTATGCAGGCACCCTTCGACCTGTACGTGGTGGACGTGAACATGCCGAAACTTGACGGCTACGGGTTCCTGCGCGAACTGCGCAGCCTGGACCTGCCGCAGGCGCCGGCCATCATGGTGTCCACCGAAGCCGAACTGGCCGATCTGGCCAGGGCCTTTGCCGCGGGCGCCAATGTCTATCTCTTCAAGCCGGTGAAACCCCACCAACTCCTGACCCATGTGCGGTTGCTTATCGGGGATGTGCATCCATGAACGCCTTGCTCGAACAATTCATCTCTGAATCCCGGGAATGCCTCCAAGACATTGGTGAAAAGCTTATGCAGCTGGAAGATGCTCCTGGCGATAAGGATCTCGTGAATGAACTGTTCCGTCTGGTTCACACCCTCAAGGGCAACAGCGGGCTGTTCGAGTTCCCCACCATGACCCGGGTACTGCATGCGGGCGAGGACCTCATGGACGAGGTCCGCAATGACCGAGTTGCCTTCTCCCGGCAGATAGCGGACCACTTGCTGGACTCCATGGACTTCGTGGGTCTGCTCTGCGACGAGATCGAGGCTTCCGGGGGCCTGCTAGCCTCCGGGATGGGAAATTCAGTGAGACTGGCCAAAGGCCTGCGGCTGCTGATTCCGGTCAAGGCTGACCTGGCGGCTGAACCCGCCGGTGTGGCGCCGCCGGCCCCCTCGCCGAGCGAGGATCTGGAGGGGCTGGACGGGATTCCCGAAGCGGTGCGCATGGAAGCCTATGGGATGGACCGGCCGGCCGGGCTCCACCTGGTGCGCTACCGGCCCGCCGCCGACTGTTTCTACCAGGGGGCCGATCCCTTGCACCAGGCGAGGCAGACCCCCGGCTTGGTGTGGGGCTGGCTGTGCCCCCGTGAACCCTGGCCGAGCCTGGAAGTCATGGATGCCTACCGGTGCGTCCTGGATTTCCAGGTGCTCACCGCCGCCCCCCTGGAGGTACTGGAGGAGCATTACCGGTACGTCCTGGAACAGGTGAAGATTGTGCCTGTTCCTGGCCTGCGCCTGGTCCTGCCCCAGGGCGAGCCCAACGGCGGACCGGTTTACCAGGACTTCGTCGCAGAGGCCATGGGCTTCCTGACCGCGGGCAACCTGCGGGGTCTGGCCAAGGTCACTCAGGCCCTCCTGGATCGGTCCAACCCGGATCTCTGGTTGTCCTCAGCCCTGCGCTGGCTCGTGGCGGTTATGGTCCGTGAGCCGGAGAACCTGGCGGCCTTGAAGGCGCTCATCGGATCCCTGAATACCTTCCAGCCGCCCCGCTTGGCGGCAGTCTCCACCGCGCCCCAGGATCCGCTCCTCGTGGTGGGCTGCGATCCGGCCACGGCCGTCACTGCCCATGCCACCATCGCAATCCAGAGGACCATCCTCGCCATCGATGACGGGTCACCATGGCAACGGGGGCGGATCCAGGCTGCGGCCGCCACACTCTCTCTGTGCCTGAAAGCCCTGGGGCACCAGGAGGGGGGGATGGGGACAGCCCTGACGGCGGCGCTGGCCGCGGGCCAGGGCGCGCCTGTAATCACTTGGCTGGATGGTCTCATCAGTTCGGCGCCGCCCACCAAACAACTCCCCGCTCCACCCCTGGAGCTACTCCCGGTCCCCCTGGCGGAGGTCCCGGTTCCCCCGGTGGAAGGAGAGGTCAAGTTCGGCCGCCGGGCCGAGGATGCCCAGACCGGCCCCAAGAGCCTCAAGGTGGACCAAGCCAAGGTGGACCGCCTGATGAACCTCATCGGCGAAATGGTCGTTTCCAAGAACGCGCTCCCATACCTGGCCGGACGCGCGGAATCGGTGTTCGGGGTGCGGGAGCTTTCCCGGGAGATCAAGGCCCAATACTCGGTCATCAACCGCATCGCCGAGGAGATGCAGGACGCCATCATGCAGGTGCGCATGATGCCGGTATCCTTCGTGTTCCAGCGCTTCCCGCGGCTGGTGCGGGACACCTCGCGCAAGCTCGGCAAAGAGGTGAACCTGGTGCTGGTGGGGGAGGACACCCAGGCCGACAAGAACATCATCGAGGCCCTAGGCGATCCCCTGGTACACATCGTGCGTAACAGCCTGGACCATGGCTTCGAATCACCGGAAACACGGCTCGCCGCAGGCAAGCCGGCGGCCGGAACCCTCACCCTCCGAGCTAGTCAGGAATCTGACCGAGTCGTCATTGAGGTAGAGGATGACGGCAAGGGCATCGATCCACTGGTGATCAAGCGCAAGGCCTATGAGAAGGGCGTCATCGACGAGGCGACCCTGGAGCGCATCAGCGACCATGACGCCATCAACCTGATCTTCGCGCCGGGGCTATCCACCACTGACGTCGTCTCGGATCTTTCCGGGCGAGGGGTAGGCATGGACGTGGTGCGCACGGCCGTGGAGAAGGTGAACGGCAGCCTCCGCCTGGACAGCGAACAGGGCAAGGGGACCCGCCTGACCCTATCGCTGCCCCTGTCCATGGCCGTAACCAACGTCATGATCATCGAGGCCGACGGCCAGACCTTCGGCCTGCCCATGCAAAGCGTCATCGAAACGGTGCGGGTGCCCCGTTCCAGGGTCATGCATATCAAGAACACCCAGGCGACCGTCCTGCGCGGACGGATCGTGGCCCTGAAATCCCTCAACGAGAAGTTGGGCATCGCTGCGGCGCCCCTCGCCAACGCCGATGGGGAACTGGCGGTGCTGGTGGTGCGGGCCGGCCATGAACAGGTGGGGCTGATCGTGGATCAGTTCCACGAGACCGCGGATGTCATCCTCAAGCCCATGTCGGGCGTCCTGAGCGGGTTGCCCGCCTATGTCGGTTCTGCGCTCATGGGCGACGGCTCGGTACTTATGATCCTCAATGTCATGGAGATTCTCTGATGCCCATCGAGTTTCAGAAGAAGGCCGCTGTCTTTCTGGGCATCATAGGGGTGGACGAGGCCGAGGAGTTGCTGGAATGGCTGCAGAAGAAGCCCAAGGCCCGGATCGATCTGTCCGCATGCACGCACCTGCACCCAGCTGACCTCCAAGTGCTGATGGCCGCAAAGCCAACCATTTCCCAGTGGCCTGAGGATGTTTCCCTCCGGGCATGGCTGGAACCCGCTCTGACAAAATAAATAGGGGGAAACCATCATGGGCAAGACAATCCTGATCGTCGACGACTCGGCCACCATGATTATGAGTGTCAAGTCGACTCTCGAAATGAACGGCTTCCATGTGGAAACGGCCAATGACGGGGTCCAGGCCCTGGGCAAGCTCAAGAGCGGAACCCGGCCCGACCTCATCATCACCGACATAAACATGCCCAACATGGACGGCCTGGAACTCATCCGCAACGTAAAGCTGCTGCCGGGCTTCCGCTTCACGCCCATCCTGACCCTCACCACCGAAAGCCAGGCGGCCAAGCGCGACGAGGCCAAGAAACTGGGGGCCACCGGCTGGCTGGTGAAGCCGATCTCGGGCCCTGATCTGGTCAAGGTGATCAAGCAGGTCCTTCCAGGCGCCTAGGGGAGGGGCACTATATGTTTTTCAGTTCCAAACATTCAGCCCAGGCATGCGAACGGTCAGCCCACCTGCTGGCAGTCGTGGGGAAAGAACTGGAAAACCTTTCACCCTTCTTTGCCGTGATGCATCAGCAACTGGACGGAGCCGTCCAGGAAACGGAGACCGGGGTCCTGGCTGTGATCGACCGCATCAACTCCGTGCATGGGCTTTCCTGTAACCAAGTCGATCACCTCAAGAACTCCATGGGCCAGTGCGTTGCCCTCATGGGGGTGATCGACCGGCAGGGCAAACAGAACGAAAAGATGATCGCCATCATCTACCAGGAAATCCAACGGCATTCCAACGAATTGAAAAACAGCATGGAGCGGTCCCAGACTCTGTCCAGGGAAGTGAAGGCGCTCCAGGGCATCGTTGATTCCATCGCCGACATCGCCAACCAGACCAATCTGCTGGCCCTTAACGCCGCCATCGAGGCTGCCCATGCCGGTGCGGCAGGAGCAGGCTTCGGGGTGGTGGCCGCGGAAGTCAAAAACCTGTCCGTGCGCGCCGCCGATTCCGCCGGCGAAATCGCCCACAAGATCAACGAACTGTCCAAGAGGATGGAAGCGGATGTGGCCGCAGGGGAGCAATCCATGATGGCGGTGCGGGAATCCACGGAGGTTCTCAAAGACCTTGTCAAAAGCATTTCCAATCTGGAAAGCCAGTTCAATAACGCCAGTGGCGAGATGCGGCAGATCATCGAGCACGTCCAGACCAGCAACGATGGTCTGGTGACCCAGTTGGCCGAAGCCTTGGGCCAGATCCAGTTCCAGGATGTGGTGCGGCAGCGCATTGAACAGGTGGGGAAGGCGCTCCAGGACCTCACCGAACATACGCAGATGGTCACAGGAAAACTCACCGAGGATGGCTGGGATGGCACTCTCGATTCGACCCTGGAGGGTCGGCTGGATCAGCACATGCTCGGCTACGTCATGAATAGCCAACGGGACTCCCACAGCGCCGCGCTGGGTGGACCCATTGCAGGTGGAGGCAATGGTCCTGACATTGAACTGTTTTGAAGCCCCTGGTCCATACCATCGCGGTTTCCAACCGCAAAGGGGGGACCGGGAAAACCACGGTGGCGGTGAACCTCGCAGCAGAATTCGCCGCCGCCGGCAGACGCGTGCTGCTGGTGGATCTGGATTCCCAGAGCCATTGCGCGGTGGGCCTGGGGGTGAAGATGGCCCGAGGCGCCCCTACGGTCCATGACATCTTCCGGGACGCTGCGGCGACCCTGCAATCCTCCATGCGGGCGACCGCCTATCCGTTCTTGTCCCTCGCCCCGGCCGACCCATTGTTCGAGCATGGCACTGGATTCCGTGACCAGGGTCTGCTCTCCCGGGCGTTGGCCGAACCGGCGATCACGGCCGCCTTCGACCAGGTTATCCTGGATGCACCGCCTTCCTTGGATATTCTGCTCCTCAACGCCCTCCCGGCCGCCCAAAGTACTGGCCGGAATTCGCACTGACATCACGCTCGCAGGCAGGCCCTAGGCTGAACCTGAGTTCGTTTCAAGTTGATCCATCATGCACGTTTATGCACGTTTCAATTCTCGTTTATGCATGATAGGGTGAATCATGGTTGATGAACTCCCGCTCGCTCGACGAGATCTGATCGCAAGCCGGCTCGCCCAGGGCGAGCAGGTGGTGGCCGCGACCCTCGCGGTCGAATTCAAGGTTTCGGAAGATGCCATTCGACGCGACCTGCGCGCCCTGGCCGCGGCGGGGCGGTGTCGCCGCGTCTATGGCGGCGCGCTGCCCGTCTCGCCAGCCTCGTTGCCGATGGCGGCGCGCATGGGGGAAGGGGTCGCGCGCAAGGAAGCGCTGGCCCGGGTGGCGGCAGCCAGGATCCAGCCAGGGGAGTTGCTGTTCCTCGACAGCGGCAGCACCAATCTGGCGCTGGTCAGTTTCCTGCCAGAAGACAGCGACCTGGTCATTGCCACCAACGCCATCGATATCGCCGCCGCGGTGCTTCGGCGGCAGGACCTGAAACTCATCATGATCGGCGGGGCCGTGGATCCGGTGGTCGGCGGCTGCATCGACGGGGCCGCGGTCCTGAGCATCAGCCGGATGAACATCGATCGCTGTTTCCTCGGAGTCTGCGTGGTCTCCGCGATCGACGGCATCTGCGTCTTCAATTTTGCCGACGCAACCTTCAAACGGGCGCTGGTGGCCGCCAGTCGCCGATGCACAGCCATGGCGACCACGGAGAAGCTTGAGGCGTTTGCCCCGCATCAGGTCGCCACCCTGGCGGCCCTGGACTGCCTGGTCGTTGAGCGGGACGCGGCCCATGACCTCTTGGCGGACCTGGCCCAAGCGGGAACCTCCATTCTGCAGGCCGGATCCCCCGCCTGACCAAAACCGTGCCTCGATGCCCATTCTGAGGAGATAGGACCATGTCCACTGCTGATCGTCCGGATACCCGGCTCGCGACGCGTCTCGCCTTCCTGGTGGCGGGCTTTGGGGTCGCCTGCTGGGCCCCGCTGGTGCCCTATGCCAAACAGCGGCTGGCTGTGGATGCCGGCACCCTGGGCCTGCTGCTGCTTTGCCTCGGTGTCGGCTCCGTCACCACCATGCTGTTCGCCGGTGCCATCAGCGCCCGCTGGGGCAGCAAACCGGTCATCCTGGCCGGTGCGGTCGGCTTGACGGTCCTCCTGCCGCTGCTGGCCATTGCCAGCACGCCTTGGGCCCTGGGCCTGACCCTGTTCGGCTTCGGCGGCTCACTCGGCTCGCTCGACGTGGCCATGAATGTGCATGCGGTCGAGGTCGAGCGGGCGGCACAGCGCCCGCTCATGTCCGGCTTCCACGCGCATTTCAGCCTCGGCGGATTCGCCGGTGCCGGCCTGATGACCTTCCTGCTTTCCATGCACCTGGGAGGGCCCGCGAGCACCCTGATCTGCGTGGTCCCGATGCTGGTCGGGACCGTCCTGGCCTGGCCGCGGCTGCTTCGGACGAGCCGAGCGGGAGATGGTCCGCTGTTCGTCCTGCCGCGCGGGGTGGTCCTGCTGCTCGCGGTCCTGGCCGGCAGCATGTTCCTGGCCGAAGGAGCGCTGCTGGACTGGAGCGCCTTGCTCATCACCAGCACCGGCCTCGTCGCCGTCACCCAGGGGGGATTGGGATACCTGCTGTTCTCCATCGCCATGACCGTCGGCCGGCTGGGCGGGGACAGCGTGGTCACGCGCGTGGGGGACCGCGCCACGCTGGTTTGGGGTGGCCTGCTGGCGGTGGCCGGGTTCGTGCTGCTCCTGGTGGCGCCCGTTGCCGCACTGGCCATGGCCGGGTTCCTGCTCATTGGCCTGGGCGCTTCGAACCTGGTGCCGGTATTGTTCCGCCGCACCGGCACCCAGAGCGTGATGCCGGTCGGAATGGCCGTCGCAGCCATCACCTTCACCGGCTACGCGGGAAACCTGATGGGCCCGGCCGGGATCGGTTTCATCGCGAAAGCCTGGGGACTCAAGCCCGCCTTCTGGCTGCTGGCCTCGTTCCCGGCGCTGGTGGCCCTCAGTGCGCGTTTCGTGTCCGTCGAGCGCGCGGGTTGAGGTCATACCCCGAATCCATGCTCCCGGCCTGGGGGGGCGCCAACACGGGCCCTGACACTACCGGGCCCGCCTGAAAGGAGGTGCCCAATGCACTTCGCCCACATCGCCCTCTGGACCCGCGATCTGGAGGCCGCAGCCCAGTTCTGGCAGCGCCTCTTCGGTGCCGAGGTGACCGCGGAATACCACAGCCGTCGGCGGCCCGGCTTTGTGTCCCGCTTCGTCATCCTGCCCGGCGGCAGCGACCGGATCGAGCTGATGACCGGCCCGTGGCTCGCCGATCCGGTGGCTGGAGAACCGGTGGGCTGGGACCACCTGGCCATTGCCCTGGGCAGCGTGGCCGCCGTGGACCAGATGGCGGCCCGCTTCGAGGCGGAGGGACTGTTGCTGGGCCCACCGCGCACCACCGGCGACGGATGCTACGAAGCCCTGGTATCGACCCCGGACGGCATCCGGTTCGAGCTTACCGGGTCGTCCGGGGCGCACGATACCAACCTGGAAGAAGGACAGCGGAAACCTGAAGCGAGCAGGAGTGCCCTCCGGAATAAACGGTCACAAGGCCTTGACCAGGATGGCCACCAGGGCCGCCCGGTCTAATGCCACGGGATTGGCTTTCATGCTGCTCGCCGCCAGGCTCCGTTCGGCGATGAGGTCCAGGTCGGCCGCGGAAAGTCCGTAGCGGCCGAGGCCCGGTACCTGGAGTTCCGTCACCAGATCCTGGACCCACCGCAATCCATCCTCGGTGTCTGCGCCAGGGTCGCCGGTAAGCAGTCCCGCCAGTTCGCGGAACTTGACCCGAACGGGGCTCCCGGGCCCGCTGGACCGCAGGTTCGCCTCCAGCACATGGGGCAGCAGGGCCGCGCAGGCGGCGCCATGGGGGATCGGAGCCAGGCCGCCCAGGGGAGCCGCCAGACCGTGCACAGCGCCCAGGCCGGCGTTGGCCAAGGCCAGGCCGCCCAGCAGGCTGGCCAAGGCCATGTCCTCGCGGGCCGCCAGGTCCTGGCCGTCGGTCCAGGCCCGTTTCAGGGACCGGGCTGCGCGCCGGACGCCTTCCACACATAGAGCGTCCGTCATGGGGTTGGACTTGAGTGAAAGGTACGGCTCGATGAGCTGGGTCAGGGCGTCCAACCCCGTGCTGGCGGTGATGGCCGGGGGGACGCCCACGGTCAGCGCGGGGTCCACCAGCGCCACCGAGGGGAGCATCCAGGGGTGGCGCAGGCTCGCTTTCACCCCGTGCTCCGGGGACGCCAGCACGGCGTTCCGGGTGACCTCCGAACCGGTGCCGGCGGTGGTGGGGATGGCGATGCAGGGCAAGGGCACCTGGGCCAGCGGACGGCCCTGGCCGATCACTTCCAGGTACTCGAGGGGATCGCCTGGGTTGACCGCCAGCGCCGCGATGGCCTTGCCGGCGTCCAGAGCGCTGCCGCCGCCGAAGGCGATGACCAGGTCTGACTGGCCGGCCCGAGCCTGGGCAAGGCCCTCGCGGATATCGGCGAGGGTCGGCTCCCCGGGCAGGGAAAAGTGGGAGGGCTGGAGTCCCTGGGCCCGGAGCCCTTCCAGGAGGCCATGGCTGCGGGAGCCATCGCGCCCGGTCACCACCAGGGGCCGCTGGCCGAGCCCCTTGGCCAAGGGCCCCGCTTCCACCAGTACCCCCATGCCGAAGATGATGCGCTGGGCGGTGGCGAACTCGAAGCGCATCACCAGCCCTCCTCGCCAGGGAAGACATTGGTGTATTTCAGGGCGGACCGCGGCTCCGCCATCAGGTCTCCCACCGTCCCGGCCCAGGCTGCATAGTGGGCCGTGAGCCGGTGCCGGGCTTGATCCTCCGCTGCGCGGTAGACCTCCTGCAACACGAACCGGGTGGGGTCGTCCTGCTGCTGGAGGACATCGAACCGCACGACGCCGGCCTCCTGGCGGCTGGCCCGGGCGTTGGCCAGCGTGGCCGCCTGGAAAGCTTCAATGCAATCGGGCTTCACTCGGATCTGGACATGGATGATGTGCATGGCATCCTCACGCGACAAGTCCGCTCCAGTGTACCCGTATGGGCGCCCCGGTCCCGGGGCTGGTGATCACGCAGGACAGGGTATGGCCTGGGCGCAGTTCAGCCTGCCTGTGTCAGGCTCCTCGGTGGACCGGAACCAGGCCGATCCCGACCTTGATATGCGTCAAAGCCAGGCGCTGGCGGTGGTCGCATCCTGGGGGCATGGACCTGGCCTCGGGAGGGGAATCATGAGCGAGCACGCCGTCCCCTCCCTGTGGCCCCGCGAGCATGGCGCCTACGCCCAGCTGGGCGTGGCGCTGGCCTCGGCCCTGGCCCTGGCCCCGGCCCTGCGCAGTGCGGGGCAGGGCCTGTGCACCGCCGCCCTGTTCCTGGCCAGCGAACCGGCGCTGGTGCTGCTGGGGCGCCGAGGCGATCCGCCCCCCGGCGTCGCCGGGGGGGCCCGGGGCCGCCTGGGGTTCCTGGCCGCGCTGGCGGGCCTTTCCGGGGCGGGGGCCTGGATCGGCCGGCCGGTTGGGGGCCCGCTGCTGCCCGTCGCGGTCCTGGGCCTGGGCCTGTTCGGGCTGTTCCTGGCGCACCGGGAGCGGACCCTGGTGGGAGAGGTGCTGGCGGCCTGGACCTTTTCCGCCGCCGCCCTGCCCATGGCGGTGGTCGGAGGCGCGCGCCCTTGGAGCGCCGAAATGTTGTCGCTGCTCCTGGCCGTCCTCTTCACCCTCGGCACCGCCCTGGTCCACGGCCACCTGGCCGCCCTGCGCCGGCGCGGCGCCCGCTGGCCGCGTCTGGCCGCAGTCCTGCTGGCCATGGCGTTCACGGCCGGGATCCGGGGATTGACCGTACGGGCCATGCTGCCCCGGCTGGCCTGCCTGATCCCCCTGCCCATGACCCTGGCGGCCCTGGTGCTATGGCTGTTCCCGCCCGCCCCCCGGCGCCTGAAGGCCGTGGGCTGGGCCGCGGCCGGCTGCGCCCTGGCCGGCGCGGCCCTGGCGGTGGCCTGTCTCACTTCCCCGAGGCCGGGGCTGGACCCGAAGGCTATAGTAGGTCCCATGTGCAGCGCCGCCCCCGCTTCTCCCTGGTCCCAACTGGCTTCCGGCTGGGAGGAACTGTTCCCTCTGCGCCAGGCCCGGCTCGATCTGGCGCTTGGCCTGGCCGCACCGGGGGAAGTCTGCCTGGATGCGGGCTGCGCCACGGGAAGCCTGCCGCGGGCCCTGGCCTCCCGGGGGCGGGTGGCCCATGGGCTGGACCTGGATCCCACGTTCCTCAAGGTCGCTCGCCAGCGCGCCCTGGACGAGGCCCTTGCGATCACCTGGCATGAGGCGAGCCTGCTGGATCTGGCTTCGGTGGTCGCCGGCCAGCGGTTCCGGCTGATCACCTGCCTGGGGCAGACCCTCCCGCACCTGCTGGAGGAGGACCAGTGGCTGGCCTTCTTTGCCCAGGCCCGGCAGGTGCTGGTCCCTGGCGGGCAGCTGGTGATCCAGGCCGTGCATGATGGCCCGCTGGCGGCGGGGCATGGCCGAGCCCTGCCCCCGCTGCGCTGTGCCGAAGGCACCTTCGAGCGTCGGCGCACCATGGTTTCCTCGACCCTGGCCAGCTTTGAAACCGTCTTCCACCCGCTCGCGGGCGTCCCGATCCGCCACCAGGCCACGCATCGCCGCATGTCCCCCGGCGCGGCCGCGGCCCTGCTGCGGGCGGCTGGCCTGCATCCGGATCCGCCCCTGGCGGACGAAGGCGGAAGCCCCTTCCAGGAAGCTTCCGCGGGCTGGGTCCTGGTCGCGCGGCGGGACCAGGGGTGACCTTGCCGGCTCCGGCCCGCCTGGATGCCTGGAATGCGCTTTGATCGTGCCTGGCTGCCGGATCCGATCATCATCGAAACGGACGGCTGTTTCCTGGATGGGCTCAGCGCCGCCACGGACTGCACGCCGGGGCACCGCACGCTGCGCATCGAGGACCAGGGCAAGACCGCCGCGGTGTTCGTGGACACCGCCACCGCCACCGCCAGGGCGGTGCGGGTCTCGCCCCAGCTCGATAGCCGGGCCCGGGCCGCGCGCCATGCGCCCGCCGAGCCTCGCCGCTATTTCGCGCAGATGGAGGCCTACCGAAGCATGCCCGCAGAGGAGCTGTTCCGCTTCACGCCGGTCCGGCTCCATGCCGCCATCGCGGCGATCGTGTCCCGCCCGGGGGTCCGGGTCTGCTGCGCAGCCTGCGGAGAGGAGATCATGAACGAACGCACGGTCAGCAGTGCGGCGGGCGAACTCTGCCTCGCCTGCGCCCATGGCGGCTACTACACGGTGCTGGGGGAGGAACCCGCCTCCCCGGCCGCGAGCCTTTTCCGGGCGAACTGCCAGCCTTTGAGCACCAGGCAGAACCCGTAGAACCCGGTGAACGGGTAGAGGGCCCGCTGGGGCCCAACGCCCCCTCGATTTGAACGGACGACCATCAGAGCCGGTAGCCATCTGCGACGGTAACATAGTAAATGATTATGTTTAGGGAGGCTACGCGCCAACTGCCAACTGCCAACAGGCGAGGAGGGCAACGATGGGACTGCAAGGGCGAAATGGAGGGCCCCGGCGTTGGGCTCTCAG